>Ga0247837_1004903_pt1 | contig 20891 bp, 20 predicted proteins | sample LaCtaG_2_FD_187115 | JGI IMG/M metagenome (GOLD analysis project Ga0247837, IMG submission 187115) | Freshwater microbial communities from meromictic Lake La Cruz, Castile-La Mancha, Spain - LaCruzMarch2015_14.5m | ecosystem: Environmental > Aquatic > Freshwater > Lake | place: Spain: Castile-La...
ACCGTTAGGGTTTCGCCCCTACGGACCCCTTCTTCCATTGGTCCCATCCAGTAGTTCCAGTTCCGACCAGCCCCTGGGCAACCGGCTGCAGCAGGATCTCAAGAACGATCTGATCGCCGGCCTGCTGGTGGTCATTCCGTTGGCCACCACGATCTGGCTGGCCACCACGGTGAGCCGCTTCGTGCTGGCGTTCCTCACCTCGATTCCCAAGCAGTTCAACCCGTTCAACACCCTCAACCCCCTCCTCCAGGACCTGATCAACCTGGGGGTGGGGCTGCTGGTGCCCCTGCTGGGAATCCTGCTGATCGGCCTGATGGCCCGCAACATTGTCGGCCGCTGGTTGCTGGAGTTCGGTGAGGGGACCCTGCTGCGCATCCCCCTGGCGGGCTCCGTCTACAAGACCCTCAAGCAGCTGCTGGAAACCTTCCTGCAGGGCAACTCCAGCCGCTTCCGGCGGGTGGTGCTGGTGGAGTATCCCCGCGAAGGGCTCTACGCCGTGGGCTTCGTCACCGGAGTGATCGGCACCGCCATCCAGTCCGATTTCGGCGAGAAGATGCTCAGTGTCTTCATTCCCACCGCCCCCAACCCCACCACCGGTTGGTACGCGGTCGTGCCCGAGCGCCTGGTGAAAGATCTGGAGCTGAGCGTGGAGGATGCCTTCCGCACGATCATCTCCGCCGGCATCGTCAGCCCCGACGAGCGGGAACCCAACTCCAACCGCAGCTTCGCCAACCTCCTGGCCCAGCTGCGCGCCCCCCAAACCCCCTGATGCAGAGTCGCACCCTTGCCCGTGAACTGGCCCTGCTGATGCTGGGTCAGGTGAGTGATCGCGGCAGCGGGGCCGAAGCCCCCACCGGCTCCTTCGATCAGCTGCTGCAGCAGGCTGTCACCACCCTCAGCCAGCACGTGCGCGAGGCCCTCGACCGCTCCGCCGAGGATCTGCAGCAGGCCCAGCAGCGGCTGCTCGACAGCGAGCTGCAGGACCAGGGCGAAAAGCAGCTGCCCACGGTGCGGCGACACCTGCAGGACGGCCTCACCAACGCCGAGCAGGCCCTCAATCGCCTCTCGGCCAGCCTGGAGTTGCCCCGCCTGCTGCTCCTGGCCGATCAGGACGCCGTCCGGCTCGACGCCATCGCCCGCAGCAAGGCGGTGCTGCGCGACCGTGAGGGCCTCGACCGCCGCATCGACGCGGTGATGGAGGGCTGGCGGCTCACCCGCCTGCCCCGGGTCGACCGCGACATCCTGCGGCTGGCGGTGGTCGACATCGAGGACTTCGCCACCCCCGCCGCCGTGGCCTGCAACGAGGCGGTGGAATTGGCCAACCGCTACAGCGACGACCAGGGGCGACGCATGATCAACGGCGTGCTGCGGCGCTTCACCGCCGCCCGGGTGTAGGCAGGAACGCGATGGTCTTCGATTGGTTCAAACGGGCCGTGGCCCAGCCCGACCCGACGCCCGAACCGCTGCCCGCTCCCGAGGCCGAGCCGGAGCCCGAAGCGGCCCCTGCGGCAGAGGAGTCGCTGCAGCCTGCGGAGCCGGTGGCGGAACCCACGCCGGCCCCAGCCGCTCCCGCCGGCGCCGGTGTCGATGAGGACGCCCTGGCCTGGGCGCGTCAGGCCTACGCCCGGCTCAAGGCCCAGCAGCAGGAGGCGGCCCGCCCGCCCGTCACCCCTGAAGCCGCACCGGCAGCACCCGAGCCCGAGCCCCCTGCCGCTCCTCCCGTGAGCCCGGGCCTGTCCCTGCTGGAGCAGGCCGCCGCCCAGCGCCAGCAGCGCCTCCAGGAGATCACCGCCCCCGCCGAGCCAGCCCCGGCCGTGCCTCCGGCCGCCGCAGAGGCCGATGCCGCCGACCCCAGCCTCGGGGCCTTCGATGCCACGTTCACCTGGTCGGCCGAGGTGCTGGCGGCCCAGGGGCGGCGCGCCGAGGACGTCTCCCTCGAGGAGATCGACTGGCTGGGCCGGCTGCGCCGCGGCCTGGAGAAGACCCGCAAGGGCTTCGTCACCCAGCTGCTGGAGAACCTCGGCGACGATCCCCTCACCCCGGCGGTGCTCGACGATCTTGAATCCACCCTGTTGCGCGCCGATGTGGGCGTCAAGGCCACCGACCAGGTGCTCGAAGCCCTGCGCCGCCGCCTCAACGAGGAGGTGGTGGATCCTGCCGAAGGCCTGCGCTTCCTCAAGGAGCAGCTGCGTGGCCTGCTGGATGCCCCCATCCGCGCCGGTGACACCGCCGTGCTGGCCCCCCAGCGCGAGCGGCTCAACGTCTGGCTGCTGGTCGGGGTGAACGGGGTCGGCAAGACCACCACCCTCGGCAAGCTGGCCAACCTGGCGGTGCGCAGCGGCTACAGTTGCCTGATCGCCGCCGCCGACACCTTCCGGGCCGCGGCGGTGCAGCAGGTGAGCGTCTGGGGTGAGCGCAGCGGTGTGGCGGTGGTGGCCAACCCCAGCGCCAACGCCGATCCGGCGGCCGTCGTCTACGACGCCATCGGCGCAGCCCGCTCCAAGGGCACCGAGCTGGTGCTGGTGGACACGGCCGGCCGGCTGCAGACCAAGCACAACCTGATGGAGGAATTGGGCAAGGTGCGGCGCACCATCACCAAGCTGGCGCCGGAGGCGGTGGTGGAGTCGCTGTTGGTGCTCGATGCCAGCCAGGGCCAGAACGGCCTGCGCCAGGCCATGGCCTTCGCCAGTGCCGCCGGCCTCACCGGGGTGGTGCTCACCAAGCTCGATGGCAGCGCCCGCGGCGGCGTCGCCCTGGCGGTGGCCTCCGAGGCGGGGCTGCCGATCCGCTTCATCGGAGCCGGTGAGGGCATCCGCGACCTGCGGCCCTTCAACAGCTTCGAGTTCGTCGAGGCGCTGCTGGCCTCCTGAGTCCCGTCCCCGCTGCTACCTTGCGTGTCCTTTGCGGCCGCTCGGTGAGCAGCCTGCCGCTTCCGCAGCCCCTCTCCACCCCGACGGTGTCCCCGTCACCTGATCGAGGGTCGTCGTCGGTCACGGCTTCGCTGCGCCAGCTGCTCGACAGCCTCGGCCGGGAGCAGCGCCGCAACCAGGAGCTGCTGGCGTCGTTGTCGTTCGCCCTGCGCAGCTACACCAACCTCAAGCGCTTCCTCGAGTTGGTGCCCCTGGTGGCTGCGCGGCTGGTGGAGGCCGAAGGCAGCCTGCTGGTGGTGTTCCATGCTGATGGGCGGCTCTGGCGCGAGCAGCTCCAGGCCACCGCCGGTGAGCGCAGCGCCGAGGTGCTGCGCCAGCTGGCGGCCCTGCCCGATGGCCAGCTCCAGAACCAGGAGGGTGATGAGGCCGTCGCGGTGCTGCTCGACCCCCTGGTCCAGCGGCTGCTCGGCGCCCAGCAGGTGTTCGCCACTTCCGTGGTGGCCCGCAGCCGCCAGCGGGGCCGCCTCTACGTCTTCAGTGGCCGGCGCGGCTTCAGCTGGAGCGACGTGCGCCGCCGCCACCTCCAGCTGGTGGCCGACCTCACCGGCGTGGCCCTGGAGAACGAGGTGCTGCAGCAGGACCGGCGCCGCCATGAACGGCTCGACCGCCAGCTCAGCATCGGCGCCGAGGTCCAGTCCCAGCTTCTGCCTGACCACTGCCCTGTGATCGACGGCGTCGAGCTGGCGGCCCTCTGCCGTCCGGCCTTCCAGGTGGGCGGCGACTACTACGACTTCATCCCCACCCAGCCCCAGCTCACCGGTCACCGGCGCGAGCAGGCCCCCTGGGCGCTGGTGATGGGGGATGTGATGGGGAAGGGGGTGCCGGCCGGCCTGCTGATGACCCTGCTGCGGGGCATGCTGCGGGCCGAGGTGCTCAGCGGCCTGCCCCCGGATCGCATCCTCCACGACCTCAACCAGCTGGCCCAGGAGGACCTGGCCCACTCGCACCGCTTCGTCACCCTCTTCTATTCCGACTACGACCCCCGTACCCGCCTGCTGCGTTACGCCAACGCCGCCCACAACCCGCCCCTGCTGTGGCGCCGCCAGTCGGGCCGGGTGGAGCGGCTCGACACCCCCGGCCTGCTGATCGGCCTGCAGAGCGAGGCGGAGTACGGCTGCGGCGAGCTGCAGCTGGAGCCGGGCGATGTGATCCTTTACTACACCGATGGCGTCACCGAAGCCAGCGGCTTCAGCGGCGAGCGCTTCGATGAGGAGCGGCTGGTGAAGGCCTTCCAGGGCGCCTGCCGGGTGGCCCATGAGGCCCAGACGATCCTGGATCGGTTGTTCGATCGCCTCGACCGGTTCGTCGGCAGCGACCGCCGCCTCGAGGACGATGCCTCGATGGTGGTGCTGAAGGTGCGCGACGGGGTGGTCCTGCCCTCCCTGCCCCCGACCTGAGACGGATGGCAAGCTGAAGGGCTGCCCGGAACCCCGTGATGGCCGCTGACCCCTCCCCCAACACCTGGAGCGATCGCTTCGAGCAGGGTCTGCATCCGGCGATCGAGCGGTTCAACGCCTCGATCGGTTTCGACATCGCCCTGCTCCAGGAGGATCTCGACGGCTCGATCGCCCACGCCCGCATGCTGGGCCGCTGCGGTGTGATCACCCCGGAGGAAGCCGAGCGGCTGATCGAGGGGCTCGAGGCCATCCGCTCCGAGGCGGCCGCCGGCCGCTTCACGCCGGGCCTCGAGGCGGAGGACGTGCATTTCGCCGTGGAGCGGCGGCTGATCGAACGCCTCGGCTCCCTCGGCAAGAAGCTGCACACCGGCCGCAGCCGCAACGACCAGGTGGGCACCGACCTGCGCCTGTGGTTGCGGCGCCGCATCGACCACATCGATGCCGCCCTGGTGCGCTTCGAGCGGGCCCTGCTGGCCCAGGCTGAAGCCCACCCCGACACGCTGATTCCCGGCTACACCCATCTGCAGCGGGCCCAGCCGGTCTGCCTGGCCCACCACCTGCTCGCCTACGTGGAGATGGCCGAACGCGACCGCCAGCGCCTGGCCGACGTGCGCCGCCGCGTCAACATCTGCCCCCTCGGGGCGGCGGCCCTGGCGGGGACGCCGGTGCCGATCGACCGCCGCCAGACCGCCGCCGAACTGGGCTTCGAGGCCATCTACGCCAACAGTCTCGATGCGGTGAGCGATCGCGACTTCGCTGTCGAGACGATGGCGGCGCTGTCGTTGGTGATGGCCCACCTCAGCCGCCTGGCGGAGGAGGTGATCCTCTGGGCCAGTGAGGAGTTCGGTTTCGTGGGGCTCACCGACCGCTGCGCCACCGGCAGCAGCCTGATGCCCCAGAAAAAGAATCCTGATGTACCCGAACTGGTGCGCGGCAAGAGCGGCCGGGTTTTCGGCCATCTGATGGGGCTGCTGACGATGATCAAGGGTCTGCCCCTCGCCTACAACAAGGACTTCCAGGAGGACAAGGAAGCCCTGTTCGATGGGGTGCGCACTTGCCTCGATTGTCTTGAAGCGATGGCCGTGCTGTTCGAGGAAGGGCTCGCGTTCCGCCCCGCCCGGCTGGAGGCTGCCGTGGCCACCGATTATTCCAACGCCACCGATGTGGCCGACTATCTGGTGGCCCGGGGCGTGCCCTTTCGGGAGGCCTACCAGCTCGTCGGTGGGCTGGTGAAGGCCTGCCTGGTGGAGCAGCGGCTGCTGGCTGACCTGCCCCTGGAGCGCTGGCAGGAGCTGCATCCCTCCTTCGAGGCGGACATCCATGCCGTGATCGCGCCGCGGCAGGTGGTGGCGGCCCGGCGTAGTGAGGGCGGCACCGGATTCGAGCGGGTGGCCGAGCAACTGCGGCTGGCGCGTGAGCGCCTCGACCAGACCCCCTGAGGCGCGTCGCCATCCACCCCTGGCCCCCCGGCGCTGGCTGGGGCGGTCAGTCGTGGGAATCGCGCGTCTCCGTCTAACCTTGGCGGGTCTCAGGCGCTTGCGCGCGCCATCGGTTCCCCCTCATCGGTCAGTGAGTATTTTCGTCGGCAATCTTCCCTTCCGCGCTGAGCAGGAGGACGTGGCTGAGTTGTTCGCTCCCTTCGGAGACGTGGTCAATTGCTCTCTGCCACTGGAGCGTGACACCGGCCGCAAGCGGGGCTTCGCCTTCGTCGAGATGGCCGACGCCGACACCGAGACCCGGGCGATTGATGCCCTCCAGGGCGCCGAGCTGATGGGCCGTCCCCTGCGCATCAACAAGGCCGAACCCCGCAGTGGCGGCGGCGGTGGTGGCGGTGGAGCCCCGCGCCGGGGTGGCGGCGGCTACGGCGGTGGTGGTGGCGGCGGTTACGGCGGCGGTGGAGGTTATGGCGGCGGTGGCGATCGGGGCTCCGGTGCCAAGGGCTGGGAAGACCGCAGCTACGGCGGTGGCGGTGGTGCCGCGGGCGGTGGCGGTGCCGCCCCCGATGCCTTCGAAGCGGGCCGCTCCCGCCGGCGCCGCACCGGCGGCGGTGAGTACGGCGGTGGCGGCGATTACGGCGGCGCCGAAGTCTGAAGCGGCCGGGACACCGGGCTGATCCGCGTCACAGGCCCCGTTCCTCCAGCTGCCTGGCGGCGGCCTCCAGCACCTCCGGGCCGGCGCCGGCCTGGCCGGCCTCCCGGGTCAGCCAGCCGCGCCAGCCGCGCGCCCCGCTGACCCCTTCCACCACCTGCACCAGGTGCCGGGCGATCGGCCACAGGCGTCCGCCCGAGGCGCACCAGCGCTCAGCGTGGGGCAGTACCCCCCGGAGCACCGTCGAGGCCCGGGCCTCGACCGCGCCCCCATCCCCGAAAATCTGCCCGTCCACCCCCGCCCAGCGCAGGGGGTGGGCGTAGGCCGCCCTGCCCACCATCACCCCGTCCACCCAGGCCAGCTGCTCCCGGCAGGGTGCAAGCTCCTCGAGGCCGCCGTTCAGTTCGATCCTCAGCGCCGGCCGCTCCCGTTTGAGCCGGTGCACCAGATCCCAGCGCAGGGGCGGCACGGTGCGGTTCTGCTTGGGATCGAGGCCGTTCAGCCACGCCTTGCGGGCATGGACGGCGAAGCGGGCGGCGCCGGCGGCGGCCAGGGTGTCGACGAAGGCCAGCAGTTCGGCGTAGGAATCCCGCTCGTCGATGCCGATGCGGTGTTTCACCGTCACTGGCAGGGGCGTGGCCGCCGCCATCGCCGCCACGCAGCGGGCCACCCGCTCCGGCTCCGCCATCAGGCAGGCCCCGAAGCGGCCCTGCTGCACCTTTTCGCTGGGGCATCCCAAGTTCAGGTTGATCTCGTCGTAGCCCCAGTCGGCCCCCATCCGGGCGGCCTCCGCCAGCAGCTCCGGGTCGTCGCCCCCCAGCTGCAGCACCAGCGGGTGCTCGATTGGATCGAACCCCAGCAGCCTCTCCAGCCGCTGCTGCCGCTCCCCCATCCGGGAGGCGGAGCCCTCCAGGGCGATGTGGTGCAGCGCCCGGGCCACCACCATCTCGGAGTAGAGCAGGCAGTGCCGGCTGACCTGCCGCATCAGCACCCGGAAGTGCCGATCGGTGCAGTCCAGCATGGGCGCCACACTGAAGCGGTAGTTGTGCTCCATCGCCCCATGCTGCCCAGCCGTGCCTCCGTGGTGGTGGTGGGAGGTGGTCCTGCGGGCTTCATGGCCGCCATTGCGGCGGCCGAAGCGGCCGGTGGCCGCTTCCCCGGGGGCGTGCTGCTGCTGGAGTCCACCCCCGAACCGCTGCACAAGGTGCTGATCAGCGGCGGTGGTCGCTGCAACGTCACCCACGCCTGCTGGGACCCGCGGGCGCTGGTGGATCACTACCCCCGTGGCGGCAAGGCCCTGCGGGGGCCCTTCTCGCGCTTCGCCACCGGCGACACGGTGGCCTGGTTCCAGGCCCATGGCCTGCAGCTGGTGCAGGAGCCTGACGGCCGCCTGTTTCCCCGCTCCAACCGCTCCAGCTCGGTGGTCGACACCCTGCGCCGGGCGGCGATCGCCGCCGGGGTGGAGCTGCACACGGCCCAGGCGGGCCAGGCGGCCCTGGCCCTCCACGGGGGAGGTTTCCGGCTGCGATTGCGCTCAGGGGCCGAGCTGGAGGCCGAGCACCTGGTGCTGGCCACAGGCAGCCACCCCAGTGGCCACCGCATCGCCGCCTCCCTGGGCCATGGCCTGGTGGCGCCGGTGCCCTCCCTGTTCACCCTCACCCTGGCCGATCACCCCCTGGTGGACCTGGCCGGGGTGGCCATGGATCCGGTGCAGCTGGAGCTCCTGCTCACGCCCCTGCCGGGAATCGCCGCCAGCACCGCCACCAAGCCCCAACGGCAACGGGGGCCGGTGCTGATCACCCACTGGGGCCTCAGCGGTCCGGCCACCCTGCGGCTCACGGCCTTCGCCGCCCGCGTCCTGCGGGAGCGTCGCTACCGGGCAGAGCTCCGGGTCGACTGGACCGGTGGCCGTAAACCGGCGGACCTGGAGGGGTGGTTCGCCGACGCCCGCCGCAACCAGGCCCGCCGTCAGCTGGCCAACTGGCGCCCCTGGCCCGACCTCAGCCGCCGCCTCTGGCTGCACCTGCTGGCCCAGGGCGGCATCGACGCCAGCCTGCGCTGGGCCGACCTGCCCCGCCGCAGTGAACAGGCCCTGGTTAGCGCCCTGCGGGACAGCCGCTATGCCATCTCAGGCCGTGGCCCCTTCGGCGAGGAGTTCGTGACCGCCGGAGGCATCCCCCTGGCGGAAGTCAACCTGGCCACGATGGAGAGCCGGCTTCAGCCGGGGCTGTTCCTGGTGGGGGAACTGCTGGATGTGGATGGCGTCACGGGTGGCTTCAACTTCCAGCACTGCTGGAGTTCGGGCTGGCTGGCGGGCCAGGCTCTGGCGGCTCAGCGCACGTGCTCGTAGATCGAGAACATCGGCAGGTACATGGCCAGCAGCACCGATCCCACGATGATGCCCACCAGCACGATCATGGCCGGCTCGAGCATGGAGGTCATGGCCTTCACCATCGTGCTGACCTCGTCTTCGTAGAAGTCGGCCACCTTGGAGAGCATGGCGTCCATCTCGCCGGTTTCCTCGCCGATGGCGAGCATGTTCACGCACATCTCGGGGAACACATTCTTCATTCGCAGGGCGGCGCTGAGCGGCATGCCTTCACTCACTTCATTCTTGCAGGAGATGATGGCATCGGAAATCACGGAATTGGTTGCCGTTTCCCTCACGATCTCCAGGGAAAGAAGGATCGGCACACCCGCCTTGGAAAGGGAGCTCAGGGTGCGGCAGAACTGGGCGCTGGCCGTTTTCTCGAGCAGTTCTCCGAACAGGGGCAGCTTGAGCAGCAGGCCATCGATCTGCCGGCGGCCGATCGGGGTGTTGTAGGTGGAGACCACCCAGAAGGCAAAACCCACCAGACCACCAAGCAGGATCAGGGCCTTCCAGGAGCGCAGGAAATTACTCAGATTGAGCATCATCTGGGTGAACAGGGGCAGTTCCGCCCCCAGCTGATCGAAAACGCTCGAAAAGGTGGGGATCAGGAAGATGGTCATGCCCAGGAACACCGCAATCGCGATCACCAGCACGGTGACCGGGTAGCTCATGGCCCCCTTGATCTGGTTCTGGAGCTTGGCGTTGTCCTCCAGCAGCTTGGCCAGACGCTTGAGGGTGTCGTCGAGGACGCCGCCGGCTTCGCCCGCTTCCACCAGGGCGATGCTGAGGTTGTCGAACACCTTTGGCCAGCGGCGCATGGAGTTGCCCAGGCTGTCGCCCTGGTTCACGTCCTGGGTCATGGCCGCCAGAGCCTGGCGCATCTTGGTGGAGCGCTGCTGCATCCGCATCAGGTCGAGGCTGCGCAGGATGGGCACGCCGGCGTCCACCAGGGCGGAGAGTTTGTTGGCGAACAGGGCCTTGTCCCGGATCGTGACCGGGCCCTCGAGCAGGTCGGCCAGGCCGCTAAAGGAGGAGTTTGCCTTCTTGACGCTCCCCTGGGGCACCTTCGGCGCCTCCTTGCGCACCAGGGTGTTGGGCAGGATGCCGCGGCGGCGCAGTTCCCGCCGGGCGACGGAAGGGTTGTCCGCCGTCAGCGTCATCTCCCGGCGCTGGCCGGACTTGGTGGTGTAGGTGACGACGAAGGCGGTCATGGCGGCGCTCGGGGGAAACGGGGGTCGGCGTCCGGGGGAAGGGGATCAGAGGAGGATCATCGCTCGAGAAGCCTGACGAGCTCCTCGGGTTTGGTGGTTTTCAGCAGGGCCTCCTCGCGGTTGACCTTGCCGTCCTCCACCAGATTGGCGAGGGCGCGCTCGAGGGTCTGCATGCCCTGGCTGGCGCCGGTCTGGATCTGGGAATACAGCTGGGAGGTTTTGCCCTCCCGGATCAGGTTGGCGATGGCGGGGTTGTTGATCATGATCTCCTGGGCCATCACCCGCCCGAAGGCCCCCTTGCCGGTGGGCTCGGCGCTCCTGCAGAGGGTCTGGGAGAAGACCGCCAGCAGGCTGCCGCTGAGCTGCACCCGGATCTGGGTCTGCTGGCCGGCAGGGAACACGTCCACCATCCGGTCGACGGTCTGGGCGGCGGAACTGGTGTGCAGGGTGCCGAAGACGAGGTGGCCGGTTTCGGCGGCGGTGATCGCCAGCTGGATCGTCTCCAGGTCGCGCAGTTCCCCCACCAGGATCACATCGGGATCTTCCCGCAGGGCCGCTCGCAGGGCATTGGAGAAGCTGCGGGTGTCCTCGTTGAGCTCCCGCTGGTGAATGATCGACTTGTTGTTTCTGTAGGTGAATTCGATCGGATCCTCGATGGTGAGGATGTGCTCCGAACGGGTGGCGTTGATGTGCTGGATCAGGGAGGCCAGGGTGGTGGTCTTGCCGGAACCGGTGGGCCCGGTGACCAGGACGAGCCCCTTGGGCTTGTTGCTGATTTCCTCGACGATCGGCGGCAGGCCGAGCTCCTCCAGGCTGGGGATCGAGTTGCCGAGGGCCCGCAGGCAGGCCGCGTAGGTGCCCCTCTGGCGGTAGACGTTGATGCGGAAACGGGCGACGCCCTTGAGTCCGTAGGAGCAGTCCAACTCCCAGTTCTGCTCGAGATTCTTGCGCTGGGCGTTATTGAGCAGGGAGAAGATCAGACGGTTGCAGCCCTCCTCGCTGAGATTCGTGTCCTGGACGATCGGCCGCAGCTGGCCACTGAAGCGGCCGTAGGGCGGATTCCCTGCCGACAGGTGCAGGTCGCTGCCTCCGGCCTTGACCAGCTCCTGCATCAGGTCCTCGATCAGAAGGTCCATTCCGCTCAGCTCCGAACGCTCAGACAGTAGGGACATTCCAACCATTCGTCCTCAAGGCCTGCCCCGCAGCTGCGGCAGGTGAGGGTGCTCAGGGCCCGGGCCCGTCGCTCCGATTCCAGGCCCGTGTCGGTGAGCAGCATCCGCTCCACCTCCTCGAGGGTGGTCATCCCCTGCCGCACGAGGTCGAGGCCATAGCCCAGCAGTGTTTTCATGCCGCTTTCCAGGGCCAGGCGGCGCAGCTCCTCGGTGGTCGAGCGCTTGGCCACGGCGGCGGAGAGGGTTTCGTTCATCCTCAGGATCTCGTAGACCCCAACCCGGCCCTTGTAGCCCCGCCCCTGGCAGGTGCTGCAGCAGCCCTCCGAGCCGGGCGACACCGTGTTGGCGTGGTAGAAGGTGATATCGCTCTCATCGGAGGCCACCAGGCCGAACCGGGCCAGTTCGCCTTGGTGGGGGTGATAAGAGATGCGGCACTCGCTGCACAGGCGACGCAGCAGCCGCTGCGACACCACCCCCAGCAGCGAAGCACTCACCAGGAAGGGCTCCATCCCCATCTCATCGAGCCGGGCGAAGGCGCTGGCGGCGTCGTTGCAGTGCAGGGAGGTGAGCACCAAGTGGCCCGTAAGGGCCGCCTCGATGGCCGTGCGTGCGGTTTCCAGGTCGCGGGTCTCCCCCACCAGCAGCACGTCCGGGTCCTGCCGCATGAAGGCGCGCAGGGCGGAGCTGAAGTCGTAGCCCTTCTCCCGGTTCACCTGGGTCTGGGTGATGCCCTCGAGGGTGTATTCGATCGGATCCTCGACGGTGGAGATGTTGATCGTGGGCTCGTTGCGTTCCGAGAGCAGGGCGTAGAGGGTGGTGGACTTGCCGGAACCGGTGGGTCCGGTCACCAGGATCATCCCGAAGGGCTTGGAGCCGATGTCCCGCAGGGTGGCCCTGGCCGCTTCGTCAGTGATCAGGCTGTCCAGACCAAGCTGGGTGGCGCCGCTGTCGAGCAGCCGCAGCACCACCTTCTCGCCGTAGCGGCCTGGAAGGGTGCTGACCCGGAAATCGATCCTGCGCTCACGGAAGCTGCGGCGAATCCTGCCGTCCTGGGGCATGCGCCGCTCGGCGATGTCCAGGTCGGCCATGATCTTGAAGCGGGAGGTCACCGCCGGGATCAGGGAGCGGGGCAGCTTGTCGATACTGCGCAGGACACCGTCCTGGCGGAACCGGATCAGCAGGCCGTCTTCCTGGGGTTCGACGTGGATGTCGCTGGCGCCGGTGATGAGTGACTCGACCAGGATCCTGTCCACCAGGCTCATCACCGGGGAGATCCCCTCGCCGGAGCTGCTGGCTTCGAGGTCCTCGGTTTCCGATGCGATCTGCCCCTGCGGCGTGGCGGCCTGGGCCAGGTCGAGGTCGCTGAACAGGGACGTGCGCTCCGCTCCGGTGACCTGGGGACGCTGGGTGAGACCTTCTATTGGCATCGAGGGAAGGATCGGGAGCGAAGCCTGGGGCCGAGGTGCGGGCTTCCACCGCTTGTGGAGGAGGCTCCCGGGGATTCAACATAACGGCATCTGACATCCCTGCCAGAACGCATGACCGGCGACATCACCCCCCCCCATGAGGAACCGATCGATCCCCGGGAGGGCGCGGTCGACGCGGCCCGGGTGGAGGAGCTCCTCGAGACCCTGCAGGTGAAGGCTGACGGAGATACGGACGCCCTGCCGGCTGACGCGGCCTCCGAGCCCTCTCCATCCCCTGAGGGGGAGGCCGGTGATCGCCGCGGCCAGCTCGAAGCCGAACTGGCCGCCCTGCGCAGCGAGAACGAGTCGCTGCGGGGCCAGTACATGCGCATCGCCGCCGACTTCGACAACTTCCGCAAACGCCAGAGCCGCGACAAGGAAGACCAGCGCCTGCACATCACCTGCACCACCCTCACCGAGATCCTGCCGGTGGTCGACAACTTCGACCGGGCCCGCCAGCAGCTCAATCCCCAGGGCGAAGAGGCCCAGACCCTGCATCGCAGCTACCAGAACCTTTATAAACAGCTCGTTGATGTGTTCAAGCAGCTGGGGGTTTCACCGATGCGGGTGGAAGGCGAACCCTTCGACCCCAGCCTTCACGAAGCGGTGCTGCGCGAACCCAGTGAGGACCACCTGGAGGATGTGGTGATCGAGGAGCTGCAGCGGGGCTACCACCTCGATGGCCGCGTGCTCAGGCACGCCCTGGTCAAGGTGTCCATGGGCCCCGGTCCGGCCGGTGGGGCCAGCCCCTCTGAGGCCCCGGCCCCCCCCAGTGAGGGGCAATCCGACTGATGGCCGACTATTACGACCTGCTCGGTGTCAGCCGGGACGTGGATGCCGACAGCCTCAAGAAGGCCTACCGGCGCCTGGCTCGCCAGTACCACCCGGATGTCAACAAGGACCCGGCGGCGGAAGATCGTTTCAAGGAGATCGGCCGGGCCTATGAGGTGCTCAGCGATCCCCAGGCCCGGGCCCGCTACGACCAGTTCGGCGAAGCCGGTCTGGGCGGTGGCGCAGGCATGCCCGACATGGGCGACATGGGTGGCTTCGCCGACCTGTTCGAAACCTTCTTCAGCGGTTTCGGTGGGGCCGGCGGCCCTGCCGCCGGAGCCGCACGCCGCCGCGGACCGCGCCAGGGTGACGATCTGCGCCTCGACCTCACGATCAGTTTCAGCGAGGCGGTGTTCGGGACCGAGAAGGATGTGCAGATCCGCCACCTCGAAACCTGCACCACCTGCAGCGGCTCGGGGGCCAAGGCGGGCAGCGGCCCCACCACCTGCGGCACCTGCGGCGGCGCCGGCCAGGTGCGGCGGGCCACCCGCACCCCCTTTGGCAACTTCACCCAGGTGGCGCCCTGCCCCACCTGTGAAGGCACCGGCCAGGTGATCGCCGATCCCTGCTCCGCCTGCGGCGGCCAGGGCCTGCAGCAGGTGCGCAAGAAGCTGCGCATCAACATTCCCGCCGGTGTCGACTCGGGCACCCGGCTGCGGGTCGGCCAGGAGGGCAACGCTGGCCAGCGGGGCGGGCCGGCGGGCGATCTCTATGTGTTCCTCGCGGTCCAGGCCCACCCGCACCTGCGCCGGGACGGGGTCACGATCCATTCCGAGGTGTCGCTCAACTACCTCCAGGCGATCCTGGGCGACACGATCGAGGTGGAGACCGTCGACGGCCAGGAGCCCCTGGAGATCCCCCCCGGCACCCAGCCCGGGGCCGTGATCACCCTGCAGGGCAAGGGGATTCCCCGCCTGGGCAATCCGGTGGCCCGTGGCAACCACCAGTTCACCATCAAGGTGCAGTTGCCCACCAAGCTCAACGGTGAGGAGCGGCAACTGCTCGAGCAGCTGGCCGGACACCACACCAGCAAGGGCCAGCGCCACCACCACAAGAGCGGCCTGTTCGGCGGCCTGTTCGGTTGAACGATCCGGTGGCCCTCGATCTGCGGGGCACCGCCTGCCCCGTGAACTTCATCCGGGCGCGGCTGGCGCTCGAAAGGCTGCCAACGGGCGGCTGGCTCCAGATCGACCTGGACGGGGGCGAACCGGAGCAGATGGTGGCCGAGGGCCTGCGCTCCGAGGGTCATGCCGTGGAACTGGTCGTCCCTTCGCCCTTCGCCCCAGGGGACGGGGTGCGGCTCCTGGTGCGACGGGATGGGGGCTGAGCCGCTGCCGGGGCGGGTGGTGGCCCTGCAGGCCAACTATTGCCTGGTGGATCTCGATGGGCCCTGCGAGCTCGGCACCGATGGCTCCGAGCCGGGCAGAGGCGGCCGCCTGCTCTGCACCCGGCGCACCCGCCTCGACAAGAGCGGCCTGCAGGTGTGTGTCGGTGATCGGGTGACGGTGGCGTCTGTTGACTGGCGGGCACGGCGGGGATCGGTGGTGGGCCTGGAACCCCGCCACAACCTGCTGCAGCGGCCGGCGGTCGCCAACGTCAGCCAGGTGGTGGTGGTGGTGGCCCTGGCGGAGCCGGGCCTCGATCCCCTGCAGCTGACGCGGTTCCTGGTCACCGCCGAGGCCACCGGCCAGCCGGTGCAGGTGGTGCTGAGCAAGGCCGACCTGCTGCCGGCGGCCGAGGTGGAGGCGTGGTGCCGGCGGCTGGAGGGCTGGGGCTACGCCACCGTGGCTGTCTCGACCCACACCGGGGCGGGCCTGGCGGCCCTGCGCCGCCAGCTGGGCCAGCCGGGCATCGCCGTGTTCTGCGGCCCCTCCGGCGTGGGCAAGAGCAGCCTCCTCAATGCCCTGGCCCCCGACCTGGAGCTCCGCGTCGCCGCCGTGTCCGGGCGGCTGCGGCGGGGACGCCACACCACGCGCCATGTCGAACTGTTCCCCCTGGCTCCGGGGGTCCTGGTGGCGGATTCACCGGGCTTCAACACCCCCGCCCTGCCCAGCGATCCCCAGACCCTCGCCGCCGCCTTCCCGGAGCTGCTGGCCCGGCTCAGGGCCTCCCCCTGCCGGTTCGCCAACTGTCGTCACCAGGGGGATCCCGGTTGCGCCATGGGCGGCACCTGGGACCGCCATGGCCTCTATGGGCGCTGCCTGGAGGAGGTGGAGGCCCTGGCGGTGGTCCGCTCCCGTGGGGGCCAGGGCCGCCAGGGGGAAGGGGGGATGCGCCAGCGGGGCGACCGGCTCGAGCCCCTGCTCAATCCCCAGCTGCGCCGCTCCTCCCGCAGTACGCGCCGTCAGGCGCTGGATGGGGAGCTCAGTTCCCCAGACCGGGAAGATTGAGATCCAGGCCGCCGGTGAGGGTTTCCATCCGCTCGCGCATGGTGGTGGTGGAGACCTCGTAGGCCTTGCAGAGGGCCGCCAGCACGGCCGCCTCGACGGCTTCGGCCGGTTCGCTGAGCAGTTCGGGGCTCAGCTCGACCCGCAGGGGCTGCTGGTTGCCGGTGAGCCAGACGCTGGCGCGGCCCTCGGGATCGCTGCCCTGCAGCTCCATCGCATCGAGCTCCTCCTGGAGCTTCTGGGCGTCTTGCTGAATCTGCTGGGCTTTGCGGAAAGCTTCGGTCAGCTGTCCGAAATTGGGAAGTCCGAAGCCGGCCATACCAGGGAGTCATCGTTGGCCACCAGGCTAGAACCCCAGGCGTTTGACCTCCGGGTGCAGCCGCACGCCGCGTGCCTCCAGCACCCGTTGCTGCACCAGCCTGATCAGGACATCGATGTCGGCGGCGGTGGCGGAGCCGGTGTTGACGATGAAGTTGGCGTGGATCGGCGACACCTGGGCATCGCCGATGCTCAGCCCCTTGAGGCCGAGGGACTCGATCAGCTGCCCCGCCTTGAGTGGTTCGGGGTTGCGAAAGACGCTGCCGCAGCTGGGTTGCTGGTAGGGCTGGGTGCTGGTGCGGCTGTGCAGGTTGGCGCTGGTGCGCGCCGTGAGGATGGCCGGATCGTGGCCGGGCTCCAACCGGAACCGCGCCGAAAGCACCAGCAGCGGTTCGTCCTGCAGGCGGCTGTGGCGGTAGGCGAAGGCCAGATCGGCGGCCGCCAGGCGGAAGGGGGCCTCGGGCCGGCGGGGATCCAGCACCCACACCGAGTCCAGCCACTCCGCCGTGCAGCCCCCCTGGGCGCCGGCGTTCATCACCACGGCCCCACCCACCGTGCCGGGGATGCCCACGGCCCACTCCAGCCCCCGCAGGCCGCTCCTGGCGGCCTTGCGGGCCAGGGTGGGGATCGGTTCGCCCGCCTCCGCCTCCACCCAGCCCTCGGCCAGGTCCAGGCGGCTGCCCTGCAGGCGGCGGTTGCAGAGGGTGAGGCCGTCGAGGCCGCCGTCGGCGATCAGCAGGTTGGAGCCGGCGCCGATGCAGCGGAAGGGCAGACCCGCGGCCGCCGCCCAGGCGGCGTGGGCGATCAGCGCCTCCTGGTTGGCGGGTTCGGCGAACCAGGCGGCGGGCCCGCCCACCTTCCAGGTGGTGAACTCCCGCAGGCAGACGGACGGGCGGGGTTGGCTGGACGGGGCCGCGACCATCCCCTCAGGCCACCAGTGCCGAAGGGCGTTCGTGTTCGTCGAGGGCCCCCAGGCGGTCCCAGAGGCTGTTGACGTCGCCGGCTCCCATGGCCAGCACCAGGTCTCCTGGGCCGGTGCCGCTGGCCACCAGCTCCGCCAGGGCCTCCATGCTGGCCGCCACCGCCACCGGCAGGTCGGGGGCGAGGGCCCGCACCGCTTCGGCCAGGGCCGGGCTGGAGATCCCCGCCATCGGGGCCTCGCCGGCGGCATAGAGCGGCGCCAGCAGCACGGCATCGGCGTGGGCCAGGGCGGCGGCAAAGTCGTCCAGGAACTGGGCGGTGCGGGTGTAGCGATGGGGCTGGAACACCGCCACCAGCCGGCGGGGCACCAGCGGCAGCGGGCTGCGGCCGCTCTCCACCATCAGTCGGGCCATGGCCAGGGTGGCCGCCACTTCACTGGGGTGGTGGGCGTAGTCGTCGACGATCGCCCGGTCCTGCCACAGGCCGCGGCAGTCGAAGCGGCGCCCGGGTGGTCGCAGGCCCGCCACCGCCTGGCGCAGGTCGGCGAAGGGCACGCCCTCGAGGCGGCAGGCCGCCATCGCCGCCACGGTGTTGCTCAGGTTGTGGCGACCGGGCAGGGGCACCTCCAGGGTGCCCAGGGCCACCCCCTGCTCAAACCAGGTGGCCAGGGTGCCGTCACCCCGCTCCTCCAGGGGGATGGCAGCGAAGTCGATCCCCTCGCTGCTGCGGGTCGACCACCAGCTGGTGGCCTGGAAGTGCTCGCGCAGCACTGGGCAGTCCCGGTTGGCAAGCAGGGTCGTGCAGCCGCTCGCAAAGCGCTGCAGGGTGGCCACCAGGGAGGCCAGGTCCGGGTAGTGGTCGGTGTGGTCGAGTTCGACGTTGGTGAGCAGCCCGAGCCGGGGGTTGAACTTCACCAGGGAGCCGTCCGATTCATCGGCTTCGGCCACCAGCAACCGGCCCTGGCCATGGCGGCCATTGCTGCCGAAGGCGGGCACGATGCCGCCGATCACGGCGGTGGGGTCCTCGCCGACGGCCTCCAGCAGGGTGGCGATCAGGGTGCTGGTGGTGGTTTTGCCATGGCTGCCGGCCACGGCGATCGAGGGCTGGTCGTTGATCAGCGCCGCCAGCACGTCGGAGCGGTGCACGACCGACAGGCCGCGCCGACGCGCCTCCACCAGCTCCTCGTTGGCGGCGGGCACCGCCGAGCTGATCACCACCATCGGGGCGCCTTCGGCCGCCATCACCGCGGCGATGGTGGCGGCGGTCTGCTCCTGGAACACCCGCACCCCGGCGGTCCGCAGCTGCTCAAGCACCGGGCTGGGACGGGGATCGGAGCCGCTCACCAGGAAGCCCCGTTCCGCCAGGATCCCTGCCAGGGCGGACATGCCGATCCCACCGGCCCCGATGAAGTGGAGCGGCTGACGGCGATCAAGCTTTGGGATCAAGGGGGACTCCTGGCCTTGCCGAAAATAACGGCAGGTCTGCCCACCCCCCTTTGCGGGATACTGCGCTTTGCCGACCGTCCGATCCGGGGCCTTTGGCTGCGGGAAAGAGCAGGACCCCATTTCTGTATGATCGGCTGCCAAAATCCCCCCTTGCTAGCGGGTTCCACCGCTTTCTGCCATGACCTTGCGCGTTGCGATCAATGGATTTGGTCGAATCGGTCGGAACTTCATGCGCTGCTGGCTCAGCCGCGGTGAGAACACCGGCATCGAAGTGGTCGGTCTGAACGACACGTCCGATCCGAAGACCAACGCTCACCTGCTTCAGTACGACACGATGCTCGGCCACATCCGCAACGCGGAAGTGAGCTACACCGATGACACCATCATCGTGAATGGCAAGCCGATCAAATGCTTCTCCGATCGCAATCCCCTCAACCTTCCCTGGAAAGAGTGGGGCGTGGATCTGGTGATCGAAGCCACCGGCGTCTTCATTGATCAGAAAGGTGCCGGTAAGCACATCGAGGCTGGTGCCAGCAAGGTGCTGATCACGGCTCCCGGTAAGGGCGAAGGCGTCGGCACCTTCGTGGTTGGTGTGAACGCCGACCAGTACCGCCACGAAGATTTCGACATCATCAGCAACGCCAGCTGCACCACCAACTGCATGGCGCCGATCGTCAAGGTTCTCGATCAGAGCTTTGGGATCGTCAAGGGCATGATGACCACCACCCACAGCTATACCGGTGACCAGCGCATCCTCGATGCCAGCCATCGCGATCTGCGCCGTGCCCGTGCTGCCGCCGTCAACATCGTGCCCACCTCCACCGGTGCCGCCACGGCCGTGGCTCTTGTTTACCCGCCGATGAAGGGCAAGCTCAACGGCATTGCCATGCGCGTTCCCACCCCCAACGTTTCGGTTGTCGACCTCGTCCTTGAAGTCAGCCGCGGCACCACCAAAGAGGAGGTCAATGCCGTGCTCAAGGAATCCTCCATGAACGGGATGAAGGGGATCATCAAGTACTGCGATCTCCCCCTGGTCTCCACCGACCACGCCGGTACCGATGAATCCACGATCGTGGATGCCGACCTCACCCTGGTGATGGGCGACAACATGGTCAAGGTGATCGCCTGGTACGACAACGAGTGGGGCTACAGCCAGCGCGTGGTGGACCTGGCCGAGGTGGTGGCCCGCAACTGGAAGTGAGGTTCGGGCCCAGTCCCCCCAGATTGTTGAGCTGTCCTGTGGGGCGGCCCCTTTTGTTCTGGCTGGCCGGTTTCCCACGGCGCAGGGCACTCACGGAGGCGAAGGGGCCAGGCGGCGGACCTTCCGAACCAGCGCGGTCGTATCCGGTTCAGACTGCCCCCATCGCCCCGGAGCCATGCCGCCCGATATCCGCTGGCAGCAGCGCTTCGCCAATTTCTGCCAGGCCCTGGATCTGCTGGAGACCTTTTTTCAGCCTCCCGCGCTCAATGAGCGTGAGCGCCAGGGCCTGATCAAGGCTTTTGAATACTGTTTCGAGCTGGGCTGGAACACCCTGCGGGACCTGCTGTTGGCGGAGGGCAACGCCGGCCTGATTGGATCGCGTGACACCCTGAGGCTGGCCTTCCGGAGCACCGCTGAGCAGGTGAGCGAGCAAGTGGCCACTCGCTATCTGCCCTGTTTTCAGGAGCTGCGCCTGGTGCTGAGCGAGCGCGTTCAAGCCACTGCCGCTGGCGAGGGGCATGGCTGAGATTCCAGGCGCTGCGGCCGCTACCCCCGCCGCGATACCGGGTCTGCCGCCGGAGGCCTCAGCCCGCCTGCTGGCCCTGCTCAGTGCCGAGCCCGCCGTGGAGGAGGTTTGGCTCTACGGCTCCAGGGCCATGGGCCGCCATCACGCCGGCTCCGACATCGACCTCACCCTGGTGGCGCCGGGCCTGAGCCACCAGGGACGCCTGCGCCTGATGGGAGCCCTTGATGACCTGCTGCTGCCCTGGAGCATCGACCTCTCCCTGCGGCACGAGCTGCCCGAATCCCTGGCTCAGCACGTGGCCCGGGTGGGGCGGCGGCTGGTGCCTGGCTGAGCGCCGCCGGCATGACGCTTGTTGCCAGATGCCGATTCGATTGGGCGAATGCTTGACAATCCCCCCCCCGATAAAATTGATTTTAAAATAAGCAAAGCCATGAAATTGTACAAATCTATTATCCATTCTGCCATCATTAGTGCTTCGATTGTGGCAGCTTCGCTTCCAGTTCGCGCAGCGATTGTTACGTAGGGCTTGCTGAGGAACCCAGATCTACTGCAGCGCAGCTGGTTCCAGCCAGAGTCTTACGCTAGAATGCGCGCAAATCAGCCATTTGTGGGCTAGAAGAATTCGCT
>Ga0247837_1004911_pt1 | contig 20869 bp, 17 predicted proteins | sample LaCtaG_2_FD_187115 | JGI IMG/M metagenome (GOLD analysis project Ga0247837, IMG submission 187115) | Freshwater microbial communities from meromictic Lake La Cruz, Castile-La Mancha, Spain - LaCruzMarch2015_14.5m | ecosystem: Environmental > Aquatic > Freshwater > Lake | place: Spain: Castile-La...
TGGGCAGCGGCCGAGAGTACAGTCTGGCAACTCCCTCGGGACTAGTGCTTAGAGTTGAGGCGGACACCTCTGCTACTGCTGGAGAAGTGCAGGAACAGCTCACACAGAGCGGAGTCCCAGGCACTCTTTTCCAGTCCTAGGCGTAATAGCGATCTTTCCGACTATACGAATAGACATTAGCTTGACTGCTGAGCTCAGAGCGTGTTTCAATTGCTGAACTGCTGTCTATTCGCCCTGCAACACCTATAACATGGGTACTTCTGGTTCTACCACTTTCCAAGAAGCCCATTTGACCCTAGTCCTTTCCTCCGGCCGTCCACTGCACACCCAGCAAGTGCCAACTCCCTGCCCAGCTGCTTTCCTCAAACAGCAACTGAGAAGCGCACTGTGCACCCAGCTCTCCGCCTACCTGCAAGCCAGTCCGCCTCCCTCGCAGCTGCCGCCCGCTGCTCTGCTGCGCTCTTCCCCTGGTGAACATCTGGAACATACCAAACTCAGTATCGAAACAATGCCTCTACGACTCTACGAATACCGTGGAAATGAACTAAACGACACTCAAGATGTGACTACAGTGCAGGCGCCAATATGTGTTTTGGGAGGGTCGGATGTAGCAACTACCTGCTGTGATATCCATGGAAATGTGGGAATTGCGGTGTTCAACCTAGAGACGGAGGTGGTTTGGCAGGAAGTTGAGTCGCTGAGCAGCAGGGATGGAGACGCTATTGAATTGGTGGTTTACAGCACTAGTTCGGACGTGTTCCTGTGTTCTGGACGCATTACAGAGACAGTGCACAGCTTCAAAAAGCGCTTATCCAAGTCCATGAAGATCCCTGACAATATGACTTTATGGTACCAAAACGTCCTTTTAGAGGCTGAAAAGTCTCTAAAAGTCTGCGGACTGCACCACCGAAGTCGCATTTTCCTGCTTTTCCCAGGGGACGAACTCGGCCTAGCTAGAGACTTCACAGGCCAATACGCTCTTCTCCCTCTTCGCCACTGCGAAAAGACTCCCTCAGTCTGCAGAGCTGCCCGCATACTACGTACAGAATGGAGTCTATTGGAAACCGCTACTGAGTATATGTGCTTATTTCCCTCTTCCACATACCCTGCTGCCAGGCACTTCTTGATCGGCCATGCTGAGGATAGATTTGTAACGATTGAAGAGATGCAGGGCAGGTCGAGGGTGGTAATCCCTGCGGAAGGCACTGTAAAGGAGGTAAAAGCCTGTATTGAGGCGCAGCACGGACTACCAGCTTCGATTTTATCCCTTACAGCTATTGTGGAGCTGGTGGAAAGCCACGCAATTAGCATATCCGGCCTAATTCCGGGCGATTCCCTGTCAATAAGCCGCAAATTAGCAGTGGAAATACCTATAAGAGTCAAGGTAATTCTGCCTAATATGCAAAAAATGCGGTTTCTCTTCCTTCCTTCCACTCCTATTTCCCTGTTGAAGCTCTCCCTCATGTCTCGAAACGCCGCAATTGATAGAGATATGGTCTTTTTGCGAGGCACGGAAATCATCGATACAGACAATAGGACTTTAGTGGAGTGCGGGATATTCGAGTACGCAGTTTTGCACTGTGGAAGTCTCAGTGAAATGCTGGAAATTGCAAAAAGACGCAAAGTAATAGTCCCCAGCATGTCCAAAACCCCACCCCCCAGCGCAGAATCGCCCTTTGAGCTTTTTGACAGTGGGCAGATACTGGACCGAAAGTCCCATTCAGAGCGCTTTCAAGGCTATTTGAAAGCTGTCGATTCTGCGCTGTTTATCCGCTTTATTGCACCGAAGAATGTACTTTCTTTATATGTTCTGCAGACTGCGACTGTGAAAGAGTTGAAATCTGCCCTGGCTTTCAAGGTAAAGCGGCCTCCTTTCAGCCTGATATGGCAGGATAAGGCTTTAAATGACGATAAAACGTTAATTGAGCAAGGAGTAGAGACCGGGAATACAGTCCTGATCAAGCCGATTGGGGCAATTCGGGTGAATTTGGCTTTGGCTGCAGGGACACTGGTCCCAGTAGAACTCGACCAGCATGGAAATGGCACGGAATTGGGTCATTTGATAGGGCAATTGACTGGATTACAGGCAAATTTCAGGAGAATTGTGTATACAAAGCCACTAGTCAACGATAATTTGGCGCTTTCTAATGCTTTTTCGACTCTACATGTGGGTTTAAAGCTAGGAAAAGGACGGAAGCACAGGCTTCAGACCGATTCCGGGGCTGCAATTTGCGTAGAAGCCGATTTGTCTGCTACTCCGGCAGCTATTGAAGCTGAATTGAAGAGACATGGAGTAGATGGAGTGATTAGCAGCTAAACTAAGGGTAAAATGGGTGCTTCCAGCTCTGAACTCGCAGTGCCAGTGGTGCTGTCCTCCGGCCAGCCTGTCGCCACGCTCCCCGCCTCCACAGTGCTGCAGCTGAAAGAAGCCCTGCGTCTAGAGCTCACCCGCCAGTTACAAGCCTACATGGACCAATCCGGGCCGCAGCCGCCTGCCCTGCTTTTCCGATACAATCAGAGTCAAGCAGTGGCTACAACTTTTGACTATGTGAGGACTTACCATATGCGGCTGTTTGAGCATGGAGGCCAGGAGCTGCAGAATGACAGCAGATTAGACGCAGTCACTAGGCCGATTTGTGCCCTTCGGCCTTCGGATGTATTGACATTCAGCTACGATACTCGCAACAAAGCCACAGCGATACTGTTTAACCTAGAGGAACAGATAGACTGGAAGGTGAGCCCGGAGAACAATGCTATTGACTTGGTGGTGTACAGCAGACTGAGTGAGGTGTTCCTGCTCTCGGTCTATACGAGTGAAACTGTGCTGCAGGTGAAGAAGCGTATTACAAGGGTGGTTTCAAACCTATCAACCAGTGGGACTCTTTGGCACCAAAGCACTTTGCTGCGCAATGAAGAGACAGTGGAGGAGAGCGGACTCTGTGCTGGCAGTCGAGTCTTGCTGCTGCAGCCTGGAGAGGCAGTGGGCCTGGCGAAGGACAAGGACGGCAGAACTGTGGCTGTGCCTATTCTCGATACAAACTTAGTCCTGCGAGCTGCGCGGATCCTGGAGCCAGCCTGGGGCCTCTACGATACCTGTTGCGAATACACCTGCATTGCCCCTATTTCCCCCAGCTTTACCCAGTACTTCCTCATAGGCAGTTACAAGGACCGCTACTTGACCCTCCAGACTGAACTGGGCGCTACGAAAGTAGTAGTGCCTGCGGAGTGCTCAGTAAGCCAGCTCCAGGACTATATAGAGGCCCAGCACGGCCTGCCTGCCTCCCTGCTGTCCCTGACAGCCATATCAGAACTAGGGGAAACGGGACGGATTGGAGACTATGAGGTGGGCAATGGGGAGGAGTTACTGCTGTTTCTTAGTAAAGGCAACAGTGCAACTGTCAAAATCAGAGTTATCTCACAAAGATATGGAAAACTTCGCTTTACGCTTCCGCTTTCGGCTACTATTTCGCATATTAAGGAGTTAATCAGGGGGAGGAGACCGGAAATGGCTTCGGAGTGCGAATTGCTGCTAGCTTCCACGATACTAGAGAATTGCGAGACCTTGGCTCACTATGGAGTCTTTGAAAATGTGACTGTGCACTGCGGAAGTAGGGAGGAAATGCTGAGAAAAGCCTGTGAAGGCCCAACTATTCGTCTCCTCCCAGTCACAAAACGGCATAAATCCGACAGATCTGAGGACCCTTTGGAGCTATTTGATAGGGAGCGAAGGGCTGATTGGCAGTGTCCACTCGAGCGCAGACTAGCCTACCAGTCCCACCTGGAAACAGCCCTTCCTATTCGCTTATTGACCCCTAAATCCGTCCTTTTCCTGCATATCCGCCCTTACACCTCTCTTCAAGACGTCAAAACCAGTCTCCAGCCTATACTCAACATACCGAATTTCGACCTGATTTGGAACAATACAGTGCTAATTGAGGGGAAAACGCTGGCTGAACAAGGGGTAAAAGCAGGCGATTTGCTCAGTATAGACTCGCAGAGCACATTGAGCCTGACAATAGTGACTAGTGGGGGAGAAAGACTGCCTGTGTTGGCGGAAAAGCATGCAGGACTGAGGGTTTTGAAGCGACTGATAGGGGAAATGACTGGAATTCATGCAGATTGCCAACGAATAGTAGTCACGAAGGAGTTGAAAAAGAGTGATTCGCACTTATTTGCAGGCCTTTCCGCCCTCTACCTGTCCCTGAAGCTAGGCCAAGGCAGTGCCTATTTGCTGCAGCTTGCCTCGAAGCTCCCAGTCAGGGTGGAAGCAGACAGGCTGGCCAGTGCTGGTGAGGTGCAAGCACAGCTGCAGCACTACGGAGTCAGTGGCGACTTACAGAGCCTGCACTAGATCGCTAATTAGGCACAATGCCTCCCTACTTCTTAGCATATATGAGAATTGCGAGCCAAACCGCATCCTCTGTTTCCCAAGTGTCCCTAGTGCTCTCCAGGGAACTGCGGGAGCAGGGCGGAGAAAAGCCTACAAAGGCACTACTGTTTTGCTCTAATCCAGCCTATATATCAGCTTTAACTACTGAGGATTTGCGGTTTTTTGCATATAAAAGCTCAGAACTGAGCAATGACCAGCAAGTCGGGAAGGCAAAGAAGCCTATTTGCATGCTGAGGCCTACAGACCTGGAAATCACTCGTTGAGATATACAGGGTAGAGGCAGTCCGACGGTTTTCAATATAGAGGAAGAAATTTGGTGGCATTCCTGCCCAAATCCAGCGAATTTCGAGGTTTCTGTCTCTGAATTGGTCGTTATTTGCTGCAGAGTTGGGTTTTATATGCACTGCATTGGCTACTGAGACTGTGAAATCGCTAAAACTCGCCTTAAAAGCATTATTTCAGTCCCAACCACAGAAATGACGATTCGGTATAAAGGAAATCCGCTAAGGACGAAAGTACCTTGGTAGAGAGCGGAATCAGGCAGAGAAGTCGTATAGCCCTGCAGATAAGTGGGTTTGCTGGTGTGTATCCGAGGTCCAAAGGAGCAGTTGTATTTTCTATTAGAAGGGAAATGTCGAGACTATTTCTGCATTTTCCCCTATTTCCTGCCTTTATCCGCCTTTTCCTCTATATATTTCCTGCTAGTCGCTTCCTCACCCTGTTTTGTGGGAAATCAGTGGAAATACTGGTCCAGCAGAGTGCATGTATGTAGGCCCAGCACGGCCTCCCTGCTGTCTCTCACAGTCACCCTCAGCATCTTTCGCCTGCACAGCCAAATCATAGAAAGCGGAGATGAGCTGGTTATGCTAAGAGGGAATGGGCTGAAACTGAGTTTGAGGTGGGAGTGACTGTGAGGATTTATGAGTTTCAGGGGAACTGTGTATGCAGCGAAGCAGGGAAACTGGGGAAGGAGGAATCGGATTTGGAGTTAATGAGGGGAATGGATGTATTGAGGACGAAAGACTTTGGCTTATTATGGAATTGTTGAGAAGGCGGCGCTTTACTGTGGGAATAAGGCAGATACCGAGCGAAGAATCGCGAAATTTGTCAAAAATCAGCCTTATTGCGGCCGAAGACAGGACTGGGTCTGGCGATATGTTCGATTCTTCCTTGGAAATAGTCGATTTCAGTCCTTCTGAAGGCAATATTTACTTCTATTCACGTGAGAGTTATTATTCCGCTTTCCTGGTCAAAACCACTCCCACCACCCTCAAGTCCAAAATCCAGTCCCACAGACACCTGCTCCAAACTGCTATGGAAGCCTAGGGAGTGCCTTCCGGCAGCATTTTCCTCCTACTTCCCCCTCTGCCATATACTTAAAAGTCCTCACACCCGCAGGGAGGCTTTCCCTGTGATGACGGAAACTGAGGGGTCTGTGAATCTATTGGCCTAGGTGCTAAAGCAGTCCACAGGCTGCCAGCAGTTAATGTACTGTAAGGATTACTAGAGGACTGGAAAAGACTGCCGGGTGCTATGGACCGATTGCTGGTCACTGTGAACCTAGGGAGAGGGACGGAGTAGGTAGGAAGCAGAGGAAATGATACTGAGAGGTCGACTTAGAGGGGAATTTCGGACTTCTGAAGGAGTTCCTTGTCGGTATCAGCAGATTTAAGCAAAGAATGGGCTAATAATTAGATGAAATTGGGCTTTTAATACTGATTTTAGCAGCGGAATTCCTAGTTTAGTGCTGATTGTGGAGTAAAACATATTGAGAGTAAGAAGTATATAAGCATAATTTGCGCTAACAGGACTATATGACTTTATAGCCACATTAAATATAGATAGCCTTATAGAGCTGCATAGGACTGTTTCTGGCATCAAATAGACCCAATTCAGCAATGCAATTTGTCTAAAATAACACGAAAGCTTGAAACTCACTCCTATAGGATGGGAATAGACTCGGGAAAGTAGCGATTTCTATGAAATTTGCAGTTTTAAGAGGCCGGAAATGGATATAAACAGGCGGAAATCGAAGACAAGCACTAAAAAACTGCAAAAGTGGATATTAGACCTAGTGCTAGCCCAATAAGTCCAATGCTAGGGGCCAACCGACTGCCTGCGCAGCCATAATAGCCAATGTGGAACCTGTACGGCAGCAGCAAGCTGCTCGTGGAGCGCGAGCTACAGCGCGAGCACCAGCTGCACCAGTTAAAGCTACTCGGCATGCAGCCTCGCATCGACACCCGTCCCCCCAAGCCCCAGTCCCATCTCGCCTCCAAAGCCCGCAAGCGCCGCATGCAGGACGACCGCAACGAAGTGATCAAGCGAGAAAACCAGCTCCTCCTGCAGAAGATGATAGAGATTGACCTGAAGCCCGGCGCTGTGGGGACTGTCATGCGGCAGACACCACTCTCTGGGTCGCTCAATCGCTTCGTGCGCATATCGGAGTTGACGAAGATCAGTAGGGAGAACCAGGCGATTTTGAAGCGACTGCAAAGGACGCAAAGCGCCTATAGTGTGAAAAGGTGGCAAAGGCAAAGCCAGCACAATGAGGAACTGAAGCGTTACTTGTCCCAAAACGCAGGCCGAGTACCACGGCAACTCAGCTACGCGCTGTCCTCCTACCTGCCTACGCCCAGTAGCAGACCCCACACTGCACAGCACCATCTGGAGCGGGAGGAGGACTCGACGAGGCCGTTCACTGCTGAGGGCCGCACCCGCTCTGGGAACGTCAGAAGCTCACTTTAGGACTAATAGAAGACTGGATTTCGTCCTATTGAGGACTTTGGCAGACTTTATAGAAACACAACAGAGCGATTTACTTATAAATTGCGAGTTAAGCAATTAAAAATCCGTAAACATACTAAAAGTAGTAATTATTCTGCTTTTTGCTCGTTTTGTGTCAGTTTGCTTTGTCATTTCTCGCTATCGCTTTGCACACAGACACATTCGTGTCCTGAATATCGTGGTTTGTTGATATGTGACTATGTATGGTAATGGGATATATCGCTGTCTAGGCCTTTTGTGTAATATTCTCTGTTAAACTGCATCCTTCATAGAGTCCGAAAAGCTACAGTTATCAATTTCGTAATCGATGAGTTAGAGAAATACTGTGATAGTACAAATCCGACTTAAGCATGTTGTGTTTCACTCGACATATCGAATTCTTTAAGCGCTAGGAGATTAATGATCTTCCTCATACTGCACTGGGCCTTATGCCGAGTACTCACCCAAGTAGCAAGTGGCGTAGTCCAGTAATATGGAAAGCTGACGCTGAGGACCAGGTCCTTGATTAGCACATTCCCGACTGTTTCCACTTTGGCAGGTCGCTTTCTCTTCTTTTTATGTACTGTCTGGTTTCGATATTGAATAAATAATATCTCTGTTGGTCGATTAGGAGGATATTGGGATTATAAGGAAAGCCTGATACCTTGTAAAAATGTTGACTTTCCCATCCCACAATACTCGAAAGGTTTCAGTTTTGAGGCAATAGCTTTCGACAGCTACAGTGTACCCACCCATCAGGTAGATACAGGAAAGGTACTAGCAGTGGTAGAATAGAGCACGGAGGAAGTTCATTTTCTGAGACATCATTTGCCACTAGTTCTGAGTAATGGAGTAGACCGTGACATCGCGAAAGGCAGGGGAAAAGCCTCCTCCAAAGGCCATTATAGTGTTATTCCAATCACAGTGATACAGTCCAGGGATCCCCGGAAACAACCTGTGTTGCTTCTATAAGAATGGTAGGCAGTGCATCCGAGCAGGAAGACTTCAAAAGGTGATATTGTGAGGTACTAAGGGTCAAATGCAATCCCCAATCGTTCCTTTAGGAGTACTGAGCGCCAGGTGCAAGTGCCTACGTCTAATGTAGAAAGTTCGTATTGCATCGGATGACCGATAAACTGGCCATGCAGATAGAGGTGGATTTCTCTAATGACGCTTCTGCTGGGCTGAGTCCAGAGAAGCAGCGCTGTTGGGTGCGGCAGGCGAGGGGTAGAGAACTCCTTGTTTCCCATTTTATAAGAAGCTGATATCCCTCACAGACTCTACGAAAGACTATTTCAATGCACATATCCACGAATTTTCGCAGACAACTATTTCACTCGAAGAAGCCTCCTTTACATTTCGACCCATCTGCATGCATGTAAATCCCCACTCCTTCCAGCGATTGACAGGAAAGTTTAGACCATTGTGGACTCTTAGTTCGTGGATAGCATTGTCAGAAAGCGTAAGCTCTAGACAGGCATTGGAAGGCTGGAAAAGCTCTTTTAGCTCTTATGCATAGCCAACCCTCCCAGGGAGCATGATGTTCAAGTGCTATTCGGGATCGGGGGTTGGGCTGATGACTGTAGCCTTGTCCTACGCTCTAGTGACTGAATCCACTGCTTTTCCAAGAAGCGGAAGCTGTGTTGTCTTGCTGCTAGGCTGTACGCGTCGTGTTTTCTGAGTATTTTTTCAGACGTTCGAAAGCTATTCGTAATGAGTTCTATTGATTCGATTTTTCATGTACTAGCGTTTTATGCAATTGCTATATAAGCAGTTTAGTTATTGTGGAAACAACAGCTAGCGATAGTCATGATTAGCACGCTAGCCAACCATCCAAAAGAGCGACTTGACACCAAAGCAGGTGCTTAAGCAGCGTTTCTGTAGAGTTCCGTACCATGTAATAGTTACATATGTACCAGTTATTACAAATATGGAACTTTCAATGCTGCGCTAACTTACTTGATTAGAGGTTTTACCCTTTTCGACCCTAATTGCCTGTCACCGAAGCATGTAAAAGCTGGGCTGCGTCTCTTCCCCACAGCTACAAAGTCTGCCAGACAGGCTAAAAGTCCCAACCGCTTCATTACACTGATAACAGCGAATTTCCCCCGGGCCCTCCGCTAACTCCCAGTAATTCATCCAACTCTGCTCCATTACATCCACTCCCTCGGTACATTTCGGCCCGATGCCATGAAGGATGTCGTCCACTTCGAAGAGGATTTCCCTGCAGGAAGGGCAGTGGTAGTATTGGTCGGTTTCTTCTGGGAACTGAGGAGGAAGTACGATTTGACGCTGGTAGAGACGCAGTTGGGACTGGAAGCCGGGATTGGGACTCACGTAGGGACGTATACTGCGGAAGTAATCAAGGCTTCGACGCAGGTGCCAGTGCTTCGCGACCATAACAAACGCCAAAGCCACAGTAGCACTCCTCGACACGCCCATAAAACAGTGAACAAAGACCTTCCCCCCCTCCGCCAGTGCCTTCCTAATGAATCTATATGGCCTTCACTCGTTAGTTTGAGAGAAGTAGGGCAGAATAGTCTCAGTGCAGTCGTCATTGAGGCAGATGTGCAGGTAGGTGAGGACTGGCGAGTGGGGACAGGTCAGGCCGCTGGCACAGTTGAGGACGTGCGTGACTCCCCAGGTCTGCAGTAGTTGCAGGTTCAGGGCTTGTTCATAGTCCCCCAGGTACACGCCAGGGTGGATTTCGTGGAGCGGAGATGTGGACATTTGCAATATGGGAGGAGGGGACACAGCTCTGGGTTCCCTAGGCTTACCTAACTAGCAGCTTCCAGCAGCACTGTGAGGTACTCCCAGCGCTTCAGGTAGCCTTTGGCCTTGGAACTCAGGCACTCCGCCACCACAGTCCGAGAGTTCCGTCTGCGGATTTCTACGAGGCACTCGTGGCACTTTTCCTTGAGGTCGCTACGTTCTTCGCTGAGCAGCACTTGCAGGACTTTGCTAATCACGTTGCGAAGGTCGCCAATCAGCGCCATTTCGAATTCGGTAACTACCATTTTCACCTTCTCTACGCGGTTAGTGCGCAGGTCTCTGATTGCACATTACAGTAACAACTGTGAGTCGTCAGGAGTAACAGGCATCGATTTGAGGATAACTAGAAGCGGCAGAGTAGTCATCAGGCGGACTTCTTGGCTGGTATCGTCCAGCAGACCCAGCAGCTTTTCCACGAGGACTGGGAATAAAGGCGGCTCACTGAATGTCTCTAGTGTAATTTGACCTGTGAATAAGCCATCGGAAAACGGCACTAACTTATCCAACAGCAATTTGAGCGCTTCCATCCTAACCTCCGCCTGTCCATCTCCCAAGCTGTCTATGAGGCCCTGCATCAGTCCCTTAGTCAGTAAACTCACTCTGTGGTCCACTGTCTTGGCCAGTGCAATTCCTTCCAGTCGAATCCGGGAAAGCTCCTGTTCTGCCTTGTTGCCTTTGGACTGGAGGCAGAGAAGGAGCACTTGCTCGAGGGCTTGGGGACGGTCTAAAGGACTGAGGAGCTTGAGGAGGTTGAGAGCGGGACTGTGCAGTTTGAGGGTGGCTTCGGAGTCGACTAGGCGGGTTAATAGGGCGAGTAGACGGTCAATGAGTGCAGGAGCGCGAAGCTGTAGAGGGACAAGGTGCGGCACCAGCGCTGAGAGTTGCTTCCACTAGGTAGCGCTTACCTCCTCACTGAGAGAGTGCCAGGACTCAACACTGGACCGCTCCAACGTCCCCACTAGCTCTTCAATCGCCCTGCGAAAAGCCTCTCCAGGCTCTGCTAAGGACTGAAGGGCGCTCAGGGATTCCCTGGATAGGCGCGATAACTCCTCTTGTTCCGCTCCTTTGCTCAGAGTCATGACCCCTGCCTCTGCTTGAATGGTGAGCGACACTAGGACAGGACTGAGAACCGTTAGGGCGGATACGTCCTTCAGATCTGTTTTCCGGGTGTTCAGATCGTGGAGAAGGGAATAGAGGAGGTGCACGGTTTCAGAGAGCGCAGGGAAGTCGAAAAAAGGCAGAGCGGCTTGGAGAGAGGTGAGGAGACGGGGCAGGACAGGACTGAGACGTTGCAAGCCAGAGTCGGGGGCGAGAGCTTCGACTGTGCCTGAAAGTAGGTTTCTTAGGACCTTAAGCACTCCTGCCTTTGGCGAGTCCGTTTCAGCCAGGAGGTCTCCCTGAAAGCAGTTAGTAACTGCACAACTACATGAATGCAAGTTCTGAGCGGGCTAATTCAATAACATACCTTACCCTCATATTCGTCTCCACATGAGTCGCATACGTCTCTGCTTCCAAATACCTACCCAGTAGTCTCGTCACAGTCTCCAGCTGAGCCGTCACTTCGTCATGTCCGCGCATGTTTATCGCCCGATACAAGCAGGCCAGCAGTCTGTCAGTATGCTGGGTCATATAGTCCTCGGAAAAAATCGTCAGCGCTAATAGCAAATTCGCCGCTCTGATTCGGGAACTGGATATCCAGTCGTTTAATTCAGCGAGAATTGCGGTCAAATAGCGTCGAACGTATTGGCGGAAGTAGAGCCTGGCGCCCAGTCTAGGCCGCTTGAGGAAAGGCACAGGCAGTGGCAAATCCGCCATCACTCCATTGCAAGTCCAAGGCTCAGTGTACCCGTATTGCCTCGTTTCTCTGATTTCCTTCTCTTTCTCCTCTTCGTATACCTGCCCGACCTCCTCCACAGCCTCGAAACAGGCGTTTTGGATTTCTGGGAAGGGGTCGAAGAGGCCGGAAAGGAGGTAGGGGATGAGACGGCTTTCCAGGTCGTAGCGGTCTGGGAGCCTGCACAGCCACTCTTGGAGGATCGTGTAGAACATCTCGCGGACCTGAGTGGAGCGGTCACTTACCAGCATTGCGAAGTAGTTCAGCTTAGTCGAGGGCTCATAAAAGTCCTTGATCGGGACCAAGTTGGGGTCGCGGAAGCCAATCAACTCCTCCAAGATGTTGGAGTTGTACTTGTACACTCCCACATACATCGCCTTCCCCAGCGCCTCCACAGCTGCACTCCTCACTTTCCACTGCTTGTGCACCAAAGCCGAGTACAGCGACCTCACAATTGCCTCACTGTGATGGTGAATCAGCTTAGGTGCTTCAGTGCTCAGCTTGGAAATCGCCTGGCAGGCCTTGATTTTCACCTCAGGGTTCGCAGGGTCCATGGCTAAAGCCCGCAGAACTGAGACGAATTCGTCGAGGTGGGCGGAGAGGTGGTCTGGAGGCACTGTTTCTACGAGGATTAGGGCCAGGTCGGCGATAAGGATGCGGTTTTCTTCGCAGGGCTCGGGAGGGTTGCGGACGACTTGAGGGCGCTGGGAGGGACTGGGACGCATTGGCTCGGGAAGACCGGAAATGCCTTCGAGGTCGTAGGCTCCCAACTGCTCCACTAAGACTGTGAGCAGGAAAGGCAGCAACTCCTGCACATCCTCACTCCCCGCCACAATCCTGCCTAGTCCTCACTCTTTCAAGCCCTTCCACGCCAACTCCCTGCCCTTTTCCTTCTGGTCCGACACTCGCTTCAGCAGTGGCTTCACAAGCTCCGCTCTGACGTGCTGCAGGGCAGCTAGCTAGTGCCTACCAGGACGCAAGGGCGACTTGGGGGAGAGGAGTGGCAGGAGAGTTGACAGACTGGCTAGCCGGGCGGCCCAGTCCTCGCTCTGCAGGTCGTTGATGTCTCTGCGCAGCCGGTCCATCACTTCTTCGCCGGACAGCTGACTCAGGTCCTCCATTTATCACGCTCCCTGTGCGGCTCGTTTCTAGCTGAACGAGTGCCTATTGCAGCCTTCGATGCAGGGGGATTTAGCAGTGGGGAGGAGTGGAGGGCATGTATTCGGGAACTGCAAGAGTGGCGCTGATGGGAAACATATGCAAGGGAGCAAATTGAAGCACTGACAAATCCTCTATACACTGCTTTCAGCCTTCTCTATTTCCCACCATCACAAGCCAGAAATAAGTCCCATTCCCAGCGAAACTCCCATTCGCCATGTTAAGCCAAGCAGGTTAGTCTTCAGTCTGCGGCCCTAAGAAGGCGCTGCCCAGGTCTTCCAACATCGGTAGCGCCGACTGTGGGGGCGTATAGTAGGCGAACGGGTACGGAATCAGCATCGGCGTCATCAGCCCGTAATCCTCCATCTGCAGCATCGGCGAAAGCATGCTTTCCTCCCTATACGGTGTCTCTACCGGCGGTAGCTGCCTGCAAACCGGCTTCACAGGACTAGTAGGGGCTTGTAACTGCATAGGCGTATAGTCCTGCAGAGCCGTGTGGTCCTCATTCCCGCCTAAGTGGACGATTTCATCCACGTAGAAGTTGTAGTTGATAGGACTGGGCTGGGTGGGTAGCAGCGGAGTGAGGAGTTCTTGGTAGCGGGTGAGCAGGCTTTTGGGGGCGATGGAGAAGTGGGAGGCGCAGTAGGAGTTCCAGAGACTCAGGCCGGTCTGGAAGTGGGGGATTTGCTTGGAGAGGCAGGTGGAGATGTAGGAAATGTCGCAGGCGCTCATGAGAGATTTGATAAAGTAGGCAGAGGCCACAAGAAGAGTCTGCAAGGACACCGGCAGTCCCATCCACTGCGTATTAGACAAGTACAAGTCCCACCCCACCAGCTCCAACTCAGTGAGGAACAGCAGCTTACTCACGTCCAGCAGCTGTTGCAGCACTGGCCCACGCTGGCTTTCCAGTGCGAAGGTCCTGCTTCCTGCCATGCGTCTGAGGATTTGCATTTTCCGCTGGGTCAGTCCGGATTTCTCGTAGATCTTGATTGCGTCTTGGTAGCGGGAGGCTAACTTGTGGGGGATGCATAGGGTCTGGGACTCTGGATCCGGACTGCTTGGCGCCAAAGGGCGTCTTTTGCGGGTCGTAGATCCGGGAGGCCTGCCACGTCTGCGCGGCACTCTGTCCGCTGCCTGCGTTTCAGATGATGCCGACGGACCTGACATATTCTAATGTGTAAGTGCTGGGAAACTTTCTTATTAGCCCCGTACAGCGAAAGAAAGACATTGCACGTAGAATGCGGAAATTTGGCAATCCGGAAAGCCCAATTGTACTCAGAAAAGCGATTTAATTGCTTTCAACACACTTTTTGCCTATTTTTCGACACTTTTGTCCGAATTGCAGCTATTTTCACCAGATGTCACTCGAAAAAGCACAGAAAATCTTATTCCCTTGGAGCTATTTCATTAGTGTTTGCTGAAAAGTGAGAAATTTGCTTGGCAATCACTTATTTTGAGTAAAAAAGGTTTGAAATCACCTTCGACGAAGAGATGATTTGGGAGTTATTACTGAAAAGTCGAAAATAAGTAGATTTTTGGCTGATAATTTGTCGCTTTTGGGAGATATTTGGATTTATTTTATATCCATTTCTGCGCTTATATGAAATTTCAGGAGCAAAGCGTCGATATTCGCTCAAATCAGACCTAAGCAACGCTAATAATCAGGAATTCGGCTATATAAAAACTGATTTTACCCTGATAAAGATGCTTATTTATGATTTTGTGCCGATTTTACACCTAGCTTCTCGAAAACGGGCTTTATATTGGGTATTTCTATGAAATTGCGATTTTGAGGGTGCAAATTCGGGTATCCGAACAGCAAAATATGGGCTGAAAAGAGCAATTTGAGCAAGTTAAAGGCTGAAAGAGCTGATTTCCTATAGAAAGTCTCTAATATAGTCTGTTTGCGTGCTGACTAGGTGGAAAACCGGCACTTGCGGCATCCTGTAGTCCTTTTTCCGCAGGATTTCGCCCAAGCTGGTGTCTAACGATGCTTCGCTGTAGGCTTTTTCAGTCTTGTAGAAGACTCTAATAGTGTGTAGCTGGAACTGCCCAGCAGAGTCCCAAGGCGGGGGCAGGACTTCCCCTAGTCGGTCTCTCAGGCTTTCGTCTTCCCTCATAGACTCGATGTAGTCGCTCTGGAGCGGCTGGTCGTAGAGGAAAATGATAGGGAAGCGCAGGACCCCGTCCTCCCCAACAGTGATTTCGAAGGGGTAGGGCAGTTCGACCTCTAGTTTGCGCATGCGGACGCCTCTGCTGGCCAGGAGACTGGGGAGAGTGCTGACAGGCTTGGGAGTGGGCGGAGGCTGGGAGTGGCACTGGGCGAGCAGAGGGTCGATGAGGCTGGAGTCGCCTCCATTGCTCCTGGCAGCTTGGAGGTGAGTGGCTGCTTCTGAGTACCGCCCGAGAGCGAATAGAGTCTTTCCAGCTCTCCAGTGCCTGCATAAAGCCTACGCTTTCATGTCATTTGGCAGCCCTTCCAGCACTGCCAGACAGTCCTTCAGGGCATGTCCCCAGTTCTTCAGCTCGATTTGCGCCTGCGCTCGGTTCCCCAGCAGCGCCACTTTCACGTGCTCTGGACAGTCAGGGGCCAATCCTTGCGAGTAGAACTTCACTGCCTCCACATACCCTTTCTTCGTCTTGAGTCCCATCTGCTTATTTCCTTGCTCTTTGAACCCGATAGCCACTTCTTCCGGAGTCCCATCATACAGCAAGTGCTGCAAGGACGACAGTATTGGGTTGTCTTCCGGGTTATCAGGCAGTTTGTCCATGAACAAAGGGTGGTCCAGCAGGTCCATGATGGTCTAAATTCTTCTTGTCAATGGAGGAAATCCGCACTATATGCCAAGGACTGGGAGAGAGAAGGCACTCACAGTCAGTTTTCCTATAGCGCTATTTACATAGATATCTGATAATTGCAATAGGAACTATCGAGTTATTCATTAGCCAGTAGAACTGTCAAATCCGGACTTGCGGCTGTTATTTGGCTAAATTAACGCTACACGAAGGAACTATGGTAATGGGTAAATTGGGATATCTCCTCTCTATATACAGTCCTGTTTTCGTCTATATCTTGACCTTGTGCTCCGCAGTTAGTGCTGCAGAAATGATAATGCTGAGTTCAGGGTTAGCAGGCAGTGCATAGCAAAGGGTGAGCTGGGTCCATAATGGGTCTGAACTGTTCCTGTCAATCGCTGGAAGAGGAAAGGAAGTCGTCGCTGGAGGTGGAGTCGTTACGCAAGCCGGTGATGCAGAGTGAGTACTGGGGAGAAGAGAAGAGGAGGAAAATGCCAGAGTTCGCCGCTGTGCGGGTACAAAGCGCTATTAGAGGATCTCTTTCGAGACGAATTGCAAGAAATCCACAGCGAGATTTAGGGGAAAACACGGTAAAAACCGAGTTGACGGATATCCCAGAGACAACTAATCCAGCAGCACTAGCCGCTGAAGCCAAAATCGGACCCTTCCTTTACCCTGCTGATTTCCCTCCAACCAGCGCTTCCCTGCATACCCGGAAACCCATCCAATTAGACAACGGAGCCATCTACATGGGCCAGTGGAATCCACACGGCCAACGCGAAGGCAGAGGAATGCAGATCTGGCCAGACGGCAGCAAATACGAAGGCTGCTGGAAGCAGGACAAAGCCGAAGGCAAAGGCCGCTTGATCCACGCAGACGGGGATATTTACATCGGCGACTGGAAGCTGGACAAGGCCTGTGGAGTGGGGATTTACATACATGCGGATGGGTCGAAGTATGAGGGAGGCTGGGCGGAGGACTTGAGGCAGGGGAAAGGAGTGGAGAGTTGGACGGACGGAGCGAGGTATGACGGACAGTATTGGAAGGGGAAGAAGCAGGGCAAAGGGCTGTTTTGCTGGGCAGATGGAAGTTCGTATGCTGGCAGTTTCTTGGAAAATAACATCGAAGGGTTTGGTGTGTACGTTTGGGGGGACGGGAGACGGTATGAAGGTCAGTGGCGGAATAATCAGATGCATGGGAAGGGCAAATTCACCTGGGCGGATGGCCGCTGTTACGAGGGAGAGTACGTAGATGACCGAAAGCAAGGATTCGGCATATTTACCTGGCCGGACGGCAGGCGATATGAAGGGAATTGGCAGGCTGGCAAGCAGCATGGAGCCGGAGTGCTCGTCACAGTGCAGGGGGAGCGGAGAGCCGGGGACTGGGTGCAAGGTCGCAGACACAAAGAAGTGTAATTTACAACTGCTGCGTTAATTGCAGGAGAACAGACCTAGTAGTCTGCACTCATTGCTAGTGATATTACTGAAGTCTGGGATGCAGCGGACCTTTGTCTCAGTAACTTGGCAATTAGTTGCCCAAGAAGCCAGCCTCGGACTTGCCTCAAACCTTCTGATTCCCACAAACTGCAGCTCCATGTCTCTGCCTATGCATAGGCGAGCCGCTAAGTCTGAAGCACATAGAGACATAAAACTCCGCCTCGCAATACTAAATGCGCCAATACTTTAATGAATTTGTATGAGGCTCTATCGCAAAGAGCTGAGATCTAGTGCCTCGAATCTACAGCTGATCCATATTCGTTGGATAGCTATTAGAAGAGACTAGGACTGGAAAAGAGTGCCTGGGACTCCTCTCTGTGTGAGCTGTTCCTGCACTTCTCCAGCGGTAGCCGAGGAGTTGGCTTGCACTCTAAGCACTAGTCCCGAGGGAGTTGCCAGACTGTACTCTCGGCCGCTGCCCAGCTTCAAACTCACTACCAGTGTATCCACACTCTCAGGCAGCAGCTGAGAGTCCCTAGGCAGGTCCTTGGCAAACAGCAGCCTCTGTCCCTGCTCCTGCAGGCCTGTGAGTTGCTCCACCACATACTTCAAAGCATTCACAGTGCCTTCCCTCTGCACCACCACAGGCCAAGTCTGACCCGAGGGCAGGAGCACTGTAATTCGCATACACCCAGGGGAAATAAGCAGCAATAGGTCTCCAGCCTCCACTCCCTGCTCTAATAACGTCCTTTGCTCCTCTAGTTCTGCACCTCTCCATAGCAATTTGAAGCTTTTCGCTCGTACGCGGGAACGCAAGTTGACTTTAAGGACCTGCACTGTGCAATCGATGTGGACATTTAAGGCCAATACTGAGGTGCAGGTGATGATGCGCACAGAGAGAGTCTGCTTCAGCTCTTCCTGGTACCGCTCGTAGCGTTCAGAACTCGGTATTTTATTCAAATCCTGCCCAATATCGAATAGCTCCAAGGCGTCTTCAGACTCAATATAGCTTGTGCTGATCCTAGGAGGCATAAAGCCATTTTTCCAAAGTATCCGCTGCATTTCCCCGATATTCCCACAAAATACCGTCAAATTGGTCACAATTCCGTATTGCTCCAGCGTGAGTTCGTCCAGCAAAATTTCAGTGCCTCTCATAATCAAAAGATTTGTGCCCATTGCAGGGTCCAAATTCAGTATATTCCGCTTTAAATCCGCAATGCTTGCAGACTGGGGAAGTGCGACTTTAATTTTCGCTTCGCCCTTCCTTATCACGCTTATTGTCAGCTTTCCCACCTTCACAAGTCTGCGAAGTAGCATTAACTGGTCCCCCTCCTCCACTCCATATGTGGAGAAACTGCTCCAGGGCTTCAATTCCCCCACAGCCTGCAAGGCTATTAGTGCTGCCGGAAGTCCGTGTTGGCTTTCAATAAAGGCCTTGATTTGGCCTATAGATAGCAAATGAGGGAAAACGGAGACTAGTGTGTTTTTGTGCTTTAGCGTTAATGTGAGTATGCGGTCTTCTGGTAGCTGGACTATAAAGCGCTTGTAGATATGGGGAATTGAAGGAAACAGGCAGATAAATTCGTGACAGACGGATGCAAGTATCCAGGCTCGCTGCAACTTCGAGGCTAATTGCTGAATTTCAGATACTTTGCAGTCAATAGTGACAGGGAAAAGAGCGCTAGTGCCTCGAGAGTCACTCACCACAGCTAGCAAGTTTGTATTGACTTGCACACTGATGTGGCTCAAATTGTGCATAGAGCAGGCCTGCAGAGTGCACTTATCCTGCAGTAAATCACAATTCTGCCATAAGCGTATATCAGCTTTCCCTGTGATTGCTGCAAGTCGAGTTTTGAGGCTTTGGACGGTATCAGGAATTCTCGCTGAACAGAGAAAAAAGCCCTGCTGAATGCTGTAAATCACCAATTTAATTTCCCTTTCCTCCGAACTAGTCAGACTTTCCCCCCAAGCTACTTCTTCCTCGGTGTTCAGCACGACTTTGCCTTCTTTTCCCTGCAAATTGTAGCTCGAAATGACAATATCTCTCGGTCTGAGTAGGCAAAAGGTACTAGGAGCCTTGATAGTTGCTTGATAGTCGCTTATCTCTCCGGCACAGGTCAGCAGTCTAACCTGCCTCAACCGCACGTCATTATATACTTGAACCGGACTATCTCCGGGTGAATTTCTGAGTTTCAAGGCCAAAGGCAGTTCATTGGGCTGTGGATTGGCGTTGATATATGCCAGCAGTTCGTTGGGGATTCGAGTCTGCAGTGTGCTGCGGAGCTGATTTAGGCGGGAGGAGATAGGGACTTGCAGGGTGTAGAGCAATTCGCCTGAGGAGAAGACAATTGCCACCTGCATTTATTACAGACGTTCCCCTCTTGCAGGGTTTAACTAGCTAAAGCGCCCTGGTGGAGCTGGTAATGAAAGAAAAGCGCAATTCGAATCCCAGCATTGACTGGCCAGTCCGATGAATCCTAAGGGTATTTATCCACAGGCCTTTCCTACAGCGATGTTCACTGCAAAGACAGGCTCTCTGCCGGGTTGAACTGGGGATTAGACCTGCTTCAGCCCTATTTCGCTTTTCAAAAGGCAAAGTTATAAGGCCACACTCATGGTAATCTAGCTATTATATAGCATATTTAGTTGTTCTTGGACTGCGGTGTATTTCCCCGCTTCTTTGTCTGAGACATTAGATGGTCTTTCGCTATGATAACTGGCAAAATCCATTCAAATATGAGTATTTGCAGGGCTGTTTTCCTCCTACTCCCAGGCTTATCCTGAGATACCTACTTTAACTGCTGGGAGGAGCTGTGAAGCCGGATTTCGAGATTTCCCCATCTTTCGCAGGGCTTTTTGCTTGGCTGCTTAAACAGCCTGAATAAAAAGTGTGCTGAAAAGGCATCCATATCGATCCTAAATCCGATTTGGCGGATTTTAGGGCTTTTGGCAGTTTTCACTGTAACTGAATCCCGCCATTGCCTCTCTGAGTCTAAATCCACATGTCTGCAGCCAAGAGTGAACACTGAAGTAATGGCGACTTGGATAAGATGAAGTCAAGGCTTAGAGTGTGCCTGTCTATAGTCTATCGTAGAGTGGCTTAGGAACTAGGCCGGAGCAGGGCCACTATTGCTTCCAACTTCGCGTCCACTCCGCTTATCTTGCCTTCCAGAATCTCCAGCTTCGTTTCTAGGCCGCCCAGCTTATCCACCTTAGCTTCAATAGCGGCCATCTTCCCACTTAAGTCCTCCAGTCCCCTTACCTTGGCTTCAATTCCACTGAGTTGCTTTTTGACCGCCTTCGCAATCTGCACGATTTTCCCCGTCTTGTCCCTATTCTTCAAATCCGGCCTGCCTGATACACAGGACATAAGGACTGTCGGCTTTCCATAGCCCCGTCTCCAAAAGCAGCAAGTCTCCAACTCATAGCACACTTCGAGTATTTGGTGGTAGTCGTTTTCTCGCATTGTCACTTGCGCGCTTTCGTAGGCGTCGCTCAAAATGGCAATCAGCAGGTTGAGCATGATGATTACGTTGATTACGCAGGAGAGCGTGAAGACCAGCCACTCCACTACTTTGAACTCGGAGTCGTCGAAGTCGCCCATCAGTAGGGAGAAGGCCGTAGTCCAGGATCGAGTGACTTGCTCGCCGTCAGACAGCACTGAAGCCATCAGTCCGAAAGCAAACACAGAAAATGCAAGAATGAAGAGAAACACCA
>Ga0247837_1004915_pt1 | contig 20854 bp, 13 predicted proteins | sample LaCtaG_2_FD_187115 | JGI IMG/M metagenome (GOLD analysis project Ga0247837, IMG submission 187115) | Freshwater microbial communities from meromictic Lake La Cruz, Castile-La Mancha, Spain - LaCruzMarch2015_14.5m | ecosystem: Environmental > Aquatic > Freshwater > Lake | place: Spain: Castile-La...
CCACACCTGACTCATGCGCTTCTCATACTCTCTCATTTCCTCTTTGAGTCGTGCAAGTCTCAAACTCAGTCCCATTTCAGGTGTACAGTCGTGCAGAAATGGATTGTTTCTGCACTCCGCCAGTGTATCTTCGGGACAAACGTCAAATGGGTTCGAGCCCCGCTCAAGCAACCCTACGGCACCTTGTAGGGCTGACAATGTAGTTCAAGTGGCAGTGCCAGCGTTTGGCTTTCCCAGTCCTATTGACTTCACACTAAAGGTCACTGCTCTCCGACTAGTACCAGAGAACTTCTACTGGTGGGCTTTGCCACAGGAAATGTCTATCGCCAATACCAATGACTTAGGTGTTTACAGCCATTCTCCCTATCTAGCCCTCTGCTAGCTTGCCATTTTCCTCGTCTCCCAGCTATTCCTAGCTATTACGATGTACACAGAGCTGCCCCGACGTCCCTCTCGCCACGTCTGGGCCTACCTCTTGCTTCAGCTCTGCGTCTTTATCCTGGCCATAGTGAATCTATCGCTTTCCCACTGGTTTTCCTACTGCTGGTGGGACTTTGGTCTCTTCACCAGCCACTCCTTCTACGACTATGACTCTCAATTTGCCAGTGTGACTTCTATATCTGAGGTCAAGTCGCAGGTTTGTGACCAGCAGCCGGCTAGAGACTTCGTGCAAAACTTCTGTCCCTCATTCTGCTCCTACGTGGACAACTTCGAAGCAGCAGGAATCATGATGCTCTGCTTCGCTCTGCTCGGACTAGTCTTCACTTTGGTAGTGATCGGCCTCCACCTAGTGCTACTTTTCAAGCGACGGAGTGGTCAGGAGTACGAAAACGAACTAATAGTGATGTGGCAAGTACTGCCCTCACTCGCTTATTTCCTCGCATTTACGCTGTATCTGATGGCTTGCAACTTGGGGTACTTGGAGAAAGTCCATACAAATGACCTGGAAAGCGGCACAGAGCCGATTAACCCGGAATTCGGCCCGGGACTTAGCATGGGCATCGCTGTGACGGCTTTGTTCGTCTTAGTGACCGTCTATGGCCTAGTCACCACACGTAAGGAGTTCTAGACACATAGTAGGATCAGACTAGTAAGTAGCTTTGGCTTCTGGATATAGTAGGGAAATGGCGCAAAGTGACAACTACACCTCGGAAATCCAGTCCAAACGAGTGGAAAAAGGTACTGTCCACTCAGAACTGCAGCTGCTCGCACAGCTGCCGGCAGGCTTTGCAGTATCTCACTCTGACTCTCCCTTCGGAGTTGTAATCACTCTGACCCTCACCCGTGACTCCTTCCCCACAGACCTCCCAGCGGACGTCCTGTTCGAGGTCCATATCGAAGGGAAATACCCCTTCCAGGCGCCAAAGATCCTCACCAAGACCGAGTTCTGCTCTCCATCCCTAGCAGACGGTCGAGACCTGCTAAGGGACATTATAGGGTCGCAGTGGACGCCCAGTTTGACAATGAACCATTTAGCAACCCAACTCCCCGACTTCGTGGTAAGGACTAGTCCTAGGGACGGACAAGAAAGCTGGCAGGCGGGGCTGTGAGTGACCTCGGCAACTTCCACCTGGGCCACCCTATGTACTTATCGACGTGGAATGAACAGCCAAGGATGCGGGCTTTTCAGGTGATGGAGGTGGAGGGCAGTTCTAGTGAGGAGAGGGTGTTGGTGATAACGGAGGCGGCGGTATTGGTGCTGGAGAAGAATGCGAAGTATGAAGGGGTTGGGGCGTTGCAGAGTTGGGCGAATTTGCCGTCGGTCGAGAATATCACTCGCTCCAAATCCGAGCCTACGAAGCTCACCTTCCAATGGAAGGCAATGGAGCCGCAGCCACCCTTCAACCAAGTCTTCCACGTGCCCCAGGCCGACGCCCTGATCTCCCTAGTGAGCCAAAACCTATACCGACTTACCTCCCTGGAACAGCAGGACTGGATAGCTGAGGAGGAGGTGTCTGCTTCTGCCTTGGACAAGGTGCAGATTGAGGAGGTGCTGCAGGGGATTACGCTTTATGAGACTTATATAGGGGATAGGGACACGCCGGATGCGGTGACGAGACTGCTGGAGCTGTATCAGCAGGCGGTGGAGTACTTTTCAGCCATCAACGACCCTCAATTCGCCGTCTACCTGGACAAACTGCACTCACTACTGACCGACGAAAGCGTGCTGCAGAGCCTATCGTCCCGGTCCTAAGGCCTAGCTCTTAGATTCCCCAGAGAGTGATGTCTCTGATGAGGACACCAGTGTTGTAGCCGCACCAGGCCAAGTTGTTCTGGTTGCAGTTGATGAGGGCAACGATCGCGGTGTTGATGTCGCAGCTGTTGTCCAGGTATCTGCTGAGGAGGATGTCCAGGGTCAGAGCGCGGATGTTGGTCCAGAGGCGAGGGAAGTTGCAGTCCTTCAGGACGTTGAAGTTGGTGATGCTGACGCCGGAGCAGAGGAATTCGACGATAGCGCCATAGTTGGTGTTGCTCTGCAGCAGGGACATGAGGGCGTTGTAGATGGTCGCGATTTGGTAACCGCCCTGGTTGAAGTCATTGACGCAGGCGGAAGTGGTCGCATTCGTCAAGCGAAGGCCTGTCACCAAGCCGTTTATGAAGATCTGGACGTTCTGGGCAGTAGTTCCCAGTCTCTTCTCAACTTCATACTCGCGAAGCGTGTGGCCGAGAATGCCCGCGACCTCGCCGAGGAACTCCCCACACATTTCCGGGTTTTCCAGGCAGGTTTCAGGCTCAGCTATGCCCTGGGAATACCCTGCCATGAATTGAGCCAGTGACACAGGTCCGCCGAGAACCCCCAAAGCCAGCAAAGTCAAGACCAAGCCCTTCATATTTTACTCTCCTACTAGTTGATTTCTGAGCCACTGGTGTGGGCAGTGCTGCAGCTAGCGGAATAACTCTCCCTAGGACTGCTGTGGACTCTCTCAGGCTATTGGCAGGGTGGGACTGTGGAGAACGCTACTAATTCTTTGGCCTTTGCTGCTGGTATGAGGAAATTGGGGAAAAGAAGGAAAATGCGATTCTCAGTGGATGATAATTGCATTGGCTATAGAGTATTGGAAGCATCGAAGTATATATTAAGCCCGATTTCCAGGCTTATGGCTTCATTAAAGTCTCTTTCTTGGCTGCAAGCAAGTAATCCGCAAGGAAATAGCAGGCCATATCCCTACCTAAAGCGTAGGAAAGCAGCACTCAATTCCTTCCTACAGTCCCTGCCTATTTTATAGACTTGGTAATCCTATGGGAGAGTTCTTCGACTGGGAGTACACGGACGTGCAGGCCGACGACCAGACGTGGAAGGTAGGGAAGGTGCAGGATAAAAGCATAGAGCACGGCACTTACGTGAAGTTTGTCGACCTGGAAGAGACGCACGCCTGCTACATTACTTCGCAGGCCCGCTTGGCCAAGTTCCGTACCAAAACCCGGGGAAACGCCTGGCCGGAAAGCGGGTTCGATAGTCCTCCGAAGTTCTTTTATGAAGACGAATTGAAGCAGTTTCAGGAGTTGAAGCGGAAATTGACCTCAAATGACCGAAGAGAGTGGCTGAGTGCGAATGACATTCTCAAGGGAATCCGAGGAGATTTCTACTTCGCAGTGGCTACAGTCATGCAAGACTCTGTGTCTACTGCTTTGCTGCCTCATGCACTCTGCTTCCTCAGAGAATATGCGAATTTGCTGGTGTGGTGGCTGCAATGTGCCCCCGAGCGCATCCCTGCGATTACTGAGGTGTTGCTGCGGGCGGATGCAGCTTATGATAGTGTGGAGTGTGCGAAGGCTTCCCTTTGGCCGGAGCTGTTTGACGCCTTTAGTCTGATTTGCAGAGTGAACCCCAAGACCAAGTCGCAATTCTACAAAAAGGCAGAGGACCAGGTCAGAGCGCTCGAAGCAATGCTAGCTAGGGAGGGAGTCGACTCCCTGGAAGAACTGTTTCTCATGGATTTTGGGCAGCAAGGAGGAATGGAGGCGCTCGCAGCATTGATGGAGAGTTTGTAAGGACTAAATAGGACGGGGCCTGCTTCAATGCTGCTAGCCGAGTTGCCACTGTGGGCAGTGTACTGGAAGTACGCAAAGGACCGCAAGGCGGACCTGCTAAAGCCCGCTCTGCCTTTGCTATTGCAGAAGTTCCTCAGTTTGGAGGTGGAAAGTCTCTTCACTACTGACCTGAACAAGCTTCAAGTCGTCCTTCTCTGCAGCTTATCAGTCGCCACGGAGTCCGAATCCGTCCAAGTCATGCACCACTTCCTGCGCATTCTCAGCCTGTTCCTGACTTCCCAAGCCTTGGAAAAGCGACTAGAAGCCGCCACTTTCCTCAGTAAGCTGACCACCACTCACCTATCCTCCCAGTCCGTCTTCACACAGCTATTGACCCAGCTCGCCCCAGAGTACCACCTAGTGGACTATCTGACCGGAGACTTGCACCATGTGCTGCTGAGTCGAGCGCAGCCTTTCCTGCACTTCTGTGCGGCAAACGGCCTGGTGACGAGTGAAGTTTTGAGTGTGCTTTGGGGGGCTGCGGTTCAGTCGCATGAAAGTACGAGGACAGCGGCGATTTCGCTGCTTGTGGGTATGGCGGAGCATATGAGAGAGGAGGAAGCGAGCTATTTGGCTGATTTACTGGTAAACACGCAGCCGGCGGACATGGATGAGGCCTTTGTAGACCTGCTGAGGGTCTGTATTGAGGGCTTGCGGGAGGATCTAGTGGGCAAAAGAGCACTCGCGCAGGTGACTTTAGCCAAATTGGAGGAAGCCGGGGATGTGGGAAGAGCCAAAATGACGACAATTGCCAGCATACTGCTCCTCCCTGCTTTCTATGAATACGCCCAGGGCACTTTCCAGCAGCATCTCAGCCTCTTAGCGACCTCCAGTGAGTCCATCGAATTCACCTATTTCTTCCTTCAATCGCTTTCCAAGAAGAAAATGCCACTGAGACGGTTTATCACTCCAGACAGTGCTTTCGTGGATGCCTGCATTGAAGCCGTCACCAACAGTCCTGCCAACACCCCTCAGTTGCTGCAATGCATCAACCAGGCTTCCTACTTCGACCCTCGGCATGAGGTCTACTTCTCACGTGAACAGCAACTGCGGCTGTGGAGACTCTTTTGCTCCAGAGACCCTAGGCCGTGGTTCAGCTTCCTCAAAACCTGTAGTGCGCCTTGGATGAAGAGTGACCATGCGAGAGACACACTCAGAGAGATGGACCAACTCCCCAAAGCCACGAAGGCAATGCTCAAACGCTTAACCTACGAAGACTTCCTGGGACTCGCACACGCAGTGCTGATTTGCAACGAAGAGCTGGACGCATTCAACAAGATCGTGGGCGTCGACCTGGTCACTGCAGCAGTTGTGCTGATGGAAGAGGAAGCTCGGCAAATGGCGGCGACGGATTTAATTGAGGCCTTTACCAAAACTGCCGTCTGCACTGAGTGTGTGCGGAAGTCTCTGAACTGTCTAATCTCACTGTTGAGCGACACTGAGGGAGTGAAAGGCAGCACTAGTCTGCTGCTCGCCTTCCTCGCCCACGAGGAAACCTACTCCATCCGTTTCCGCTACGAGGAGGACTTGGAAAAGACAGTGGTGCGCTTGCTAGCCACCCACTCAGAACTTTCCCAGCATTTCTGGGCGGAAGGCAGGCCGGAGGACTATATAAGGACTCAGGTGCGCAACACCGCAATTACCAACGATGTGCCTTACTTCTGTGTGGATGTGGATGAGAGCCAGGACTGGCCTCAGTTCTTAGCCCATTACCAGCCTTTGAGACTCAATGGACTCATAGAGGAAAAACACGCTTTGAAGATTGTGGGACTGCTGAAGACTCATAAGAACTGGTCGGAGTCCATACTGATTTGGAAGACTTTAACTGGGCTCATGCCCAAACCTGGCTTTTTCAAAGTGATTTCCAGGCACTTGGGGACCTACCTCAACTCCAATGACTTTTCCGACCGCATGGTCTGGCTCCTTTCCGTCACCTACCAGCGCCAGCGCCAAGACACGCCCAGCCAAATCACTCAACTCTCCGAAAGCGTCCTCAAGCTTTTCAACAACCTCAACGTCGACCAACAGCCCGAGCCTGTGCTGAAGCACTACTCCTACCAGTTCGTGGTGTACTGCGAACTGCTGGTCAAGAACATGGATGAGCTGTTTTGGAAGCGGAGACTGCAGTTGAGTGCGGGGAATATGCAGAAAGTCTTCAACTTTGTTCTGCTCATTTCGCATTATTTCGTGATGCCCAGCATGGACCACTCCCTGCCCATCGCCATTTTCCCCGCCACTCTGCCCCTCATCCAGGCTCTGGGCGAAGCTGCCAGCTCGAATTTCACCAGTCTCCCCACCCTCATGGCCAACTGCCTGCTCCACTGCCAAAGTCCGCAGTTCCGCGAAGTCTCCTGGCAGTGGCTGGGCAAGATCTCCAGTCAGAACCTTGCTCTGAAAGAGATGATTTTCCAAGAACTAATTCCACTGATTAGGCAGGCAATAGAGGAGGAGCACCCGGCTTTCCAGGGGTTTCTATTGCTTACTAGACTGGTGGAAGGCTGTAATATTGACTGGAATGAAGACTTGATGCAGTTCCTTCAGCAAGTGATAGACTATACAGTGGACGAGGAGCGGTTTTGGAGGAAGAAAGAAGCGTATAGAGAGGCACTTCTGCTGTGTTTGCGTTCACTTTGGACATATATGAGTCTTTCGCAGAAAGAAAGAGTGATTGGTGCAGTCCGAAAGTGGCTATTCGAGTTCCAAGAGACTTACAGAAAGAAAAGCAAGCCTGGAAACAGCACTGTCCAAGCCGCTTTAGCCCTATTAGCCCTCCCTGGCACTGAATTACCCACCGAAGACGCTGAAATCCTGCACCAGACTGTGTCCTTCCTCAACCTCTTCCACACTAACAGGGCCTGGCGGAAGCCGCACAAGTCCAAATGGACATTTCACTGCGACTTCAACCCGGTCAAGCCCTACATAGGCATCAAAAACCTGGGCAGCACTTGCTACATGTCCTCCCTTTTCCAGCAGCTGTACCATATTCCCAGCTTCTGTGGGACTGTTTTGGCTATTGAAACTGAGGGGAGAAGTGAGCTAATTACCGCTTTTGTTAATTTGTTTGTGGAGCTGAAGTATAAGTCGCATAAGGCGGTTTCGCCGAAGATGGTGGTTACGACTTTGGGGGAAATCTGCTCGGATGTGAAGGAACAGAAGGATATCGATGAGTTTTGGAGGGATTTTATGGGGAAACTGAGTAAGGAAGTGACGGAAAGCGAGTTAGAGGACTTGATTCGCTTCCATTTCCAGGGCAATCAGCTGTCCCGGCTGAAGTGCAAGTCTTGTGGGTGCACTCGAGAAAACCAGGAAGACTTCTACTCCCTCAACTTACAAGTTAGTGGGAAATCCTGCCTTTCCGACAGTCTAACCGCCTTTATCAAGGGCGAAGTCATGAGCGGTGTCAACTGCGACCAATGCCGCTCTCCACAGGCTACAGAGAAGCTTCCAGGTCTGCTGAATCTGCCAAATGTCCTGCTTTTCAACCTACATCGGTTCGATTTCAGCTACGAATCCGGCGCAAGACGGAAAATAAACGACTACTTTGAGTTCCCATATGAGCTAAATATGCGCAAATTTGCCCTGCAAAATAGCGATTTAGCAGAGAATTACTACACGTATAAATTGAGGGGAGTTGTGATTCACAGCGGAACTGCTGAGTCCGGGCATTACTATTCCCTGGTCAAACTCGGGGCGAAGTGGGTGAAATTCGATGACAAAATCGTTTCAGAGGTAGACAGCATCGAAGCGGAGGCCTTTGGCAATAGAAAAGGACAGGACAGCAGGAACGCCTATATCTTGCTATATGAAAGGCAGACTTTGCTGCTCATGGACGGGGTTTCTCCCTATGAAATGCAGGGAATGCGGGGACTTTCGGAGTCTGTACAGCGGAAAGCGGGGGAAATGCAGGGGAAATTGGCTCAGTATTGGCTGAAACAGCAGATTATGAGTCCGAAGTACAGTCAATTTGTAGGGTCTTTACTGCAAAAGACAAGTCTAACTCCTTCCATTCTCAAATTCGTGATATCCTATTTCCTTACTGTTCACGTCCGGGTCGAGACCTGGATCCAAAGTCCCACTTTCCTCATTACCCTCTTGCAAACGATCCAGTCCAACCCCGCCATTAGCACCTGGCTCCTGGAAGTCCTGAGCTGTCCTGGAGTCCTTGACGAGTTCCTGCTGAACTGTCCCATTGTAGCGACTCAGAAAGCGGTGGTTCTACTGCTCCGAGGAACGATAGATGCAGCGCCTGAGGCCGCGGCTGAAAGGTGCCTAGTGAGGTTCACATACCGACTATTACTGCTTTCTGACCCGCGCAGCAAATCCGCTTCTGCCTTTTTCGAAGCTTTTTACTATATACTTCTGCGAGTGAAGGACTTTGCCATATCAATAAAACTGCCGGCTCTATTTGTCAGCAAGGTGTTCCTCGCCTACCAAGACGACCCAAACGACTACCTACGCTTTCCTTTATTCGTCGAAAGCGGCTATTTAGGCCACCAGGGGAGTGAGTTAGAGCGGCCTGCGCAAGTCCGAGACCACTCCACTCGCCTCGGCTTCCACCTCTTCATCCTTGCCCTGCTACTCTCCCCTGACACTCTGGAACTCGCCTGCACTGCAGTGAAGGAAGAACTCGCAATCCGGAAGGACTGCTTTTCCACCTACTTCGAGCGAAGGAACTTCTGCAACCTGATGAAGGCAATCCTGAGTCTGAAGCCGGAAATGGAGGAAACGCTGCTACGGCCCTGGGTCGGGTCCTTGCGCCTGCACGGGGAGGAGCAGGTCCGCGGCTTCATAGACCTGCTCATAACGCTTGCCAGTCTGACAGCAGGCAAGGTGCTCGCCACTGTGTTTTCGGGACTAGCGAAGGGAGTGTTCAGCTTGCATATTGGACCGAGTACGACCAGACTATGGGCAAATGCGCTCTATTCCCTGCTTATAAAGTTCCCTGTGAGTCCGGCCTGGGCGTCACTTGACAGTACTCTCCGCAACTGGCTGAATTCATCAGAAGGAGACACCTGGGAAACCATCAAATGTCTACTGTCTAGAGAAACCTCAAGGCCGGACCCTTCCCCGCAGCTGGATGACTCATATTATGACCGGTTGTTGCCTGCTGATGCTGCAGTGAAGCTGAAGGTGGAGCAGCACATGAAGGCCTGCCAGGTGCAGTTTTCCTTTGGGATTGTGCATGTGCTCAAGTCGCAGGGAAGAGCTATTTGGGTGGCGGCTGAGGAAGACATGCGTAGGGATTAGACTAAAAGGCACTTTTGCTGGTAGGAGTATTTCCCACGCCCACAACTGCCTCGAACCCACTATTACCACAGCCTCGACTCCCACCACCAATTAACCAATACTCCCATCCGCCAAGCACTGCAATATCGACCTGCACAGACCTAATCTGAGCTATAGCTTTAGAGGGGCCCCTGCAGAGCCCTGCAGTGTTCGAGCTCTGTGTTCAGGTCTGCACCTAGGGCTGAGGACTGCAGAGAAGAGAGCTGCTTTGTCAGTCCGCCTTTGCTTAGTTTGCGAATTCGGTCTTCATGTGCTGTGTTCGCCTCGCTCTACGTATAAAAATACCAACATTAACTCGCATATTGCCTCCAAAGCTGATTTCGCAGTCGTTAAGTCTCCATCACTAAGCAAAAGCAATACAGCTTCCCCACCATCTCTCTCCAAAAACCTATCTTTCCGCTCATCACTACCAGCGAACAGTGATTTACACGTCTCCAAAGCAGCTAATCGCTTCACGGGCGAAACAGACCTCAACATCCTTCGCAGTCCATTAAACCCCGTCAAATTCACTATCCGCGTTTTCAGCAAAGGGTGCAAGCTGGGGCATATCCGGTGCATGAGGAGCAGGGAGGGGTCTTGCAGCTCTGGGGTCCAGCACTCTAGGTACTCTGTGAGGTGGAGAAGGTCGTTTTCGAGCGCTTTGGAGACTGTTTGAGGGGAGGAAAGGGCGAGGTTGGCGAGGGCTAGGACTGCTTGGCCGCCTATGGACGTAGGCACAGTCCAGCCTTCGAGAGAAGGAGGGGGCGACTTGGCCTTGAAGGAAAGACTGATGAGGGACACCAGAGTGGGGATATCATGCTGGCTGCAGGCTGTCACCAACTGCTCCCAGGCCACTCTCTCTGCCTCTGGTTCTCCTAGTCCCGCCAACGGCCTTGAGTCCTGCGGACTGCGCTTCAACTCCGGCTTCGCAGGGAGCTACTTGTCCCTCACATCCCTGCCTTCACAGCAGCCCATTACTACCCAGACTTACTTCTTCTTCTTGCCTTTCTTCCCATCCTTCTTCCCTTTCCCCGCCTTTTTCTTCTTGCTGGAGCCTAGGACTGCTCGCATGAACTTGGCATTGTCGTAGATTTCCTCCGCTTTCCAGCACTCTGGAGGAGGCAGGTCAGCAGTGAGTTCGGGCACGCCACGGACGTAGTAGGAGGCATTGCAGCCGTTGGTGTCTCTGACCGTAGGGTCTGCTCCTGCGGCTAGCAAGGCCTTTACTAAGGGAACAAAGCGCTGGCGGGCGGCTTGGTGCAGGGCAGTTTGTCCGAGTTGGTTGCGGGCGTTTAGGTCTGCGCCGGCTTTGAGGAGCAGTTCGAGGATGTCTCCGTAGCCCTTGCTGGCGGCGGTGTGGAGGGGAGTGTTGTAGCCGACTTCGAGGGTGCTGGGGAGGTTGGGGTTTGCGCCGTTGGAGAGGAGGAGTCGGACGAAACTCACTTGGTTCAAATCGACGGCTGCCTATGTCGGACTTACGTGCAGGGCGGTGTAGCCGTTTATATCCCTGTCATTCACGTCCACTTCTCTTCTACGCAGCATGTTGAGCACTTCGTCACTGTGGTTGTATTTGATGTGGAAGAAAAACAGGTCGGTACCCAGTTTCTTCGCTCGAATGGACTCCATATCACTATATCCCTGTGAACTCAGCTAAAGGCTATTTCCTCAGAGTCAGGAAGTAGCATATCTAAGCGCTATTACCACTATACGCCATTTGCGTACTAAGGGTCTCCCAAAGATTGCTCTGGCTGATGCCTAATTGCTCCAAATCTCTTCAAATCGTCTTCCCCAGGACCGTTCCGTATCTGGAAGGGTAGGCATTGGCCTGACTTAGGAGAGGCTTTGAATTGGATAACTCCCATCACTGCAATATTGTATGCTAGACTCACCCAGCCTATATCAGTACGAGTCTCGTAGGACAGGTCTCCATTGGCTAATACATATGAGACAGTGGATAGGGATAAACCCACTTCTGAGAAGTAAGGCTTGTCCAAGCGTAGGAGGACTTTTCGCAGAGACCAAGGCTATTAGGTTCACAAGATATAAACCTGTCAATATACTCGCATTTACTAACAAATAAACAGCCATTCGATATGGAACTTCCAAAACATGGAGTGAAAATGGGAATAAATGCAGGATAGTGGTATATCCCAGTGGGCGGCAAAGCTCTGCTTTTGCCTCAGATTCGCGCCAGGAATATATGAGAAATCCCATATATTTAGAGTTTCACTCGAAATTCAGACTAGAAAAGCCGTAAAAGTACGATTAAGGTCGTCGTTACGCCTTACGAATAGGCCTAAAGACCGGGCGAATGTCAACCGCAGTTTCCGGCTCGAAAGTTGTAGGCTCTCCGAAGGAAGGCTCAGTGTGAGGCGCAATTGCTCCAGATCTCTTCCCTTCCTCCCCCCAGGCCCTTTCCGTGTCCGCCAGCGTCTCTGTGCGTGCATTGTTCTTGCAGAGGTAGGCGTTGGCCCGGCCTAGGAGCCGCTTCGTGGCTTTGAACTGGATGACTGCCATCACTGTAATGTGGGCGAGTATGGTAAATAGGAGGAGGGCTAGACTCACCCAGCCGATATCAGTACGAGTCTCATAGGTGAGGTTTCCATTGGCTAACACACATATTAGACAGTGGACTAGGGATAAACTCACTTCTGAGACGATTTGGATGCAGTTCCCCAGCCACCACTCCTTGTCAGGTCTGCAAATTGCCAGCGTGGCTAGGTACCCTAGGGAAAGCACAAAGCACAGAATGGCCTGCAGCAGTGGCCACTGATAGAAGAATACCAGTAACACTATGAATAGAAGTCTTCTCGAGTTTTGAACAAGTAGGAAAGAACGGGCTATGCGACTTTCTAACTTGAAGGCTTCATAGAGGGAGCCGAAACGGGTAAAATACTGCTTTTCACTGAGAACTAAAGGACTCTTCAGAGCGACTTTTATGACCGCCAGCACTAACAAAAGCCCCAAATACACAGCAACTAGTAGACTTGCTGCCAGGCTAAACCCTCCAAAGGTATGGTGAGGAGCAGCTTCTCTTAGTTGCAGACATACAGCTAAAGTGAGCTGCAGGAAGGACTCTGTCCCGCAGCGAATAAATACCGAGTACACAAATAAACTCTTTAGACGAGATAGGAGCCGGGAGTTAGGCAGACAGTAGCACAGGATAGCTAATATGAGGAAAGCGCCTAGTAGAGCCGCCCAAACAGTCACCATGTTCCCAATATTGATAAGGAAATCAGTGCCCACTCCCTCACTTGCAAAGGGAGCAGGCGGACCTGCAAACTCATCTCCCACCGAATCGAAGAAACTGGGTATGAATTCGAAATTTGCAAAACTCAATTGCCTCAAAAAGGCCTTCAAATTATCAGGCAAAGCAGTCGACATATAGAGTAAATAGTTGATGAGCTGTAGGATGTCCACCAGACTCCACACTGCATTGAAATTAGAGCTCCCGAAGACTGTATTCAATGCAGCCGTCGAAGCCACGGCTCCCGCCAAAGGCCCTGCCGCTTGCATGGCTTTTTGAACAGTGACGGAAGTAGTGGGAGTATATGAATCCTCCAATTTCAGGGAAAGCTGGGACGAAGCCAGTGCATTTCCCTTAGCGTCCCTAATAGTCTGAGGGTCTGCGAAGGACAGAGACAGCAGTGCCCCGGCTCTGACGTGTTCCTGAGGAGTGAGATTGATTATCGCAGCTGTGGAGTGCGATTCAGTTTCACTGCGTTCGATAGAGAATAGGAATTGTGTGGCTGTTTCGATGGAAATCTCTATATTCGGGTCGTCTGGAAGAGTCACATTTTCGGAAAAGCCCAATAGGAAGCTATATCCGTTGTCGTTAATACCGATATAGGTGAGATGGGCGGTAGGCGGAGTTGCATCATTGCACACAGATATTCCGCTGATATTCAGACACTCCCAGCCGAAGTCAATAGTGCAAAGGCTAGAACAGCCGTCTCCATCCCTTAGATTGCCGTCATCGCAGGCCAATTGTCCTTTCAGCACCCCGTCTCCGCATTTCTCTTCACAAATTTGGTTGATGTAATGGTCTAATGACTCCCCACTGCCTTGGATAGCGTTGGTCCCCAGGGCTCCTATGTATCCAGGAGTCGCTGGGCAATAAAAACAAGTATTGCCAGTGCCTAAATAATAGCCTAAAGGAGAGAAACAGGCTGTGCAGTTACTTGCTGTGACAGTACATTTAGCACATATTGGATCACACTTCTCACATGTGAGCTGAGGGGAGACAAAGAAGCCTGAGCCACAGGAGCAGTCTCCGTCCACTAGCAGAAACTCTCCCTGGCATTTAAAGCACAGGGAGGAGTCGCACTCCAAACAGCCACTGGGACACAGTCGACAGAAGCCAGATTGGTAGTCTGTGTAAAAGCCTACTTGGCAGCTGCTAGTGCAGGTGCTATTGAGCACTAACTGGCCTGTGGGACATTCGCATACTCCGGCTTGGAGAGTGGCTCCGTCGATGCATTGGATGCAAACTGCCGCTTGGTCGTATCCGGAGCACTTGAGACATCTCGGGTCTGCACAGAAGCTGCAAGAGTCAGCCTTCACACAGCCCAACTCACACTCAGGTAAGCAGGCCTGACAGTGACCCTCCAAATCCACATATTCAGTAGGCTCACAGGTAGGCAAACAGCGGCCCAGGGCTATCGGGTGCATAGGACAAACTGCACTGCTCCCTTCCAAAGCTGCCAAATCCGCTAACGACCTGGGCTGGTTGATGAAGGAAAAGGAATATAAATACATACTGCTGCTGTGGCCAATGTAAATTCCGCTGTTTTCCGGCATTTCATAATACCCAGGGAAGGTGTAAACTCTGTACTGCTGATTCAGAGATATAGTCGCTGTAGTTTTCGCATTATCATAAGTAACCGTGAGACCCACATGATACCAGCGAGTGCGCATTTCTGGTACAGCCAATTCAGTAGGTGGACAGGGATGCTCCCCACTACTAGTCGGCAGACAGAGCCCGAGGCCATTTCGCCCGCTATTTGAAGGGTCATATTGAGAATTTGAGAGTACTGAAATACCCAGAGAAAGCGAGTTGTGGTAAAACCAGTCTGGAATCTGTAATATATCAGTAGTCGCAAGCGGCAACAGCCAGAATTCGAAGGAAAACTGCATCCCCACTCTAATCCCTTGCGCAGCTTCCATGAAAATAGTGCCATGTGACTTAAAATAAACTCCTCGTTGGTTGACCGGGAACGGATCCATAAAGTCATAATTCGGGTAGTAGTTTTCTTCGTTCCCGTAGTGCAAGCGCTCTCCTGTGCTTAGGGCGAAGTCCCCCGCTAGGTTGTTTTCGAAGGTCACAGAGCGGAGCATGTCAGCGGCCTGCACACATACATTGGAGGAGTTGGGACTGTAGCCGGTGGGACAGAAGGGTCGACAGTAGGTAGCAAGGCCAGGCTGCACGTAGTGCCCTGTCGAGCAGGCTACACAGTGAGCATTTCCTGCAGTGGTGCAAGTGACGCAATAGGGGTGGCAGGGCGCACATCTCCCAGCTAGCGGGTAATAGCCAGCACTACAAGTAGTGCAAGTAGCCCCTGTCAAGCCACTACAGCCCTGAGTGAAATCCAGTGCAGGCGGGTATACTGCTGATGGAGAGGTCGAAATTGGCATCCACTTGACGCTATAGAAGTTCCCTTTGAGGTATATATTACTCGTATTGGAGTGAATACTCAGCGAAATAGACCCATTGAACCCTGCACAGCTTAGCTCTGCTGTCACTCCTGCAGTTACTTTCAACTCAAAGTAGATAAATCCGTCTATCACACTACACACAGAGATAGAACCACTGGTCGCCGCTGCCAATATTAGAGTATTCGAGGCTGCTGTTAGGATGGCTGTGCCACTAGTGCTAGTGAGCATCAAAGCCCCACTGCTTCCGATATACCCAGAGACGATATAGTCCGTAGGGTTGTAAGTCCGTCCATAAAAGACGGAACTGCTACTTGAAGTGTAGGAAAGAGGGTAATTTGCAGGGATATCGACGGAGTAGCCAGAGACAGAGAGAGTCGAAAGGCCGACAAGAAGCGCAAACTCAGTACAACTGTCGTAAAAAGTGCCGGAAAAGACAGAAGTGCAGCCAGGCGGGGCCGTTTTCGCAGTTCTATCAGCCAAAAGTGCACTAGCGCTCATATAGGTATTGCTGTAGAGCACCAAATCCCCTACTCGGCCCTGGAAAACGGTCCATCCATAGCCTTTCACTGCAATATTCAGACTACAGTCAGTGTTAAGTTCCCTCCAGTCATTGCATTGATACTTAGTTTCGCTGCAAGTTCCGTCCAAACACAGCAAAAGTCCGTTGTTTCCCAAAGAAACGCCAATTCCCACATAGTGCCAACTCCTATCGCTCTGCAAATAGCTGTGACTCGCCCTTCCGCCTGTATACACCCCTCCGCCGATCTCAAAGTATTGCATATCTACCCCGATTTTCTCCGTTTCGATGAATTTTAAGGCCAAAAGGTTGCCTTTGGGACCATCCAGACTGAAGATAAGGTCTCCTGACAGTGGGGAAGTGTCAGTTTTTACCCACAGAGATAGAGAGAAATCGCGAATTGGGGAGATTTGCCGCAGGACTTCGGCTGTAAGAGGGAGAGAAAGGCTGTCGGCAGGAAACTGAAGGCTGTAATAGCGCGACAACACCCGGATTTGCTGTATAAGCGCTAGACTGAGGAGTGGCAGCAGGAGCGCAAGACGCCCGCAGGCCATTATTATTAGCACTGCTGAAATTGCCTTCGAAGGTGGCTTTCCCTCTATTTCGCAGGCTACCGCTGCTCTCTGTGCAGCCTGGCCTATAAGGGCTTTAGCAGGTTTCTAGGTCTGTGCATTCTGCAGACCCTAAGCACTAGTGAATCAAATAAGCCACTTCTTTAATTCTAATGCCTTCAAAAGCGCCACACAAATCCTAGCTATTGCTGCCATTACGCCTGTTGGACTCAGGCTGTGTGCCCAATATTGTGTGGGACTCGGAAAGGCCATAAAAGTGCAGCAACGAAGTCGAAACAGCCCTTTACTATGTTGATTTTCCTCGATTCGTGGACTTTTCAGCGGAATTGTGCAGCCAAATAGCTGAGCGTTTCCTATAATCCCTCCCGAAATCCAGCTAATGCCTCCTTTAAACACTTGAAATAACTGTTTCTGCCTTCTTAGCACATACTAAGGACACTATTCGCACTTAACGCTAGCTTTGGACTCACTGAGGTGTGAGGAGTTGAGACTGCGCTTGGAAGGAGCCTGTCCCCCTACTACGGAAGTATTGACTGAGGCAGGGGCTTTGTGCTCTGTGCCTGCCTTCACAGGCCTACTGGGCGCGACTAGGGACCTGCCTAGGCCGAATAGCCCTGGGAAGGGCTTGATTCCGCCCTTCTCCATGCCTGCGACAGGCCGCAGGGCGGGGGTTTCCTTCACGGGAGTCACGTTGCGGGAGGTGGCCAGCGTCTTCCCACTCAGAGCGGAATTCTGTTTGCTCAGTTTCTCTATTTCCCGGCTCAGACTTGCGATTTCTCGGTCTCGCACTTGCACGAGCTCTGAGGTCGAGCCCAGGTCGTCTTTCAGGTTCTCGAGGTCGGATTTCAACTGCGCTTGCTGCATTTTTGAAGTCGCTAGGAGAAGAGCGAAGTCCTCATACCCCTGGGCCGAAAGCCCCCTATTCCCCGCATTCTGATACCTCTCCGATATAGCTGCATCCCGCTCAGAAAGCGCCTTTCTCAGGTCAGATTGGAGGGTCTGGACTTGGCTTTTGAGTTGGCTGTTTTCAGATTCGCTGCTTTTTAGACGGGTTTCTAGCTCTTCGCAGGCCTGTTCTTTGCTGTGCAGCCTGTCTTTCAGCATTTCTCTGGGTAAGCCTCACAGATCTCGCCCCAGCAGTTTCTCCCTTCTGCTTTCTCTCTCCATTTAAAGCCTACCTAACGGCAGTCACACAGTTTAGCTCAGTTCCCTAGGCTTCAGAAAGCAGTTCCCTGCCTTTCCAGGCCGATTTCTCGGCTGCATTCATGATGCTGGATGGGGAAATAGGCAGGAATCGGCTCTTCCGCAGGCTTGAAGTGCTACTACTATATTGGACGTCCATATTGCCTACGCCTTAGTCCTTATCCGTCTCACTAGCTCTTTTTTGTCTGCAGCCGAAATCCTCTGCCAGACCTTCTTCTTGACCCCCACCACATTCCACCCCACCGCCTTCAGCTGCTCCTTCCACACCTTCGCAAGCAGCGTGGAGGACACTTCCCTGCAGTCTGGCGAATGCACGAGGTCCGATTTCGATTGAAATATAACCGCCAAGGAAGAGTCAGGGAAGGCGAGGTCGATCACCCAGCCGGTGGCAGGGTCTGGGTGGAAGGTGTGGACGGGGGCGGGGGTGCAGGCTTGTAGGAAGTCTTTGACACAGAGGTTCAGTTCGAAGGAGGAGCGGCTGGAGATGAAGTTACTCAGGGCGGCTTGGAGAGCTGGCGGCTTCGGAAGGTGAAAGGCGTTCATCACAGCACTCGCCTTCCACCACACTTCCGCCGCTTCCTGCACTTCCCCTGCCCTGCCCACCCACTCCCAGTCCTTCTCCTCACTGCCCACTCGCCTCGTCTCCAGTCTCGTTTCGTACTTAAAGGGCAAGTACCCGGCCAAGCCGGACTTCTTATAGTGCACCGATTGGTCCAAATCTACTAACTCGAGGGAGGAAATCGCTTTTGAGAAAGCGGGGATGTAGGCGGAAGGCAGCGGACCAGGGGCTTCCAGGTGCAGGAAGAGGAGGTCGAGCAGGGGCAGCAGCGGGGGAGTGGGAGAGCAGGGAAGCAGCTGCAGCAAAGCAGGCAGATGATCAGTGCAATTCCCAACAGTGGCGAAATAGGCCAGGAGGGAGTGGAGTAGAGCAGGTTGGGGTGAGGAGGCCAAATTTCCCATCACTTCACTCACCAGCACTGAGTCATACACCCGAAATCGCCTATTTTTCTCCATTCTTAGTAGAAAACCATCCATTTGAGTCTCTGTTTCTTTTGAAATTGCAGTGAGCTGCAAATCTAGCTTTGCGGGCAACTTTTCCGGCATATCTTTCAGCAAATTATAGCATTTTCGCAGCATTTCCTTGTCGAAGACAGCTGAAAAGCGCTGAATTAGAGGCAAAAGTGGGGTTGAATCGAATATTTGCTTGTTTCTGATGTCCGAAAGCATTAAAAATAGGGATTTTATCGCATTTGGGTCGATACTTTCCTCCGAATTCAGGTAAGAAAGATTCGGAATACCGTCCAAAATCATATCTTCTCTTCCTGAAACATCTCCTATACCCAGTAAAGTCCAAATCAGCACTTCTCCGTATACGCTTCTTATGTGTATTCGAGGAATTAGGCCTTCCATGTGGCTTTTTAGGTCCCTTTTGGACTTGCCATGGGCCTGAAGTAGCTTTAAAGCGGCTAGTGCATAGCTCCACTCTGTGATTTCCCTGTCAGGGTCGGATAATAGCTCCAAAATAGCCGTTTCTAGGGCAAATTTGAGCTTTTTGATGGGTTTGAAGCCGGGAATGTGTGGTAATTTGGCGACTTGGAAGTACTCTCTGAAGGTTGGACTGGCAGTTTGGACGCGAGTGAGCATACTGAGGGCCAAGTCTCCAGGCTGAGCCAGGGCTTTGCAGTGCTTGCCCAGGGCTTGGAAGTAGGGCTCCGCCACTGCTCTGGCAGCGGTGCTCCAGTCCAGTCGACTGGGACACTGCACGCATAGGCTGGAGGCGATGTAGGCCACTAGGCCGGGAAGGGCCAGTGTGGTTTCCTTGATTAAAGCAGTGTACAGGGAGTGGCAGAGGGCGGGGAGCGTGGGACTAGAGGGTCGGCGGGAGAGGTGCTGGTAGGTGTAGAGTGGCTGGGCAGGGAGGCGGGCAATCAAGGCACAGAGAGTGCTGGAGAGCAGGGGAAGCTGCGGGGACACCGAAGCCGCAGAGCTGCGGTCCAAACTGCGATGCGCAACTTGCAGAATTCGGTCTCCTTCCAACACATCAGTCGTCATTTCCACTAACTTCAGGATTGAGGCGAATTCTAGCTTTGCTTCGTGCATTAGAAGTCGCTTGATGAGGCCTTTCCCTCCACTCACGAAGGACATGTACCCGTTGTCGCTCATCACCTCGATTGCCTTTACGTAGAGTTCGAGGCCGGCTTTGTCACTGAAGTTGTGGTTTGAGAAGCTGCCTACTTCTTACATTTCCCAAATAGTACGGACCATCCCCACAGTCAAGCAGCGCTGTTCACAAGCCAACCTCAGCACATCATAGAGCGACACCGGGTGCAGTCTCTTCAGAAAGTCCCTGCCCAAAGCCGCAACCCTCACCGTCAGCGCAAAGGGAACCGGCGCCTTTATCTGGTAAAACTTGTGAATAGAGGCAAGCACCCGGGCACTGGAAAGCTCCATATTAGCAGGGAAAAGCGTGGAAATCAGCCTAGAAACAGCCACTGGATTCAAGGCAAAGGCAGCCTCCGGGAGCGATTCGAACACTGAGAAGAGCTGAGCAGGGGGTAGGTCCACACTTTCACTGGTCTGCAGTCGCCCCAGGACTTCAGTCTGAAGGACGGAAACCACGTCTGTGATAGGCTTTGCGGAGGAAAGCTGGGAGAGAAGAGTGACGGCGGTGGCTAGGTCGAGTAGGGGGAGGGAGGACTGGAACTGGCTGAGACACTGGGTGAGGAGGGAGAGAGAGGAGGAGTCGAGGGCAGGGGAGCCGGTGGTAGGCGGCTTTTTCAGGGTTTCGCTGAAAAGGTGAATTAACCGCAGCATAGTCATTAGTTGTTTCCCATCCATAGCCTCCACTCCTCCATACAGCAGACTCCACATTCTATAAAAGTCCACAATATTGCTGTTTATCAGCACATTTAGCTCGTTTTGCTCCACCTTTTCCAGGTCCACTAGGATTTCTGCGACTTCCAGAGCCTCTCCTATGCCTATAGACATGGACGAATTGATGCGCGGCAGCAGCGAGCGTATACTCGGCCGCTCCAACGCCTCCGCTCCCTCCGACTGCAAGAGCTGCTCCAGCATTTCCACCAGCTTTTCCTTGGGATACCGCGAATTGACCGGTTCATTGGGCCTCCTTTTCCTAATTTCCGCTATGAGTAGTTCCTTCCCCAGTGCTTTTCGCTGTGTTTCGCCCTGGGCCTGGTCTTCCGGGGCTGTCTGGGCCCGGAGCTGGCCTGTGGACGGCTCCATTACTGCGCAGGCATCGAGACGCTGAATCAGGTCTTGCTTGCTGCCGGAGCGCTTCAGACCCCTCATGGCTAGTTCGTCCTTTAGCTGAATAACTGTGAACTTGTCCCAGCGACTGGCAGATCGGAGTAGTTTCCAGCATCGCATCCCTGTTGTATGGACTGGAAAAGGGAATTATGAGGCAGAGGGGTGTTTTCTAGGGGTATTTAGCAGCGGGGCACTACAGCTAGTGCTGAGGCAGGGCGGAGTAGGGCAGAATGCCGGGGAGGTGGCTGGAGAGGAGACTGTGGAGATTGAGAGGGGAAAAGGAGCGAGTGGAGGACCGGCCTGAATGGAGTCTAAGACTGCTTCTGGCAGTTTTCGGTCGGTC
>Ga0247837_1004918_pt1 | contig 20828 bp, 26 predicted proteins | sample LaCtaG_2_FD_187115 | JGI IMG/M metagenome (GOLD analysis project Ga0247837, IMG submission 187115) | Freshwater microbial communities from meromictic Lake La Cruz, Castile-La Mancha, Spain - LaCruzMarch2015_14.5m | ecosystem: Environmental > Aquatic > Freshwater > Lake | place: Spain: Castile-La...
TAAAACATAAAGTCTCTGTCTTTACCTTTCAAGAGGTAGGGACGAATATATCTACTGCACACTTATGAGTACGAGTAACGTATGTATATGAGTACATCACATCTGCGAACGTAGAGAGTGACATCAGTGACAATAAGAGGATAACTTTTTTCATAAAGGGGAGAAAAGAAATAAGAGTACAGAGATTCTGATGTAACTCTCACTCGAATGTCCAAGTGAGCTATGGCGAATGTTACCCTATCAGATTCCCTGTGATACTGTGCTGTCGGTCTTTCGTGAGCTGGCGTTGCCTTTTTGTGAAAGTTGTCGAGGAGCGAAGTACAATCATACTATAAATCTCTTTGTTTCAGATTGCAAATGTTTTTTATATTTTGTCTATATCGTATTGTTTCCGCATATAAAAGCCAAAAGAATGAGTAAATTATGTTATAATTTTTGTTTGGTCGGGAAGAAAGTCACAGAATTTCTCTAGATTTGCTTTCGTCATAGCGTATATTTCTTTGTAGTGGAGTCATTCTTTCATACCTTTTTCCAAATTCATAACTACTTGGTCTTCTGCTACTGCAAGATAAGTGAGTCATATTCGGCTCAAAATCTCTCGAATAGGTCTATCATGGTTTAAAAGTTCTAATGCTCTATACGTCATTTTAGTAATATTGGCGTAGTAATAGTTTGCCTGTGTACTACCTTGTGCCTTTGCATACTCTACAAACTCTTTTATCTTATCCGTTTCTTCTAATCTGTGTACTTTGCCTGCATCTCTTGCTTCTATCCAGCTCGTATTCGTGTGCTGTTGTAAAACTTTTTTCATATTCATAAATGCTTCAACAAACATGTCTTGTACAATCTCAGCTTTCTCATATCCCTTGAGTTGCATGACGAGTTTTATAAATGCTGGTTCATTGAGGTTGTACTTTTTATAAGTACGACCTTGTTTGTTTGTAAAATCTGCCTCTATGAATTTTTGAGAAGAAACAATACGCTCGCCAGCGACTTGTTTTCTTTTAATAATTTTTTTAATAGTTCTCAAAAGGTCTGCATGTTTTACTTCTAGCTTTTCTGCGATTTTCATAGAATCACAGTAAATATCGTTTCATCCTGTAAATACTAATTCTGTTTCCATATAATAGAGTTAAATAATAGAACTCAATTAGTATATTGTTATATTTATAGAATGCAAATTTAAATAGCATCACTCAATTCGAGTGAACAAAAAAACTCTCCCAGTTATGAGAGAGCTTCCCCTTTTCGTAGCGAGAGTATTATATCGAATATATGACTACTGCAAGAGGTCGGATATATTTATTCTTTAAGAGGTCAGGAAGTTCTACATGGATTTTATTCCATAATCCTTTCTCTATAAGTCCTCACCAAGAGTTCTGTAGATAATCTCTTCCTTTTTCCCTTGTTAAGTAGAGAGTGTGACCGAAAGCATCTCAAGTAAAGAGTCATACTGCCTTTCACATTGTCACTCATTGCTTCCAGAATCAACTAGGAGCTACGAGAGATACTACTATGGCATATCCAGCATCTAGGAGTTTTTTTGCTGAAGGAGAGTCAATATTGATTGGCTTACTTCTACATCAGTGTTCCTTTGCAAACTTCTCCGATATGTTCATCATACTTGCTACTCCGTTTGGGCTTATGTACTTAGATGCCCATTCAGCTATGTATTCATTCGTGAAGATTTTTCCAGTGTTGTACGTTGTGCATCCAGCAGATCCATACGCAGTACAGTAAGGATTCTTCTTCTGGTCGTAGTTTGCTATCTTTTTAGGTGTGAGTCCTACTTCTGTGGGTGTCTGATAACTTGTGTACGCTGTTTTGAATTTCTCAAATAGGGTCTCAGGAGCAAAGGATTCTATCAGTTCCAGCTCAAATTGTTTCATGTTTTATTTTAGGCGATACCATCACAAGACATCTTTATAGTCTTTTCTAGTTTCGAGGTTGAAAGCATTATATCCTTTACCGTCTCAGTTTCAAGTCGCTCAGTTTAATTCAAGTACAATAATGTCTATCTTATTGGCTTCGTGGACTATAGCAACGTGTCCTGTTATTCAAGGTTTATCGTAAAAGATTATATCGCCACGTTTAGGTAGCATTCATGGTTTCCATTCTATCTTTTCCCAGATTTTAGGGTCAAAAGTTTTCTTTTTGTTGATCCAGCCAGTATAGGCAGTACCGCCAAAAGAACCTAGTGATATTCAGTAAACGTCTTTGACGTATTGCTTTGCTCCGTCAACACATTGTACTCCCATCACTCCATCGTAGTCTGGTGCAGTACGGAGATATTTATCTAGGAATTGATTATGAGACAGTGTCATTTCAAGGTTGGTTATCTAGATAAATGATTTCTCAAATCATCTCAGCCCAGTTTGAGTGTACCGGTTCGTCATCTCGTGCTTCTATTTCCTTTTCGATTTCAGGGGCGTATGAAAATACTTCTTCCATAGGATAATTATATTTGTTTATGTTCAATGTCTACTTTTCCACCTTTGTAGTGTAGGAGTGTGATAGTTGGTTCTGTATCTTTAGTGACATATCATTCACGGATTTCATGTACTCATGGAGCTGTGAGAGCACCAGCACTTATTCTATTGATTCTTCCACTTCGTTCGTGTTGTAGACGATGGATATGTCAGCTAAGGATAACTTTCTCACCTTGTGTTCTAAACTTGCCAAATCGAGAGACAATTTCGTCAGGTTTCATTTTTGCTAAACCTTTCACATCTCAATGAAAAAGAAAGTGTTCTATTCAGCTTATCATAGTCACGAGCATAGTTTCATCAGAATCTTCAAATCCTATTTTAGAATCAAGTTGGCGTTGGAGGAGTTGGTGCATCATCCATCCAGCGAGTCGAAACTGGTCATCGTCTCGACTTTCTGTTACTCTATCATGGTTTCATCGTACCGCTTTTACGTCTACATCATGGTTCGCTTTTAGGCGGTTCAGTTCTTCAGCGTAGAGGGCGGAAACATACAAGATGAGTTTATGAGGTTGTCGAAAGTCAGGATGCATTGATAACTTCGTGTCAGGGTGTGCTCACATCTGAGTTGCATCTTCGAGGTCATCCCCGAGCATAAGTACGTTTATTCTATCGACTGGTTGTTCGATAAGGTGATCAATAACTCTTCCTAATCTTTTGGCGGTTTCATAGGTTTCTCGATTTCAAAAGTGTGCATCTGTCAGGATTACAGATACTGATTCTACTGTTTTAGCTTGGCTTCTAAAAGTACGAGGGGGGATAGAGGGCATCCCAGCTCTGTCAAATTCTTGTACTATATCTTGTGTCCATGAATCTTGTACTGCGAGCTTCATCGCAAAATCATTGAGCATTGCGTTTCTCTTCTTTTCGCCAGCTTTGTCGAGGATCTTCCCAACATGAGTATCTACGCCACGTTCTATGATTTCTTCAAATTCATCTGCCATGTCTGCCTCAGTGAGAAACTTGAGTCTATCATGCGGAATGGGGAGCGAATGCTTCACCAGATTCATGCACGACTTGAACGCTTGCCATGTTTTACCTGTCATTCCATACTTCTTTTGTACTTCTAATCCTGTGAGATTTGCTCAATGAAGGACATAATCTTCAAAGACAGATTGTGCGAGTTCACAATCAACGTGTACACACTTCTTTTTCTGTACTGGTCAATCCTGTACTGTAATATATATCATGTAATACTTTCTTCCGTCTGTTCCCCTTTGTACTTCGGGCATATCTGTCTCTCCGAGTAACTGATTGAGGGTTTTTATCCCCTCATCTTGCTCTGGATTATCATTCATAAAAGAATGGTAAAGAAATAAAACTAACCTCGAAAGATAGGGTTTCAGGGCGGAAGCCGATTGAGAAGTGGTGGGAGTGGTGCATCCTTATCGAGTAAGATATGAGTTTGTTCGTTTATCTGTCGTACTACTTCTTGAGCTGATTCGTGCTTTTCTCGTAGGGCTATCATTTTATCCACCATCATTCCTTCATCTTCTGGTACTTTATGACGAAGTTGGAAGAGTATTTCTTCTTGATCTTCGTTTACTTGTGGCTTGAGAGGGTGGTTCATACTAAAATTATAGTCAAAAAATAAAACAAGCTAGAGAGTTTTTTCTTTTTTCTCCTTGCGAGCCAAATAGTACAAGTGTTGTTTATGTTTTCGAGCAAGACGGAGCTTTTCACGATGCTTTTCGTCAGGTGTTATGTAGGATGGAAGGGACATAATTATTTTTTAGGTGATTTAGTGTATTTAGTGTGTCCTCGTCTGCTTTGTAAGAAAAGATATCCCGAATTGTATTCGGTGCAATTTCAAAATCAGGTTTTTTGGCTCGTATCCTTTCAGATACTTCCATGATTTTCTCGGAAACAGGAAGCACATTTACATCTTCTTCTAATGCCTCTTGAAGAGTTTTTTGTAGTTCCTGAAAACGTGAAACAAATTCAGTATCAAGTATTTTTGTGACTTCTGCCTCGTCTCGTCACTTGCTTAGTTCTTTTCTTCGTTTATCTACTTCCGCATTATACATTTTTATCAATACTCCTTCTTGTTTTACAAACTCATCAAAATGCTTTCTAAAAGGTTTTAAAATCAAGAAGAATTCACGGGCAAACATAAAATCAATAGACTGTGTACCAATGGTGTCACATGCTTTAATAACGGACACGACATGTTTTAATTTCATAAAAAAATAATAAAAAATAAGTACACTCATTATATTCTTTATTTTATTCTGTCAATAGGTACTTGTTGAATTATTTAATTATACCTGGATTATACATGGTATTTGTTGCCTCCGCTTCATCAAGTTTGGACTAAAAAAGGTAAATAAGTACGGATAGTGACCAACCAGCGAGGGATAAAATGAGAGTCACACAAGCCAATAGAGTTAAGATTTGCATGACTTTTTTCATTATGCGTATTTACGAGGATTAGTTCATACCTTGCGTTTTACTTTTACTATACCCTTTCTAGGGTCTGATTTTGGTACTTTAGTTATTTTGTATTTCATTTTCTTCAATTATAAATTTAAAGTTTTGTCTGTCAAAAGTAAACTCTTCCCTAATTAGATAACGAATAGTATTCTCTAACAAAGCGTGTGTCTGATTAGGTATTTTTACTTTTAGTTCCTCTACTCTCAAGAATAAAGCACCTAAAAAGAGCGATATAATAGCTAATAACATAATAATAATTACATCTTTTGTATGTTCGTTTATTTGTTTCATAGATTTTTTATTCATTCCTCTATACGAGATAGATGTTCAGCATGTGACTTGTGCCATTCATTACTTGTTGATATTTGGTTGAGGAATGATTCACTTATTCTATCAAGTGATTCTTTAAATATGTTTTGCTGTTGTGTTGTGAGTTCTGTGAATTGTTTTACTACGTTATCGAATTTACTTACTAAATAGGGAATTCATTTATACACTGACATAAGAAAAGTAAATACAAACAAACCATATATTATTCATTTTTCAGAGAATATAGTTACGAGTAATTGTTCCATATTATTTTTTAGTAAGTCGTAAAACGAGCCATTGTTGTAAAGCTTTTACTCATGCCCTTGCTCCTACTGCTCCGAGAGAGATGAGAGCCGCTCTGTCGAGGTTTGATATATCTATTCAGATTGTACCGATTGCCAAGAGAAAAGCAGTCAAAAAAGTATTGAGTGCAGATATGAGATGTTCTTTGAGTTTAGGGTTCATATTATTTTGTGGTGTCATAAAAAAGAAATCAGAAAATAAATTTATTCATCAGAAGTAGCCCCCTCAAATTCGGGGAGAGTTTGGAGATATTCGTATGCTTGTGCCCATGTTTTATCAAATCACGGCATTGTAAATGGTCGTTTTACAACAAAATCATATTTTCTTGCGTCTCGTGTCGCCCTGTCTATATAATGTCAAACTTCAATCATTGTTTGTCACACATAGTCTATTCTATTTTCTCAATCGTATTCTACTGGCTCTTCATTAGAATTGCCCTTTATATCAATAATCCTGTGGTATGTACAAGGTATATTATTGAACCAGATTGTTTTATTGATGAGTCACATATAGAAAGTGTAATGAAAATATAAGTAAAGTAAACTTTTAATGAGCTACCCAATTTGTTCCATCAAAAAACACAGGACAAACCACTGCACCACCTCCTACAATAGTATTTAAATATACTGGAGCGAGTGCATCTGTTACATACGCTGTATCCCCTTGTACACCTGCTGGAAGTGTAGCCACTGTGTAGTTTTTCAGTCTTACAGTAGAACTATTTACAACTTTAAAATGATTTGTAATTGTCCCAGTCGTTCCATCATGGTCAAGCTGAAACATGCTAAACGTGCCATTGTAGTTGATGAGATTAAGCTTCATTTTTGAAGTCCATGATGCAGGTGTTGTCACTGTATAATCACTTTCTACAACCGCTAGGTGTTTATTGACCGAAGCACTACTCCATCATTGGAGTAAGATACTTGAACCACGCCCTGCTGTAGCACCTGCCGCTATACCAAAATCAAGTGACGACCTGACAGTAGCAAGGAAGCCCATTGCAATACCACCTGATGCCGCATTTGCCTGTCGTCAAATAGCAATACAGTTTCCATTAGTTGCATCCGCAATGTATCCTATAGCAACCCCAGCAAAACCTGCTGTGTTTGAATAACCAAGTGATGCTCAGTAACCTCAAGCATTTGCACAACCATAGCCAACCGCAAGACCAGCTGCGGATACAGTAACTCCATAACCAATTGCTGTTCCGATAAGTCCTGCTGTTGCGTTAGCACCAATCGCAATAGCAAATCCAATAGATGAAGCGTTGTAACCGATTGCTGTACTTGAAGCATATCCTGAACCTGAATTTGAAGTCGCTCCATATCCAATAGCAACAGAGTCAACATTTGTCATTGAACCAGCATTGAGGTTTCTTGCATTATATCCAAGTGCAATACTTCTTGTAGCTGTTACTGATGTACCTCACCCGATAAAAAAGCCACTAGGCATCGTTATATTTCCATTGACTTCAAGTCTTGTGGCTGGTGTTAATGTGCCTAATCCAACATTACCAGAACTAAGAATTATCAGAGATGATGCTGGAGCAGCATTAGACATTTGAAACGGAGTAGCGGATACTGCTGTTCCAGTGTCATTTAATCTTTGTATCGCAAAAGTACCATTGGTTGTATCAATAACATTATTAGTTGAATTACCAAACCTCATATACTTATATCCAGTAGCGTTATTGGTAGCTTGAACACCTACCCACGCTTCAAATTTCCCAACAAAACTCATATAAGCACCAGAGGAAGCACCAGAGGAAGCACCAACAGATACAGTAAGAAGTGCACCTCCAGAATAAACGCCGCTGCCGATATTTCCCTCAAAAGTCATAAAACCTTTTGTTGTATCTGCGACATGGAGTGGTTTAGTCGGAGTAGCAGTACCAATACCGAGCCAATTATTTACTTCATCATACCCTGATGTTCAAAAGAGTATTTTTCCCTTAGTAGCGTGAGAAGTCGAAGAAATCGTCAAAGAATTGCCAGAAGCAGTACCACCGATAACTGTTTGTCATCAAGAAACACCAGTAGAGAGATTATTCGTGATGGTGTTTGCTGTACGAGTAAGACCTGTTGAAAATGTAAGAGGTGCTTCTATTCCTGTGACATTTAAAGTATTTCAAGTAAGGGATAAATAAGAACCTAAAGTAATCTCTTCCATTACGCCTGTTCCAGCAGTTCATCGACCTATCAGTTTATTGGTAGCTATTAAGTTATTTAGCTTTCCATCAAGGGCTGTTTGTAGGTCTGTTTGGTCGGAGAGAGTACCTGTGATAGTACCCCATACGCCATTAGCAGAGATTGTACTGAGTGTAAATTCAGAACGACTAGGATTGTAGGTTAATCAGTATTGTTGAGCAGTAGGATTACCAACGTTTACATCCATTAACTGACGAAGAAACATTGCTCATCCTCCACCAGTTGGGAGTTTGTTTATCTTTTTGAGTATGTCTTCAAACTTTATGTTTATTTCGTCCTCAGAGAGACTTTTAGGGAGTTCAGATAGTATTGCATCTTTGAGACTTTTCTTAATCTCTGAGACCTCTTTTTTCGTGAAATAGTCTATTCATTTGATTGGAGTGAATCAATCTATTCAATCTCTATAATCTATACCTTTTTTTGGCGTTCTACCGTCTTTCACTTTCGGCAATACTGGTATAAAAGGTTTTATGAGTGTTTCGAGGTTTTCTGAAAGGAATTTTTCTATACTTTCTTCTACTGTCCCCTCTTTTTCTTGTTCTTTTTTATCAAACTCTAAAATAATTGTATCATTAAATAATTCAATATTAAAATCATCTCCATTGAAGATAATTTCAAAGTTCAATTCATTAAGTTGCAATTCCATTTATTGATAAATAACTATATCAAATTCCTCTCTTCTAGTTCTATCTCATATTTTTACTTTTATTTCGCCTTTCCTTTCTCCTGCTTCAAACATCTTTATATCATCTTGAGAGAATTCTAGTTTGAGTTTTCAGTTTTCTTTTTCTAGTTCTTGTAACCATTCCAGTTTACCATCTTTATAAATACAAAATGTAGCTTTTAATTCTACATCTATTGGATTTCTATTTTTGTCTAAAATAGGAATTTCTTTTCTATAAGAGTCTCAATGGAATAGTTCTATTTTCATATTGTAAAAATGGGGGCATTTCTGCCCCCGATTAGTAACTAGAGAAGTGCAGCATCAATTTCTACATTTACGATTCTCTTAGCGAGGTCAGTAAATGATTTGAAGCCGTAGAGAGAACCCCAGATGTATTCTTCTACTTTGTATTTTCCGTCTACACGACCTCCGTCTGGTACTTTGTCCCACTGAATAGCGAGTGCAGGAGCATCGCCTTTCTGGAAGAAAAGATGTTGTTTCTTCTTTGTGAGAGTGTTTGAACCAGATGTGAAAGTCACAGAGATAGAGATGACACCAGTTCCGTTTACACGTACAGTTGTAAGTGTAGCAGAAGTAGCGACAGCAGTAATCTTGTTGACGAACATACGAGTTGTTGAACTTGTCGCAACAGCACCGATAGCTACACCAGTTACGGTAGTAGTTACTGGGTCATTTACGAGAGTTTCAAATGCGAGTTTAGCAGCAGCAGCATTAGCACCGATTGTGAAGTTACCAGCGGTAGAACCGAGAGTAGTCTTAGCAGTGAATGTCTGACCTTCGAGGACGATAATGTCGCCATCAGTAGGGGTAGCACCCCAAGTGATAATAGCAGAACCAGCGATAAGGTTAGAAACATAATGCTCATAACCACCGTATTCACCACGATATGGTCGAATAAGAGCTTTGTCACCTAAATCAGTAGCACGAGAAGCGGCTGAGTTGTTACGGATTTCCATATAATCAGGAGAAACAACAGCTCTCATAGAACCATTGTTTACATTGAGTCTCTGGAATTTCTTAGTAACAGCGTTAGGGATTTTGTATACATTCGAATCTGCCATTGTAATACCATTTCCAGCAGTACCACCGATAGAACCATCGTCTACTGTTGAAGCAGCGTTGAAGATTTCACCGAGAATATCTGAATCGAGTTGGTCAGAGAGAATCTGAGCTTGATTTTCAGCTTCATCAGCGATGAGCTTAGGACTAGCTTGGAAATTGTCTTTACTAGCCATACGGAATGCAACGACATACTCTTTATTAATAGAGAGTGTTTCGTCAGTACGAGTGACATCATAGTTAGAAACATCAGCATATCGGTCAGAGACTTCAAATGCTTCTGTCTGTTCTGTACGCTTGACACGATGAAGTGTGTCTCCTTTGTTGTTGATATCTCAAGGAACCCTCTCAACTATATTACGAGCAACATTGTTGTTATAGAATGTTTGCTGTACCCTGTCAGCCCAAATTTCAGGAAATTGGGCGGTAACATTATTAGCCATATAAAATTAAATTAAAAATATTATCTCCGATAAAAAGGATTATCAGGGATGTTCGCAGATTGGTTTATATAGTCATCTTTTTCTTGTCGAGATAACTCGGAATAAGACTTTGGTTTAGGGGCAAATTTGCCCTTTACCTCCTTTTTACCTTTCTGCAATTTGTCACTATCCGCAAATCAGTAGTGGATAGCTACTTCTTCGGGAGTCATGCCAGTATTTTTACTTAATTCAAGAATTGCCTTTTCGGACTTTTCTAGGTCTGGATTTTCTTCAAAGAATTGTTTAGCAGTTTTGTCTGCTTTTTTCTTCTCATCGAGTTTTGCTACTTCCTCGTGGAAAGCAAGCATCATCTCTTCTTTTGTAACAAGTCCTGCTTCACGGAGTGGCTGAACAACTTGTTCGTAGAGATCAGGATTTGATTCCTTTAGCTCATCTAGAGACTTTGATTTCGCTTGACTGAGTTGCTGGGTTTTACGAGTATAATCCGATTGTCTCATATACCCTTTTTTCAACTCTTCAATATCTATCAACTCTCCGTCCACTTCCACTTTACTAGGGGTATTGCCCTCACCAGATTCCTCTTCTGGAACTTGGTCTTGTGACTGTTCTTCGACTTGGTCGATGACTTGGTCTTGTGACTGTTCTGTCATAGAAAAAAATTAAAAATAAAGAAGCTGTATTATCAGCTTCTTGTAAGGACTAAAGACTTCCCAGAATTTAGTCATTACAAGAAAATGACAATGGTGGGAAGTTATGTACGAGGGCGACTACTTTTCTCTTTCTTTGCTCAGTTCGAGGTTTTTTATATAGGTTAAAAATCAGTCAGATATATTATACTCACCTCTTACAGTAAACAAGTTTTTCTTGTCTGTATCGGTTTCGAGAGAGCAAGTTAATAGTTCTTTGAGTGTCCTTTCACGTTCACGAGAAAACCAGTCTATAATAAATTTGAATCCTGTCGTTTCTTTAATAGCGAGTATCTGGTCACGATTTGCCTTGTATTCAGCACTAGCTATTTCTACTTGTGGAGGGAGTTTTACTGGGATTACTGAGGAAGTCATACAGCGAGTGGGTTAATTGGTGCTTTTTCTGCCCGTGGTTGTCCTGTTGGCAATCAGCCCATTCAAGGCATAGGAAGAGTTTCAGGGAACATCTTGTCTACATTTACGCCCTCAAATGTTCTCATTATATCCTTAAATGCTTCTTTTGCTCCCTCAGGTGGCATAGCACCAGCTTGCATAGCTTCGAGAGCTATATTCTTTTTAGCGATAGCATCAGCTCTACGACTTTCTACATCAGCACTTGAAGAAGAATTTGCCTCGACTTTAATATCAAATCTACGGAGAGCATCACCAAATGCTTCTTTATGGAGAGTCCAGTATTTCTTTTCCCCTTTAAAGTAAATATTGGTGTCCATGTTCTGATATGTGACATTGAGGATTTTGTAGGCAAGACGAGCGAGAGAGTCCTCAAATGATTGTCGTACATCTTTGATTACATCGTTCATCTCAGCGTACTGGATTTTTTCACCAGTTGCCGTATTAGTTTGCCCTACTCATTCAGCCCTGTTTGCTATATCAATCGTGTAACTAGCGGACTGTATCTGGCGTTCCATGTCGTTCTGTTCGTTGAAATACTGTACTGAGAGTTCACGATGAGGCATTTCTAGGAGATGATTGTCGATTACATCTCTTGCGGTCATAGCATCAGGTATTATGACATGTCATGGTCAGCTATACAGTTCAGCAGGGTCTATACCTGAATTAGCCGACATAATCATAGTTCTGTGGAGAGCCATATTTATATATTCACTCGCAGCGTTCTTTTTCCAGTTTAGTTCTCTTTCGAGTCCCATTATATCCGCAAGGAATCAGTTAGCTTTGAAAGTTTCAGTATCTTCAAATACTCGGAACTCTTCGTATGAAAATTCTTCTATTTCTTCGTACCCTATAACGAACAAGTCGGACACAGTAGTAATACGAACAAAATCATCATCATCTCCATAGTACCCCTCGTAAATCTTTAATTCTAAATTATTAAAATCAGGTTCAGGTACATCACCAGAATTAGTAATACCTGCGATTCGTTCGATTACTTCTCTACGGAGTGATGCATCTTTTTCACCCTGTATTGTTTTGAGTTCTTTGAGGATTTCATCGTCATATTTACCGCTTGCTTGTAGTTCTGATATACGGACATTACGAGCGATTTCTATGATAGCTGGCATTTCATCGAGAGTAGTATATCGAGGGTCAAAATATATATCGAGGAAAGATTTTATATCTATATAAGGTACTCCGTCTATTACTTTGCTTTTCTTGCCATTCTTTCGCACCTGTTTTGAACGATAACCTACTTTACCCCATCCTATACCATACCTTACACCTGACTTAGCAAAGAGCTTCATTTTCTTCCTTATCTCCTGTTGTTCGTAGAATTTATTGAGATAGTCTTGGATAGCTTCTGGTAGATCCTTTTTGCCTTCCATTTTAGCTATTTTCTCATCTTCTGGCAGTCCTTTATCTTCGTATTCCCATGTATCTGTTTTCCATGATACGATAAATCGAGGATTTTTAGCCATGATTTTAGGCGTTGTTTTGTTCTCTGTTTGTCGCATTTTACTCACATGAAACTTAGTATCCCATTCGTTAGGAGCTTCTGATTCTGTTTTGTTTACCTCCTTGTATATTTCTAGGAGGACATTATGGTAGTTTTTTAAATCCATTTCGTAGGCATCGAAAGTATCCTTTACATGCCGACACATTTCATGTTTTTTTTCTGAATCAAAGCTGGAGAGTTTTTTCATAGTTTTATTATATTTATTTATGTATAAGTACAAATTATCCTTTTGATAACACTGGGCGTCAATTGTGATAGGTTACTTTTATTCCTCTGTGTCGTGTGTGTGTGTTAGGTTGAAGAGTGTATAGGTCGTATACCATCTGCAAACTGTCAATAACATCATCGTGTTTTCCTCTTGGAAAGGTCAATAATTGCTTTTCAAGACTTATAGGTTGTCCGTCTTCTATTCATCGTACAAAGTAAATAAGTCAGTCACGGAATAGAGGGATTAACTTGCGTATTCTGCTCTCTTTATCTCCTTTCTGTGCAATTTCTTCGATATTAGCATAAATACCTATTGTTTGACAAGTATTTCTGAGAGGAACAGAGAGGACACCTTTTGCCTGTATCGCCTCGACTCCTATTTTCTCGGGGTTATACAATTTAATATGTTTTACTATTTCGTCTATCGCTTCCGCAGGGTCGAATTTTCAAGCGGTATATCATAAAATATAGAGCTTGTCGTCAATGAATTTCCCTGTAAGGATAGAAGTGTAGTCTGAGTAGCTTTGTTTAGTCCATGCAGGATCTACAGTGGTGAATACACGCCCACCTGTTGGTATTTGGTCTCTGTCGATATATTTGAACCATTCTGTGTGAAATTCTTGGCTTTCCTTAGATATAGGATTTTGCTGGTACTGACATTCAAAAGTAGAGTTATTCATGTTCTTGCGTATCTTTTCTATACCATCAGGATTAAATCGTTTAGGGTGGAGGAGTTCACCCTTAAGTCTCTTGAAAACTACATCATCCACCTGTATAAATTCATCATGTTCTGCAATTGCTGGCAGTGATAATACCGTCCAGTCGTCTCCTGTGCGATTCTTCATCCTTTCGATAAGGTGACCGCACAAATCGTCTTCATGTGTCCTTTGCATGATGATAATTATACACCCTCTATTTGGGTTATCGAGACGACTAGGGACAGTATTTTCAAACCAATTATTGATTCATGTACGGATTATATCGCTGTCGGCTTCATCGGGCTTCACTGCGTCATCGATTATGAAGCAATTTGCTCATCTTCAAGTTATCGAACCACCTGTACCCGTTGCATAATAGCTTCATCCTTCTTTTAGCGCCCAATATTCTTTTGTATTCTGATCGTCTCGGATTCACTGCATACGAGGAAATACATTTTTATATATCTGTGATTGTGCTATATCTCTCGCCTCAAGTGAGAATTGTTGTGTAAGTGTTGCAGAGTATCCTGTGACGATAAATTTCATTGTCGGGTCTTTACCAAGACACCAAGCAGGAAAACATTTTGTCACAAGTTCTGTTTTTCAAGTTCTTGGAGGGATGTTTATTATAAGTCTCGTAATTTCACCACGAAAGCATTTTTCGAGATATTTTGCTATCAATAAGTGAAAATTGTCTATCTGAAACTCAAATTTTCTTCCCTCCTTGAACCAATACGATACAAAGTCTATATAATTAGCCGACTCTTGTTTATGGCGTTTTTCAAGATTGCGAGTAGCGAGTTCTTTTAGGACAGCTTTTTTATCCATTAGCTTAGTTCAGTAATACGAGCAGCACCATTAACGGCAGCCCAAATACCAGTAACATCTCATGTAAATCATGCTGGGAGTTCTAATTGAGCATCAGCTATCATTTTATAAGTACAAGAAGTTGCAGAAGCTGTACCTCCTCCGAGTTTTACATAGAGGATAGCGGTTGAGTTGTTCCAAATATATGCTTTCTGTCGTGAAGAGTTAGCAGATAAGAGAGTTGTGCTGGAATCGACACCTGTGACATTTGTTAGAGTAGCGGTAGACATAATAAGGGGGTTAATAAATAATTAGTCTTTTACTTTTTCTTCTTACCTTTTCATTTGCAGGGCATATTTATAGGGTTAGGAATACGATCAGCGATGGTCTTTTTGGGCTTGTATATGTTGGTGTAGTGGTACATAGGTTTAGAGTATTTTACAGAGGATGTATAGTTGTAGTCGAGTACCATATTATTGGAGATAATTTTTGTACTGTTTTATGAGTTGTTCTTTTGTGTATTTGAACATTCTTTTCAAATTTATTCATTTATTACTCATTTCGGTAATTATTTCTGAACGAGACATTTTCTTCAACCTATCTTCTATCGTCTCCCCATACTTCACCGCCTGTCTCTCCCCAATAGGAAGAGAGGGTTTCTTTACTTCTCCTTGTGTTAGAGGGAGGGATTGTTTGGGTTTTACTTCTTCGTTTATAACTTTGTCATAATTTATACTCATCTTGTTTGAGTTTGATATGTATAATTTTGGTTCTATTTTTTTAAATCATTTTATTGCTTTTCCAATGGTATCTCATTTTGATAGATACTCAGCAGTATCGAATTTATAGAAGTTATATCATATTTTGTCATTTCATTCAATAACATATTTTCGTCAATTAAGTTCATAAGGATAACCTTCATAAGTAAATCAATCTTTCTTCTTAAAATGGATTTTGTCTTGCTTCTTTATACTACTTATTTCTTCATAAATAGCTGTCTTCCCCTCTACTTTTGGTGTTGTGGGTGTCTTTGTACTCTTGGGGAGTATATCGCTTACTGTTGGTTGTTTTTTTGGTAAACTTGCTTTTTTAATTGTTTCCTTTATACTAGGTGGAGTAATTTTAGGTCATGGAATACTTACTTTCGTTTGTGGCAGTATCTCTCATATATCTTTTCAGGAATTGATTTTCGATTTTGAAAGATTTGTGAGTATGTTCGATTTTGAAAGATTTGTGAGTATGTTTGATTGGACTGGCTGTGTTCATACTTTACTGCTGATTGCCTGTTCTTGCTTTTGCAATATTCATGGCGAATATCCTGTCATAAGCTTTACGTCTATTACTTTCCCTGTCGTAAGTGGTTTTCAGCTTGGTGGTGGTAACAATTTCAATTCTTCAATAAGTGGTCTGAAATTCTCTAAAGGAATCGTCCGACCATTTTTTATTGCCTCCATCGTCTTTCTTGATTCTGGAGAAAGCTTATTAAGATAATATGCTATATTTGAAAGAACCTTAGGAGAACGAAGAAACTTTGTTATTCACGCTCAAGAAAGCCCCAACAAGAATGCCTGAAGTCATTTTACTGGGTCTTGTGTTATTGTTCATACTGAAACTCCTCAAAGAGAAGAAAATCATAAATAGGTAGCTATTTGTCTTGCTATTGCGGATGCTTCTTTTTTAGCGATAGCGTCATCAAGAGCAATACCTATTTCTATGTCCTTATTAAGTTTCCTAAATCAAGGGAGTTGCTTATCTATAAATTCGCTAGTATCTTTCCATACATTCTGCCATCCTGCTTGTTTCCCAACATCTTTGAAAGTTCCTTGCTTAGTAAATAATTTATCACCTAATAATGCTCTTCATTCGTCAATTTCCATAAGTGTCATTTTTGTTGCATTTATCAATCTATCAAATTTTGCAACTCTTTCTTCATTTCATGCTGTCGCAACTCATTTCTCCATATAATCCTCCCTCCTTTCTGATAATGCCTTTTTTAATTTTCCAGTATCTTCTATTCAAAAAGCTTTTTTACTCGTGGCAAGGAATGCATCCTTTGCCTTTTTCGCTTCTGATGTGGCTTTTTGTATCAATGTTCTTTGTTCTGCCTCACTTCATTTGATTCACCTGTCTAAAGCCCACCTAGACACCTCTTTTACGTTTGGCTCTGTTCGTGTAAGTTTTGAAAGTCTTTCACTTGCATTTGTCAGGTCTCATCTATTTATAACATTTGAAAATTGTAATCTTTCAGGAAGTCATTTTGACACAAATTTTCATGCTTTTGAAAGTACAAATTTTCATGCTTTTGAAAGTCATACTCCTGCTGGTATTCATGCACCTATTGCTGTTCATATTCAAACTTCTCATTGAGAAGCTATATCGAATCATAATCATTCAGCTAATCACTTGCCTATGTTGCCTATTAGCGGTGATTTTTGTGCTATTGCTCACACTTTAGGCAGTACAGATGCTCATTTTACCAAAGCTCCACCAGTTCATGCTCCTATGCCCATTTCTCACACAAATTCGCCTACTTTAGTGGCTGTTTTTGTAGGGTCTACTCACATTGCTTTTTGGATAATATCAGAAGTTCACTGTCCAGATTGTGAAAACTCTTCTCACCATTTCCTAAATGGCTGTCAGGGTAGTACCTTGTCGGCTGTTTTAGCTATAAATTCCCCTGTCTTGCCTGTACCTTTTATAAGCCCTCATACTATACCACCAGTAAAAGCTCTTGGTGTTCATTCTCGTACTGATTGTTGATAATCCTGTGCGAATTGTGTAGGATTGCTTCTATCGAATTTAGCTCTTTCTGGCTTCTTCATATCCTTAACAAGTGACCACGCCTCTTCTAGCTGTGCTTGTGTTGGTTGTGTGTCAAAAGACACTGTTGCTCAATTGCTAAATTTTACCTTGTATTTTTTTTTAGGAGTAGTCACCTCAAGAGGTTTTACTACTGGTGCTGTTACTGGGAGTGGTGTTTGTCATTTCTTTATCTGTTCTACTGCGGTGTCCCATCATCAAGCAAATGATGAAGGAAGAGTATATTTTTGTTGTGTTGGTAGTGTTGCCATATTATTCAAAAGTAACAGTAAATGTTGCTCAGTCTGACAATGTTCCTGTATTTCAGGTTACACTTCCCCTCTCTCCTCCTGTTGGTGGGGGGGTGTTGAATCCTGGAATACTTGCTTTTATAGAATCAGCTTGTGCTTTTATGCTATCATATAATCCTGCGAAACCAGATACATCTTTTCATGCTGCCGCGAGTGTTTGTAGTTGTCTCTTGTACCCTCACGCTATTGTATCAAGTGTCAAAGCTAAAACAGCATTATTCACATCGTTAGTTTGTGTAAGATTTGGAACTGTTCTAGCATATATCCTAATATCGTTATCCGTTAATACTCATACTTCTCCATATACTCATCGAGCGAGATTTGGAATCAATCAATTTAATGAAGAAGCCAAAGTTTGTGCGTCAGTATCGTATGGGTTCATTGCTCTTATTCTTCAAAGTATAGGTCAAGTTTTTATTTTCTTAATTTGTTCAGTAATTCAGCTTATTTGGTCAAGTGCCTGAGAAAATTTAGTGATTGTTTTTGTGTCTGTATCCGTCAAATCTTTTCCTCATTGCGAATACCCCATTACTTCCTCAATGCTAGCATTTTTGTCTTTCATAACCTTGTTTTTTTCATCTAAGAAAACTTGATATTTTTTCTTTAATGTAGCGTCTTTTTCTAGTTGTGGTTTGTATGTAGAATTATTGAATATTGAAATATCAGATGTTGTTAATGCAGTATCCCCCCCTGTCGGTGTTGTTGCTCATGTGCCTGTTTGTCGAAGCATATCAGCCTCTTCTTGTCTACGGGCAATCAATCATGGAAGAGTTTGTCATGTTTTAGCATTTCTTATTCCTATACCAGATTGTACAAGTAAATCAGCCGCTTTATTAAAATCACTTTCGTTGATAGCTGCTAAGACTGGTTTCATAGCCGCGAATCACCAAACTCATGGTCATACATTGTATTCGAGTGATGTAAGTGCTGCTTTCTGTGTTTCATTTAGAGGAACTGTAACAAGTGATTTGTATCTTGAATATTTCTGGTCTATTTGTTTCCTCATTTCTGCGTCTGCGTCTGCTTGAGATATAGTATCTCATCATTTTACAGGAACTCAGTTTATAGTTGTTTGTCAGAATCAAATTGTTGCTGTTCATGCTGGCGTCTCTCATAGTGCTAGAGTATTGCCTGTTGCGTCATCGTATGCCTGTTCTCGAAATCACTCTTTAGATTTGATAAAATCAACAACAGATACAGGTGCGACATAGTCTCCACTCAACACTTGAGAATGCTTAGTCACGTCTGCAATCTCCGCAGAAGTTAATCATATCTTTTTGAGTCATTCTTCGTCTACTTTTCATGTTTTTAATAGACTAGCGAAAGTGCTTATTTGGTCTGGAGTGAGTCAGCTTGCTGTTTTTTTAAATTCTAAAGCCCTTCGTTGAGAATCAAACATTGGCTGTCATGTCTTTTTGTTGATAAAATATCATAATTCAGCACTCTTTTCCATGTCTACTTCTTGTGATAGTTCAGCTCCATTACTTATTGTATTGAGCAAATTCATCATCGCCTCACTTCCTGTTGTAGCGTTCTCTTGGTTCAATTTGATAATCTCTAATTGATTCTCGTAGTTAGCTTGGTCGATATTTGCTTGGACATTGGCTATATTTGTACGAATAGCACTGATAGCTTCTGCATCTGCCCCCTCTTGTTCCATTCTATACGCCATGAGTTCTAAGTCTGCCTTAGCCTTAGCTTGTGTGATAGTAGTTTCTATGTTTTTAGCGATTTCGTCTACTTTTTCAATAGCAATACCAGAACGACCAGCACCACGACCAGCGAGCATACTTTTAGTTTCTTCCATTCTCTTTGCTCATTGTGCTTCTATTTCTGCTTTTTGTGATTGGAATTGACTAGCAATATTCTCTCCGTACTTCGCTACGAGGTCGGCTGTTTCTTTTGCTCTTTTTTCTGTAAAATCAGTTAACTGCTCTGCGAGAACTCTTGCTCTTTCTTCTCATGCTTCTGCTCTTTTCTGGGCAAAGTATTCAGGTGTTCACTCAGGAAATACAGTTGTTGAGGGTTCTGTGGTGGTTCTTTGCGATGTTCAGTCTTTATAGGTAACTTGGTAGCTACCATCAGCATTACGAGTGCTAGAGGCGATATTTTCTCATGGCTGTACGAGTTCGGTAGAGTATGTAGTAGTTCAAGAGCTTTTCCCTTTCTTACCATAAATATCTTCACCATTATCCATTCTAAATTTTAAACTCCGGACAAAAGATATCTCCTCCTTTGTAACTTCACTAGGGTCTTTTGTATAAATCTCCATTGCTTTTGAATAGTTCTGTTCAGGCGTAAATTTTGAAAAATCACCTATTGGGGTATTAGTCGCTGGTGGTGTGCCTATAACTGGCTTATCTGTTGTAGCAATGATTGGTTTAGGCGTGCTAAATCCTGTAACGCTAGGAGGTAGGATATTTGCTTCTCAATAAGTAGCTCATGCAGGAGCTGTGACTTCACTCGGTTTTATGGTCTGTACTGGTGTAATAGTAGGAGCTGGGGGGATACCTTTAGCTTGCAATAGTGCCTGTATCTCCTCAGGTTTTTTACCAGATTTATATGCTGCGAGGTTTATTTCTTGTTGTGTAACTACGGAAGTAGTTGCAGGAGTTCTAAGATCATTCCTTGCATCTCTCTTCGCTTGTTGAGTAGCGAGCATTTGTTCGTTTGTACGTTTATTTTTAGCTTCTTGTTCGGGAGTTAATGGCATATTATAATTCGTAAGATATATTGAGGTTACTTAGTCCCATGTAACGAGAGGCTGAAGAACCTGTTGAAACTCCAACAGTCCAACTAGGAGTACCTGTTGTTGGTATGGTCGTGTGAGTAGCGACAAGGTTTCAGTTGATATAGAGTTTTATATTTACTCAAGGGTTTATTTCCATCATGTATTCATTCCAAACACTATCTGTTATACCAGAATCTACATTAGTTGCTTCGTAAGAACCATTAGCAGTACAGAACCACAATACACCATTTTTAACAAGAACACGAGCAGTACCAGTTGTAGTGTCTGTTTCTTCTGTACCAAGTGAAGTTGCAGTTACAGCAAGTCAAAGTCACCAGTTATTTGAACCTGTATTATATCGAGCGTTCCATCGTATACGTACTTTTTTAGATTGTGACCAGATAAATGAATTTGCTGAGCCTGTACCTTTAATAGTTCACCATACATGATTGACTGCACCATTGCTAGCATTATCAATATTGAAGTATTCAAATCATACTCCTGATATTGAAGAACCAGCAGCAACAAATGGTCGAGTAGTTTTGAAAATATCATTGTGGTAGGTTGTAAGCAAATTTGTGCTAGATCCGTACACATCACCTAAACCAGTCAAAGCACTACCATCAAGAGCAGGTAAAGCTCATTCAAGCATTGTAGCATCTATTTTTCCGTTATCTTTGAGCCTATAAACCTTTTCAGCAGTCACACTTGTAATTGTCACACTTGCCCCT
>Ga0247837_1004921_pt1 | contig 20823 bp, 22 predicted proteins | sample LaCtaG_2_FD_187115 | JGI IMG/M metagenome (GOLD analysis project Ga0247837, IMG submission 187115) | Freshwater microbial communities from meromictic Lake La Cruz, Castile-La Mancha, Spain - LaCruzMarch2015_14.5m | ecosystem: Environmental > Aquatic > Freshwater > Lake | place: Spain: Castile-La...
CGACGTCCCATTTGTTAGGGTTTTGAACACGATAAGAATCGGAACTCGCTTTGCGCTTTGCAGCGTGATGCCGGAATTGACATTTACGCCGGTTACCTTGGAGTCAGGGTTGGTAGGGAGATATATCCCTGCAGGGATAGCGCTGCCAGAGGGGCCAGTCATCCTTATCAGTCCTTCCTTGATTTTCCCTACATTTTCCACTGCTTTCGGCTTCAAGGACCCGGAAAGAGAGCAAATTCCGTCGAAAAAGTTGACTTCCGCATCATGGTCTCTCAGCTTTTCAGCGTCTTTCCTCAGCTCTGCCATGACTGTGTCCAGCAGGGTGTGCATCAGTGCCTTGCTGCGGTCTTCCGGAGGCTTGTTTTCGTCCTGGTACCTGAGGTACACATTCGCCACCCACTCAATGTGGTTCCGTAGGAAGGGAGACTGGGTGCTGGCAGTGACTAAATAGGTGCAAGCGTCCTCCTCAAGGGCTAAACGGGCGTACTGGTCTCTAGGCTGCAGGGGAGAAACTGTCAGTAGGATCTGCTGCAGGTAGAAGATTTGCGCAGTGTCCGGACTTCGCAGTAGCTGGCGAATACCGTAACTGCGTACAATTCCATTGGGGTGCGTCAAAGTGGGCAGTAGACTCGGTAGAGTGGGCGGAGTCCAGTACAGCAGCTTGGTGGCTTCGAGGGTTTCGTCAGCGAAGTAGCGCATAGCCACTGCACAGTTGTACAGCACTGCAGAGTCCTGTGTAGAGCGTACTGATATGCTCAGGCCTTGTAGAAGGCTTTCGACAGTGTTGCGGGCGGAGTGTTTGAAGACGTATTTGAACCGCTTGGCGAAGTTGAAGGCCACCATGGGGTCCACTCTCCACCCCACAAAGGCTAAGGAGTCACTTTCATTTAGTAGACTACGGTCCCTGTATAGTACTTACACAGAGGTCGCAGAGTCTATAATATCCGTCAGAGTCGGACGATTCCAGGTATAAAGCCGCTCGTACTCGTCACTCAGTAGTAGGTGTAGTAAGACTCGCATGCATTTCGTGGCTTTGGGACTACCTGCGGGTACGTCGACGCCGAGTCTGCCGGCCTGGGCGTCTGCGCCACTGGCCTGCAGCTTCCTCCATACTCGCAATCCGAGGCTTTTCCCTTGTCGCAGGAAAAATAAATTGCACCCACTGTGCTCCACGTCTGTAGTGGAAGGACGAGGCCTTTGGGTGACTGTGTATTTCCCAAGCGTGAACTGAGCGTCTATTTCCTCCGACAAGCAAAGTCCTCTAGCAGCTTGCAGAAGCGACAACTCCGCTTCCAGCTTCGTACTGCGGCCTACCTGTCTCCAGGTATAGGACGAGGAAAAGGCTTTCAGCATGAACTTCAGCGTATTATTCCTGAACAACGCATAATTCGGCAAATCCGCATCCACTCCAGCATTACTATAAGCCGACAGCATATTCAGCGCAAGTATAAAGAGCTTGAGACACACCTGCATCCCTCGCTTTTCCCTAACCGCAGCAGTGCTAACCGGCAAACACACAGTCTCAAACACCAGTCTAACGAGGTATTTCAGACTTTGGCTGCTGCGGGCTAGGAAGGAAAAGTACCGTTTCGATATGAAGTCCAGCAGGCCTTCCTGGATTTCCAGCAAGTGCTTCAGTTCGAGGTGTTGGAAGGCGATGCCGGTTTCTGTGGCTTCACGTGGGAACATAAAGGCGAACTGCGTGGACTCAAAGTGACTATTCATGTCAGTGAATCCTTTACTATGCAGCAACTCCGAAATCTGCCTATGTGCAAGTCTAGGCGCCGCAATCGCCCCAGGCACCACAACCCCTCCCCTATACGCCACATATCTCCACACATTCAGCACCTCCAAAAAGACGATTTCACTTGCAGCCGGGACAGTGGAGCACACCAAGTCCCAGCAGTACAGTGTGGCTGCCACAGAGTTGTACGTCATGTTCAGTACTCCGCTCCATATCAAAGTGTGCAGCTGCGCGACTCCCAAAGCCTTGGTGTCTGCACTGCGCTGCTCCACTATGTACAGAGTCGCTAGTTTCCCTAGTATGTCGAAGAGCTTGGCGTTGCTTACGAGGGTGGAGCTGCGGGAGCGGTCGAAGGCGGCGCTGAGGGCGAAGTCGTGCTTGCGTTCTGCAGGAGCTGCTGCCACTATGGCGTCGAATAGTTCTGCTTCGAGGAGTAAATACGCATCCTGCGGCTTCATAGACTCGAGCAAGTCTGCTTAGAACCTACTGGACACAGTAGTGAAGTAGTTGATATTCATAATCGTCATCTGATTCTCATTGGGCAGCAAAGCCGCCAAGCCTGTATACTGGCTCCTAGTGCCTACAGCCCCCAGTCCCCCCGGCTGCGCCCTCGCCAAAAGCGCAATAAACCAGCTGTGGAAGGCTCCAGGGTCGAAATAAGCCATTCTCAGGTCCACAGAAGCAGTATCCAGGGCCAATTTGAGCGAATAAAGGACTTGGTTGAAGAAGGAAATACCGAAATTAGTGATTGTGGACACACTTTGGCTGTCTTCCCGCTGTTGTGCGGACTTTAGCAACTCATTGGAAGTGAATGTGTACTGGGAGAAGGAGGCCATCACTTCAGTGGTGTTGATGGAAATCGCCTTTCCGATCATTTCACTGAGACTAAAGCGAAGAAACTCCATTATCGCTTCCTTTTCGGCTCGATTTGCAGGGAAACTGATGCTTTCGCCACTGTGTGGAAGCGTCAAAGTATGCACTAATGAGTCGTACGCCTGGGTCAAGTCCATATTCAGGCAGCCCAACAGGTCCAAAGCCACCTGCACTACATGCAAGTTGCCCAGTAAGTAGGGAAACTGGTACGAAAAGCAGGTTTTCAAACTCATGTTGCAAATACTGCCCAGTTTACTAGACTGACAGCGGGTTACGTAGAGGGATAGCAGCTCTTGGGCGACTAGACGCACAGTGGCGACCTTGGAACAGGCTTTTTTTAGCAATAAGGTCAAATCGGCCACTACAGCGGCTTCTCCAGCCTCGTTTTTTGCCTTAGAAGCCAGTGCGTTCATATACTGCTCCACGCAGTTCACTATCAACTTCATCAGGAGGTCGATTATTTCCCTGGTTCTCATGAGGCTTTCGTCCTCTAGGTACTCCAAACAGGCCTCCAAAGGTCGCTTTTTGCTGTTCAGGATGGTCCCGACTGCTAGGCAAAACAGCGTTTCCTCGTACTCCATGTGCCGCACTGAGGCAGTTGGCAGCAGACTTTGCAGCTTTTCGCGGGCTTTGGATGCGAAAGAGGCTTGGAAGGACTCGGAACTGAAGACTGCACAGGTGTTGAGGTGCAGTGTGGGGGAGGCAGTGCGGGGGTCCAACAACAAGGGTGTTACTTCACTTAGCTGCTTGATATACGTCTGACCCACCACATTTCCTCTGAAATTCACCAAAAAGAACTGCAGCAGCTCCCAAAACAGTCGCAATCTGCCCAGCAGCCGGCCGTCCAATCTGCCCATATCCGCCTTCGACTGCACCATGAACACAATTGCATTGTTTATTTGACCCGTGAAGAAATCCCCTATTTTATGGTCCTTCGTCCCTTCCGCTGCTATAGTTTTCACCTGTTCCAGCATCACTTCCACTATGAAATTCAGCATAAGTGAGAAGGAAACATGAGGAAAACGCGGCATCAAATCCTCAATGTCCTGGTCAGCGACTGCAGCCATGACCGGGTCTTTGCGGAATTCCCTCAGTAGAAGCTGTAAAAGCGACCTAAAAGTGTCTTCGAACTTGACGACTCTCAGCAAACTTTGCACAAATTCAATGTAGACGGCCTTGTCGTCCACTGCTTCCAAGCGACTTAGCACTGAATTCACAATTTGCGTTTCAATAGTTTGGTCGTTATTCCGAGAAACGATTTCCACCAATATGCTGGTAATGGTGTACGGCACCAGATCTAGCGACCCCAGCGCTTGCTCATGGAAATACGGCAGTGCAAGACTGTTGTTGAAGTCGCGAGTGGTCGATAACTCGTTCATTATTATGGTTGTTGTTGCATTTGCGAGAAGTTCTTCGATTTTGTCGGTGCCGATTCCCCATTTCGTGACTAAGTCGACGTGGAGACTGTGGAGAAAAGTGAGGAATTCGGATTTTCGCTCAGGGTAGAACTTGAGATAGCGGCTAACATAGGGGATTTCTTCCTTTAGTAGTTTTCGCCCCAGGTCTACATACTTATCAGGTGTAAACTGCTGAGACACGAAGTAGTCAATGAAGAACTCCAAGCCACTGTTATGCGACAGAGACCGTAGGGCTCGGCTTCCAGTCTTCCCCGGAGTTCGCACATAGTGCAGACCTACATCCTCCACACCCTTGCTAGAGAGTGTGCAAAACACTGTGCAAACTGCCGCCCTGACCAACTTCTCAGAGTGGTGTTTCCCCTTCGTGAACTTCTTGATGAGGGAAAGAGTCAGTTCGAAGGCTTCTGAGACTTCGGAGTTGTGGTTTTCCAGGAGCGATTCTCCGGTCCAAAGTGCGTTTTCAAGCAAGCGAAGGACGACAAGGTGGACAGAGGTGAGTCGGCAGGATAAAGGCTTGGAGTGAAGGTAGAGCCGAGTGAGTGAAGCCAGGAGGTTTTCTGCGTCCTGGGGACTGAGACAGCGCTGCTTACTGAGTTCATGCAGCAGTCTGACTCTCTGAAAGGCATTCCCTCCCGCAGGTTTACTCTTAGCAGTGGCCACCAGCGTAGCATACAGCCCTTCGAATTCCGCACTTAGGTAGCTGCTCAGGACCTCTTCCACTCTCGGACGACAGCGCATCTGGGTCGCCAGTAGCTGCGTAAGAGTCAACATATAGCGGTGAATCCAGGTCTTCACCAGTACTTGCTGCTCTCGAATCCCACGAAAAACCACTGTTTCCAGCAGAGGGAAAAAACTGACGAAGGCCTCCACCCAGACTTGGTCGAATTCCCTTGTGCAGACAGCGCCGAGGGAGAGGATAGCTTCTGCTTGGGAAATAGTGACTAAAAGGGGATTGCGGCGGGCGGGCAACAGACCTTCCAGTTTGCCGCGCAGAGAGCCGGGAACTGTCAGTGCCGCTGCTGTCTCTTGCAGGAGCTTGGATGGGTCTAGGAGGTGCGACATTTCTAAGCTAGTCGTGTACATCCCCAATATGTCAGGACCATTGACTCACCCCCAAGAGCTAAAGGCGCTACTCCATATTCCGGGTATATTTAATCTGCCGCCAAAATGCCAAAGCGCAGGTCTGAGCACGACGATACGTGGGGGCGCAAGCGGCAGTTCCTGGGCCGCATTGCCAACCGCAGCAAGGTGAAGACAGTGCAGCTGCTCAGTCTGGGCAAGTTGGTCTTGAAGCAGGCGTGGAGCAACGCTGGGTACATCTTTCCCAGAGACTTCGAGGCCCTCATTCAGTACAAGTTTATTGCCGACCCAAGTCGGAAAGTGCCGTATCGCTGCCAAATAAGGGAAAGTGGAGGGAAGCCGTGGTTCATTATAACCTGTGACGAGCTCGGGGAAAGCTTCGAAGGGAAAAGTCCGACTGCCTGCTGGAAGCAGATCCTTGACCGCATCAATTTGACACTCCAAGGCCTGGGACAGCCCCTAGTCCGCACTCAAGTCGCAGGTCCTGAGTACTTCGGCCTTAACGACCCTCGAATTGTCCAAATGATAGAGGATTTAGACCCGAAGAAGCAGTGCACGGACTACTGGACTGAGAAGGAAAAGATCCTGGAAGCCAGGGTTGCGTATGAACAGACGCACCCGAGGACTGAGCGGAAGAAAAAGAAGCGGTCTCGCAGGGACTCAGAGAGTCCCCAGCCGGTTTGCGACGCAGAGGAGTATACAGGCGCTTGGTCCTGCATTGAACGTCAAAGTCGCTACCTCCGCCGCTCCCAGCAGACTGCAGTCCCCGACGACAACCCTTTACCCGATCTAACTGACCCTATCACGCTGCAGCCAGTAGTGCTCCCAGCACTCTCCCCCTACGGCCACGTGGCTGGGTACTACACCTGGGTGCAAACCCTCAAGGAAACCGACGGACTGTGTCCCTTCACCAAGCTGCCGCTCACTATCGAAATGCTCACGAAACTCACTGTCAAGAATATCGACAAGTACAGAGAGGCCATAAGGCAGATATAGAGGAATTGCTAGGCAATTGCAGGCTTTGGTGAACTGATAGGCGCTTTATTGTATCTAGGAGTACTTGATCCAGCCCATCATTTCTCGGTCTGCGTTTTCCCGCTCTGCGTTGTAGTACTTGGAAAAGGCGCCGCTCATAAAGAGCGCTTTTGCCTGTTCCGCCATTACCCTCTCTCTACGGAACTCCTCCGGGTTAAACAGCTTCCCTGCAGGCTCCCCCACTTCTCTCTGCGGCTTCTTAATCACCTGCACTCTAGTCGTCTTCGTGGACAAACTCGTGCCCATTCTCCCCTGCGTGGACAGCGACTTAAACCGCTCCGCCAGGCGCAAGGTGTCAAAGTCCAGACCCAAGTCTCTAGCAGTCTGCGGCAGTTGGTCAGCAGTGGGGACAAGCCTGCCGACTCTCGAAGGGGGGAGGACCTTAGGGTTGACAGGGTGGGGGTCGAAGGAGATTTGAGGGAGTCGGTAGGGCAGGCCACTGTGGGTGGTGGTCACTGGAGGCCGGCGGAGGGGCGGAGAGTTGAAGGTCTTGCGTTTGGGGATGAACTTCCAGTAGTGGTAGCGGAAGTGCCACTGCTCCTCTCGCTGCTGCACTTCGTGCTCGGGCAGCAAGGGACTGCCTGCAGTTTGCGGCTCCGCCAGCTTGACTCGCTGCAAGTTCCCTGAAGCCAGTGGCTTGTACTCCCTTCTCCGTACCACTTGCAGCAGTTTCCCATCACTGCCAGTCCGATACAGCCGCGCAAAGGCCTTGCTTTCCTCCATCCTTCTCAGAACATCCCCAGCGTAGTCCACCTTTTCAGGCTCATTGTCCAGTTCCATCGTAGAGTCTGGGAAGGAGAAGGAGTCCTCGTCGGAGTCGGCAGCGTGGAAAAGGTCTTCTAAAGGTGAGTCGCTGCTAGGAGGAAATGTGGCTATTTTGGATGTCATTTTAGCTAGTTCCCTGCTAGGCTGGGAAGAAATCTGGCTTTGCTGCGTAGAAATGGCCGCAAGCGGAAGGCAAATAGGATAAGATTGTCAGAAATACTGCCTGGAAAGGAGTAAATTTAGAGATATTCAGCCTAAATGTACAAGCCGATACTTCGACAGTGAAGAAAGGCTAACTGTGAATTTCCTTTTCACTGTAAGTCTGCTTCTATTGAGGCTGAAGTCCTGCAATTCGCCTAATTTCACTCCTTCACGCTCAGTGTGCTTTAGCCGTTGCAGAGACTGATATAATGGGCAGCTGTTCGTGCCAGGAACAAAGCCAGGCCGCAGACCCAGTCGGCATCGACCTCAGTCCTCAAAAACGACAGGCCCAAGAAGCAGAAATCCACTCTATTTCCTTCGATCTGCCCTCCAGCTCTAAGCCCCAGTCCCAGCAAGTCGAAATCATCTCCGTTAAGTTCGCTCCAGCCCTCAGTCCTGAGGACCTAATTCAAGGCCTAAAGGTCTACTTCGCTCGCAAAGCCGCCAAAAGGCCGGCTCCCTGTGCATCTGAAAGCCCTGTTCTGACTCAGGAAGACCCCAAAAAGCTGCTTTCCAGGGCGGCTCGAAAGGTCCTGGAGCGACTTCCGGCTTTCAACTACGACCTGCCGACCCACTCAGTGGTTTCTGCGCCTGCGCAAAGGCTCTCAGACGGCAGTGTGTATGTAGGAGAGTGGGAGAGGTATAGAGGGATGCTGTGGACTCGCAGTGGGAAAGGGAAACTGTATACAGGGAGTGGGGGGTTTTACGAAGGGTATTGGAGGAGTGGGGAGTTGCAGGGAGCGGGCAGGGAAATTGAGCCCAATGGGGACTATTACGAAGGCGGGTTTGAGGCTAATAAGCGGAATGGCGCAGGGACGTTTGTGTCCTATACAGGGCTGCTGACATACTCAGGGTCTTGGAGTCATGGAATCCGACATGGATTTGGACAGGAAAACGCTTCGGGAATAGTATACGAAGGCCCCTTTCAGAAGGGGCATAAGACTGGCAACGGTCGTCTGTTGCTAGCGGATGGCGAGTACAAGGGCGATATAGTGGACGGAGTGAGGGAAGGCCTAGGGACCTGGGTGGGATCAGAAGGACGCTACGAAGGCATGTGGAAGGCAGACAAGCTGGAAGGAACGGTGGAGTGGCTGGACGAAGAAGGTGCAATTCGCAGGTTCGAATTCACAAACGGACGGAAAGTGAAGGAAATACAGTAGCTACAAACCAGCGATAAATGGGTGGCTGCCTCTGCGACAACAATCCACAGGCTCAGTCTGAAGTCCAGCTCAAAGTAGAGCGATACCAAGGACAACAAACTGCCCCTGGCTTCACAACCATCATAGAAGACCCTTTCCAGCCTGCAGTCAAGTCGCAGGCCCAGGCGCACTCCCCTACTGACCTATCTACTCCTCCAATAGACGCCTTACCTCTGCAGAATGCCTTCAGAGGCTACTTGCACAGTAAGACCCTGCGAACTGCACAGCGAGATTGGTTGGACCTGGGGACCTCCCACCCAGTGCTCCCCGAGACCACAGAAGCAACTCAAGATGACCCCAAAGCCTTACTGTCAAAGGAAGCAGCGGCTACCCTGGCTCGCCTGCCTGTCTTTTCCTACCCCCAGCGTGTGCGCAATGTGGCTAATTTCCCCCCACAAAGAGTCAGTGACAGCAGTATATACATCGGGCAGTGGGCGATTTCCCCCAGTGGAACTTACCGCCAAGGACAAGGGAAAATGTACCTGCGGGATGGAAGCTATATAGAGGGCTATTGGCAGGCTGGAAAGCCTCACCACCTCGCTCGAATTGTCTACTCCAACGGAGACTTCTATGAAGGGCAGATCGACCAAGGCCTGAAATCCGGCTCCGGCCACTTCTCCGCCTTTGACTCTACACTCACATATACAGGGATGTGGGCAGAAGACAAGCGCAATGGAGTGGGCAAGGAAAGTGATCAGGACGGCACAGTCTATGAGGGGATTTTCCGAAATGACACCAAGACTGGCAAGGGGAAATTCCAATGGATGGACGGAAGTTGGTACATAGGAGAGCTACAGACCGGGGAAATCGAAGGCCAGGGCGAGTACCATTGGAGTGACGGGAGGTGGTACAAAGGCCAGTGGAAGGAGGGGAAAATGCACGGCAAAGGGGAATTCAGCAGTACTGACGGTAAGAACTACGTGGGGGATTACGTGTTGGACAGGAGGGAAGGGTATGGCGTGTACAAGTGGGGAAGTAATACATACGAGGGACAGTGGCAGGCCAATAAGATGCACGGAGTGGGGTATTTGACTGCGGCTGATGGACTGAGGAAGAAGTTCGAGTTCAGAGAGGGAAGCAAGGTCAAGGAGGTGCAGGATAGTTAGTCACACCTAGTGATTTCCCCACTGTCCACTCAGTCCTCCGTCCATATAAATGCGGCCCTCCAGCGTGTTGGAAGCTGCCAAGGCCTTCCTCAAGCGCACCCAAGAGGAAAGTCCGCAGCCCCAACGGCTGGAAATCGCAGGCAACGGGCCAATCATCCGTCTCGAACTCGGCCTGGGAGTATATGATATTGGCAATTTGGCGGCGGTGCCAGCGGACTTGCAGCGCTATGCAGGCATTTTGATGCCGGAAATACTGGATAGACCGAAGAAGCAGAGGCAGCACTTGCACTACTTGGAAATTGCGCGTTTGAAGGCTTTGAATCAGAAGTATAGGTCTCGGTATGGGCGGTAATGATGGGTTTTGGCTCTTAAAGCCTAGGAGTAAGGGAGGTTTATGCAAAAGGCAGCATTTTAGGGCTAAAACTGGGAATAGGAGTTGATAGGGATCGATGTAGCCAGAATTAATTGAAATAAACGAAGTAGAGGCGAAATTACCCACTTCCTTATCTAATACTTCCTGGATATTTATAATCGCTACATTCCTTTTCCACTAGTCCACCCACCCTATAAATAGATCTATTTGTCTGTCCCCACTCTAAACATTTCGTCCATAACTCGAAAACGTACGCAATTGACCTGTAAGTTATCGGAAAGTATATTAATAGGTATTGATTTCTCTCGTCCCGGCTGAGCGGTTTCCTGCCCACTAGGAGCCATGTCTTGCATGCCATCAGGACCACCTTACTTACCAATTGTCCCTACAGGTACAGAAAGAGGAAGCGCTGGCTACAGACCCGCAGTCTGCTCGCCAGTCCAACTCAAGTATAGGGATACACTCAAAGAAGTAGCTCGACTAAAGCCATTTCAGCAGCAATCCTTAATGAATCTCACAGTGCTCAGATATTTGAGCCTATTAGAAGCCAGTAGGGACTGATATCAGATAGTAGCACCCGGACTTCTTTTTGAGATTATTGCCAATAACCAAAGCTATCCAGTGCTATGCTTGCCAGTCAGTTATATATATACCTTCTAGGCCTCTACGACAGTTGAGACAGACTAGAGGTGTGCAAGTATGAGTCACTGTGTATCTATGCAAAGGAGAGCTTTCGTTCAAGGATGTGCGGCATGTTCAACAAGAGATAAGAACTAATGCTGGATTTCTCGATGGCCTGGAGGGCAGATGGAGCAGGACTGATGCCTCAGTACTAGGACTAACAGGTAGTTAGGGTGAGTCCCGGCTCGAGTTCCAGCCCTTCCGCTCATATTGGCTGCCTATATCACATGAACAGAGTCGAGGACATAGACAAAGAGCTGTTCAGAAATGGGCGACTTCTTGGTGTTCTGCGAAGAGGTGGCTAATGACAGCGAGACTGAATGGTAAAGTGAGTGAAGCAGGCCAGAGAACTGACTAGCTCTAATACTTGCCAAAACCGTAGTACAGATAGGAAAGGTATGTAGTAATGGAGCACAGGAAATGGCTGGAAGTGCTGAAGTTCCTAGAGCCTTCCGAACTCCTAGATACAGAGACAGTTTGCCGCGCCTTGCGACACTTGTGCTCAACTGATGAAGTCTGGTCCTGCCACTTAGTGGAAGCCCCGCTCCCCAACATGTCATACAAAGAGAGCTATCACAAGCAGCTTTCGCCGTCTTTTCTAGTGCATATCAAAGAGTCTATGCTCGCTATTACCAATGTTCGAACTTTGGAAGCGAGGAGTGTACGTCTGAATGCACCCTTCACTCCCACTAGTTTCGGAGCGTGGGTGTCGGTTCCTAAGCGAGTGGTGTACTGCGGAGGAGTCCATGCAGGCAGATACATGGCTACCAGTTTCCTCATAAATATTGTATCCCTTCAGGTCGAGAAGCTGCCGGATATGCATACAACTAGGGCGGGAGGAGGACTGGAGTACTACCGAGGAAATGTGTATGTGTTCGGCGGAGATAATGGTGACAGACAGGGTAGGCCTTATGGAGATTTGCAAGCTGGTGAGAAGTACTCACTTCATAGGAAAGAGTGGACTCGCTTGCCTAATATGAACAGTCCTCGTCGCTCTTTTACACCTTTCCGGCATCAGGAGAAAATCTATATTGCTGGGGGAGGGGGAGCTAATAACGAAGTAGAAGTGTTTGACACTGCCACTGAGCAATTTCTTCCTTCTCCATATACCATCCCCTTCAGCAACCGTTTGGCATCTTGTTTCATCATTGGGAATCAACTCGCAGTACTGAGTACATCAAAAATGACAATTCACAATCTGGAAACAGGCGTTCAGGTAGGGGAAAGAAGTCTGCCTTCCCGCTCTGACTGGTACAGTCCGGGAGGCACTGTGACGTGGAAAGGGAAGGTCTACTTCGCCACTTACTACGAAAGCGACCTATTAGCAGTTGATTCGACTTGGGAAGTCAGCGCAGCTAGAGATTAATCAGAATGTGACTAGGTCACCTGAAAGATGGTTGCTGATAACGAGGAGTGTAGAGTCCTGGATGCTCGTGGGTCAGAAAACTGCATGGAGCTGGACTGTAAAGAGTGTACATAGAGCCTGCGCCTTGGAAGGTGAAAGTTTTCGTCTTGAGGATGGCTCGAATGATGGCTTTGGCGTGGTAGGCGACTTGGAGGACTGCTTCTATGGCCACACACATCTGCAGCGTTAATGTGGTTCAGATTGGGTGGGGAGGGCTAGTAGTTGGCAGTCTTTTGTAGACCAAAGCCGTAAAAGCACACAAAGAGCCCAGGTTCCAAGGCAATTTTGGCAGTGATGTGAGTTGAGCCAGCGAGGAGAGGCACCAAACAAGTAACGTCCCACCACATCCAACAACACACACAATAGACAGATAGTGCACAGACGTCCAGCAACTCAAACACGAAGTCTGCACAGTGAAAGCCACGTCCAGGAAGAAGGCAGGTCGCACAGGCTAGGATGTACCCAAGCTGAAAAGTAGCACCAGGGATAGCTAAAGCTAAGTAAATGGACAGTCCTTCCCGCGATATGTCCACCCAGTGCGAGTCCCAGGCCCCTCTGACCTTCTCCCAAGCCGTCCACTTCGACTCCCGAAGACACCGGCGGTCTCAATCAGTGCGCAAGCGGGAAAACAGAGGCCAGACACTGGTGTGTGACCTGCAGGGCAGAGGTCTGGGCGTCCAAGGCTGCAGAGTGGCGGGGATGACAGCACCTAGACGGTCTGAAAGAGACTACAAGTCCGCAGTTTCGTGGGGCGGCACGCAGTCTGCCTTCTGGACAGACTGGCAGCAGCGGCAATTCCGCATTTTGGCGGATATGCCGAAAAGACAGCCCAGTCCCTTCTCACCCCTCCGTCCTAGCCGGCCTTTAGGTCACAGCAGTGGGAAGAGACCCTGTTTCCACCCTGTTCGCCACCCCCTCGCCCAAGTCACCGACTTTCTGAAGCCCCACAAAGCCTTCTTGTCACTAGATGGAAGGCGGCCCGGGCCTGCACGCAGTCGGTCTCCCTAGTGCTCTATCTATAATGGGGAAGTGGCTGCGAGTCGCAGAGCTGCTGGCCCAGCAGGCAGGCTCTAGAGGGCGCGTGATGGGGTGGGTGAGGTCTGTGAGGACCCAGAAGACGCATAGTTTTGTGGATGTGGATGATGGAGGGGCGAATGCACTGCAGGTAGTGGCGACTCCGGAGCAGACTGTGGGGCTGATTACAGGGTGCAGTGTCAGTGTGGAGGGAGAAGTGGTGGAGGGGCCGAAGACGAAGGAACTGAGGGCGGGCTCAATTGACCTGCTAGGGGGCAGTTCGGGAGCTTATCCACTTGCGAAAAAGGCGCATTCGCTGGAACATCTCCGCGACTACCCGCAATTCCGAGCACGCACCAAGACTATCGCAGCTGCCCTGCGTCTGCGCAGCTCTGCCTCTCTCCTGATCCACCAATTCTTCGCTTCCCGCGGCTTCGTGAACATCCACACCCCGATTTTAACAGGCAACGACTGCGAAGGAGCAGGCGAACTCTTCAAAGTGACTCCCGAAGACTTCTTCGGCAAGCCAGCCTACCTCACCGTCTCCGGCCAGCTGCAAGCAGAGATGTTCGCCAGTGCCTTAGGCCGAGTCTACACCTTCGGACCTACTTTCCGAGCCGAGAATTCGCACACACAGCGGCACTTGGCCGAGTTTTGGATGGTGGAGCCGGAAGTCGCAGGCTTCGATTTGCCAGAAACCTGCAGCTTGGCCCAAGACCTAGTCACCACAGTGACTAAATCCCTGTTGACCAGCTCCCCCACTGACCTTGACTCCCTGCAAGCCAGTAACCGCAGTCGATTGGAGACCTTCCTGGCCAAGCCCTTCGCTTATATGACCTATGCGGAGGCTTTGAAGGTGGTTCCGAACCCGAGGCCGGGGGCTGCACTAGCGACTGAGCAGGAGAGGTTCTTGACTGTAGGACTCAGGTAGGACCAGTACTGCAAGGGGCCGGTGTTTGTGACGCACTTCCCGGGGGAAATCACGCCTTTTTATATGAAGAAGAGAGAGGGAGTCACTCACAATTTCGACCTGCTGCTGCCAGAGGTCGCGGAGTTAATAGGCGGCAGTGAGCGCGAAGACGACCTGGGCCGACTTGAAGCAGCCATGCAAGGACTGGACAAAGAGGCGCTGCAGTGGTATCTGGACCTACGGCGCTACGGGTCTGTGCCGCACGCAGGTTTCGGCATGGGGCTGGAGCGGCTGCTACTGCACATCACAGGCCTTGCGAATGTGCGGGAAGTGATGCCAGTGCCGCGCAGTCCCAATAACATGCTCTGCTAGGCAGGCCAAATCAATGGTGGCGTGCTTGTAATAGGGAATGGGGAAGGTCCACGGGTCGCTTTCTCGTGCGGGGAAGGTCAAGAACCAGACGCCCAAAGTAGCGAAGCAGGAGAGAAGGAAGAAGAGACTGCAGGGACGCGCTAAGAAGCGCATTATTTACAATCGCCGCTTTGTCAACGTCATCCCGTCGACCACCGGTGGAAAGCGTAAGGGCCTCAATCCCCAGACCGCCAAGGAAGCAGTTAGCCAGGCTAAGCCACACTAAGACCTCGCAGCCTCACATAACAGTCCTGCAGGGAATGCAAAGCTTCACTGCGAGAAGCCTTCACTTTTCACTCAACTAAGTATGTCGCTTGCACTACTTTCAGATATTCATAGTCGCTTTGTACTGCAAAGAGACGATTAGAGATTCTTTCGTTTGACCTTTAAGCAGGAGAAAGCTGGAATGGATAATTGGGAAGTGTCTGAACTGGGACAGCTATAAAGTCGGCCATAGTCTCATATAGACTAAATCGCTTGATGAGATCTACTTAATGGCCTTCGTCCTAATGCAAAAAGCATACACAAGATTATTTCCATCCCTGCTCCGCCCACCCATTAAAGAGTTGATAATGGGAGTGGTCTGCAGCTGCACCAAAGGCCACGACCCGCTGCAAGTCCAAAGTCTCTCCGCCATCAAAGTCCGGCCCCAGTCCCAACTCCTGACGACCCTCGACCCGGTCCTAAGTCTCGAGTCTATTAAGCAGGAAGTCAGCTCCTACCTGACAGTCCACAAAGCCACTCTCTGCAAGCAGCTATTGAGAGTCTATGAGGCCGCTGCTAATGCGCCAGAGAAGGGACTGGAAAGCGTGAAATTGAAGCAGTGGAAAGCGAAGGAGGAGGACTGGAGACATCTGCGGAAGCTGTGTGACTTCTATTGGTTAGTAGGGAGAGTGATGGTGTGGAAAACCACCCTTTCCACCAATGGATTCAAGGCGCTGTGTGGCTGTTTGGAAAGACTCAAAGCCCTGAGGGCGCTCAGTCTGGGCGACTTGGGTTTGGGCCACCACAGCGTGGGAGTGCTAGCGCTGGCGGTGGGGAAACTCTCCAATTTGCAGCACTTCGTACTGACCCTCAACGATTTGCTGCCTGAACACATGAATGAGTTAGTGCCTGCCCTTGCTGCGCTGCCTGACCTGCAGGAGTTGGTCTTGGACGAAAACAGGATTGGCGACGCGGGCTGTTCCGTTCTCAGCAATGGAGTGAAGGACATGGAGAGACTCACTCTGTTGTCTGTGAGGAATAACTGTATTACGCATATTGGCTGCGCGCAGCTGCTGCGAGTCGCAGGCCAACGTCCTAGTCTAAAGGTCTTCCTCGAAGGCAACGAAATCGGCGAAGAAGACCTAGAAGGCCTGCAAGCCGCAATTTCCCTGTAGCCCTATTTCCACCTCGTTCTTTCCACCTGCTTTAGGCTCTTTCCAGGCAATAACTGCTGCAAATGCTCTGCTTTCTAGAGGAAGTAGGTAGGGGTGGGACTTAATGAGCTGGAAAAAGGCGAAAAGCGGGGGGTAGGAGAAGGGAATACCCGCGGAAATAGAGACATTTCCTGTGAATGCGCTAACGATCGTACTTAAAGCCAGGCTAGAAACGACTTTTCCTAGGGTTAGTAGGCCTTTGCCTATATAGAATGAGCCAAAACCGCTAGACTGGGTGAATTTCGACATAATGGTCACCACATCTATCCCAAAAACACATATTCCCCACTTTCCACCTTCCCAATCCAGTCCCCTCAGCCAATTTCCCAGTTTCTATAGAACTCTTAGTCGCTAGAGACTTCATGCACTGCCATGTCTTACTCGAAAATATTAGTTAATGGCTTAGACAAGCCACATTTCTCTGAGTCTATTTCGGGCAAGTAGACCAGCTGTGGGGGGATGAAGGGCGTCTGCAGACTGGGAATTGCAAGCATGTCCGTAAGGCGAGGGATGCAGGTCTCTGTGCAGTTGTGCTTGAGGACATGTTGGCGCAGAGTATGTGCGTAGGCGAAGCTTTTGACGCAGTAGACACAGTGGTGCCGCTTGATACGGTGATGAAAGGTGTCGATGTGTCTGCGGAGAGTGAAACGGGAGCTGAAGCGCTTGTGGCAGGGGGGGAAAGCACAGGGCAACACTTTCATATTTATACGCTATCGACAGATTCCCATCACGCTAGACTTAAGCCAGCCAAAATTCGTCTCGTCCTTCGGACTTTGAAGCCGGCTGCTTGTCTCTCTCACTAGGAAAGGCTGTTCAAACAAACAGTGGCGAAATATCCGCTATTCTCGCAGTTTCCAACTACTTGTGAGGGCTGTACTCCTCAAAATCGCCCATTTGCACCTGCTTCCCGCCTAGTGGCTAATTGTTTGTCCAATGTAGCCATTTCGCCTTTAGCAAAATACGTGGAAATGGAAAAACAGCAGTCACTAGTTCCCAAAAACACCATGCACCCAAGTTTGTCTAAAGCAGCAGTCCTAGAACTGTGCAACTTGGCAGAGGCTGTAGGCAGTGCAGAGCACTAGTGGACTGGGCTAGGCCTGTTGTCTCATCTTAATGGTCAAAAATAGGAAGGACTCATACGTGTCTCATAGTTTAAATGGGCTTTTTGCCTTCTACAGCTTGGGTTTCGCCACTCCCTGCATCTGAACTTACTAATATACGTAGTGAAGGGAGGGTCTGTTAAGGCTCAGAGTGACTGTTTTCACTAGTTTATGTACAGCGACAGTCCCATTTTAGCCCAGTTTTGGCCTGGATTCTTGAAGAACTGGGGATTTTAGGCTATTTTACTCGAATGATTTGTGATATAGACTCAGGAATCACGTATTTACAGCAGATCTGAGGTAGGGACGAATTATAGTGCATATTTCATTTACTAAACCTCGTTTTAGCATCAAATTCAGCAGCTTTTCACTCCGTGACTACTACAAACGCAACAATTATCCATAATTTGCGAAATCTGTGACTATTTACAGGCTAAAACCAGTATAAATTCCAAGTAAAACTCAGAATTAAAGCCAAAACAGAGATCTAAGCAGGTCCATGAGGTTAATAGAGGCAAAACACTCATTGTCGCATTAACTCTGCGGCTTGACCTGCTCGTTTGGGCAGAAGTCGAGGCTCTTGAGGTTGCTCCGAGGAAATAGACTGCATAGCGTCCATCCTTGCAGTGAGTGCCTCAATAACTTGCACCAACTTGGTCTGCTCCTCCTGCATCGCATGCAGTTTCCCCCACAACCTATCGTTTTCCTCCCTCGTTTCCTTCAATTCCGCTTCATATCGCTCATGTGCGTGCTTTTCCACCCTGTGCTTGACATGCCTCAGAGCGTCTTTCAGGTCCTTTAGCTCAGTCGTGACCTCTTTTAGCGAGGCTTGCTCTGAGGATAGGGCCACTATCCCGGTGGCTGACTTCGACCTGGTGACTTTGTTGGGGGTTTTACCTGCTTTGGCGGGACTTCTAAGGGAGGATTGCTTGGGCTCTGTGGGCGCCTCCACAGTGCGCAGCAGCTTTTCTATGTTTCTCAGCACGTTCTGGTACTCCTCCCGCAGTCTGTCCGCCCGCTTTTCAAAGGCAGTGGGGGAAACGCTTTCTGTGCGGAGTTGCCGGCACCTGCCCAGCACTTGGTAAATGTTGTCATTCAGCGCAGCCACTATGTCCCTAAAGCGGGTTTTGATGGCTTGCGGAATGTTGGAGTCCGCTGCGACTTTCTGCAGGCAGTACTTGAGTCCGTCCAGTTCCTGCTGAAGTCGCTGTTCCCAGGAGATGATGTCCTCGATAGAAGCCATATTGCAGCCGAGGCAGAAGTCTAGGTCTTCTATAGGTCTATTTTTCCTTATAGTACTAGTCTCTACATAAATCCGCAGATCGATAAGTGTCTGCGGATGTACACATGCCCCCTGGTTTCCATATATATGAAGGCCACGAGCCCATTTCTATCCTCTCCCAGGTCCTTCGACTGGCAGCGAAGTCGGCAAATCAACGAGTCGCCAGCCTTGCTGCGCGGCACTATGGTCCGACACCACAGTCACGAAAGCTCTTGGGAGGGCTTGTCTCTGAGCGGCACCGCTAACTGTCAAACGGACTCTCAAGGCAGCTTCAAGGCCTCTCGGTACTGGGACGAATTCGCGAATGGGAGAAGGACTGTGGACCCCGGATATCACGGAAACGAAGGGAAAAAGAGCGAAAGTCGCCACGGTTCAGCCGAAATCGGACATCGGAAGAAAGGGGTAGTGCGGGAGGGAAAGGCAATAAGGGCGAATACAAGCAGTGAGGAGAACTTCCTGCAGCCCAGCAGGCCCTGTGATAACTACCGAGGCCTGCAGCTGTACAGAGGCCAGGAGTCTCCGCTGAGACGCAGCAAAGCAGTATCCGAGCACTCCCAACGTCTCGGAGTCAGCCAAATTGCCACTCTACCCGGGAGACATAGAGCGGAAGACGGCCCTAAGCACCTGCGGTCTCCTTCCAAAAAGAACATATCCCAAATCAGCACTTTGCCAGGCAGCCAAGTGAGTCCGGAGCTACAGTCCTCGTCCTACAGTCCTGAGAAGTGCCTGCGCAAGAACCTGAACAGCAGTGTGCAGGTGGAGCACATGATAGGGCCGCCTGTCCGCAGACAAAGTCCCAGCACTCTCATCACTCCCCAGAGACAGACGCTTGCGTCTTACTCTAGTCTGGGACAAGAAGTCTACGACAGCCGCCGGACCAAAGGCAGTCTGCAGGCCGGCAACACCCAAAGCACCCAAGAAATCCAGCCCCAACGAACCCGCAAAGTGAAGCCCCCAGTGGCCCAAGACCTCTTCGCGCCTTCCTTTCGCCTGTTTTAGCTACTCTAGCGCTTCCGAAGAGCAGGAGTCAGTCTTGGTGACGATGGACTTGAAGAGGGAGTGCAGACTGGAGTTGTCGAAGCACAGAGTGCCGCCGCCACGAGAGGCTTGGGAGGTCATGCGGTTGATGTCGCCGACACAGGTGATAGTCCCACTGAGAGATACGCCCCATTTGGAGTGGTCGTCGGAGCCTGCCCAGGTAGTGCTTCCCACCTTCTCATCCTGCACATTGATGGCATCGTAGTTGTAGGTAGGCGTGCAGTCACTAGCCATATAGGGCTTCCCCCAGCTCTGCACCTCAAACCCCACTCCGAAGTACGGGCAAACCAAGTCTTCCCACAGTTCAATTTTAGCCGCAGCGCTTTTGCACAGGTAATAAAACCCATTCCCCAGGGAAATGGTATTGGTCTTGCCCTTCACCCACGACTTATTGACCAAAGCAGTGATGTTCGCGTTGCTCGTGACTATGCGGGAGGCGTAGACGTTGGGGAAGTTGATGGACATGAGGCCTGCGATGGCGAATAACTGGCTGGGCGGGAGCTCGATGCACATGAAGCTTTGGCCGTACATTTCTGCGGTGCTGGGGATGTCGAGGACGATGTTTTTCCCTTGCAAGGTGGGGAACCCGGGGATGGAGTGCACTAGAAAGATCGCTTCAGTGCTGGTGTAGGCTAGCAGTCCCTTGGAATGTCCGTATGTATAGTTATAAGTGGCTTCGCCGGGAGCCTCGTCACTGTCTAGAACTCACTTATAAAGCACATACGACACTGTATCTGAATTGAGCTGGTTGAGAGTATATGTCATGAACGTGGTCTGGTTGATTGCCCTGTCCTGCAACTTGTTCTCCAAATTGCTCGCATCGAAGTACTGTGTAAAGGGTACAGCGAAGGTCTTGCCCTGGAAAGGACCGTTCGCGTACTTCGTAAGCTTCAAGGCGGAGTACCAGGACACTGCATTGCCAGAGTCGTCCAGACAACTGAGGGAAAGGGCAAGCGCTATAAGGAGTACACCCCTAGACAGCATTATAGTAGGGAAATGGAGAGCTAAGACTCTGGTCAAGAAAGACTTCACAGCCTGGGAGTCTTTTGAGGGAATTTCTGTAATAGGAACTAATGGATTTGAGTAGGGTTAAACTGTTTTTGGGACATTTGGAGACTTACTGTTATGAAATCTGCAGTAGGAACTAACACTGCTACGCAAAGGCAGGGCGATGAGGATTGTTGCACTTTCAGACTTGGGTCAGCTCGAAAAAAGTAGGCCTTTCTAGGGTATCAGAGCGGAAAATCGCTTATAAGCCAGAAAATATCTCCTGAAGACGAGATAAAACCAGTGAAATCCGCTTTGGCGAAGTCAGAAAGTAGCCAGCCACTGCCAAATCTTGGCAAAGAGGGTAATTAGAGGTATCCAATTCGAGCCATTAGGTTAAGCATTTGAGTATTGCTATAGATTAGGCCTTATTTGGCCTAGTAATTAGAATTGAACGGGCTCAGAACCCTGGTAAAGTCGTGCAGAGACGAAATTAAAAGAAATAGTGGCTTTGGTGGACTCAGTCGGACTTGCAGGAGCAGGAATAGAGAGCGAAAGGCTGCCTTCGTATACCTTACTGCTGATTTCAACCCTAATGATTGGCTTTCAGCCCTTATTACTTCAAGTTCATATGAACAGAATACTTCGCAAGAAGTTGTGATGTTGTGTTTTAAAGTGTATAGTGCAGGAAATAAGTATTTACAATATGCTAGGCTGTTAGGACAGCTGAATAGCCAGACTTTGCTCAGCGGGTCTCCTGATGACTTCCATATCTTCGTAAAT
>Ga0247837_1004922_pt1 | contig 20821 bp, 17 predicted proteins | sample LaCtaG_2_FD_187115 | JGI IMG/M metagenome (GOLD analysis project Ga0247837, IMG submission 187115) | Freshwater microbial communities from meromictic Lake La Cruz, Castile-La Mancha, Spain - LaCruzMarch2015_14.5m | ecosystem: Environmental > Aquatic > Freshwater > Lake | place: Spain: Castile-La...
GCGCGCCGAAGGGATTGGCGGCGGCGGCTGGTGGCGCGCCAAAGGGATTGGCGGCGACAGCGGGTGGCGCGCCGAAGGGATTGGCGGCGGCAGCGGGTGGCGCGCCGAAGGGATTGGCGGCGGCAGCGGGTGGCGCGCCAAAGGGATTGGCTGCGGCGGCGGCTGGTGGCGCGCCGAAGGGATTGGCAGCGGCGGCGGCTGGGGGCGCGCCGAAGGGATTGGCGGCGGCAGCGGGTGGCGCGCCAAACGGGTTGGCGGCAGCGGCCGGCGGCGCGCCAAACGGATTCGCTGGCGGACTGGCAGGGGCCCCGGCAAAGGGATTTGCGGGCGCGCCGAAGGGATTGGCGGCGGCGGGAGGCGCGCCGAAGGGATTGGCAGCGGCAGCGGGTGGCGCCCCAAACGGATTGGCAGCACCTGACGCCGTGGGCGCTGTTGGCGCCGCCGCGAACGGGTTGGCTGCGGGGGCGGGGCCTGCGCCGTCGACGACCGGCCCCTTCTTCACGACCCGCTGGTGGCCGCACTTGGGGCACTGGGCCCGCACGCCACGCTCCGAGATCATGGCGTCGTCGATGGTGAAGGCCGCGCTGCACTGTTCGCAATCGATCCGCATGGGGCAGACCCTACATTCCCGACGGGGCCGGGTCCAAACACCATCCGTACCGATTCAGCGGGCTGCACCCCGCGCATGTCGGTGGTTTGTCTACACGCGTAACACCCGAACAATGCTTCTGAATTCGTCCATCGAGCCCGTCGCTGCCTCCGCTGCATCGGCGAGTCGACGGCAGGTCGACGGCAGGTCGACGGCAGGTCGACGGCGGCGGCGCCTGCTACTGTCCGGCCATGCGTGGTTCGCTGTCTGGGTGCGTGAACGGCGGTCGCCGTGTGGTGATGGGGCTCGTCGCGCTCGCCGTGGGCGCCTGGACCTTCGGCGCCACGTCGGCGTTGGCCATTCCAGCCGCCCAGGGCGTGGCCCGCCGCTACGCCGAAGCCATCGTCACCGTCGAGCGCTCCAGCCGGGCCTCGTCCCAGGGATTCTTTGTGTCGTCGTCGGGAATGCTGTGCACGGTGCTGCCGGGCGCCGCCGTCGACGAGGTGGTCACCGTCACCGGCGAAGGCGGCAGCCTGCCGGCGGTCGTCGTCGCCATCGATGCCGACGGTCTGGCCCTGGTGAACCTGCGCACGCCGCCGCTGTCGCCGCTGACGGCGCTGGGGGTCTCTGGGGACGGCACCCTGAGCCGCTGGCTGGTGGGCCTGTCCCGGGGCAAGCAGGGCGTCGAAGCCGTCGTGGGCGGTGAAGAGCAGGGGCTGCTGTTGGTGCCCGTCCCGCGGGGGGCGCCGGTGCTCAACGACCGCGACGACGTCGTGGCCGTCGCCAGAAAGGGGCTTGGCGGTGGCCGCATCGAGCACATCCCGGTGGCCCGGGTGCGGGCCCTGGCCCACCGTCTGGGTTCGGCCACGACACCGAAGCCGACGACGACCACGACGACGACGACGACAACAACGACGACGACGACGACGACCGATCAGAACCACAAGGGGTGACAGCCATGGCCCGTCGGCACTATCGGCCGTTTGTGAAGACTGTGGCGTCGACGTTGTGGGCGTCGTCGGCCATCGTGGTGCGGGACCTGCTTGGTCGCCTGCAGCCCCGGGACGTCGACGACATCATGCATCACTGGGCAGACCAGGTGTACGCCAACGGCGAAGGGCGGCTCACCACCATCGGCGCCGAGCAGTATGCCGATGCCCGCCCCCACGACGGCGTCGCCGGCCGCGCCTACGTCGTCATGACCAACCACCAAAGCCTCCTCGACGTGCCGAGCGTGGTGCGCAGCTTCCCGGGGCGGGTGCGGATGGTGGGCAAGCGCGAGCTGTCAAAGGTGCCCCTGTGGGGACACGCCATGAAGGCGGGTGGCACCGTCTTCGTCGACCGCGCCGATCGGGCCCAGTCCATCGCGGCCCTGGAGTTCGCCAAGCAGCAGCTCCAGAGCGGCACCAGCATCTGGATTGCCCCCGAGGGCACCAGAGCCAATGGCCTCGAGCTCGGGCCCTTCAAGAAGGGGGGATTCCACCTCGCCAGACAGTTGGGCGTGCCCATCGCGCCGGCCTGGATCGAGGGGACCCGCCACATTGTCAGCCCCGACAGTTTCGGGGTCCACCTGCATGGCCACGTCACCGTGCGCTGGGGGGCGCCCATCGCCACCAGCGACGTCGACGAAGCCGCCCTGCCGGCGTTGATGGAGCGGGTGCGGGCCTCGCTGCTCGAACTGCAAGCCGCCAGCCGGGCCTGAGCGGTACGGCTTCGGCAGGGGAGATCAGGCGTGACGACGACGCAGCTGCCCCTGCAGCCGGCGACGACCGAGGCCCAGCAAGGCGATGCCCAGGGGCGCCAATGACGCCGGTGGGGCCGCCGCACAGCCCTCGACCTCGGCGCCAGCGCTGTCGCCCTCGCCAAGGACGATGTCAGCGCACTGGTAGTAGATGCTGGACGGGCTCGGGTTCTCGCTCGTCGACATGATCTGCACCAGGCGCAGGGTGCAATTGGTGCACTCGACGTCGGGGAGGGTCACCTGGGCCTCACGCTGCTCGCCGCCGGTGCCCGCCGGATCGGGGTCTTCATGCAGGATGTTGGCTGCGAAGTCGGCCTCGTCGGCGCCGTCTTCGTCGAAGGCCACGACGAAGGAGCCCGTGTGGTCGATGGTCTCGGTCCAGCGCACGGTGATGGTCTCGCCGGGGGCGAAGCGCGAGAAGCGGCTGCTGCGGCCGTCGGTGCCGTCGCCGCGGCCACAAGGCCCACCCTTCATGTCGTCGTAGCGGCGCTGGGGGGCATCAAGCTGCACATGGGCCAACGCCGTCTGGGACAGGGCGAGGGTGATGACCGAGAGGCCGAGCAGGGACTTCATATGGCCCACCGTATCACCGCGTTGAGGGTGGGCGCCCCCTGTGGCACGGGTGGGGCAAGAATGCGGCATCCTGTGTGCATAGTGTCTTGCGCGCCCCCGCCACCGAAACGGAGCCCGAACGATGACGCCTTTTCAGCACACGCCCACGGGCATGGTCATCTTTGGCGCCGGCACCGCAGCGACGGCGGGTGAAAAGACCCTGCTCAAGAAACATGAGCGGGTCCTCGTCGTCACCGACGCCGCGGTTCGGGGGGCGGGCCTGCTGGAGGGGTTGCTGGATTCCCTGCAGCAGCGGGCGGTCATCGTCGATGACCGCGTCTTCGCTGACGGCGACTGCGGCCACGTGGAGGAGGTCGCGGCCCGGGCCAAAGCAGCCGGCGTCACCGCCATCTGCGCCATCGGCGGCGGCAGCGTCATCGACAGTGCCAAGGGCATCGCCGCCATCATCGCCACCGGCAAGGCCCTTCATGAACTCGAGGGGGTTGCCAAGGTCCGGACCCGCACCCTGCCGCTGGTGGCCATCCCGACGACATCGGGGACGGGCTCGGAGGCCACCCAGTTTGCCGTCATCAAAGACCGCAGCGGTCCGGCGCCCGTCAAGCGGATCCTCGTCGACACCAACCTCATCCCGACCCTGGCCATCCTCGACCCGACGCTGCTCGTGGGGCTGCCCCGCGCCGTCACCTGTGCCACCGCCGTCGACGCCTTGACCCATGCCATTGAAGCCCTCGTCAGCCGCATGGCCAACCCCATCGGCAGCGCCATGGCCACCGAAGCCGTCCGCATCCTCATGCGTGATCGGGCCCTCGCCCGGGTGCTGCAGGCGCCCGAGGACATCGCTGCCCGCGCCGAGTGTCTGATGGCGGCCCACCTCGCCGGCCAGGCGGTCAACACCAGCATGTTGGGGGCCTGCCACGCCCTCGCCCACGTCGTCGGCGCCACCGCCGGCGTGCCCCATGGCGTCGCCAACGGCCTGTTTCTCGTCGACGTCATGCGCGTCAACAGCTCCCGGGCCTCGGGCATCTATGCCCGTCTCGGCGCCGCCATCGGCGTGGTGGGCGTCTCCGACGACGCCAGCGCCCTCGTCGCGGCCGTCGATGCCTTCGTCCACGACACCGCCGGCATTCCCCGTCGGTTGCGGGATGCAGCCCCGGGCCTGACCGAACAGGACCTGCCGGCCCTGGCGGCCGCTGCGGCCCTCGATCCTGACCTGCCCACCAATCCAATTCGCCTCGATGTGGCGGCTCTGCTGTCGATCCTGCAGGCGCGGTGGTAATGCCATGGCCGGTTGATCAAGCGCTTCGCGCTTGATGCTCATGCCAGTCAACCGCTGGCGCGGTTGATTCGGTCGGCGGCCCAGCCTCCGTCGCCAATCGACACCGGAGGCAGACATGCGGCACGACGACCCCGACGACACCGACGGCAATCGCAACGACGACGACGACGACGACGTGTGGTGTGAGATTGAGGTCCAGAAGGGCAGCCTCGTCAGCGTCTATCGGGGGCGCATCACCCGGGCCGCCCTCGACGGCTGGCAAAAGGGCACCCTCATCGGCGCCATCGCCATCAACGATGTCTATTGGCCCTGGGACGACGGCACCGGCAACGAAGGCTGGGTGGTCGTCGGCGGCACCCCAGGCCCCTACGCCCTGGGCACCGGCACCCTCTACGTTCGGGCCGACAACATCCTGGTCATCGTGACCATGCGGGATGGCAGTGAGCGCGAAGCCCACCTGCTGTCACCCCACACCCAGAACATCGCCGACGCCTGAGTCCGTCGCGGTCCTGCGAAAAGAGCCGGGCCACAGAAAAAAGCACCGGTCGGGGACACATGTCCTCAGCGTTCCCGCCGGGATCCCGCACAGTCCATCTCATCAAGAAGAAGACGGCTGCAAGTCAGCCGAAGAGCACAACGAAACATGGTGTTTCGAAGTGTTTTGAATGCTTCTGAAACTGATCTCCCACGAGATCCTGGAGATGACTATGCGCGCCATCAAGCACCTCGTCCTGGCCCTGGTTTCCACCGTCGTCGTCAGCAGCGCCTGCTTGCCCGGGCCCATCGTGGCTCCCGACGGCAGCGATGACATCGTCGGTGGTGGCGGCGGCGGCAACACGGGTGGCGGCGGCGGCAACACGGGTGGCGGCGGCGGCGGCGGCAACACAGGTGGAGGCGGCGGCAGCAACACGGGTGGCGGCGGCGGCGGCACCAGCGATGACGTCGGGGCCTTCTGCTCCGCCAATGCCGACTGCGATACCGCTTGTCTCTTTGGCACCGACGAAGAAGGCAATCAAACAGACTTTGGCTACTGCACAAAGCCCTGCGAATCATTCACCGATTGTCCAACCTTCTGGGACTGCGACGAAGTGGGCAACGCCATCGGCACCTTCTGCATCCAGGACTGAAACGACGACGGTGGCGACGGCAGTGGAGTCGGCGACGCCGTCGGGCCATCCTGCGCGGGATGACTGACCTCTCGTTTCGGGCCCGGTTGCGGGCCCGCTTCGCCGCCCACCCCATCGTGGCCCCCCTGAGCGAGGAGGGGCGGGCGTCGTTGTGGAACGCTGGCCGGCTCACGTCATTTGCCGCCGGCGCGCAGTTGACGCGGGAGGGTGACGACGTCGAATTCTACTGGCTGCTGCTGTCAGGCTCCGTGCGCGTCTATTACACGTCGGCCCAGGGCTTCGAGGTGACGGTGAAGATCTTCGCCGCCCCTGCCGCCTGGGCCGAGATGCAAATCCTCACCGCCCATCGCCACACCGAAGACTGCGTCTGCGTCGAGGACGCCGTCGCCCTGTGTGTCCCCAAGGCCTTCTTCGTCGCCTTCCTCGACGCCCACCCGGCCTTCATGCGCCAGGTCCTCATCGACACCTCGGCCCGCTTCCTGATCGCCGCCCAAAATGAACGGGCCCTGGCGTTCCTCACCGTCGCTGAGCGGCTGGCCCACGTGTTGTTGTCGTACGTGCGCACCTACGGCGAAGACACGGGCTGCGGCATCCGCATCACGGTGCGCCTGTCCCATGAACAGCTCGCCGCCGACCTTGGCGTCGTCAAGAAGTCCATCACGAGGACCCTGTCCCAATGGACCGACGAGGGGATCCTCGAGAAGGACGGCGCGTTTTACCGGGTGCCAGACATCATGCGGCTGGTGGAACTCTCGCCCAAGGGGTTGATCGGCGTCGACTGGAGCACGGGCGGCTCCGTGCAGGAGCGCCTCGTCGACGAAGACGACAGCCCCGTCCGCGCCGGCCGTCGCCGCTGACGACCGGCCTGACGATGTGGCTGACTACAAATCCCAGGAGGCCAGGCGCGTGAAGTCCGGCGCCGCCACCGATTGCGACAGGGCCGCGAGATCCTTGTCGACCTCGGTGCCGATGAGGCTCTGCAGCTTGGCGTCGACGTCGACGATGCCCGCCTGCTGCTCCGTCGCCGACTGCAGCAAGCTGCCAAACACGAGGGCGCGGGTGACCTGGATGAATTCGGGAGGCAGGTCGCGGCCCAGGTTCACCACGTGGCCCGAGCGCAGGACCATCACCTCTTTGCCGGTGTCCTTGGCCCGCATGATCCGGTGCATCGACGCCGAGCCCAGGGCATCGCCGCTGCCGAGGGTGACCCGCTGCCCCTGGAAGTTCGCCGACATGAGCCCGCCCCGCACGGTCAGCCGGTCGGCCTCAAAGGCGGATTCCAGGAACCAGCGACCGGGCTTGCCGAAGTGCTGGGTGCCGAGTTCGTGATTGCCCGACGCGCCGTTGACGAGGACGGCGCCGTCCTTCAGCAGCCCATGGTCGTCGACGACGTCGAGGGCGCCGCGGCCCGTGCAGCCGATGACGAGGTCGCCGTGGCCGAGGGCAACGTCGCGTGGCGGCGTCGCGCAGCCGGCGCTGCGGGCGCGTTCTTGCCGGGTGGGGTCGGGATCGAAGACGGCGACGTCGATGCCGCGGGCCATCAACGCCCGGGCCACCTGCTCGCCGACGGGGCCATAGCCAAGGACCGTCGCCGTCTTGGGCTTCGGCAGCTGCATCTCGTCGATGTACTGCAGCGAATCAAAGACGACGTTTTCGCCGATGAGGGGAATCTCGGTGTTGGCCTTGAGCTCGCTCTTGGCCATGTTCACGACGGGGCACAGGACGGGCGTGCCTTCGGCCTGCATCTTCTCGAGGACCTGGATGCCGCGGGCGGTTTGCTCAAAGCCCGAGCACAGGTGGGCGTACTCGGGGAAGAACTTGTGCAGGGTGTAGAGCAGCTTGCCGCCGTCGTCGGCGAGGAGGAAGCGCTGCTTCGAGGTCTGTGGATCGACGCCCTCAAAGACTTCGTCGAGCACGGTTTTGGAGGCTTCGATGAGGCGCTCCTCGACGGAGCCGGCGTCGCCGCCGATGGAGCCTTCGTCCACGTGGTAGCCACGGGCGTTGAGCCAGGCGTACATCTCGTCGACGGTGGAGTAGCTCTTGCCGATCAAGCGCATGTCGTCGCGGGCGACGCCCGCGTGCTCGAGGGCATCAAGGACGCCGGCGAGGGTTGGCATCAGGTGCTGGATGGCGACGACCTTGACGCCCTGCAAGGGCTTCTGGCCAGCGGGCACCAGGGCGTCGACGACGGCGTCGAAGGCCTTCATGCGCGACCGGATGGGCGTGATGTCGACGCCACGACCCAGGCGCACCACCGTCTGGTGGTTGAGGCCCACAAGCTTCTGACCCGCCACGGGGTTCTTTTGGGGCGTCTGCCCGGTCTTCTCGGCGATGAACGTGTACAGGGCACTGGCCGTCTTGCCCTGTGTGGCGAGGGCGCCTACGTCGATGCGGCCGTTCTTGCCGGTGGCCTCGGCAAACGATTGGGCCGCCGTCACCAGCAGGTTCTTCTGGGAGAGCCCCGAGGGATCGGCCGTGCGCGCCTCGCGCAAGTTCGCGACGAAGGTGTCGGGGGCGGGCCGATTCCACGGCGACAGCGTCGGACCGTCGTCGAGGCCCGGTAACAGCGGAATCGTGCGATCGGGGGCCGAGACCCGCTCCAGCGCTTGCTGCAGGTGGGCGCCCTGGGGCGACAACAGGAAATCCAGCACGTCGTCGAGGGTGAGGCCGTCGCCGTCAGGCAGCCCCTTGAGTGACACCAGGTCGGCCTCGCGCAGGGCGCGGCGCTCGCGGGCGGCGTCGAGCAGCATCGGCTTCATGCGCGCTTCAAACGCAACGCGCACCTTCTCGGTCTCTGCGGCCGAGAGATTGCCGATGCGAAAAGGCTTGCCCGCTTCGGCGCGGGCCCGGTCAATCAGCGTTGGTCGGCTGGTGGGAACGACGCTCACGACGTCAGTGTGTCACGGAGCCGCAGCGCAGAAAACGTCCTTCGCCGGCTCTGAAACCACGGGTCGATGCAGCTTGGTTGGCGCCAGGAAGAACCGGTCGCGGGCCTCTCGGCGCGCGACCGGCGAAAGCGTTGCAAATACACTGTCAGAGGCTCAGCCTGCATCAACCAGCGTATAGCCAACCTTGCGATTGCCGCCGCCGAGGCCGGCCTCCTGCAGGGTCGACATGAAGCGATCGAACTCCGCCGGCGGCATCGTCTGACAGCCGGCGCTGCCGGTGGAGTTCACGCCGCCGCGGTGAAAGAGCATCGAGGCGCCGCCCATGGACGAGGCACCGCCGTCGTTGCCGAAGGTGCCGTCGTGGTTGGCATCGCGGTCCACGCGGGAGTCGCCGCTCATGCGCAGGGCGGCGTTGCCGTGGTAGCTCGACAAGGCGTAGTTGTAGTGGCCCGTGCGCAGACGACCCTGGTCGAGGGTGCCGTCGCCGTTGACGTCTTGACCCATGCGACCGGCGTAGTTGCCCGACGGCTCGGTGTTGCCGCGGAATTCCTTCACGCGGGGATTGCCCTGCTTGTCGTGCCAGATGACGGCCATGGAGTCGTCGTAGCGGCCAGCACCGCCGGCGGTGTGGGTGTTGGTCGCGTTGCGGACGCCCACGATGTTGGGCCCGTTTGGATTGAATTTGCCGCCGCTCTTTTCGATCATTGCTTTATAGTGATCGAACTTCTGGGCTTCGGTCATATTGGCCGTCACCGTCGACACCACCCCGGTGGGACCAGCGTCCGACGTCGACTGCGTGCCTTCGCCCGACTGGGCGGCCGTGGGCTTCCAGCCTTTGGTGGCGGCCTTGTTGGCGTCGAGGGCGGCGAGGGTGTCTTTGTCCATGACGCCCGTGGCGGGCAGTCCGCGGGACTCCTGATAGGCCTTGAGGTTCGCCTCGGTCTTTGGGCCGAAGAGGCCGTCGGTGGCCAGGGACGGCATGCCCGACCCCTTGAGGGCGGCGTTGAGCCTGGCCTGGGTATCTTCGACGCCGGGGCCGCTTTGGCCGCGCGCCAGGGTGGTGCCGGCGCGGACGTCGTCGAGGCCGCCTTTGACCTCGTACTTCGTCTTGGTCGGGAAGGGCTGCACCCACTGGGGCTCGGCCTTCCTGGTGGCCGCGGTGCCGGCGGTGTTGCCCGTGCGGCGGATGTGGTCGATGTCGGCCTTGAGCTTCGGGTCTGCTGGCGGCGCCGGGGCCGTCTGGCGCCCATCGGTGCCGAGCAGCTTGTTGGCGTTGGCCTTCTGGTCGAGGTCGGGCTGCCGGGCCTGGGGCTTCTGCTCCGTCGCCGCCGTGGCCGCCGTGGCCGTGGCGTCCGTGCGCGTCGTCGTGGTCGTGGTGGTCGACTTGGTGATGGTCGTCATCGGAAGCTCCGGCTGCAGTTCAACAGGCAGTATCGGTCATCGCCACGATGGGGTGCCTGATCCAGAATTCACCGCCACGGGCTTCGCCCATGTCGGTGAATTCAAACACTTGTCGCAGCGCCAAGTGTTTGAATAATAAGAACTATTCGACAACTTCGTGGTCGAATTGTCTACACGTTCATCGGCTGGCGCCGATGAATTTGCCGACGGTGCGGTGCGGTGCGGTGCGCCCGTCGGTGTGCGCCGCGTCACGTCCGTCACCTGTCGGCCGACGACGTCGGCTTCAGCCGACGTCTTCGGCTTCAGCCGACGTCGTCGGCTTCAGCCGACGTCGTCGGCGGCACGGGGTTCCCAGCTGCCCAGCTGGCGCACGTAGTTCAGGCGGGTCCAGACGTCGGGGTCTTTGACTTTGTGCAGGCTCAGCAGGCCCCGTGCCTCGTCGACCGACGTGTAGCCCTTGGCGTCGAGCCAGTGCGCCAGACCCCGCCGGACGACCCCAACGTGCTCCGGGCCCTCCCGCAGCAACGCCGACGCCATCATCACCACGTGGGCTCCGCAGACGATGGACTTGGCGGCGTCCTCGCCGGTGTGCACGCCCCCTGTGCAGGCGAGCCACAGGGGAGGGGTGCCATCCACCGACGGTCGCCACAACGCGGCGAGGGCATGCAGGCGGGGTGGCAGCTCCAGCGACGTTGACAGATGCAGCCGCCGGTCCACGTCCATGGTCTCAAGGTTGATGTCGGGCTGGTAGAAGCGATTGAAGAGCGACACCCCGGCAATGCCCACGCTCATCAGGGCCGCCGTGAACGCCGGCACCGACGTGTAGAACATGCTGAGCTTGGCGTTGACGGGGAGCTTGACGGCGTCGACGACGGCCCTGGCGACGTCGAGTTGGCGGTGTTCGATGGACGCGGCGTCCCGCTCCACCGAACTGGCGACCTCGTAGAGATTGAGTTCGATGGCGCTGGCGCCGGCTCCCTCGAGGTCTTTGGCGATGCCCGCCCAGATGAACGGCGACGTCGCGTTGAGGGAGGCCACGATGGGCACCGAGAAGCGTTTTCGCAGGCGCTCCAGTTGGCGCAAAAACGGACCCCGCTCGTCGAGAAACGTCCCCGAGGGAGGGCTCTCGGTATCGTGGCGCGGGGCCGTGCTCTGGGGGATCTCAAACAGCGACGGCAGCACCACGGCGCCGACACCGGCGTCGACGGCGCGGGCAACGGCGTCGGCGTCGAGGGACATGGGGCTGCCGGCCATCACGATGGGGCATTGCAGGTCAAAGCCAAGCCAGCGGGTGCGCAGGTCGGTCATGGGTCCGAGAATACCGGGGTGTTTGGAGAAGCGGACCTCCGATGGACCACCTGACTCGGCCTGCGCACCCGGTCGCGAGCCTTGTCAGGTGGCCGTCAGTCCGCCGTCAGCGGCCACGGCGTCAGAATCGGTCGTCGACGAAAACCGTCTCGGCGGTCGATCGGTCTGCGGGTGACACCTGGCGCACGTGTTCGGCGGTGGTCTTCATCCAGTCGTTGCGGCAGCGCACGGAGCAGTAGCGGCCGCCGCCCCGGCGGACGGTGGTGCGCTGGGTGGCGAAGGGCTCCTGACACCAGCGACAAATGGCCAACTGGGCCTTGCCCGCCTGGGCGAGGGCGCAGCTGCGGCAGCGCCACAGGACCGTGAGGGGATCGGCGGGGTCGGCGAACCAGGCCTGGATTTCCCGGGGGGCCGGTGACTGCCCGCACCAGGGACAGCAGCGGGGCTTCTCGACCTCGCCACGGGCGATGGCCCGGGCCAGGCGGGCGCTGGTCTTTCTGCGCAGCACCCAATCGTCGTCGTCCTGAAGCTGTTCGACCCGACGGCGGGTCTGGTCCTTCGACTTGCAGGCCTTGCACCACGCCGAGAACCCATCGCGCTTGCGGCGCTCACGGTTGAAGCGGGCGATGGAGAGGTCCAGGTGGCACTTGCCACAGACCTTGGTCAGGGGAGCGGGGGCCACGGCGATGCCGGCGGCGGTGCAGATGAGGAGGTCGACACCGGTGACGACGTCGGCCTTGCGGGCGGTGGTGGTCGTCGTGGGCACGGTGGTGGTGTTCGTCGTCGTGGTCGTCGTCGTCATGGGGCACCTCATGAGGTGCCGGTGACGGCTACCTCGAGAATCGAAGCAAGGGGGTGGCGGCCAGGCGGGCACCGTCGTCGACGAACAGGACTGTCTGTTGATCGACAACGGGCGGGCAGGCCCGGGGGTCTGGGGGGGATGCGTGGTGGTGGGGATGGCCGCTCATGCGGCCTGGTCCCGGGCAGTCATCGCTGGTCGTTGCATGGCTGAACTCGGGGAAGGGATGGCGACGGCGCCGAAGCGCCTCAGAAGTTCCGATGCTTCTTCGGCTGGCGCCGAAGAAGTGCAGAAGTGAACCGTGGCAGGGGACGGCAGGGTGGCGGGTTTCATTCACCGCGAGATCTTCTTTGGCGTCAGCCAAAGAAGCATCAGGACTTGCCGGGTGGGGCGGCGGTGGGCCCGGCGTGGTCGACAGCGTGAGACCTTGTCGAAAAGGCGCCAAGCGATCAGGGTGGGCCATGGCCGACGCCGACAAGAATACCGAACAGGACGCCGACACGACCGCACCACCATCGACGGGCATCGGCACCACCGATGCAACCGTTGCCCCGGTACCGGCGTCCCTGCGCAGCCCCCATGGCTGGACCATCTCGACGTATTTCGCCGAGGGCTTTCCCTACAGCGTCGTCAACAACCTCGCCGACCTGTTCTTCACCGAGCAGAAGGCCACGCTGCAGCAAATCGGGTTGACGTCGATGTTCCACCTGCCGTGGAACCTGAAATTCTTCCTTGGACCCTTTGTCGACGCCTATGCCACCAAGCGTCGCTGGATGATCGGCGCCGAAGTCCTGCTGACCCTGGCCCTGATCGGGCTGGCCATGGCGTCCACGTTCACCACGGTGCTGACCGCGGCGGCGGCGGCCTTCATGCTGCTCGGGGTGTTGTCGGCCACCCACGACATCGCCGTCGACGGCTTCTATCTGGAGGCCCTCGACAAAGACGCCCAGGCCCGCTTCGTGGGCTATCGGGCGCCGGCCTATCGGGCCGCCATCATCCTCGTCACCGGGCCCATCGTCGTCTTTGCCCGCTACGCCGGCTGGACCGCGGCGTTCGCCGTCTGCGCCGGCATCATGGGGCTGCTGCTGGCAGCCCACACGGTGATCCTGCCCCGATCGGAAACGCCGAAGGCGCCGTTTTCCGCCCTGCTGCGACTGGTGGTCTCGCTGCCGGTGTTGCTGGTGGGGGCAGCCGTCGTTGCCGTCATCCTGGCTGGTCGGGCGTTCTTGTCGTCGAACATGTGGCAGTCGGCGAAGGATGCGGCGGCGGCGGCGTTGCCGACGTTGGCGGTGCCGGTGGGCAAGATTGGCGTCGCCGAGTGGATTGGCATCGGGCTGTTCACGGTGCTCGTGGTGACGTTGCTGATGTTGCCCGTCATCCGGCGTCGGCTGAGCGCCTCGGGGTCGTTTTACGGCAAGTCATTCCTGAGTTTGTTGGAGGCCCCGTGGGCCACCCGGTTCCTCATCTACATCGTGTTGTTTCGCCTGGGCGAGAGCTTCTTGATGAAGATGAAGTACCCGTTTTGCTCCCGCTCGCTGGGGATCACGCTGGACGAATACGGCGTCATCAACGGCGTCATCGGCATGGCGGTTGGGCTGGCGGCACCCATCCTGGGCGGCTGGTTCATCGCCAAACGCGGCTACGACCGTTTCATCTGGCCGGCGTTGCTGGCGCAAAACGGACTGCATCTGCTGTTTGCGGCGGCGGCGTTTTGGGCGCCAGAGATTGCCGCCCTGTCGGGGCCCGAGCACCTGATCATGCCCGGCGTCGACCTCAAGATCGTGGTGACCACCCTGGTCATCGTCGTCGAGACCGCCGGCGCCGGCCTCGGGACCGCGGCCTTCATGGTCTACATCATGCGCTGCTGTCAGCCCGCCCATAAGGCAGCCCACATGGCGATCCTGACTTCGATCATGAGCGTGTCGTTTACGTTGGCGGGCGTGTTTTCGGGGTTCCTCGCCGACGCCATGGGCTTCACCGCCTACTTCGCCTTCACCTTCGTCGTCACCATCCCCGGCATGGTGATGACGTTCTTCGTGCCCCACATCACGGCCCCTGGCGCTCCCCCCCAGCGCCGACCATGAGGACCTGCCCATGACCATCGCCACCGACGCCGTCGTCGTCTCCATTCAGGTGTCCCGCGTGAAGGGCGCGCCCCTCGACGTCATCGAAGAGGCCGAGCTCGTGCAGGGCCGGGGCGTGGTCGGCGACAAGCGCTTCTCGTTGTCGACGAAGCCCCAAAACCAGGTGACCTTGATTGAGCTGGAGGCCCTGGAGGCCGCCATGGCCGAGGCGCAGTCGGCGACGACGATGCCGCTGTCTCCCGCCGTGGCGCGGCGCAACATCGTTACCCGCGGCGTGGCCCTCAATCACCTGGTGGGCAAGCGCTTCGTCGTCGGCACCGCCGTGCTGCGGGGCATCGAGCTCTGTGAACCCTGTGGGCATCTGGCCAAGGTGGTGTCGTCGGCGTTCTCCCGTGCCCTGGTCCATCGGGGCGGGCTGCGCTGCGAGATTGTCCACAGCGGCCGGGCCCGGGCCGGCGACCCCGTCACGCTGGCCTGAGCGAGGGTCAGCGAATCGACTGGTGGCAGCCGGCGCAGCGCTCGGAGGCATGGCTGTAGCCAAGGACGCCTTCGTGTTGGCCGTCGGTCTTGGTCTTCTCGTGGGCGTGGCACTCGGCGCAGCGGACGGCGACGCCCCTGCAGGCCCCCGTGAGGCGGGCGCCGACGACGGCGCGGGCGTCGTGGCACTCGGCGCAGCGCACCGGGGCATGCACCGTGCCCGCGAGGGGGAAGCAGGCATCGTGCTCCCGCCAGCGCGCGGGCGAAAACGCCGTCGGCACATGGCAGGTCTGGCAGGTGGCGGGGAGTTGGCGGTGGTCGATGGTGACGGCGCTGGCCCGGGCGACGTCGCGGGCGTGGCAGCTGCCGCAGGCGACGGCGACCCGGGTGAAGGTGCGGTCCCGCTTCTCGGTGTGGCACTCCTCGCAGGGCAGGGTGGCGTGGCGGCCACTGAGGGGGAAGTTCGTGCGCCGATGGGCATCCACCAGGAAGAGGGGCTGCCAGCTCGCCTCGGTGTGACAGGAGCGGCACAGGAGGCCGAATTCCTGGGTGTGGGGGTCCACGTGGCAGCCGGCGCAGCTCTGGGGGACCGGGTCTTGCCAGTCCCGGCGGTGGCAGGACCCGCAGGCGACCGTCGTGTGCCGACCCTTGAGGGGGAAGTCGGTCTTGTCGTGGGCGAATTTCGCCGGGGACCACCCCGATGGGGTGTGACAGGCGTCGCAGCGCATGCCGGCGGGGTGGGCGGCGCCCGTGGACGACGACGGCAGCCGGGGCCCGCCACCATCGGGCCCATCGGGCCTTGGTGACGGTGACGCCGGCGACGCTGCTTCGGGCTTCGGTGACGCTGGAGCAGGAGCAGGAGCTGGCGGGGAGGGACCCTCGCTGTCAGCCAACGCGGCGGTCCCGCCGATGACGACGACAACCACGCCGAAGGCGACGGCGAGGGCAAGGGAGGAGGGGGCGAATGCCTTCATGGTGCAAACCGATCGAAGCGACCGTCGTGCTCATCATCGTGGCACGACGCGCAATCCGTTGGCACGGGCTTGTAGCGGGCGGTGGTTTTGTCCTCGGCGTCCACACCCTCGATGCGAATGGCGGCGTGGCACTTGTCGCACTTCACGTCTTTGTGCTTTCCCTCGAGGACAAAGCGGGTCTGGGCCGGATCATCATGCCGGAAGGTCGATGGTTTGAAGCCCGTGGGCTGGTGGCACCGGGCACAATCCGTCAGGCCCTTGTCCCCCGGAGCGCGGAGCTGGCCGACGTGTTCGTCGTTGTGGCAGCTGGCGCACTGCAGGGGCAGGGGCCGGTAGCGAACCATCGCCGCCTTGCCCTTCTTCTTGGCGGGCTCGGTCATGTGACAACGTGAGCAGGCGACGTCCTTGTGTTTGCCCTGCAGGGCGAAGCGGCTGTCGTCGTGGTTGAAGCGCTCCTGGCGGAAGCTGCTGGCCTGGTGGCAACTGTTGCAGCCCCGTTCTTTGACGCGGGCATCGAACTGCCCGCCATGGGGATCGTCGTGGCACGACTCGCAGCGCACCGGAGGTCCGGCTCCCTTCGTCGGCGCGGTTCCCGCTGTCGCTGTCGTCGTCGTCGTTGGTGTTTCTTCGGTGGCGCCGACCGCACCGTCGTCGTCGGCCCCCGGGACCAGCAGCGCGAGCAGGCGCTTGAGGCCTGGCAGCTTCAGCCTCGCCTCGGACAGCAGGAGCCGGCGCTTGTGCTTCTGGGCGCTTGCCTTGACGGCCTGCGGCACCCGACGGGCCAGCTTGTCGTCATTGGTGTGACAGGCGGTGCAGGCGACGGCCTGGTGGGCACCTTCGAGGGCATAGGCCGTGGCGTCGTGGGCGACGGCGTCAAACAGCACGGGGACAAAGCCGTTGACCGTGTGGCAGCGCTCGCAGGGGACGGCGCCGGTTTTGTCGTCGAGGGCGATCTGGCCGACGTGGGCGTCGAGGTGGCAATCGGCGCAGCGGGCGTGCTTCAGACCCTTGAAGATCGCCGGCTCGCCGGGGAAGGGGCCGTGGCAGGTCTTGCAGGCCACGCTCGTGTGGCCCCCCCGCAACGGGAACTTGGTCTTGTCGTGAAAGCCGAAGTCGTCGGCCGTCTGCAGAATCTGGCGCCAGCCGGCGGTGGAGTGGCATTGGGTGCAGTTGCGACCAAAGGCCCCACGATGCACGTCGTCATGGCAGTCGACGCAGCTCGCATGCGGGATGTCGTTCATCTGCAGATAGGCCCGCGCCTGGGGTGCCGGAAACGCGGCTGCCGGGGTTTTGTCGTCGACAATGGTCGTGTGGCATTTGTCGCAGGCGACCTTTTTGTGCAGGCCCGTCAGGGGGAAGTCCGCCATCTTCTTGCTGTTGTGGTCGAAGAGCTTGGCGGGCTTGAAGCTGTCGGGGGTGTGGCAAGTCGCGCAGGACTCGCCGGGCTTACCCCCGTGGGCGTCGCTGCGGTGCTCGTCGAAGTGGCAGGCCGCGCAATTGCGGGGCAGCCCCAAGAACGTCTCGCGGCCCTTCTTGGCCTGCAGGTCGCGGGCGTCGTTGTCGACGAGGCGCTTGACCTGGTGGCAGTCGCGGCAATCGGCCTTCTTGTGCTTGCCCACCAATGGCCACGTCGTCAGCGCATGATTGAAGCCCCGCTGCCCGCCGGGCCATTCCACGATCTTCGCGGCGAGGCCCCGGTGCTCGCGGTGGCACTCGGCGCAGACCTGGGCCCCGAGGCGGCCGTGGTAGCCCTCGGCCTGCTGGCGACGACGTTGAATCTCGGTATGGCAGTCCAGGCATCGCCCGTTGTCGTGCTGGGCGTCGTCACCGTGACAGCGTTTGCAGTTGCCCACCCCTTCGAGGTCACCATGGGCCTTGGACAGGGGACCCGGCGCAAAGATCTGGGCCCGGGCGCTGCCCGCCAGACCGACCAGCACCGCGACGACGACCGCGGCGACGACGGCCATGTGCTTCGTCTGCTGGTGGAGGCTCACAGGCCACCGCCGGGGGCAAAGCCCAGCCACAGGGCCACACCGATGTGGGCCGTGATGAGCACCACCATGAAGACCGCGAGCACGACGTGGATGACCAGCCAGCCGCGAAAGAATCGCTTCAGGCCACCGTAGAAGGCCTCCTGCACGCGACCGCGGGCGACGCCGACGAGGCCATCGCGAAACGATGCAAAGGCATGGCCATCGCTGGGGAAATAGGGACGGGCGAATTCAATTTCCTGCCGCAGACGCCGCTCGGTCCCCGGGGCCTCCACCAGCACCTTGAAGACGCTCATCTTCGGCGGCGTGACGTTGACGCGCTGAAAGAGGGCGCGCACGACGTCGCTGTTGGTGGCCTCCTCCAGGCGGGGCTCCAGTTGGCGCTCAAGGGCCTTCAATTGGGCGCGGACCTCGGAGAGTTCCAACACCTTGCCAGCCTGGGCGGGGACCAGGCCAAAGAGAAAGCGGCCAAAGACGCCGGTGCCAACCACCACGCTGAGTGACGCCCACGTCCATACCGCCAGCAGGTTGTTCATCAGAAAAGCCGCGTGGAAGGCGACGATGAGGGGACTCATGACGCCGAGAAACATGTGCATCGTCAGCCAACTGCGGATGGTCGAGGTGCCCTTCAGCAGGGTCCACCGTTTCCGCAGCGGATAGAGAAACGTCGCCAACATGAAGACCGTGGCGATGATGCCGACGCTGTGCCCCCACAGGCCCGCCGGGCGCAGCATCTCGTGGAACACCTGCTCGCGGCGTTCTTCGAACGGCAGCATGTAATACTCTTGGCCCACCAGAAACAGGCCAATCATGATCAACGACCCGAGGGCGAACAGCCCGATGGACAGTCGTCGTCGGGTGCGGGCCTCGATCTCGGCCTTGCTGGGAAGCCGCTGGGGATTCTTCTCACCGGCGGCAGCGGCGGCGGACTTCTCCTGACCGGTGTAGCGCTTGATGGAGACGCCGACGGCCTTCAGAAATGCCGTTGGCATCTCGCCACCCGCCGACACAATGACGACGTCGTTCTTCAGCACGCCGGCTTCGCCACCCTTGGTCTTCAGGTGGACGGCCTTGTCGTCGATGCCCGTCACCTCGGTGTTCAGCAGGGGACGAATGCGCTCCTGGCGGATGAGGTCGTCGATGAGGTCGCGGTTGCGGGACTTGGCCCGCGAGAAGCTCTCCTGGCGGTAGCTGATGGAGACCTTGGCGGTGCTCTCTTCGGCAAGTTGGATGGCGGCCTCGACGGCGGAGTCGCCGCCACCGACCACCAGCACCCGCTTGCCGTGGAACTGCTCGGGGTCGATGAGGCGATAGGTCACCTTGTTCGACTCTTCGCCGGGGACCGCCAGCTTGCGGGGGCTGCCGCGCAAACCGATGGCCAGCACCACCGCCCGGGCCCGCACTTTGGTGCCCCGCTCGGTGCCGACGACGAACTCGCCGGCCTTGCCGTCGATGCTGACGACGCGCTCGCCTTCGTCGATGGTCATGGCGGCGGCCTTGAGCACACCCTGCAGCTCGGCGAGGAGCTCTTCCTTCGACAACAACGAGCGGCCGAAGCGTCCGTAGAAGGGGACCTCGACGGCCTCGCTCATCACGACTTTGCCGCGGGGGTAGTGGGCGATGCAGCCGCCCAGGCTCTCTTGCTCAAGGACCCGGGCGACGAGCCCTTGTTCCTTCAACGAGACCGCAGCGGCGATACCGGCGGGGCCGCCGCCGACAACGACGACGTCCACCATGTCGGGGCCCGTGGCCGCACTCTTCTTCAGGCGATTGCCGAGGGCCCGGCCCACGTCGACGCCCTGGCGCAGGGCGTTTTTGATGAGCCCCATGCCGCCGAGCTCGCCGACGATGAACACCCCGGGTCGACTCGACTCAAACAGCTCGTCGGTCTCGGGCAGATCCACACCGCGCTCGGCGGTGCCAAAGACCAGGCGAATGGCACCAACGGGGCATTCAATCGCGCAGCGCGCATGGCCGATGCAATGGGCGCCCTCGATGAGGGTGGCGACGCCGTCGACGACGCCGATGATGTCGCCCTCGGGACAGGCCTTGATGCACGAGAAGCTGCCAATGCAGAGATTGGGGTCGATGATGGGGTGGAGCGATGGCGGGATGTGCTGACCCTCGGCCACCGCCAGGGTGAGGTCCGACGCCCCTCGCCGCGCATCGGCCCGCCGACGGAGGAGCATGATGCCCACCATCAGCAGGAGCACCAAAGAGACCAGGCTGGAAAGAATGGCGCTTTCAGTCATGGTCTTCAGGGGGCAGGCGGAGGTGGCGGAACATCATCGCTGCCCATCAAGAGCACGGCGCCGACGCCGATGCCGGCCAGGCCGAGCACAGCGACGCCCACCGCGAGGGGAATGGTGAAGGCGGTGCTGGCGCGTTCGTCGCCATCCGCCCCACCGTCGAGGCGAACAGCGTTCTGGCCGAGAGCGGCTGCTGTGCCACCGAGGAAGAACAGCGTCCCGGCGGCGGCGGCACCCACGCCGAGGATGGCGTTGGTGGTCAGCGTCTGGTCGTCGCCATCGGTGGCAGGGTCAGATGGAGCCACCGGCGCTGGCTGAACCACGGGAGCGGGAGCTGTCACCGGTGGGAGTGGCGTCGGGTTTGGCACGGTGGCCGTGGTCGTCGGTGTCGGCGTCGCTGTTGGCGTCGGCGGCGGCGGCGCTGCTGCTGCGTGCAGCGCGGCGGTGATGGCGGGGGTGAGCACTGCCGCCGAACCAGCCAGGAGCTTGGCGACGGGGATGACGGTGGCGCTCTCGGCGATGACGGTCCCGGCGCTGTCCACGACCCGGGCGGTGATGGCGGCCCGGCTGCCGGCCCGCAACACGTCGACGGCAACGAGGAGGTGGGCATCGCCGCCAGCGAAGAGGCCCCGTGCGCACACCGGATCCGCCACGCATGCTGACGTCGCCACGGCACCGGGACGCAACGTGACGGGAGCCGAACCGGCGGCGCCCACTTCCGCGGTGGCTTTGCCAACCAGAGCGCGGCTTTCGGCATCGGCGAAGCCGGCGGCGGTCACCGAAACGGCCACCGTCGGCGCAGCCACCGCCAGGGACAAGCAGAGAAGGACGGGGGCAATCATGCTGGTCAGCGGTCCTTGCTCAGAAGCGCGAACGCGGTGTTCAGGGCGCCATTGGCGGCATCGTACCGGCCGGCGGCGAAGTCGAGGGAGGCCTGTCCCGCCAGTTCGTCGAGGCGGTCGCGCAGTTTGGCGCTTTTCACCTTGTCGAAGCGGGCGTTGAACCGTGTCAGCTTCGCCGCCACCAGGTCGCGATCCACCTGCACCTCGGCCACCCGGGCGATGCCGCTGTTGGCCGCGTCGACGGCCCCATCGTAGCGGCGACTCCTGATGAGCCGCGCACAACTGCCGGAGAGGCGATCCAGGAGCTCGTCGTCGCCATCGATGAGCCCCCGACTGGCCATGGCCCCGCGAAGGTCACGCTGGGCCTGGACGGCCTCGGCCTTGCCGCCGCTGGTCCTCGGTGTCGACGTCGGGGCGGGCGCAGGGGCCGGCGCCGGTGTCGGGTCCGTCGGCGTGGGGGGTGTCGGCGTGGGAAGCGCTGGGTCCGTCGGCGTTGGGTCCG
>Ga0247837_1004924_pt1 | contig 20807 bp, 17 predicted proteins | sample LaCtaG_2_FD_187115 | JGI IMG/M metagenome (GOLD analysis project Ga0247837, IMG submission 187115) | Freshwater microbial communities from meromictic Lake La Cruz, Castile-La Mancha, Spain - LaCruzMarch2015_14.5m | ecosystem: Environmental > Aquatic > Freshwater > Lake | place: Spain: Castile-La...
GGACTAGAGAGTGCTTGGAGGGGTAGAAGTCTTGGCTTTCGGAGGCTGGCGGTTTGGAAGGGTCGGCTTGGCTGTTTTCGAAATCTACCACGGTGAAAGGTATAATATTGAGGAAATTGCGGTATACTCTAAGCTGAAATGTATTTGAAATAGCGATTTCATTTGTGGGTATTATGTGAAATCGGGGTTTTCCATGTTGATGCTTGGAATGAGGATGGAGTGAATGTGGTTTATATGCGAATTAGGGAATTACAGGGCAGGTTTGGGATTAGTGCATACTTAGGTGCAGTTAGCTTTATTAGACATTTAGAAGTTTTATCCGAAAATGGACTCCAGTCCTACTCTTCTCGCGGATAGATTCAAACTACTGCGGCGTCTGAAGCCTCACATGCCCCTGCCCATCTACCTCGCCGAAGACCAAGAAGACCTCAAAGAAGTAGTCATCAAGCTCGAAGCCAAAAACTGCAGACACCAGCGTCTCCTCCACGAGTACAAACAGCTAACTCGCCTACAGGGCAGTCCAGGAGTCCCCACAGTCAAGTGGTTCGGAGGTACGGAGGGACACAATGTGCTGGTCACTGAGCTGCTGGGTCCTTCCCTGCAGGAGCTGTACCTGTACTGCGGCCGGAGGTTTTCGCTGAAGACAGTGTTGCTGCTGGCGGAGCAGATGATTGCGAGAGTGGAGCTGTGCCACGCTTTTGACTACGTGCATAGGGCGATAAAGCCGGGGCATTTCCTCATTGGCAGGGACACTTCTGCGCACCTCGTCTACCTTATAGGTCTGGACGACTGCAAAAGATATAGAGAGTCTGCGACTCAGACACATATTTCCTACTCAGAAGGACATAAATCCATATGCGAAGCGCGATTTTCCTCTATCAATCGATTAATGGGCATTCAGCCTAGTCGGAGGGATGACTTGGAGTCTTTGGGGTATTTGTTCGTCTTTTTCCTGTGCAGTGGACTGCCGTGGGACCAACGCATGTCGCAAAACCCGAGGAATGCTTCGCAAATTGCACTGGAAACGAAGACGAATACACCTACTGAGGAGTTGTGTCGGACTACACCTAGGGAATTCGCCCTCTATCTGAACTACTGCAGAGGACTGAGATTTGACATGCAGCCGGATTACGCCTACTTGAGGAGAATGTTCAGGGAGGTCTTTGAGAGGGAGAACTATAGGGAGGACTTCCTGTATGACTGGACGGTGTTTAACTATGTAAGGGGTAGGCAGAATAGGAGGAAGGAGAGGGAAAGATTGGAAGCATAATCTGATATAGTTAAATTAGGCCGTTTTATCTCTATTTCACCAGCTTTTCTCTGTGAAAGCGCAAGTCTAAATGGAATTATGTAGCTGCAATTACCTAATGGGCTTGGCAGCAATAGATTTGGACGTGCTGTCGTATATGCTGATTTGTTGCGTGCTTGAGTTGTACCAGAAGTATTTCCCTGCTTGAAGTACCACTGTACTGCTTAGGATAGGCGTAACATAAGGCTGCTGCCCATATTGCCCATATTGCATCCCATATTGCTGAGGAGCTGCTATATTTTCCGGCTGCAGAGGAGCTGAAGCAACAAAGGCAATGGCCTTAGAGTCGATTTCCCAGCGATACACTGCATTAGACGCAGACACAACCACCAGTTCCGCATTACACACAAAGGCCACACTCGCGACCGCTGCTATATTTTCAGGTAAACTCACTTCTAAGGTCTTTAACGATTCTGTCAGGAAGCAAAACACTTCCACTTGCAGTGCGGTCTTCTTTGGTGCTGGAGGTGCTTGCGGATAAGGATAGCCTATGTAAGGGGAAGCAAGCATACCAGTAAGAGCAGGGTTTTCATCCAAACAGATAGTGCAATTGATGGCTCCGACGGAGTTGACATCTCCACAGCCAAAATCCACCAAATAGGCTGTGCGCTGATACACCGCCGGCACAAAGTGACTCAGTGACCTTGACATGTCCCCCAATTTCTGCCACCTGTTTCTGCCCAAATCGTACTTCTCTGCTGACTTTTCCCCAAGTCCCCCAAATGCATAAACCTGATTTCCGAACTTTATCAATCCTGCGCACTTTCGGCATCTAAAAGTGGACTGTTGAAAACTGCGTTTGTTAGCTGCGATATCCAATAGACTCACACTGTGGCCGTTTATTGCTAATAAACTGTCTTTGTTGATTTGACACATAGTTATTTCTTGATTCCCAGTGAGAAGTGGGTGTTGAAGCTCCTTCTCCAACTTCGATTCTACAAGGTTGTATAGAGAAACCCCCTGCTGGGATAAAAACGGCAGTACTGAAGCCTCGGATTCATGCATCGAATTGGCGATAATGAGCACATTCTCGAGACTGGACAGGAAGTTCCCTTCATATATGGAGTACTCAAACAGACGCAAACTCCTCGTCCCTCTCTGAAACTCCCTCATCTGCCGACTCAGCGGAAACCGCAACTTCGGACTTTCCTCATATATAGTCTCTTCCGCCTCCTTCACAGCTTTATCAATAGAGTTCACCAGCTCCTCCCTCACTCCCTGCAACTCTGCATTCCTCACCGTCCAATACTCCGACAGCGCATTCATCATCTCCTGCACCTTCGCTGTGAACTCCTCAGTGCACTTATCCAGTCTCCTCAGGTTATCCATGAGTTCTTCCTTGCCCAGGGCGATAGCGTCCTGTCTAGCTTTGAGTTGGTCGTAGTGGCTGGACTGGGAGCGCTGGGTGAGGGCGGTGATGGGTAGGAGTTGGTGGATGCGGGTTCGGTCTTTGAAGATGTGCTCTGGGATGTGGGCGTCGCAGAGCAGGAGAGGGGAAAGGCCGGAGCAGGTGCAGAAGGAAGTAGCGGCGGAGTCGAGACAGAGCGAGCAGAGACGATTGCTGTCCATTATAACCGCAAATGGGAGAATCAGGCTAAACTAGTCCTAAAGGATGTTCATAGAGAAGAGCGGGATTAGAGGGGAATTTCTCACATTTAGTGCTGCTTTAGTCTCCTTACTAAGCTGTGGCAACCTCCTGGTCGCGGATTTCCATCTCCAGCCCTGCGTCCTGCTGAGAAGCTGGTTCCCTAGACACCGGAGAGGAACGGGTGCGGCCAGATAGCGTATCTATGCGCGCCTCCATGCCCAAGGCTACCCTGGACAGGTAGGAAATGGCCTGGAATATGCGTTCTGTGAGCTGTATGACAGTGCAGTAGCCGTCCATAGTTTCCCCCACTTCCTTCTGCAGGGTCTGCACCTGGGCTTTCAGAGTCTGCGCCTGGGCTTCGTCGGGTAAGGTAGCCGCTGCATCTTGGTAGTCGAGACATAGCTGCAGCAGCTGTTCATAGCGATGTTTGCAGGCCAGCAAGGTGTGTTTCTTCGAGACCAACTGCTTGACCACCTCCAGCCAGTCCGAATCCGGCAGCGCCCCCGGCTCATGCAAGCCCCTCAACTCCGCCACAAAAGCAGCCATGGCCTGACAGCGGGCAATTACTTCCTCTGGAGGCACCCCCTCTGTTGGCAGGCCGAGCAGGGAGATGGCTGCGCTCTGCTCCAGCGCCTCTGTTTGCTGAGCCAAGGCTGTGAGAAACTCTCCATATGCTTTGAAGTCTGCGGGGGTCCAGAAAGCTTGGAGAGTGGCGGAAGCGTTTTTGGGCGCTCTGATGCTGTTGCTAAGCTCCTGCATGTCCTTTAGCAGCTGTTCCCCCTCCGACTCCACCTTTGTGACCTTTCCAGCCTTGGAAGGCAGGCGGGGAGGCAGCTCCTCCCCTCTCGGTTTGAAGCATTCACAGCCCATTTATTACTATAACCCACAAGAAACAGGCCGCGATTATGAGGGAAATAGGCGCTTCACTGGACAGTTACTTCCATTTCTTTATATATGTCTTCCTATGTAGTGACGTAAACTGCTGGAGGGCTCTACATTAGAATGGCTGCTAGTAGATATGGAAGAAAAGGTTAATTTGGACGTATGTAAGTTTGGAACTGAGAAATTCGCATAATTTTCCATTTGTGCAAAGTTTGTTTTATTCCAATTTCGGTCGAATTTGTGGGACTTTTCCTATGGAAATTCGAGGATTTTCTCCTATTTTCTTGTGCTGGATTTCCGAGACCTTTACAGGTACTTTTAGCAGTGAATTGAGTATCCTTTAGTAGTAAAAAGGCAGTAGCATGTCATATAAGCACGGCTAGTCCGCTTTTTTCGTAGTTAGATAGTACTTGTACACTATATTTCCCTAAACTCAGCCATTTCCTCTCTTTCAGTCCTCATTCCTGCTCCGAATCGGCCAAATTTAGTCCCTTTGAGCGAGTTTCTAGTCTGGCTCTAAATATGGCAGCAATCCTTATAATATGAACGCGCTAGAGCCCGCCCACTCCCTTCCCATCCTCTCCATCCCCGCTCTCAAGGCCCAAAAGCCCATAACGGGCCCAGAAAGCCTGGAAAAAGGCGAAGACTGGGTGCTGATATACAGATACAAGACAGTGGAGTGTGCTAAGCAGTGCTGCAAGCCGGAAAGAGACTGCTGGCACTACCACAATGCCGGGGACCGCCGCAGAGTGCCAGTATTTGACGAGGAAAGCAGGTGGTTCAACTACTTTTCGAAGAAGTGTGCGATTTCGAGTTGGCATTCGGACTGCGGATACGCACATAACACCTTTGAACTGGGCTTTCACCCCTTGCTGTACCGGACGAAGCTGTGTTTGGCGGACAGGAAGGCTGGAGTGTGTTCCATATATGGCAAATACTGCGGATTTGCGCATGAAGCGGAGGAACTGCGCACTCCTGCGAGGATTTACCCCCTGCAGAGGAAGTTACCGAGGGAGGAAGAGACTTGGACGAGGCTGCCAGCCCTGCCGCGGGCTGAGCCGGAGGGGGAGCCCAGTGCCTTGATTACTGCGGACTCGCTGTTTAGTCTGTTTCAGGTGCAGGGTGCCTACGGAGCAGCACTGGGAAGGCTGGAAATGCAACTGGAAGGACTAAAGCTAAAGCTGTGCTGTCAGCTGTGCAGAGCGAACTTGAGGGTGTTCCTCTACAGTTGTTGCGGACGGGGCATTTGCACGACTTGCGGGCAGAACTGGCAGGCGGAGTGTGCGTTCTGCAGACTGCCGGGACAGCTAGTGGCTCTAATTCTATAGGCCTAACCGCAGGAAACAAACACAGGATATAAGTGGTATGCAGTTTCCCATATCCTCAAGTCAGTCCCGGTTCCCAGACATATTTCTCCATACCGCTGATATCTGCAATACATACTTCAGCCATGGTCGAGCGCTCTTTGCCCCCAATTTGGCCCTTCACCTGCCTCGACTCCTCCTCTGATTTCCCCTCCCAGCCCGACCTACAGCAAGAAGAACTCCGCCTGAACTCCCTCAAATTCAAGCGTGGTCTCCCCTTCGACCCCCACCTCCTCGACCTAGAAACCAACCTCAACACCCATAGGGACAGACTGAAGGAAAACTGGGGTAGGGAACCCACAGGCAGAACTGGGCCGAAACAGGTACAGGCAACAAGTGAGCGGAAGCTGCACACTAAACATGAAGATTTGAAGCATGAGGAAATTCGGGAGTTTGAAAGGGCGGAGTTTCAGCGGTTTCAGGTGCCTGTGCGTCCTCCGTCCAAAGAGCTATGCAAAGAGGCTTTTCGTGGGGCGATTTAGTCGCTTTTGGTTAGTTCTCTAATAGCATAACATGGAAGACGAGGAAAAGGCCTTCGACTCGCTCACGGAATCTCGCCGTTCCTCTTACAGTCTCAAGCAGGATAGAGCTTTCCTGCCGTCCCTGGCTTCTCACGACTCTTCACCTATTCGCACAGAGCAGGACCCTTGGACTGCGTATAAGGAAAAACTGGATCGGGAGATAGCGCGCGACTCGCAGAAATTAATGCAGCTCAGAGGGACTGCTGGCGTTAGGAAAGCAGGGGAAACGGATTCGCCGAGGAAGAGGCAAAGTTCAGATGTGGGAAGTTTCGATGCAATGGAGTTGCCGAGGAAAGGGCAAAGTTCGGATTTGCACACGTTGGAGTTTCTTGAGGAAGAGGAAGAGAAGGACCAAGCTCCGCTGCCAGCCTCTAGCCGTCTGGAAATCTCGGAAACAGCCCTTGAAACTGCTAAGTTTCAGGACCTGCAAGAGCCCCAAACCCGCGCTCCCCCGCACCCTTACCCCCGCTCCGACCCCGAACCCACCGACACTCCCCAGCAGCCCGGCGAACCTATCGTCAACCGCCTGCAAAGAACCTTCAAAGCCACCCAGCGAGTCCCCAAAGAGCTGCTGACCGGCCAGTCCATGGACGGCCTGAGACACATCATCGAGATCTTGATCAGTGACAAGCAAAATCTACAGGACCAATTGGTCTCCGGGGAGCCTGCAAAGGGCGAAGAGGAGCTGCCTGGGGAAGATGTGCCTTTCAGTGCGTCTTTGACGCCCAATCACTCCTTTACTACAGCGCAGAGCGGCTCCATTATGCGTCAGCGCATGTTTCCCATACGGAAAGAGGGGAATACAGAGGAAAGGATGAGGAGGACCAATAACCAGTCCATTTATCAGAAGCCGGTGAGGAGGGAGCCGCAGCCGATGCAGTTCTTGGAGCCCGTGCCGGAAGGGAGGGACAGTCCGAGGCCGCTGGGCAAGCTAATGAAGACGTTTGACGGATACGAGGCCGAAATACTGAAATTAGGCCTACAGGTAGAAGACCTAAAGGCCAAAAACGACCTGCAGGCCCAAGTGCTCCGCCTCGCCCCAGACAAGCGGAAAGTCGCAGAGCTCGCCAGTCAAATGCAGGCCCGGCTGCAGCAGCAAGCTGTGGTGATTCGCGGACTAATGGATGAAAATGCAAACCTCAAGGCTAGACTGCAGGCTGGCGGCTTGAATGAGCGCCAGTCGGAGTGCACGCCTTCGAGGGCGGCTTCACCGGTGGGGAGTGCATTTCAAGGCGCGAGTCAGTTTTTCACGTATGAGACGGAAGGGCTTTCTTCTGTCCGCCGAGTTTCCCCCAAGCCCGCCCCCCTCCTCCCTCCCGAAGACCTAATCTCCCTCAAGCCCGAAGAGCGCCAAGTCCTCAACGCCCTGCTAGACATACAAGGCACAGGCGACGAGAAGCGCTTCGAAGAGTACCTTTCCGCCCTCTTCGCCAAGCAGGAGGCCTACGACATAGTCGCCACGCTTGTAAGATACATCAGAACGCTGGAAGAAGACGTGTTTTTCGGACTCAGAGGACAGGTGTTGGAACTGAGGATGAGGGCGGGACTGCAGGAAAGCATGTATCAGGAGACGGTGGGGGAGAAAGCCAGAATTGAGGTGGAAGCAAATGAAATGAGGACGTCTTTGGACGAGCTCCGCAAAGAACTGGACCGAGTAAATAACCGCTTCCAGCTGGAAATCCGAAGAAACCAGACCGAAGCCTCACTCGCAGCTTCTAAATCCACCGGCAAACTGCTAAAAGCGAGAGATTTCACCCAGTCCTCGCACCAAGGCGTGACCATGTACCTTGCCAGTATCAGCAAAGGAGAGCCCAAAGAGCCCTACAAGCTGATGAGCCAAAAAGGCACTTTCGCTCCTTGGCGCTCTTTGAAGAAAGGGCAGTAGTTTAATGACAGCAATTCAGTGGGTTTTCTCTGTTTTAGCGGTTCTAGGCATTTTTGCCCTGTAAATAGCTTCTTTGTGGAGAAATTCGGCTTTCGTCTGTTAGATTGTGCAGGGTACCAGCCTGTGCAGACTTTGTAAAGATATATGCTAGGAAACAAAAAAATGCTAGGGAGGGTGTGGAGGTACGCCTTAGCCAGCCAGACCCTTGGCTACATACATCCCCAAGACTCCGCCTGTTTTCGACTCCGACAAGCCTCTCCCCATCTACACCTACGAAGACGACAACGTGAAATGCACTCAGAACTTCAAGTTTGGACTCCTGTGGTCGTTATTCGTGCAGCCCACCGCCTACTCCTACTACTACTTCGGTAGCGTACATGTAGTGGCGGAGTCCACAGGCGCACTGGTGATGGGCCTGCTAGGGACTGCAATGATGCTGGCAGTGCCAATGGGCGCCCGAGGGACTATTACAGCCATCAACCTGCACAGCAGTGGACAGAAAGTGCTCCTGCACACTGGCACACTTACAGGGGTACAGCTAGGCAGAAGCCCAGTAAAACACCACTCACACTACGAATACAGGACGTCATTGCCACCAAGACCACGGACGGCTACAAGCTGCACTGGGGCGGGCGGAACTTCATACTGCACGACAGCGGGAAGATTCTGCAGCCGGAACTACTATTTGCAGTGCTGCGGGGACTGGCTGTAGAGCCAGGGCCGAGAAAGTAACCTATCCCAGCCACTTCGTGCGCTTGCCGTTGCTCCACTCGCCTTCGCGCTTTTCGCCGCTTGCGCTCGTGTAGGCGCCTCGGCCGTGCTGCTTGCCTCCGAACCACTGGCCTTCGTAGCGCCTGCCGTCTGGCCAGGAAAAGACGCCTTTGCCCTGCTTCATGTCCTCCACATATTCGCCTTCATAGTGTCGTCCATCCGCCCAACTAAATAAGCCTCGTCCATGCATCTTGTTATTCCGCCAGTCGCCCTCATACTTCCGACCATCACTCCAAGAATACACTCCCCTGCCCTCGATATTATTCTCCCTGAACTCCCCGTCATACGCACTCCCATCCGCCCATCTGAACAACCCCTTGCCATGCTTCTTGCCCTCTGCATACTGCCCCTGGTACCTAGCTCCGTCCTGCCAAGTCTCCACCCCTTCCCCATGCTGCTTGTCATCCCTCCACTCTCCCTCATACTTCGACCCATCAGTGTGCATGTATGCACCTTTGCCATGCGCCCGGTCATCCACCCACTCCCCAATGTACACATCTCCGTCTGCATGTATGAGTCTGCCCTTGCTGTAGGCCTTGTCTCGTCGCCAGTACCCTTCGTACTTCGACCCGTCGCTCCAGATTTGAACTCCGCGGCCGTGGCGTTCGTTGTTTTCGTTCCACTCGCCGATGTAGACGGCGCCGTTGTCGAGTTGCACGGGTCTGCGCTTGGTCACTGTGAGGCCGTCTTTTAGGTCTTTGTCGTAGATGAATTCGCCCAGTTTCTGCAGGGTTTGGGCGGTGGCGGGGTTGGAGTACTCGGGGATGCGGTCGAGTTCTTGCATTTCCACGGCTTTGCCGGCGTCGAAATCGACCACTACAACATCATTGCGATTCAGCATGCTTTTGACCCCTCTGCGCACAAGAAAGCCTCTGAGGACGCCTTGCAGACGGATAATCGCCAGTAACTGCAGTTGGGAGTTGAGCACTGGCAGGTTTTGGCCCTTGGAGGCTGGCTTGTTGTCCACTTCTAGGTCGAGAGTCAGCTTTTGGTCTTCCACGGGGGATTGGCAGGAACACTTTGCGCCCATTATGAGGAGTTGATGGACTTTGGGACTGGCTTGGAGATATTAGTTGCTTGAAGTTTAGCCAAATACATGCAAATAACCACGATTTAAGCTAAAATCGAGTACTAGAATTCTGCTTTTCGCAAAAAAACACATTTTTGATGGTTAAAATGCAAGATTTGGCCTGAAAACAGACAATTTGGTGTATTTCGCAGCTATTTCCATACACCTTTGCAGTAGTTGAGACGTAGATATGGCCTTGCAGTTGATGGAGGCGCTGGAGGCATCTTTCACGGCTGCTTGCCAGGCTGTCAAGCAGCTGGAAGTCGACCCTATGGTAGCTTTGAAGCTGTACGGACTCTACAAGCAGGCAACCGCCGGCCCAGCCCCCGACTCAGTCCCAGAGGGCCTAATTGCCCGGCAAAAGCACGCTTCCTGGCAGCAATGCTCCAGTCTCAGCCAACCCGAAGCCATGGCAGCCTACGTGGAACTCGCCGGCTCTATGAGTGACCGACCTCTCGGCAACACTGTAAGTCGCTTCACCATTGAAAGCACGTCTATGAACCCTCATACGGAAAGCGGAGTGGATGTGGACTCTTTATGTGTGAAAATACGCGGTGGAGAGCTGGATGTGGCTTTGTTGCAGCGGCTTTCGGTGAATGTGCAGGATGCGGAGGGGTTGACGCCGCTGCATCATGCGGCGGATGCAGGACAGGTGCAGGTGGTGAGGGAGTTGGTGCGGCAGTTTGAGGCGGATGTGAATAGGCAGGATTTGGGGGGAATGACGCCTCTGCACTACGCAGTAATCCTGGACAACCCAGCCGTGGTGGGCGAGTTGCTCTGGTCCCCAGTCCTCGATGCAAGCATTAAGGACGGAGAGGGACAGACAGCAATGGACCTGGCTTCCACGGAAATCCAAGAATTGCTGATCGGCCGTTTTTCTGTCTAATCCGCAGTAATCCCTCTAGGAGCTAAATAGCTCTGTGTAGTCACTGCTAATGGGCTTGCTTTCCACAGCTCAGGGAAGGATTTCATATAGTAGCATTTGAAAGAATGGCGTCCAGGCCTGCGAGTGCATCTTCCTACGGCAGCCAAGCGCACCGAGAAAAGCTACAGCGCATCAAGGACCGAGAGGACTTAAAAGGCCTAATTGTGCAGAAATTCATCGACAAATACAAAAAGCCAGGCAAGCGGTCGATCATTCAGCAGCAAGTGGAGACTTTAATGGCCCAAGGCGTCCTGACTGAAGCCAACTTGAGGGCGCTAGACCAGCGGATCCAGCAGGAAATGGCCTCGGACGCGCAGTCCTTCGCCGGGATATCTGTGCAGTCGGGCGTTACCAAGGAGTCGGAAGTGCGGGCTCCCAGCAAGGCGTCCAGTGTGGTTTCCTACATGAGCGGAGCCAGCGACTTTCCTGAAGAAGTGGCGGCACTGGGAGAGGAGATGGAGGTCAGAAGCCAGAGGTCTGCAGCTTCCTCGGTCCGTATGCCTCCCAACCGCGACGAATGGGGCGCCATTCTGCAGTACAACACCCAAATGTACAGGCAGCAGGAACAACTGCGCCTGCAGAAGGAACACGAGCAGAAGCAAACCTTCAAGAAGGAGCTGGACAGGCAGATTGCGCAGAACAGGGCTCGCTCGGCCCAGGAAACGGCAGAACAGCAGGCGTATGCGGATACGCAGATGATGAATTTGGCTGCTTTTGATGCTAGAGAAAGACAGCGTCAAGAGGCTCAAAACGCCAAAAGGGCCCAGGAAAAAGCCACTCGCGAGCGCCAATTGAAGGAACAGCGAGCCAAAAGACGGACTGAAGAGAAGAAATCGAAAGCAGAGGACGAAAAGCTGCTAAAAACGCTAAAGCAGGAAGATGAAGCGGCTTATAGGATGCTGATGGCGAAGAAACAGGAAGAAGTGCGCATTGCGCAGGAAATTCTGGCGCAAAATACGGCCTGGAAACGAGCACAAACAGAGGCTGAAGAGAAGGAAAGACTCGACGAACTGCGGCGCCAGGCCGAACTAAACTCCCTAATCGACCAGCAAGAGCAGGCCAAGAAGGAAGAACAGCGCAAGCGCGAGGAGCGGCAAGCCCACTTCCTCACCCACACTGCAGACGGCGCCCTCAAGTCCCAGAAGCACCAGAAAGTCTCAGAGGAGCAGGCCTTGCTGCAGCACTACCAGGCCAGAAACCTGTTTGATGAGGAGCAGGAAGAGGTCAAACGTCAAAAGCAGCAGGAGCAGAAGTTGGAAATGCGTGCAGAGCTGCAGAGCCAAATCCAAGCCAAGCGCCAGCGCGAGCAGCTGGAAAAGCAGCACTTCCGCGAGCAAGCCTCCATGTGGCAGCGAGAAAACCAATGTACCTCCCACACAGACCACCAGGAAATGGACGACATGGAGAACCAGCGCAAGAAAGCGACGCAGGAGGAGTACGTTTCGCAGTTAAAGCAGCAAATTGCAGAGAAATCCGCGAACAAGGAGTCCCGGGCTATGACGGCTATTGAGAGGGCCCTCAATAAGCCACTCATTAAGGAGATAATCAGCGGACTAGACTAACCTCTCTGCTCAATTTCCTGTCTTTTATGTGTATTTTCGACTAAGTCGCAGTATTTTGTATCGATTTCCGTCTTATTCCCCAGGCCAAACCCAATTTCCCTATATCCCTCAGACAATCACTACCATTAGGTCACCTAAGGCAGTGCAGTCTTCGGCGTAATTGCCTCCGCCCCCGAATCAGCCCGACTTCTAATCTTCTGCTTGCGTCTCCTATACATCTGACTGGTGCCCATAGCGAGGCAGGGCACAGACTGCAGTTTGCGCAGTTCTATGACTGTGGTGGGACTGGGGGGACTGGGAGGTCTGGGCAGGGGGACTACTTGGACAGGGACGTGTCGCTTTGGCTTTTTCTCTTTGGCACTGCAAATACCCATTATTGGGCCGAATAATGGACTAATGGGAAACTGTGCGCGAGTGATTTTCACTACTTAGCTGAAATCGGGTAGTGGTTGGCCTGGCTCCAGTGCGTCCAAGGCAGCAATTGCTCAGTCTCGGCTGAGAGTGTATGGCTTCGCTGTGAGTGCATTAGTCTTACAGATTTAAGAAGTTCGAAGGGAAGTGCAGACAATTTATGCTAATCTGAGTCCAATTTCTAGGATGTTCGGGTACTAATCAGAAACCTCCCATCTAATCGACCCCCTTAGCACCAGCTCTAAACCGCGGCTCTAGGCCATACAGACCCCGCAAGTCTCATAAAGGCAGTCCAAATGGCTGCAAAGTCCCTGCTTCTCAGTCTCTTCCTCCTCTCCGTGCACAGTCGAGTCTGCGCCCCGGCCGAACTCGACATCCAGCTGACTCACTGTCTGTCCAACTCCACCCGCTCCGCCCTGTTCTCCCCTAAAGCCGCCTGCACAGCCCCCCCGCCTCAGGCCGATTTGAGTTGTGCCTTGGTTTGTGGGCCTGGACTGTACTTGGGGTATGACAGGGAGGCGAGGAAGTCGAAGTGTGAGACGTGTCCTGCGAATAGCTACAGTAAGGGAGGTGGGGTTAGGTTTGCGGGCAGGGAGGGGATGTGGACGAAGCTGCAGGACCACTTTATCACCTACTGCTACATAACTGAGTTGTTTACGTGGCTTTTCCGGACAGACTGCGAGTCCTGGACCCCCACAAACGACGGCTCCGAGCTAGTTTCAGGCAACACCTCACGCAGAGCCTGGGTGCAAAGCGAATTAGTGTACTACGCGCAGGTCATAAAGCCGGGAAACCTCACAATTGAGTACAGGAAAAAGAGCAGAATGTATGAAGGAGTCCCGAATGGCGTGTTTGCTGTCTTTGTTAATGAGGAAATTGTCCTTTTTGATGAGACTTTAGCCTTGGATGTGTATAAAAGAGCTGAATTGCCGCTGTCTCCAGGCATAGTGGAGATAGTGGTTCAGTATGAGAAGTACAATGCAGTGGGCTTTGAGGACCTAGACGCTCACATTGGCCTGATCGAAATCACCGGAACCCATGCAAACGCCCTGGAGTGCGCCAAATGCCTAGGAGGCTACAGTGCTCCAGGCGCCCAGGACTGCCTGCCCTGTGCCCAAAACAGCTATTTCGACGGTACAAAGTGCACCTCCTGCCCTGCAGGCTACTACTCCCTGGAGGGCAGTCAAGGACTAGAGGACTGCAGAGCGAAGCAGCCTTGCAAAAGCACGGATTACAGAGAGGAGTTCACGGGCTGCACGGAGGGCAGAAGCACTCGCAACTATATGTGGATCCAGCCGCATATCTGTGACGAAGCCAAAGGCGAGGCTCTGCCCACTCCCGTCCTCAACCAGCCCTGCGACCTTTGTTCCCCCGGCTACTTCCACAGTCCTCTATCCCCCAGTAGTCTCGAAACCACCTGCACTCCCTGTCCTTCCGGCACTGCAGTCACTGAAACCAACACCACTATAACTACCTGCGAAGCCTGCTCCCCAGGTACTTTCGCCTCCCGAGTACTCAACCTCACCCAATGGATACCTCTGCCTCCGCAGGTCAGCAACGACTGCAGACCCTACACAGGTGAAGTCTGCACTGAGACCACAGGCTGGCTATACACGTCTACAGGCCTGACTTCCGGCAATGAATTGACTGCGAATGTCTATTTGACGCTCGGCATCTATACGGCTATTGTGGAAAAGGAGGCGTATTTCGAGTTTTCTTGGTCGATGGGGAGGGAGTATGGGTCGAATAGTCGTCTGGTCGTGGAAATCGACGGAATCACTCAGCTGATTCTCAATACTGTCGAATTCCAGCGAGTTTCCCAGCACTTCCGCCTTTCCCGCGGCTCTCGCGTAATCCGCCTCGTATATCACCACAACAGCTCCAAAGCAGGCTCCGAATGGTGTCTAATCCACTGGGTGGCTATCAAGGGCTCAGACACTGGAGGGGCGCCTACCTGCAAAGAGTGTGCCTATGGTCACTATAGCACTGCCAAAATGGCGAATTGCACTGAGTGTCCCGCAGGGTCAACTTCCAATGCGGAAAAGACTGCCTGTGAGACTTGTCCTGGGAATGCTTATAATGATATAGCGGGGAATAGAGACGGATGTATGCCTTGTCCACTGTATACAGTCCCATATAGTGACCATACGTATTGCATTGGACAGGCAAATATTACTGCGAATCAGACAGTGTATGCGATAGGGAATTTGACTGGGATTGGGAAAAAGGGACTGTGTACTGAGGAGAAGTTCGCGTTGTCCTGTTTAGGCTCGTTTTATGGTCCGATTCATGCCAAAAATAGCGACTTTTACATATCTGTCCTCAATCCAGCTGCTCTCCACCTGGATATGTATGCGAATTACGACCAGCTGCCTATCGGCTACGCCTACGGACTAATCCCTAAAGGCAACTTGTCTCTATCTGGCTCTCAGCTGAAAGTGCCAGACTCTCCCTGTCTGTCCGACTCTAGCAAGTTCCTAGTCAACCTCGGGTCTCGCATCGACTCCGCCCTTCCCTCTCCCCAAGGCCTCAACATCTCCTACATCAACGGCTCGAAATGTGGCAAAAGTGGGAACTACTCCCTCACTTTGTCACTCAAATGCGATAAGACGGAAAGTGAGGGGTTTCCGGAGTTCCACAGTGAAGTTGGGTGCAATTACCAGTTCCTGTGGAGGTCGAGACTCGCTTGTCCTGTATGTTCCAAGGCGGATATGAGTGAAATCAGGTCGCCGTGCACGGATGGAGTTAGATATATTTACTATGTGGAGGGACGCAGTTGCATTGTGAGGGCCGACCTGCAGATGCTTTATTTCATAGAGTCCTGCACTGCAATCGGCGAAGCAATGAACACCACCGCAGCCCTCATCATCATCTCCATCGTACTAGGACTACTCCTCCTCACTCTAGTGGTCCTCGGCTGTTTCTGCCAAGTCAACCGCAAGTACCACCTCCTCCTGGAGCACAGGGACGCCCCAGGGTTCCAGCCGCACGAATAGGATTAGACTAAAATCTTTATATATGTCTGGAAGAACTGCGAAGACGCCATTCCTTCTGGCTCCTGGCACAGCGGAGGAGGCGGAGAGACAGGGCAAGGCCAGGGACAGGACGAGGCCCGCAGGCTCGAATTCGCCCAAATGCGCCACTGTGCATGCACGGAAAGCTTCGGAAGTAGTGGTGCCGAAGATCCAGATTGCAGGGAAGAAACCCGCACTGCAGAAATCCCCCAAAGCCTCTCCCAGGTCCTCTAGTCCCAAATCTCCCTTCAGTGACCTGAGTCAGATGCTAAAGGCACTGAGTCGGAAGGCGGAAAAGAAGACTGTCCACTCGCCCTACAGAGCTACGAAGGAAAAGGCCTGCTTCTCGCCGAAACTGGGCGGTTCGCCGAAAGCGAGAACTTCGGCAGCAGCCGCGTCTCCCCGGCCTTCCTTCGCATTTCAAAGCAAAGTGAAGATGGAAGTCGCCGAAGGCCGAATAAAGTCTCCACGCATATACGACAACCAGATCTTCCGTGATGTCTACGACCCCTCAGGCAGCCACGACAAGGAGCTCTACTCTTCCTTTGCGGACTCTTCGCTGGAAGTGTACCAGGAGGCGGCTAACGGACAGGGGGCTATGATGCTGAGGCCGCAGGAAAATGGCGCTGTACTGGCTCACAAAGGCAAAATAGAGGCTCCGGAGCAGCCCCTGCAGCCCACCCGCCACCCCGACTCCAGCCTTTGCGAGCCAGCCACCCCCTGCCCCAACTTCTGCTCCGAACTCTTCCAAAAGCTCAGCAAACTGCAAGAAAACCACTCCGAGTCCGAAACCGCCTCCGAGGAAGCCCGAGACCGCGCCGCCAAGCACAGCTAAAGAGGTAGTTAAGTGCTTAAACACCCGCTTTATTGCTAGTTCCGTAGTGGAGTTCCCTCTGTTTTAGCACAGATACAGGACAATAAGATCGGGATGTAGGAATGATGAGAGACGAAGAACTGTATTAAGTCTATAGGTCTGGTCGGACGGGGTCAGTAGACTAAGGACTATTAGGTTAGGCAGGAGGCCTTTTGAGTGTTGAAGGGAGGTCTGGGCTGGCTGTGGAAGTCTGCGATGTGGGGCAGTTGCTGGAAGGTGCGGAGGTAGTGGCTCAGTTCATCTGGGGAAGAGGCGAGGAAGCCGGGTTCCCAGGCCTCTAAGTACTGCAGAAACTCGTAGAGGAAGAAGTCCACATAGCAGGGCTGGTCGCCTAGCAGCAGGCGCTTATTCGCAAGGAACTTCGCAAGGCGATTCAGGCCGATTCGAGCCGCTGCCAGCGCAGAGGCCTTTGCCCCCTCGCTGTTGCCTGTATATTGCACGATTGCCACCCCGGATCTCAAGTCCGTCAGCACTCCTTCCAACATCGCAGCCTGCGTCCTCTGTCTTATATCCCTCCCCAGGTACTCCGGCCTGTACTTCCCACACACATACTTCAAAATCGCCCAACTCTCTGACAGGTAGAAAGCCCCGTCCGCCAAATACGGCAAATTGGGGAAATTCATAGGCAAAGCGGCCTTGTCTTGCAGCCATTCGGTCTGGTCGTAGGCAGGGGAGGGACCCAGTGGGTACATTTTGTCCTCGAAGGGCACTTCTAGGTGAGTTAGCAGCAGGCGGATGGGCTCGGCCAGGGCGCGCGCTCTCCAATACCCGAGTTTGGGCCTGGGGGCTGCCATTATAGCCACGATTTGGTGGGGGAAGGGGAAGCTTGCGGCTGGGAGGGGTTTGGAAGGGAAATCGACTGCTTCTGATGGGAATATAGGCCTAAATTACTTCTTTGCGATGATTTTGTATATGAAAATTCCCTTAAAACGTACATTTGCGCCTTTTTCCACCAGATAAAGTCTAAAAACCCTACTTTTCCTTTAACCCTATCCCAAAAGCAGGTCTCCCGCTAGCTCTCACCAACCTTCATAAACCTCAAGAACTTTTCACTTATCGCCTCATCACACTTCGGACACCTGACCCTCCCCCTGGCAATCACCCTCAAACACTCCAAAGAGCAAAGCTTATGTGTGCAGGGCAGAGAAATGTGTCCTGCCTTTACCTTCCTTTTGAACAGCTTTGAGAGAGTGGACTGTTTGGGCCACTTTTTGTCGCATAGGCAGCAGGCTTCACTGTTTAAGTGGAGAAATGTGCGCTCTTGCTTGTTAATGCACTTCGAACAGGATAGGAAATCGGTGTCTTTGATGGGCCGGGTTCCGCATTCGATGCAGATGTTGTTCTTTTTGCGCTCGTGGAAGCTGGCTTTTAGCTCTTCTTGCAGGTTTTCCACGCTTTTAGTGAAATCCATCGATACTACCGTAGGAACTGCTCGATTTGAGGGCGGAATTGAGGACTCGACGATCGAAGGCCTATGGGCGAACTGCTGTAAGCAGGTCTGTGAACAGAAGAGCAGCTCTGAAACCGACGGAAAGCCCTGTGTAAAAGCCACATTATACGCATTCGCGCAGTATTGGCACTTTACAGGGAACAATACCTCTGCAAGTAGCTGATAACTGCCTTGATTTAGCACTAAACGGGCCAATGTCTTGTAGCTGAACTCGGAGTTGAGTGCTGCAGTCAGGTCTGCGGGGTTGAAATCGAGTTCATAAGGAAGGGGGTTGGGGGTGACTTCCCAGGGATTAGGGAAGGACAGTTCCTCTGGGATTAGGGCTAAAGCGGGCTGGGAAAAGGACTGGTCGGGAGAAGGTGATTTGGGCTTCAGCGAATCTGCCGGCTCGAGACTAGGCCTCGGGTTCGATACATCGGTTGAAAAGTCGCTGATGCGGCTATCAAACAGCCTCACTGCCTGACTGGGACTGATCCACTCCTTTATAGTGCAGAAATCCGGCCTAAAGCTTTCGTTTTCCTCCAACATGTACCCTAGCAACCCCTTCAAATCAGCAGAATACGGCAAAGCTGCGATTTCCTCCCTAGCCGCCTTCGCCAGTCCTTGTATCTTCGCTAGTCCCATGCTCGGCCCCAACTTAGCCATATACAGCCACGTCAGCCCAAATGAGTATACATCCGACTTGAACATGTTGTGTTCGACCTGGAGGTCCACTCTACCCTGGGACTGTAGATAGGCTCTTTTCAGGGCTGGGGATAGGAAGTAGGGGGAGCCTTTGAGGGTGGAGGTGGAGGCGCGGAGGGCGAAATGCTTGGCGGAGCCGAAGTCGCCAACTTTGATAGTGCCGTCTTTCTTGAGGAAGAGGTTCTGAGGCTTTATGTCCCTGTGGCAGAGGCCACTTTTTTGGGCGTATTCTAGGGCGCCGATAATTGAGTGCAAATAGGCCCAGAGCTGGCTTTCGGACCAAGGGTTTCCTTCCCTCGCCCTGACCCCGATTTCCTGATACAAGTCCGTGTCCAACTTCTCAATCGCCAGACTCACTACAAACTTATCCCCTCTCTGTCCCAGCGCCACTCCATACACAGTCACCACATTCGGATGTGCATTCAAACTCGTCTGCTTCAGCGCCTCTTCCACTGCCTCCGAAGCATCACTGACTGCATGGAATTGCAGCTCCTTGATGATTATTGGAAGTCTTGTAGTGGTTAGTTCACCATGGTAGACGGATATGCCAGCGGGTTGGTTTTCGTATATACAGGCAAGCTTGCAGAGTTCTTCTTCTCGCATTAATTACTATTAGGTCTACAGGGAACTGGAGACTAAGAGGAGACGGTGGAGTGCTGGAGTTGGCAGTTTGGGGAACAGAAAAGGAGGGAAAGGCAGGAGTAGGGCTCGAGAAGGTCTTGCTTGTATACATGAGCGCAGTGATGACAACGCAGGTTGATAGTGACAGACCCAGTCACTAACTTGCTAAATAGGAATAATCTCCTGAGGCTTTCTTCAGGCTTAATTGGGATTTCGGAAAGCCACAATTGAGCGTAGTTTACAGGACTAGAAGCCGATGGCCGACTTCCAGTCATTCTACTCGACGGTCTCGTACTAACATCGGAAATTCTCTCCAAATCAGGTCGAATTTGCCCCAAAGTCTCACTTAGCTGCAGGAAATCAGGCCTAACGGCCTCATTCCCCAGCAACATAAGGCCCAAAACTCCTTTCCAGTTCTTGGAAAACGGTAATTTCCCGATTTCCCCACTTATTTCCAACTCCTCATTGTCCGGCTTCCTGGTGAATTCGCCGCCTTTGGACATCATTAGCAGGGTCAGGCCCAAAGCATATACATCCGCTTTATGCACATTATAGGTCAATTTTACCTCTTCCCCATATGCCATTTTGCGGGAAAATCGCTCAAATAGCCCTGGTTCCATCGATTTGGCCTGTTTTCGCAGGGAAATTTCGCTTAGTAAAGGGTCGCTGGGGCCTTTGGCGCTGTAGGCGAAGCTGCCTAGTTTGACGTTGTCTCCTTGGAAGAAGACTGATTTGGGGGAAATGTTGCGGTGAGCGAATTGGCACAGTTGGCCTTGAGTCAGAACGGTTGTTAAAGCTTTCAAACAGTTCCACAGTTCCTCCTCCCTCCACTTCCTACCTCTGCCAATTTCAGTCTCCACACTGGTTTCCATCCACTCCAAGCACAGGGAAGACCTGAACTCCCCAGTGCTCTCTACCTTCTCAGCATAGTGCTTAAAGAACTTCACAACGTGCGGGCCGCTCAAAAAAATGAGATGCTGGGCTTCCGAGAGTAGAGCGCCGGAGGCAGTATTAGGGTCGTAGGAGGTGCATTGCTTGACGAATACAGGCTCGCCGCTGACTAGACGGCCGCGATACGTGCGCTGCAAAGGGGTTTTTTCGCTGAGCAAAGTGGACTCCAGGACGGAGGAGGAATGCTGGTGGTCCATAGAGTATTAGTGATAACCGGAGATGGTATTTAAAACACTGGGGAGTGGGTTTGGACTGATGGGCTTGAGTGCCTCTTCCACTGTTTTCGACTAATCACTGACTGCTATGACCAAAGTCGCAGACTTTAATAGTGCCTTCGTTTTGGGGAAGAGGTTTTATGGCCGGGATGCAAAACCATTCGTTGGGGCGTATTTTATGGCGCTTATCGCTGAGTGCAAATACGTCTGGAGCTGGTTTTGTCGACACGGGTTTCCTTCCCTCACCCTGACCCCGATTTCCTGATACCATGTCCGACCTCTCAACCTCCAGACTCGCTACAAACTCATCCTCTCTCTTTCCCAACACCACTCTATACACAGTCACCACATTCAGATATGCATTCAAACTCGTCTGCTATAGCGCCTCTTCCACTACTTCCGATCCATCACTCACAGAAGGAATTGCATTTATTATTGGGAGTCCTACAGAGCAGTATTTTACTTATTTTTCAGTCTTGGCCGCTGTTTTTGTGCGATTTGGCAGTTCTTTATACTTTCAACAGGTACCGAATCTCTGCAGAGGAAAGCCTAGGGAGGCAGTGATAAATCGCCCTCAATCCCTACTTCACTGTCCTTCTTCGCTGCGCTAGCTATATCCGCTGCATACCTGCAAGTCCGCGTATTTAACCTAAGGATTTAGCTATTTGCAATCGCCACCGTCCCATCCGTATACTACGTGGTTGCAGATGT
>Ga0247837_1004925_pt1 | contig 20802 bp, 16 predicted proteins | sample LaCtaG_2_FD_187115 | JGI IMG/M metagenome (GOLD analysis project Ga0247837, IMG submission 187115) | Freshwater microbial communities from meromictic Lake La Cruz, Castile-La Mancha, Spain - LaCruzMarch2015_14.5m | ecosystem: Environmental > Aquatic > Freshwater > Lake | place: Spain: Castile-La...
GTGCAGCTTGCCTTCCAGCCAGAAGCCGCTGGCGATGCCTTGGTCGAAATGGCCTTCCTTCTTGCCCGTGCGATCCGTTTGCCGGCTGAAGCTCTGCAATTGTCGCTCGCCCAGGTCAGAAGTGAGCACAGCCACGATGACGGCCCCTACAGGCTCATGCGTCTGGCTCATGACGGGGGTGACGATCAGCTCACGCAGGTGCTGTTTGCCGTCGAAGCCCTTGGCCATCGTGTAGCCAATCTCTTGCTTCTCATCCACCTCTGCAGCCAGGCGTTTCATGGAGGCGCGGAACAGCTCTCGTTGCTTGTCGTTGGGCCCATCGCGACGGCGCGCCAAGACCGAACGTGCTTCGTCGATGGAGACGATCTTACCATCGGGATCAAGCATGGTGATGACGTCGCCTTCGGCATCGACCACACCGACGGTAGGCCGGTCATTGGGGCGCAGTCCTGAGCCGTCCAGCTTACCCATAGTGCCGGGGCGAGTTGCGTTGCCACTAGGACGCAGGCTATCCTTGCTGGGGCGAAAGGGGGAAAGAACAGACCCGGTTAGTAAGGACAGGTCATAGAACTCCTTCAGCTCGTCCATCACCTCGGTGCGAATGCGGGTGCTATCGGTCTTTTCGATGGCCGCCGCCAGGGCATCGTTGTCCGCGAGCTTTCGGCATTGCTTGCGGATGTCATCCAGGCGCTGGAACTGGCGCTCGGTGAAGTAGCGGACCTCCGCCTTGAAATCCTCCTCGAAATTCCGCTGATACACCTGGCGAACATAGCCCTGGGTGACGACGGCGGTGCCCACGGTGCCCCCTGCCACGACGACCGACATGATAAGGATAAGTTTGGCGCGGAGAGGAAGGGTCATTGGTGGGGGGAAAGCTACCAGCTGGAACCCGCTGCGCTCAAGAAAGCTTCCCGAGATTTCGTCTTCTGGCGTGCAAAGCAAAAAAAGGTTGCCAAAATCGGCTGAGAGAGTTCATTCGCGCCCCCTCGCCCAGCTTTTTTACCCTGGGCACTCACCCTTTACCCGCACGGAGCTATGCATCCCACCATCGCCAAGATTTCCAAAGAGCAAATGAAGCAGGACTTCCCCGAGTTCGGTCCTGGCGATTCCGTGAAGGTTCATTGCCGAGTCATTGAAGGTGACAAAGAACGTATCCAGATCTTCGCTGGTATCGTGATCGCTGATGGCGGTCGTGGCCTGGGCCAAGCTTTCACTGTTCGCCGCATCTCTTACAACGAAGGTGTGGAGCGTGTGTTCCCCGTTCATAGTCCACGTATTGCTAAGGTCGAAGTCATCAAGCGCGGCAGTGTCCGTCGTGCCAAGCTGCACTACTTGCGCGGCCGCAAGGGCAAGGACGCTACCTTCGTCAAGGAAGCAGTCTAATCCATTTTCAAAATCAAGGCGGGCAGCAGTGCCCGCCTTTTTTGTCCTTGGGTGTCCCGTCATGACGGGCCCGGTTGTGTGACAATTGAAAGTCTGAGCGCGAGCGAAGCTATGCCCTCTCCCACAAGTTGGCGAGGGCAGGGCTTCGAGTGCGACCAGCGCTAACCAAAAAGCCAACCTGACTAAACCCGCTCCAACGGCACCACCGCATCGTCAAGCGCGGCGACTTGTTCGCCAAAAGCCACGCGGCGGTAGAAGCAATCGTTGGCCCCGGTATGGCAGCAGCCGGAGCCCTGCTGATCCACCTTGGCGATCAGCGCGTCTTGGTCGCAATCGGTGCGCAGTTCCACCACCCGCTGAATCTGGCCACTGGTCTTTCCCTTGTGCCAGAGCTCGCTGCGGCTGCGGCTCCAGTAGACCATCTCGCCCAGTTCCAGGGTCAGTTTCAGCGATTGCTCGTTCATGTAGGCCAGCATCAGTGGCTCATGGGTCTTCGCATCAATGGCTACGACGGGCAGCAGGCCATGCTCGTCGAACTTGGGGGCAAAGGTGAGTCCCTGTTCGATGCTGTGCTTGGAGTCGCGCGTGCCAAAGGTCATAGACTGCGCATGAAGAATCATTTGCGGCTCGTTGCAAGTAAGGAAGTCGAGAGAACGGCTTTCAGACTTCCATCTCCCAGCTTCTAACCCTCCCTCTGCCATGAAACGCTTCGCCCTAGCCTTGCTGCCAATGACATCCTTGTTCGCTGGCGAACTGACATGGAAGCCGCTCTCGTCTCTGCCGGACCAAGAAGGCTTCGCGGGCATGTATGCAGGTGTCAGCTATGGTGCCTTGCTCGCTGCAGGCGGCGCGAACTTTCCCGACAAGAAGCCCTGGGAAGGCGGCATCAAGGCCTGGTATGACACCGTATTTGCCCTTGAGATCCCGGATGGCGAATGGCGTGCCGTGGGCAAGCTACCGAGCACTCGTGGTTACGGAGTGAGCATTACTGCTGACGGCGGCCTGCTGTGCATCGGCGGCGCGAATAGTGAGCAGCATTTGATCGACTGTTTCGTGCTCAAGTGGGATGGCCGGACATTGCAAACGAAGCCGCTGCCAGCCCTGCCCAAGCCGATGGCCAATATGTGCGGTGCGCGGCTGGGGGATGTGATTTATATCGCGGGCGGCATCGAAACGCCGACCTCGACCGGGACGCTTGGTAGCTTTCTCGCATTAGATCTGAAAAACCTGGATCGTGGCTGGCAATCGCTGCCCACCTGGCCTGGCAGACCACGAATGCTAGCGACGGCAGCAGCGTGCGCTGGTGACTTTTTCCTTGTCGGCGGCACCGATCTTCATGCCGGACCGGACGGCAAACCGGTGCGCACTTACTTGTTGGACGCCTATCAATTCACCCCAGGCACTGGATGGAAAAAGATTGCGGACTTGCCGCAGCCCAGCCTCGCGGCTCCTTCACCAGCATTGGCAGATGAGCGAGGGTTCGTCGTGCTAGGCGGCGATGATGGCAAGCTGATCAACTTCGAGCCAAAGATAAAGCATCCGGGCTTTCCGCATGTCGCATTCGCTTATGAGGTCATGATCGACACGTGGACCCAAATCACAGACATGCCCGTGGCTAACGTGACGAACCCCGCAACGGATTGGCTTGGGACGACGGTCGTGGTGAGCGGCGAGGCGCGGCCTGGTGTGCGCTCGCCAGCGGTTTGGCAGGTGCAGCGCAAGAAGGCAGCCCCCTGATTTCGTTACCGGCAGATGCTTCGCCTTGTTGTCTTCGCTCTTTTGCTGCCTGCTACGGCGGGTGCCATCGACTTCGCCCGCGATGTGTATCCGGCGTTGCAACGCGCGTGCTTCGAGTGCCACGGGCCCGACCACCAGAAAGGTGAGCTGCGCCTGGACGTCAGCGTGGCTGTGAAGCACAAGGCTATCGTCGCAGGCAAGCCGCAAGAGAGCGATCTGATTCGTCGCGTGTCCCTGCCTCAAGAAGATAAGGAAGCGATGCCGCACCGTGGCGAGCGCCTCAGTGCGGGCGAGGTCGCGAACCTGAAAGCCTGGATCGCCGCCGGTGCCGTGTGGCCTGACCAGCTCCAGACCGCGAAGCATTGGAGCTACGTGAAGCCCGTGCGCCCAGCATTGCCTGCGGTGAAGGATCAAACTTGGGGCAAGCTGGCCATCGACCGCTTCATCCTGGCGAAGCTCCAAACGGAAGGCTTGCTGCCTGCGCCTGAAGCCTCGCCTGCAGTACTGATCCGACGTCTGTCGCTCGACCTCACTGGCTTGCCACCGAGTGCTGAGGAGGTCATCGCTTTTGAAAAGACCCGGAGCGATAAGGCTTACGAGTCAATGGTGGATCGCCTGCTCCGGTCGCAGGAGTTTGGTGTGCGCTGGGCGCGCCCTTGGTTGGACCTGGCGCGTTACGCGGACTCCCACGGGTTTCAGCGCGACGATCTGCGCAGCATCTGGGGCTATCGCGATTGGGTGGTGAATGCGCTGAATGCGGACCTGCCCTTCGACCAGTTTACCATTGAGCAAGTCGCAGGCGATTTGTTGCCCAACGCGACTCCGCAGCAAGTCATCGCAACCGGCTTTCATCGCTGCACACCGACGAATGTGGAAGCCGGCACCGAGCCGGAGGAGAGCCGCATCAACCAAGTCATCGACCGCGTGAACACCACGGGTGCAGTCTGGCTTGGGACCACGCTGGAGTGTGCGCAGTGCCACAATCACAAGTATGATCCGTTCTCGCAGCGCGACTACTACGGCCTGCTCGCCTACTTCAACAACACGGAGAAAGAGGCCGAGCGCACAAATCCAAAGGTGCCTGGCAGCATTCAATTCAAGGGCGTTCCCTTCGCGCTGGGCGCTAGCAATGACCCAGCTCTGGTGGCGAAGCTGCAACCCCGGCTGCAAGCTCTTCAGAGCAAGCTGGAGAATGCGGATGAATTGCCTGCTCGCGAAGTAGCGAAAATGCGCAAGCAGGCAGCGGTGATCGAGAAGCAGCTTGCTGCTGCGAAGACGCCCACCAGCGAGGTGATGCGCGAGTTGCCGGAGCCACGCATGACAGCGATCTTCAAGCGCGGTGTTTATACTGACCATGGCGATGCCGTCCTCGCAGGTTCACCGGCCATCATTGAAGCCAAGGCGTCGGGCACCAATCGGCTTGCCCTTGCACGATGGCTTGCCAGTAAGGATAACCCGCTGACGGCACGTGTAACGGTGAATCGCTGGTGGGCGGAGATCTTTGGCCAAGGCATCGTGACCACCGTGGAGGACTTCGGTATCAAAGGCGCGCTACCGACGCATCCCGAGCTACTCGACTGGCTAGCCGTCGAGTTCATGGAGCACGGCTGGAGCATGAAGCACATCCTCAAGCAGATCGTCATGAGCGCAACGTATCGGCAGGGAGCCCAGGGCAACCAACACAGTGCCATTCTCTACGCCAGTGGTCCTCGCTTTCGCATGGACGCGGAGATGATCCGTGACAATGCGCTTTCGATTGCCGGTCTGATCAACCTCAAACAAGGCGGCGAACCCATTCGCCCGCCGCAGCCCGATGGCTTGTGGCAAAAGGTGGGGGGGCAGCAATACAAGTATGAGGTCAGCCCCGGTGCCGAGCAGTATCGGCGCGGTTTGTATGTGGTGCTGAAGCGAGGCTCGCCGTATCCGAGCTTCACCACCTTCGATGCCGGCCCGCGCATGGCCTGCGTCGTGAAGCGCAGCCGCAGCAACACGCCGCTGCAAGCCCTGACGTTGCTGAATGATCCGGTCTATGTCGCGGCGGCGAAAGCGTTCGCTGAACGCATCATCCATGACAGTCCCGGCGCATCCATCATGGCACGTCTCGAGCACGGCTTCCGTGTTGCTTTGGCAAGAGCGCCCACAGCGCATGAGGTGGCTGTTTTGAGCCGATTGTGGGAGGCTCAGCGTGCCGCATCCAATGACGAGTCTGCTGCCTGGTATGCGGTGGCGACGGCGCTTCTGAATCTGGACGAGACCATCACCAAGGGCTGAGAGTATGAACACTGACTTCCTTCACGTATCACGCCGTCACCTGTTCAAACAGACTGGCTTTAGCTTGGGCACTGCGGCGTTGGGTTCGTTGCTGGCGCGCGAGTCGAAGGCCGCTCTGCAACCGCACTTCGCACCGAAGGCGAAGCATGTGATTTACCTGCACATGATCGGTGCGCCCTCGCAGCTGGACCTGTTCGACTATAAACCGATGCTGCAAAAACTGGATGGGCAACGGTGCCCAGACGAACTGCTCAAAGGCAAGCGGTTCGCTTTCATTGGTGGCGAGATGTCACTGGCGGGCAGCGAGTTCAAATTTAGCAAGTTTGGCCAGAGCGGTGCCGAGATGTCGGAGCTGCTGCCGCACCTGAGCACCGTGGCGGATGACATTTGCATCATCAAGTCGCTGCATACAAACGAGATCAATCATGCGCCCGCGCAGATGTTCCTGCACACGGGTTTCGGGCAGGGTGGAAGGCCGGGGATGGGCGCGTGGGTGACGTATGGCCTGGGCACCGAGAATGCCGACATGCCTGCGTATGTGGTGCTGCTCAGCGGACCACCTGGCGGGGCTGGCACGGCACTGTGGGGTACGGGCTTTTTGCCCAGTGTGCACCAGGGGGTGCAGTTCCACGGCAGTGGCGAGCCGGTGCTATTTCTGAACAATCCCAAAGGCCACAGCCGCGCGGACCGTCGTCGTGTGCTGGATGCGGTGCGCGAGCTGAACACGGCCCAGCTCAGCACTGTGCAAGATCCTGAAATTGCTACCCGCATCAGCCAATACGAGATGGCCTTTCGGATGCAGGCGAGCGTGCCAGAGCTGATGGACATCAAAGGCGAAAGCCAGGCGACGCTGGACTTGTATGGCGCGCAGTCGGGCAAGGCATCCTTTGCCAACAACTGCCTCCTTGCGCGGCGACTCGTGGAGCGCGGCGTGCGCTTTGTGCAGTTGTTCGATTCCGACTGGGACCACCATGGAGGCTTGAAGAATCGCATCACCGCCAAGGCGAAGGATGTCGATCAAGCGATGGCCGCCCTGGTGCGCGACCTCAAACAACGCGGCCTGCTGGATGAAACGCTGATCATCTGGGGCGGCGAGTTCGGCCGCACGCCGCTGCGTCAGGGGATCGACGGTAATGGTGGCAAGACCAGCCCTGGGCGTGACCACCACAAGGACGCCTACACGATGTGGATGGCGGGTGGTGGTGTGAAGCCCGGCGTGACTTATGGCAAGACGGACGAGCTAGGCTTCAATATCGCGGAGAACCCGGTTCACACGCATGATCTGAACGCGACGGTGCTGCATCTGCTCGGCCTGGATCATGAGCGGCTGACCTTCCGCTATCAGGGCCGCGATTATCGCTTAACGGATGTGCACGGTGAGCGGGTGCGTGGAGTGCTGGCGTAGCTTCACATCACGCGCAGTCGCGTCAGGTCTTGGGTATCGACTAACCCTACAGGCTTACCGTCGCCATCGACGACGACCAAGTCATCAATGCGTGCGTGCTCCAGGGTGGCCAGCACCTCGGCAGCGAGCTTGTTTGCGCTGATGTGGATGGGTTTCACCGTCATATAATCGCGAACGGGTGAGTCGCTGATGGCGGTGTCTTTTTGGAAGGCGCGGACGAAGTCTCCGTGCGTGAACACGCCGGTGAGTTTGCCATCATCGTCAATGACAACTGCTGCGCCAGCACGTGCTTTGGTCATGGTTTGCAGCGCGCTGCTGATGGTCGTGTCCGGGCTGATCAAAGCCAAGGCATCTCCTGTGCGCATGAGGTCGCTGACCTTGGTCAGCAGCACGCGCCCGAGCGAGCCGCCGGGGTGCAGCTTGGCGAAGTCCTCCTGCTGAAAACCACGCGCCTCTAGCAGCACCATGGCCAGCGCATCGCAGAGCACGAGCATGGTGGTCGTGCTGGACGTGGGCGCGAGGTTCAGGGGGCAAGCCTCGCGGCTCACGTTGGTATCGAGAGTGATGTCAGCATTGCGGGCCAGGGTGCTGTCGGCATTGCCGGTGATGGCGATGAGTGTGAGGCTCTGGCGGCGCAGGTGCGGGAGCAGGTTGAGCAGTTCGCTGGTTTCGCCGGAGTAGCTCAGCAGGATGGCCAAGTCGCCCTCGTCGATCATGCCGAGGTCGCCGTGCAGCGCGTCCTGCGCGTTCAGCAGCACGGTAGTCGCACCGGTGGAGTTCAGCGTCGCGGCTAGCTTGCGGCCGATGTTGCCGCTCTTGCCCACGCCGCAGATCACCAGCTTTCGCTTTTGTTGCAGTGTGCTGATGATGCGCTCGATAGCGGCGGAAAAGGCATCGCCGATGCGCGCGTGCAGGCGTTGCAGTTCCTCGATCTCGAGGTCGATCACGCGGCGGGCTTTTTCAGGATAATTCATGTGGCGGAAAACGGCAGGCTTCGGCACACTGAGCGCCCGCGCGTGGCGCTCACCCTACTCAACCCTGCTTTCCCGATCAATGCCGAACAACCCCGTGGTGGCCAGCTATGTGGCCGACTTTTTGAAGATCGACCAGCTGCATGTCTACCGCCAGCTCACGGGGTTGAACCAGGAGTTCGACATGCATGTGTTCACGCATCATCGCGAGAACGTGGCCTATTATCCTTATCTCGAGAAGTGGCTTCATGTGCTGCCCAAGCCGCGTCTCCGCTGGTGGCGGCGCTTCATTCACAAGCAGATCAAGCAAGAGCCCTGGCAGATGTTTGGCTGGGAGCTGCGCCGTTGGCTGCTTGCCCTGACACGGGTGGACGCACAGGTGCTGCACATTTACTTTGGGCACGTTGCACCGCAGTTCATCCCGCTGATGAAGGCCTGGCCGCATCCGGTGGTCGTTTCCTATCATGGCGCGGATGCAGGGGTGGACATGGACAAGCCGCGCTATCGAACGGCGATGCAGGAAGTGTTCCGTCTGGCGGCGCAGGTGCAGAGCCGCTCAATCGCCTTGTCTGAGGACTTGGTGAAGCTTGGCTGCCCGCCAGAGAAGATCGCGTTGCAGCGCACGGGCGTGCCGTTTGATAAATGGCAATTCAAGCCGCGCACCCCACCGGAAGATGGAGCCTGGCATCTGCTGCAGAGCTGTCGCTTCATCGAGAAAAAGGGCCTGGATCTGACTCTGCAAGCCTTCGCCGAGGTGGTGAAGCAGTATGCCAAGGCTCGGCTCACGCTGGCAGGCAGCGGGCCACTGCGCGAGGCCTTGCAGCATCAGGCCGAAGCGCTGGGCGTGGCCGGGAGCGTGACCTTTCCGGGGTTCCTGCATGAGGGTCGCCTCGCGCCGCTGGTGTATGATGCCCATCTCTGCCTGCACCCCAGCCGCACGGGCAAAGATGGCAACCGCGAGGGCGTGCCGAATGCGATGCTCGAGGCGATGGCCAGCGGCTTGCCAGTCGTCGCTACCAACCACGGCGGTATTCCAGAGGCGATTGCCAATGGAGTCAGCGGCTTGCTTGTGGAGGAGAATGACGCCCCCGCGCTAGCACAGGCGGTGCTGCGCTTGATCCAGGACGCCAGCCTGCGGTCTTCGATCGCCCAGGCGGGGCGTGAGGCGGTGGAGGAGAACTTCGCTCGCGAAAAGCAGGACGCTCGGCTGGCGGCCAGCTACAAAGAATTGATGGCAGCGGCGGCCAGTCGCCGATAAAAAGCTGCTGCACGTCCATGTTTCCCTCCTCCAGACCGCACTTGGCATTGATGGCTTGCTGCTTCGTGGCTGCCGTACTGCTCAGCTTTTTGCTGGTCATGGGTTGGCGCAGGCACTTGGATAGGGCGGATCGCAGCTTGACCGTGCTGAAGGCGGACGAGGCCTTGGGGCAGCGTCCTCAGCCGCCGATCGTGGTGCGAAAGCCGAAGGTGCTCACGCCACCGCCAGCGCCGCCTACCGAGGAGTCGCTCAAATTGTCCGATCTGGCGCGCTCGCAGGAGGCACCGCTTTTCCCAGAGCCCGTGCTCCTAAGCACTCCCATCAGTCCAGTGCGAGAGTTCGCCGCGCATGCCACTTTGCAGCGGTTCTTGCAGGCGGAGACCTGGTTGGAAAGGCTGCCGCTGGTGGTGGATTCGGATCGTGTGCGGTCGGCAATGCGCGATTTCTACGAAGTCCGCCGCCACCAGGACCCCCGCGCTGAAGGCCCTTCACGGCAGGCCATGTTCCGTATTAACAACACGGAGGTTTTACTGTATTCATTCGCCAGCGCACGGCCGGGAGCAGTGACGGACGTAGCGCTCACGGCGCGTGATGGTTCACCGTTCAAGGTGGATTGGGAGAGCTTCGTCGGGGCCAGCGAGATGAGTTGGCCCGACTTCAAGAAGCAGCGCACGACCGAGCCGCAGTTGTTCCGCGTTTTTGCGCAGGTCGATGATTACTACAACTATGAGTTCAGCGATGCGGCGAAGTCCATCTCCGTGCATCTCACGTCGCCCGACGGGCTCTACTTCATCTATGGTTTCTGCGCGCGCGACTCAGCGGTGGGACAGACGCTCACGGCGTTGCAATCGAGCGGCCCCTCGCGCATGGCGCTGACCTTGAGGCTGGCCTTCCCGCCGGAGGCTGAATCTGACCACTGCGTGAGCATCACGGGCGTGGTGGCAAATCGCTGGCTACTGGTGCCTTAGCGCAAAGAGCGCGTGAGGAAGGGGACCTCGGGTTCCAGGAGGCTGAGAGGGGAGATTTTTTCCGCCAGCCGGAAGCCTTCGACCTCGCGTCCGGCGAGGGTGAACAGGCAAGAGGCGACGGCGCGTGGGCCGGGTGCGAGGCGCGTAGCATCTGGCAAGTTTTCCAAGGCTTGGCGCATCAGGTCATCGCGCCCAAAGCGGTAGGCCGCGAGGGCGCGCAGCAGGGCAGGGGGCAGCGTGGCCGAGGGGGCAGCGCTCGCCTGGGCAGGCTGCTGAAAGCCGAGCACCTCCTCGCCAGCGGACTCCATTTCCAGGCCAGAGACCAGCCGCAGGTAGTTCAGCTGATCCAGGTAGCTTTGGCTATCGGGGCGCAGGGTGAGCAACTCATGTAGCGTGGTCATCATGCCCACCACGTCCTGGTCCAGGCGCTGGAGTTCCACGATTTTTTCCAGCAAGCGTAGGCGCTGGGCTGGGCGCGCGGTGGCCACGCTGCGGTAGCCCTCCACGGCCAAGTCATTGTGGTGATGCTGTTCCGCCACGCCCGCTACGCGCAGGACGATCGCGCTTTCGCCCCGCCCGGAGAGATCGTAGGCACGGCGAATGTGGTGGCGTGCATCGACTTGATTGGCCTTCAGTTGGGCATAGCACTGCGCCTGAATCAGGTGGGCGGTGGGTGCCGTGATTGGGGGCTTGCCCGTCTGCACCAGTTTCAGTAGGGGAGCCCACTGGCCTGCGGCGGACAGCGCATCGGCATACAGTAGGAAGAGGTCGGCATCTTTATGGACCGACTGCTGGGGGAGGATGCGCAAGATGCGGTCGTGCTCGCCCTCCAGACCCAGCCAGCGCAGGAACGCATACTTCTCGCTCGCTGGTCGGCCTGCATTGCGCGCTTCCTCGGCAGCGATGACGTGTTCTCGCTCCAGCGGATGCAGGCGCACATAAGTGCGCAGCATGGTGTAGCGCAGGTCGTCGTAGGTGCGCGGGTGCTTCTCCACGAGGGCCTTTAGCTCCTTGGCCTGTTGGGGGTCGAGCGTGCTGGTCTGGCAAAGGTGCACGATGGCTGTCAGGGCCGCCGCATCGTCAAGCCGCGCGATCTCCCAGATGACACTTCTGGCCTGGGAGAGGGCCGATTCAAAGGCCTGGCTCTCCTCCAGCATGGCAAGGTGCAGCCGAGATTCCGTGTCCTGTGGTGGGCGCTGCCAAGCCTGGCGCAGCACGCGGATCGCCTCCTCGGTCTGGCCCTGGGCACGCAAGACGCCTGCCTGCAACTCCATGCCCTTGCGGCTGTCCTTTTCAGTGACCGGCAGTTGATCGTAGAGGCGCTTGGCCGCGCTCGGATCGCCCAATCGCAGCAGGATCTCGCCCAGGCGGCGCTGGTCCCCTGGCGTGGCTTGGCCAGAGCTAATCAGCTTGCGCTGAAAGGTCAGCGCGGATGACGGGTCGTCGTAGCCACGCATGAACAGCTCTGCCGTCACGCGTAGCACCGCGGCCTGATCGGGCGAGCGCCGGATCGCGGCCTGGATCAGTTGCGCGGCGGCTTCCCAGCGCTGGTTTTCCATCAATGCGGTCGTTTCCTTGGCGGCCTGGTCCGCTCGCCACTTGTCATAGCGATTGAGAACGCGCCTGCCGTTGAGGACGAGCAAGAGGCTGCCCACGATCATCACGGCTGCCAGAATCGTCAGCGCATAGAGGCCGACGTTGCTCGTGCTCTCGGGTGCAGGTGCTGGGTCGGGAGACGCACTCATGGTCACGGGAAAATCAAGGAGCGAACTCCAGCACGCAACGGAAGCCCAGGTCGTAGCGCGTGAAGGTCTTGGCGTAGTGCTGGCGTGCGGAGGTCAGCAGCGCGTCGGGCGATGACATCAGCCATGATCCACCACGCACCACCCGTTCATTCGCCGCGCCGGGCCACTCGTCAGCGCACCACTCACTGACATTGCCGCCCAGGTCGTGAAGACCCGTCGCGCTGGGCACTAGCGACGCTACGGGCGCGGTGTAGCTATGGCTGTCTTGGAAGCCTGGGATATTGGGCGCGTCCAGGTTCACGGTCAGCGGCTTCGGCGGCCACTGACCCCAGGGGTAGGCGGTCTTGTCGCTCAAGTGCTTCGCAGCTGGGTCGGCTCCCGGTTCAGCCTTCAACCCGGCAGCGATGGACCACTCGCTGTCCTTTGGCAGACGGTAGCTTGCACCGGCCGGCAGCAGCTTGTTTTGCACGTCTTGCTCCGTCAGCCAGGCGGCAAAGGCCGTCGCATCCTCCCACGCGATGGAGACGGCTGGATGATTCGTCGTGCTGCTGAAGCGTGTGGGCTCGCCGGGCTTCTTGCCGGCGGCCTTACGCCAGGCATCCATGGCCGCGATGGTGACCTCCGTCTTGCCGACGAGCACGGGCAAGCCTTCCACTGGCAGGAATTCCATGCCCAGGGGATTCTTGAAGGGCACACCAGCCTTCGCCGGGCTCAGCGTGGCTGGGTCGATCAAGGTCGCGCTGCCTCCCGCTGCGGTCGCTTTGAGCAAGTCTTTCACCGCCTGCGAGTCGCCGCTCTTCTTCATCATCAGCTCGGCGCGCTTGTCTTCGGTGGCCTTGGTTTCGGCAGCGCTGACCGCGGCTAGGAGTTCAGCGGTGCGTTGCTTGTCCTCAAACACGCAGCGAAAGCCGACGGTCGGCGCGCGCATGTCCACCGGCACCTCGTAGCGATACGCCGAGACCAAGGCCTCACGGCGGAAGTAAGCCCACGAGCCACCACGCAGCGTGCCCACGGGGGTGGAGCGCAGCTCGCGATCCCAGGCCCACTCCCAGACATTCCCCACGACATCGTGCAAACCCTCCGCCGTGGGCTTAAAGCTGCCGACAGGGGCTGTGAATGGAAAGCCATCCTTGTAGCCCTCGATCTCCTTTTCTTGCAGGTTCGCCGCGCCCTCTGGCGGCGGCCATTGCGTGCCCCAGGGGAACTTGATCGTCTCTTGCAGGCGGTCCTCGGTGGACACGTTTTCCTTGCGGTCCGAGCCCAGTCCCGCCGCCGCATTCCACTCCGTGTTGGTCGGCAGACGGTAGCCTTGGTTGGCCTTGATCTTGCCCTGCGTGCGCTCGGTCTGGGTCAGCCAGTTGCAGAAGGCCAGCGCGTCTTGCAGGTTGATCCCGACCACGGGATGATCATCGCCCTGCCCAAAGTGAGGTTTGAAGGTCCACTCGTAGTCGCCGCTTTTGAGCATCGCTTGGTAATCCGACACACGGGTCTCGTTCACGGCAAAAAGCACCGTGGTGCCGGGCACCGGGGCGAACTTCATCCCAAGCGAATTGGCGAAGGCGGACGCAGTGCCCTGGGCGTGAAGCGGAGACACCACCAGCGTGGCGAGCAGAGGGCAGAGGAAAAGTCGTCGCATGGCATGAGTCGCGCCGCGTGGAGACACGCCGGATACGTGCCCCAGAGTGTGGTTTCCTGGCGGTGGTGTCAACCCAGCGCCCACCACCGCGCCGTCACGGCCTCGTTTTTCATCGTGCATCGTTGCGACGCGCGTGCATGATTGCCACCATGAAGCGGATTTTCACCCTGGGCCTCACCTTTGCACTGATGGTGCCACTGCATGCGCAAACCCCGCTGAAATCAAAGTCGGCGGATGATCCGTATGAGCAACTGCAACTGCTCACCACGGCCATGGAGATGATCCGAGAGAACTACGTGGATGAAGGCAAGGTGACGTATGAAGAGCTGATCTCTGGCGCGTTGGATGGCATGTTGCGCCGCCTCGATCCACATTGCGAATACATGGGGAAGCAGCTCTTCGATGACATGCAGCGCGAGCAGACCGATACCTCCGAAGGGGTCGGCATCACCATCGCCCTGCGCGACAACGTGCTGACCATCGTCACTGTCCGCGAAGACGGACCAGCCGCCAAAGCCGGGCTGCTCTCCGCTGACCAGTTGGTGCGTATCAATGACGTGCTGACCGATTCCGTGGGCGTGGCCGAGGCGATCAAGCTGCTCAAGGGCAAGGTCGGTGAGTCCGTCCGCCTCACCGTGCGCCGCCCAGGCACCAAGCAGTTTTTGGACTTCACCGTGATCCGCGAGCTGCTCCAAGAAAGCTCCGTGCATGACGCCATGCTGGTGCATGAGAAGCTCGCTGGGAATGCCAAGATCGGCTACGTGCGCGTGTCGGAGTTCACCCAACCCACCGCCAAGGACCTGAGCATCGCCCTCGACAAGCTAGAGGCGGAGGGGATGCAAGCTCTTGTGTTAGACATGCGCAACAACCCGGGCGGCTTGCTCGACAGCGCCGTCGCCGTGTGTGGCGAGTTCCTGCCCGAAGGCACCGTCGTCGTTACTCAAGAAGGCCGCAAAGCCAGCGAAGATAGCCCGCCCTACCGCACGCCGAAGCGCAACGGCAAACCCCCGCGCACGTATCCCGTCGCCGTGCTCGCTAACCATGGCAGCGCCAGTGCCGCCGAGATCGTTAGCGCCGTGCTGCAGGACTTGAAGCGTGCCATCGTCGTCGGCACCACCACCTTCGGAAAAGGTAGCGTGCAGACCATCCTGCCCATGAAAAACGGCAGCGCCATGCGTCTGACCACCGCCAAGTATTACACGCCCAGCCACCGCACCATCCACGAGCACGGAGTCACCCCGAACATCGTCTCCAACCTGACCACGGACGAAGAAATGAAGCTCACCCGCTGGCGCAGCACCCACGGCACTGGCGAGGCCGCTGCGCTGGAGCAAGCCAATCTGGACGACCACCAACTCGAACGCGCCGTCGATGCGCTGAAGGGCGTGCTGATCTTCAATGAATTTAACACTCCAGCCCAGGCAGCGCCGGTGCAGCCGAGGCCCATCCCGGCACCCGTCAAGCTGGACGCGTTGATGGCCCCGCCGAAGGTGCCGGGGGAGTGATAAAGCACCTTGGGGCGCGCGATTCGTCATTGGTCATTCGAGATTCGTCATTATCATCTCCGATGATCCTTGCCCTCGAAACCTCCTGTGATGAAACCGCTGCTGCCATCTGCACGCTGGGCGGTCGCATTCTGAGCAGCCGGTTGTTCTCGCAGATTAGCATTCATCGCGAGTTCGGGGGCGTGGTGCCGGAGGTGGCATCGCGCAATCACGTCACCAAGATGAAGCCGCTGGTCGAGGCCGTGCTGAACGAAGCGGGCGTGACGCTGGGGCAGATCGACGCCTTTGCCGCGACTTGTGGGCCAGGCTTGGTCAGCAGCCTGCTCATTGGCACCAGCATGGCCAAGGCGCTGGCGGTGGCAGAGAAGAAGCCGTTCCTGGCCATGAATCACATGGAGGCGCACCTGCTCTCGCCCTTCATCGGGCGCGGTGGCATCGAGCCAGCGCTTGGGCTGATCGTTAGCGGTGGGCACACGATGCTGGTGAACATTCGAGCCGTGGGCGACTACGAGATCATGGGTCGAACACGCGATGACGCGGCGGGAGAGGCGCTGGACAAGACTGCACGCATGTTGGGTCTGCCATATCCTGGCGGGCCTGAGATCGAGCGCACGGGGCGCGATGGCGACGCGATGGCATTCACTTTTCCGCGCAGCCGGTTTGCGGATGCCCCGCTCGACTTCAGCTACAGCGGCTTGAAGACCAGCGTGCTCTATGAGTTGCCAAAGCTGAACACCCAAGACCCGCAGACCCTGGCCAATCTTTGCGCCAGCGTGCAGGAGGCGGTCATTGATCCGCTGATCGACAAGGCCATTCTGGCCGCGAAGCAGCACGGGCATCCGCTCATTGCGGTGAGCGGCGGTGTGAGCTGCAATCAGCGCCTGAGAGCCAAGCTTTACCAGCGCTGCGAGGCGGAGGGGCTGATGGCCATCTTCGCCGCGCCACATCTCTGCACGGACAATGCGGGCATGGTCGCCTTCGCGGCGGTTCAGCGTTTCGCAACGGGATTGAGGTCGCCTTTGGAACAAGAGGTGGATCCGAACTGGAAGCTGGCAGCGTGAGGGGGGAATTGGAGAAGTGAGAGGTAGAGATGTTGAGACGTAGAAAAGTATCGCTAACCGCCGCCTTCACTTCTTAACCTCTCCACATCTCACTTCTCAACTTTCAAATCATGCGCCCCTACCTCATCGCCGAAACCAACTGGAAACACGTCCAAGCCAATCCTTATGAAGTCGCGGTGCTTCCCTGGGGCGCGACGGAGGCGCACAACTACCACCTGCCTTACGCTACGGACAGCTTGCAGAATGAACACATCGCTGCCGAGGCTGGTCGCATCGCCTGGGAGCAGGGGGCGAAGGTGGGTATCTTGCCGAATGTGCCCTTTGGCGTGCAGTGCGGGCAGCTCGACATTCCGTTCTGCATCAATCTGAATCCCAGCACGCAGATGGCCATGCTGGATGACATCATCGGCTGTCTGGAAGGCGTGGGCGTGTCGAAATTCGTCATCATGAACGGGCACGGAGGCAATGACTTCAAACAGATGCTGCGCGAGCTCCAGGCGAAGCATCCACGCATCTTCCTGAGCACGGTGTCCTGGTTCCATGTGGACAGTGGGCGCAGCATTTTCACGCATGGTGGCGACCATGCCGATGAGCGGGAGACGAGCATGATCCTGCACCTGCATCCCGAACTGGTGCTGCCGCGCGAGGAGTGGGGCGATGGCCATGAGAATCCATCGAAGCTCAAGGCCATTCGCGACAAGTGGGCCTGGGCTCCGCGCGCTTGGTCGCAGGCCACGGTGGACACAGGCGTGGGCAATCCGCACGAGAGCACGGCGGACAAGGGCGAGACCTTCCTGAAGATCATCACCGAGAAGATGGCGAGCTACTTCGTGGAGCTAGCGGCGGCCGATGTAACCGACCTTTACGAGAAGCCGAGCGAGTGATCGCTCAGTCCTTTTTCATGCCTTCGTAAACGCCGAAGTCATGGTAGAAGAAGCGCTTCGCGACCTTATACATCCAGTGCTTCTCGGGGATTTCCTCCTGTGGCACCCATTGGCTGGTCCGTGGCGTCATGCTGTCGAGTTCCGCAATCGCGGTCTGGCGCATGGTGGTGTCTTTCGCCCCGTGCTTGATCGCCAGTGATTTCACCAAGTCAGGTCTCTCCAGCACGATGCAGCCGCGCGTGTGCTTGGCCGCTGTTTCGCGGAAGTCCTTCAGGAACGCGCTGTTCGTGAACGTCTCATACACGCCGCGCTCATCCTTGATGTTCTCGGTGGCGAACTGAATGATCGGGCAGGGCTCAATCGCTCCCGTGGGTGCGATGTGATGGCTGATGCCGGTGGCCATGGGGCAGAGCGCCTGGCCGTTGTGATCGTAGTAGGCATCGACAATCGCGATGGGCATCTTCGCGCGCTGGCTGGTCACGAACTCGCGCACCTGCGTGATCTGCTCTGGGCGCAAGGCAAGCTCCGCGCTGATCTTTGGGCCGACCGGGCGATACGTATGATACCACGTGTAGTGCACGCCCATGTCGATGAGCTTCTGCAACCACGACACGCTGAGCAAGTCGTCAATGTTCGTCTGACAAAGTGAGGTCGCCACGCCGGTGAGCAGCTTTTGATCGAGACAATTCTGAAGGCCACGCAGGGTCTTGTTCAGCACATCCTTCTTGCCCCGGCGTTCATCGCTCACCGTGCCCGTGCCTTCCACACTGACAAGGGGCGTGGCATTGCCGAGCTGACGCAGAGATTTCGCCACCTTCTCAGTGATGAACTGGCCGTTGGTGAAGATCTGGAAGTAGCAGTCCGGGTGCTGGGCCAGCAGATCGAGCAGCTCCGGGTGCATGAACGGCTCGCCACCGAGGAGGCCGAAGAACGAGTTCCCATGCTCCCGGGCGTTGTTGATCGTGCGGTTCAGTGTGTCCAGATCAATCGCATTGCGCGGGGCCTCCACGTCGACCCAGCAGCCCTGGCAGCGCAGGTTGCAAGAGTTCAGGATCGAAATGTAGAGGAAGGGTGGGAAGTAGATGCCCTGCTTCATCCGCCTCTGAAACAGCAGCACCGAGCGCCCGCCTTTGAAGCCGAAGTTCCATGCGACCTTCGCCAGACAGAGAGGATCGACAGTGGTGAGAATGCGGGAGCCGAGGGCGAAGATCATGATGAAATAAACGGTGCGGATCAGAGAAGCGTTGCAGAGTGTCCAGCCAAAGAGGGGCCACAAGGGCAGATCTTCAGTGTCCTAAGGGCGACGAAACAGATGTTCGGGACAACGTCTGCTCGGTGCAGATCATTCGAACCTGAAGGCTTTGTCGATAAACACCTGGTGCCAGAGTTCAAGGATGACCAACGAAACGACCTGCTTGCAGAAGACGAACTCGCGGGTGCGATACATGTTGTCGATCAAGGCGGCCACTCTCTTGGGCTCGAAGTAGCCGCGTTTCTTGACGGCGGTTTCGTTGAGCGTGTCGGCGACGAGTCGCTTGAACTGCGGTTTGTCGAGGAAGTATTCGACGGGCAGATAGAAAGGGATCTTCTGGCGGCGTGCGATGTGGGCTGGAAAGACTTTGTCCGCCAGCTTGCGCTCGATGAACTTGTCGGTCTTGCCGTTGATCTTCAGATGCGCCGGCATTCGGAAGGCTAGCTCGATCAAGCGTGGATCAAGGAAGGGCAGGCGATACTCCAGGCTGTGTGCCATGGTGTTCTTGTCCTGACGGATGAGCGCCCAGTCCTGCAACCACTCGTCGTATTGCAGCTTCAAGAGGCGATCCAAGAAGGGACCGTTCTTGTCTTTGTCTTTCTCCTTCGCCATCCAGTCAGTGTTGGCGCGATCCTTGAAGGCATCGGTATAGACATCATGCCGCTCATCCTGGCTCCAGAGCGTGCGCAGCGCGTTGAAGTTGTGGTTCAAGTCGCGTCCGTTGTAGCCGCGGAGGAAATCAATGACGCGCTTCTTGCCCTGGCTGCCGAGGTCGGCAGGGAAGGTGAAGAACTTGTTCAGCAGCGCGTGCGGCGTGAACTGAAAAGCGAGTGAACCCAAGACAGGTGCGAAGGGCATGAGGCGCTTCATCTTCTCGACCTTGGTGATGACGCCCTGGAACGAGTAGCCAGCGAACGCTTCATCCGCGCCTTCACCGCCGAGCACGACCTTCAAGTCCTTGCTCGCACCTTGCGCCAGTTTGTAGAAGGCAATGAGTAGCGCATCGCCCACAGGTCGGTCCATGTGCCAGACGATCTTGGGCAACAAGTCGAAGTCCTCGGGCTGGCAGATGATCTCATGGTGCTTGGTGCCGAGGAAGGCGGCGGTCTCGCGGGCGGCAGGCGTTTCATCCACCGGCGAGTCGAAGCCCACGGAGTAAGTGTTGATGTTCGACGAGAATTTTGTCATCGCCGCCACGGTCAGGGACGAGTCCACGCCCGCGCTGAGATACGCGCCCACGGGAACGTCGCTTCTCATGCAGAGCTTCACGCAGTCATGCCAGAGCGCTTCGAGTTCCTCGAAATACTCGTCATCGCTCTTGTAGGTCGCGGTGCGAGCATCCAGCAGCGGCACCTCCCAGTAGCGATGAATCGAGAGCGAATTGTCGCGCAGCTTGTAGTGCAGGTAATGCGCGACTGGCAGAATGGAAATGCCCTCAAACATCGTCTGCGGCTCCGGCACATTGCGCAGCGTCAGATATGGATCGATGGCGGCGAGGTTCGGCGCGGCGGTGTAGTGCTGGCTTTGCAGGATGCTCTTGGCCTCGCTGCCGAAGAGGAAGCGCCCGTTCGCATGATGATAATAAAGCGGCTTCTGCCCGCAGCGGTCGCGCCCGATGTAGAACTCCTGCTTCCGCACATCGTAAATGCAGAAGGCGGCCATGCCGTTCATGCGCTTGAGCAGGCCGTCGATGCCCCATTCTTCAAAGCCGTGGACGAGGCACTCGGTGTCGCTGTGCGTCTTGAACTGATGCCCCTTGGCTTCCAGTTCCTCGCGCAGCTCCACGTAGTTGTAGGTCTCGCCGTTGTAGCAGATGGCGATGCTTTGATCCTCGTTGAACAAGGGCTGCCAGCCACCTTCCAGGTCGATGATCGACAAGCGCTGCATGCCCATGCTGAAGGGAGCGCCATCAGGGGCTTCATAGCCCCCCGTGCCATCGGGACCACGATGCCTGATCACGCGTCCCATGCGGTCGAGAAGACCGTTCTCTTTGAATCCTGCAAAACCGTAGATGCCGCACATGTGCTTTCATTATCGGAAGGGCGGGCGGGGTGTCAAAGGCGGGACCATCAGGGTTCTGTCTGTTTTTATTTGCACTAATGCGCATATATACTCCGTTAACGGCCTCATGCTCGTCCTTGCACTCACCCTTGCCGCACTGCTCGTTGCCTATGCGACGGGGGCGAATGCGACGTTCAAGGGCGTGGCCTCTCTGTTCGGCAGTGGCACGGCGAGCTATCGGGTGACCTTGGCCTGGGCCGTGGCTACGGGATTCGCTGGGTCGCTGACGGCCATGCTGCTGGCGGGCGAGATGGTGAAGAAGTTCTCGGGCAAAGGACTGGTGCCCGATGCCTTGATCGCGCAGCCGTCGTTCGTGCTAGCGGTCGCGCTGGGGGCGGCAGGAACGGTGATTCTCGCCTCCTGGCTTGGCTTTCCCGTCAGCACGACTCATGCGCTGACCGGCGCGTTGGTAGGCACCGGGCTCACGGCGCACGCGGAGGGCATGGATTTCAGCAAGCTGTGGGAAGGCTTTGCACGGCCCCTGCTGCTCAGCCCAGTGCTGGCGATTGCGGTGAGCGCGGCGCTTTATCTGGTGCTGCGCTTGTTGAAGCTAGTGTAGTCCGTCAAACAGACTGCAATTTATCAAGGGTTCTACGAGCGCGGGTGACTTTGGCGAGGATGTCGTTGGCGGATGCCGTCCAGATGAAGGGCTTGGGATTGCGGTT
>Ga0247837_1004936_pt1 | contig 20766 bp, 10 predicted proteins | sample LaCtaG_2_FD_187115 | JGI IMG/M metagenome (GOLD analysis project Ga0247837, IMG submission 187115) | Freshwater microbial communities from meromictic Lake La Cruz, Castile-La Mancha, Spain - LaCruzMarch2015_14.5m | ecosystem: Environmental > Aquatic > Freshwater > Lake | place: Spain: Castile-La...
CTCGCACGGCGAGAGGTCATATTGAAGGACTGGAACTCGCACGGCGAGAGGTCATATCGAAGGACTGGAACTCGCATAGCGAGAGGTCATATTGAAGGACTGGAACTCGCACGGCGAGAGGTCATATCGAAGGACTGGAACTCGCACGGCGAGAGGTCATATTAATAATAAGCTGGCTGGAACTCTTACAGGAGAAGCCATAACCATAAGAAAGACTGCAACTCGTACGTCGAGAAGTCACAAGAATACAAAGGGCTGGAACTCTCAAGGGAGAAGCCATAAGCGAACGATTGGTCCTTGCTGCGGCGAGAAGTCATTATAGATACTCTGGCGAGAGAAGCCATAACACAAAGGCAAAGTTACGCCAATGGCAAGGTTACGCCATATTAAATGTGCTAATGGCACTTACGCGCAGGCTGGTACTCGCACGGCGAGAAGCCATTATTGAAATTATTCAAATTAGGCAGATGCCTCATATTGCATATTTAGAAGCGCCCCGTGAAAGCCGGTAAGAACGCCGATAAGGAATAATATCGATACAGAGTAGCGCTGGGTGCAGTGAAAGCCCAAATTAAGAAGCGAGCGCTGGGTACTGTGGTTGCCCATATTGTAAAAGCACAAGACCTGTGTATCCATTGACAAAGACTGTGTACTACCTTGCGTGGCGAGAAGTCTAGGTAAAGAGATGATATACCTCTGGTACCGGGCAATCTATATTGAAAGAGACTTTGTATTCGCGTGGCAGAAAGTCTATATATTAAATGACTGTGTACCTTGCTGTGGCAAGAAATCTATAACATGATAGCTGAGTACTCGCTTGGCGAACAGCATTATTCACAGGCTGGATTGACATCGCCGACATTACTCCATTGGGAGAAGCCATTGAAAAATGAAATGATATTAAAATGAGCCGGAGCTATTGAGCTGGGCGGCATTGCTCCATTGTGAGAAGAATTTAGATGTGAATCGACATCCTGCGGGATGAATTGATGTTAAAATAAGTTTAGATAAGTGTTGACATCCTGCGAGATGAGTCTAACACATAATTGAGAGGCTGGATCCATACAGGATGAGCCAGCTTAAGAATAGATAAGATAAAATAAGGTTTACTAAATGCAATCCAATATCCTGCGGGATACGAATCACGATGCCAAAGATTAAATTCCCTATGGGATAAAATCACATGCTAATGTATCGGCATTTTATGAAGTGCAGCCAAGGTTTGGTATATTTTAAATCGCACTGGAATAAGCACAATAGAATAACATGTTCTTGTCACTAGGTGACGGTATCGACACAATTGCAGAGCCAGACACTGAGATGTCGCAAATCACAAAGCTGGGCGGTTGTCGCAAGCTATAAGAAGTGGTAGAACAGGACATTGGTCCTTGATGATGAGAATGAGATAGAAATAAAGCAGGACATTGGTCCTTAATGATGAATCGCAGAGCGCAGGACACTAGTCCTTGTCGCATTAAAGGGTAAGCAGGACGTTTGTCCTTGCATAAGAAAGCAATAAGTTGGCAACTAATTTGATGTATAAAGCTGAATGAATGAGCTATTCCCATGATAATATGAATAGTGCCATACAATATTGCCGATAAGATGATTAGAGCCAGACATACGTTGTGCTTTGCCATTTGAATGCTAAATTAAAAGATATGTAGGTATAGATGATATTATGGATAGAGCCGGACATGCGTTGTACCGCGCCATGACATTTTGTATAAAGCCAGGCATTTGTTGTGCCGTGCATAATTGACAATTACATTGAATTTTGCAATTACAGGTAAATTAAATGAAAAGATTTGCATTTGTGGTGCCGTAGATTGAGTCAAAGCCGGGCCATTGTTGCACCGTGCAGATAGAAACAAAAAGGAATGGCTGTATATACTTGTTATGTAACGCGTGCGCCAATGAAATAAGACTAACGAATGCAGGTTTAGAATTGGACTGTGCATTGTACAGCATAAAGCTACTGAGAGTTACTTGAACCGTGCCATCACAAACATAAGCAGGACATACGATGTATGGAACCATGCAAGTAAAATGGAAATATATAGTAGAAATAATATGAAATCGCACTTGGTGCATTACAATGTGAGCCTGCATTGATATGTGAGCCTCGCACGGCTGAATAATTTGGCTTGGGAAAACGAATTGTGCCGAGCATTAATAATTGATACAAAATTGATAAGCAACTAAGGTTGCTAGTAATATTTGCTAACTAAACTACACCGTCTCTGCCTCCTATTACTGATAGTACGAGGAGATGACGATCGTCTCTGCATCCCACTGAACCCGATCGGGGGAGAATAAGAGAATAAATAGAATAAATAGAAATGAATTGAATGATGAAATGGATGGAGATGAGTTGTAAACTATCAACAACTAGAGGACGAGTCTGCCCATTACGGGAGGGAAGCACGAAAGTGCGACTGTAAGTGATTTTATACGGAATAAAGCGTGAAAATGCAGTTCAACTGTAAGTAACCCGTATGAAGCGTGAAAACGTGGCGTCCAAAAGTATTGATAGATAAGACTTAATGATTGGATATAAAACGTAACCTCCGAGGAGGCTGAATAATATTACAGACCTAAACAGAGGTTTAGCGAAAAGCAATAACTAAAAGTTATGGAAATATGAGAGTTTCAATAGAATAGACTGGATACTGGGTATCAAGTGATATACATCCTTGCGAGGGCATACTACGCACCATACATATCAAGCGGTATACATCCTTGCGAGGATATACGCGCTAACATAGTCTTGAAAAGACTTATTATAGAGTTATGAAATAGAGCTTAAAGAAAGCAGTTGAAAAGAGAACTGGAGTAGTCACCAAGATGACTTACTATAAGAGACAAATGATCAGGGTCGGAAGCGACTAATGATGCAATGATAGATAGCAATTAGAGAGTAATCAAGAACGACTCGCCAGAATATAAGACGAATGATTAACGTACGTCATAAATGAGAGTAGTACACAATGACTTGCCATAGATGCACTTTATGTGACTACATACCAAGAAATTGACAGAATCAAGAGCATCTTGATTGTACGAGTTACAAGAAAAGCCACTTGACAGGAACTAAGCAAGTGAAATGTACAAATTATAGACCTGTGTGGTCGTTGAAATCATACAACATGTAATTGACCAAAGGCATTGGTCAAAGAGCAACCAAAAGCTAAAAGAAATCAAAAGCTAAAGAAATCGATTTTAGAGATTTTAAGAGGTCAGCACTAGCGTAAGACTCCAATGACAATGAAACTAAGCGATATGAGTCTAGGACTCTAACTATATACGTAAACAAAATCGCAGTAAACAAACACAAGATGTGTAATGAATTACCATCCCGAATTGTAGTAGCGAAAGCTAGGACAACAATCGCATCAATGATAACAAGCAACAAGTTTGCATTAATATAGCAAGATAGCGAATAATTGAGTTAATAGCATTGAGTTTAAAGTTATGATTTATGATATGTCAATGAGACATTATATTATCAAAGTATTAACTATGCCAAGGCTGAATAGCCAATAGAATGTGAACATTGGCAAATCTTTGGCAAAACCATAAATATGAAGAGAAGAAAACACCAAGACTAAGGAATGCAGTGGCAACACATTAATAAGCAGTAGCAATTTAGTTGTGCACAATCAAAGAAAACGATACTTGCTCAATTAGAATATTGAGATAGCAATGCTTGTTGCAAGAGCAGCCAGCATTTGATAACAACTACGAAACTAAATGAAAACAATATTGATTTTAAATACAGAGACAAAACTCATGCAGTGACGCAAAGCAAAAGACGAAAGCGAATGAACCTGTTTGCCCACATGGTGGCCAGTTTGTATTTATCGTGAAATAAACTTCGCACCTTATTAAAGTCACAATCTCAGCGCTCAGCACTACTGGTGCGAAACCGCATCCTCATTGTAAATATACTCGTACGGCCACAGCAAACACGCTGGTGACGCCTAGCAATTGCAATCATGACAAAGTGACATAGAATCATTAGACAGTATAAGCAATCCCTCTTGCATTTTTTGGTACACATCATATGTACATATCACAATTACAACTCGAAATTGCAACTCGATTCAATAATGAATCTATTATCACATGCAAAAGCATATACTTGCTGTGCGTGTATACTTGCTGTGCGTGGGGGAATAGAAATGAAATATACGTTGCAGAGTAAATACATGTTATCTCGGGTCACTCAACAAGATACCCGTTGCAAGTCAAATATAAAAGATGACAAAGCATCTCTGACGAAGCATCAACAGGCTCACAGAATTAATCTAGTGAACGGTATGTGCGCCTGACTGTTAAATAATGCAATGAAGTGCAAAATGACACATCAAAGACCAAAGTAAGACATTGAAAATGCAAATATGCAATAAATGTTGCCACATGAAAGTAATAAACGACTGCAATAAGGTCATGCAGAGATTTAGTTTAGAAATCGCTGTCTAAAAATAAGGATATATTTAACAATAATTGCCATACACAATCTGAAATGCGGAACACAAACGCAGAAAGAGATAAATCATATACATTGTTGAGCATATGCGTCAGTGTTGAATAACTGAGCACCGAGCAAGATAAATTGCTCATTCTTATAGTATGAACTAACAAAGCGTTGATATACTTATCCAAGTATTACATGATTTATAATGTATTAACAGAATACAAACTAATCGTCAAATAGCCTAATTGGCAAATAGCTTATATACAAGATCGAGTATAGATTACTGATACTGATCATAACGTTTCCAACGCATATTGAACAAGATTAACAACAACGCTGCACGCTGATTATAAAATATTAAACTGTGAAAATCAAAAGAAATCGAATATGCTGAATGCATAGATCGTGAACGAAAGCATATGACTTGCTGAATTTCGTACAGCACATGCAATGCTTATGTATATATATTAAGTATTGAAACGAACCTATTTGAGCCAGTGTTAAAGAACAAAACGAATTTATAACATTACAAGAATCCTTGGTCTTTAAACAAGTGATAACACGGCTAACGAAAAAGATTAGGATAGAAGAGACATTACACAGTAATGCTGAAATTAAAATACCCTCTGGCACAACACAAGTACATGAGACAAACCACGGTATTATATAACCTATCAGAGTATGGCTCTAAAACTTTAATATCGAATAAATGTGACGCCTTACGAGGGCACCACAAGATTAAGTGCCACATTATTAGTTAACGTTAAACTTGGCAAATGTTATGTTGGTAGACTTGGCAGATGTCATGTTGTTTGAGATGTGAAATAGGCAAGACATACATGAATGTATTGGAATGTTAAATGTCAGAGCGTTGCTGCTATGATCAACTCAAACATTATTATATCACTTAAGATTGATACTGCATACATATAATTTGATGCAGGTATACACTTAGATTCGACAGAAACGAATGAACACTCAAAGCATGTTATAAATACTTGTTAACATTGTCGATGACCAACCAAGAGTCAGTTATGAGACATACACGACAACATCAAGGGGTATTAACTCCACGATACTAGTTACGCACTTACGGGGAGTGCTCATTAGAAAAGAACAATATGTTTCAGATACGAGTACGGGGAGTGCTCATTAGAAAAGAACAATATGTTTCAGATACAAGTGTCTGAGAAGCTACGACATGAGTCGAAAAAGATTTCACATTGTTTGTGCAAACTACAATGATGACGCCAAAACATCAAAATCATTATGAGAGGTTTTATCCTAAATGGTTTTCCTCCTTCTACAATGCCAACACGTGGTATTATCCCAAAGTGGTTTCCCGTGATCAAAATAGATGGCATCTGGTGTGATGATATTTTAGATATAGCACCGATATTGTTGTATAGTAAATGACAACATACTTGTTAGTCAAGCACTTATGGATCTGAGCTTGTGGCAATGCATATTGCATAGGATTTAATATCTGGATTAAGAATTGAACTGAAGTCATTCAGTATCCCTATACAAGGACCAGCCAATGCTATGGTGATAATGGTGCCGTGATTGCCGTGATTAAGAATACAGGCATTCCTAAATTGACACTTAATAAGAAGCACAGTTCGAACAATTATCATATTGTTTGCGAATCAGTTGCAACTAAGATGATGAAAATTGCAAAGAAAATACGAATACTGATATTGCTGATGCATTTACTAAGTTATTGCATATAGATAGATTGAACGCATTTGCGATCGATTTCTCATTGAAAGTTAAAATCCTGAACGTTTCTCTCATTACTGATATTCAAATAAGGTTTTGTCCTGTTATCAGGTTTTCCTTCTTGCCCAATTTACGGGGAGTATATTTGCATATATGTCTGCATAATATACTGCATATTTACGAATTGACAAGAATCAATTCGCGGGGAGCGTTTGAAATATGACAGTAAGTCGAAGCCCCTATCATCTCCTGGAGATGGATCTTGGATCTTTTGTCTTCGTAGCATAATATATAGAACGTTGTTGCTATAACACCTTACCTCTTCCTCATCGTCTTATATTGTTATTATTATCGTCTGTCGGATTATTCATGGTTTATCAGACCCAATAGAACTCTAGAGGTTGACCAGAGTAAGGACGAGAGGAATGTAAGTGATTTGAAAAGTCTACGGACCGTTGAGGCTGGATCGCTAGTCGAGAAGTCATATAATAATGAGGGCAAGGTTACGCCTTCAGCTAGATCGCCATACGGCTAGAGCGCTGGCATAGCTCCTGCGGGAGAGGCCAGATAATAAAGTCTTCGGACTGAATCGGACTGAATACTCCTGCGGGAGAGATAAATAAGAGACTGGAACTCGCACGGCGAGAGGTCGGATTGAAAGACTGGAACTCGCACGGCGAGAGGTCGGATTGAAAGACTGGAACTCGCACGGCGAGAGGTCATATTGAAAGACTGGAACTCGCATAGCGAGAGGTCATATTGAAGGACTGGAACTCGCACGGCGAGAGGTCATATTGAAGGACTGGAACTCGCACGGCGAGAGGTCATATCGAAGGACTGGAACTCGCATAGCGAGAGGTCATATTGAAGGACTGGAACTCGCACGGCGAGAGGTCATATTGAAGGACTGGAACTCGCACGGCGAGAGGTCATATCGAAGGACTGGAACTCGCATAGCGAGAGGTCATATTGAAGGACTGGAACTCGCACGGCGAGAGGTCATATCGAAGGACTGGAACTCGCACGGCGAGAGGTCATATTAATAATAAGCTGGCTGGAACTCTTACAGGAGAAGCCATAACCATAAGAAAGACTGCAACTCGTACGTCGAGAAGTCACAAGAATACAAAGGGCTGGAACTCTCAAGGGAGAAGCCATAAGCGAACGATTGGTCCTTGCTGCGGCGAGAAGTCATTATAGATACTCTGGCGAGAGAAGCCATAACACAAAGGCAAAGTTACGCCAATGGCAAGGTTACGCCATATTAAATGTGCTAATGGCACTTACGCGCAGGCTGGTACTCGCACGGCGAGAAGCCATTATTGAAATTATTCAAATTAGGCAGATGCCTCATATTGCATATTTAGAAGCGCCCCGTGAAAGCCGGTAAGAACGCCGATAAGGAATAATATCGATACAGAGTAGCGCTGGGTGCAGTGAAAGCCCAAATTAAGAAGCGAGCGCTGGGTACTGTGGTTGCCCATATTGTAAAAGCACAAGACCTGTGTATCCATTGACAAAGACTGTGTACTACCTTGCGTGGCGAGAAGTCTAGGTAAAGAGATGATATACCTCTGGTACCGGGCAATCTATATTGAAAGAGACTTTGTATTCGCGTGGCAGAAAGTCTATATATTAAATGACTGTGTACCTTGCTGTGGCAAGAAATCTATAACATGATAGCTGAGTACTCGCTTGGCGAACAGCATTATTCACAGGCTGGATTGACATCGCCGACATTACTCCATTGGGAGAAGCCATTGAAAAATGAAATGATATTAAAATGAGCCGGAGCTATTGAGCTGGGCGGCATTGCTCCATTGTGAGAAGAATTTAGATGTGAATCGACATCCTGCGGGATGAATTGATGTTAAAATAAGTTTAGATAAGTGTTGACATCCTGCGAGATGAGTCTAACACATAATTGAGAGGCTGGATCCATACAGGATGAGCCAGCTTAAGAATAGATAAGATAAAATAAGGTTTACTAAATGCAATCCAATATCCTGCGGGATACGAATCACGATGCCAAAGATTAAATTCCCTATGGGATAAAATCACATGCTAATGTATCGGCATTTTATGAAGTGCAGCCAAGGTTTGGTATATTTTAAATCGCACTGGAATAAGCACAATAGAATAACATGTTCTTGTCACTAGGTGACGGTATCGACACAATTGCAGAGCCAGACACTGAGATGTCGCAAATCACAAAGCTGGGCGGTTGTCGCAAGCTATAAGAAGTGGTAGAACAGGACATTGGTCCTTGATGATGAGAATGAGATAGAAATAAAGCAGGACATTGGTCCTTAATGATGAATCGCAGAGCGCAGGACACTAGTCCTTGTCGCATTAAAGGGTAAGCAGGACGTTTGTCCTTGCATAAGAAAGCAATAAGTTGGCAACTAATTTGATGTATAAAGCTGAATGAATGAGCTATTCCCATGATAATATGAATAGTGCCATACAATATTGCCGATAAGATGATTAGAGCCAGACATACGTTGTGCTTTGCCATTTGAATGCTAAATTAAAAGATATGTAGGTATAGATGATATTATGGATAGAGCCGGACATGCGTTGTACCGCGCCATGACATTTTGTATAAAGCCAGGCATTTGTTGTGCCGTGCATAATTGACAATTACATTGAATTTTGCAATTACAGGTAAATTAAATGAAAAGATTTGCATTTGTGGTGCCGTAGATTGAGTCAAAGCCGGGCCATTGTTGCACCGTGCAGATAGAAACAAAAAGGAATGGCTGTATATACTTGTTATGTAACGCGTGCGCCAATGAAATAAGACTAACGAATGCAGGTTTAGAATTGGACTGTGCATTGTACAGCATAAAGCTACTGAGAGTTACTTGAACCGTGCCATCACAAACATAAGCAGGACATACGATGTATGGAACCATGCAAGTAAAATGGAAATATATAGTAGAAATAATATGAAATCGCACTTGGTGCATTACAATGTGAGCCTGCATTGATATGTGAGCCTCGCACGGCTGAATAATTTGGCTTGGGAAAACGAATTGTGCCGAGCATTAATAATTGATACAAAATTGATAAGCAACTAAGGTTGCTAGTAATATTTGCTAACTAAACTACACCGTCTCTGCCTCCTATTACTGATAGTACGAGGAGATGACGATCGTCTCTGCATCCCACTGAACCCGATCGGGGGAGAATAAGAGAATAAATAGAATAAATAGAAATGAATTGAATGATGAAATGGATGGAGATGAGTTGTAAACTATCAACAACTAGAGGACGAGTCTGCCCATTACGGGAGGGAAGCACGAAAGTGCGACTGTAAGTGATTTTATACGGAATAAAGCGTGAAAATGCAGTTCAACTGTAAGTAACCCGTATGAAGCGTGAAAACGTGGCGTCCAAAAGTATTGATAGATAAGACTTAATGATTGGATATAAAACGTAACCTCCGAGGAGGCTGAATAATATTACAGACCTAAACAGAGGTTTAGCGAAAAGCAATAACTAAAAGTTATGGAAATATGAGAGTTTCAATAGAATAGACTGGATACTGGGTATCAAGTGATATACATCCTTGCGAGGGCATACTACGCACCATACATATCAAGCGGTATACATCCTTGCGAGGATATACGCGCTAACATAGTCTTGAAAAGACTTATTATAGAGTTATGAAATAGAGCTTAAAGAAAGCAGTTGAAAAGAGAACTGGAGTAGTCACCAAGATGACTTACTATAAGAGACAAATGATCAGGGTCGGAAGCGACTAATGATGCAATGATAGATAGCAATTAGAGAGTAATCAAGAACGACTCGCCAGAATATAAGACGAATGATTAACGTACGTCATAAATGAGAGTAGTACACAATGACTTGCCATAGATGCACTTTATGTGACTACATACCAAGAAATTGACAGAATCAAGAGCATCTTGATTGTACGAGTTACAAGAAAAGCCACTTGACAGGAACTAAGCAAGTGAAATGTACAAATTATAGACCTGTGTGGTCGTTGAAATCATACAACATGTAATTGACCAAAGGCATTGGTCAAAGAGCAACCAAAAGCTAAAAGAAATCAAAAGCTAAAGAAATCGATTTTAGAGATTTTAAGAGGTCAGCACTAGCGTAAGACTCCAATGACAATGAAACTAAGCGATATGAGTCTAGGACTCTAACTATATACGTAAACAAAATCGCAGTAAACAAACACAAGATGTGTAATGAATTACCATCCCGAATTGTAGTAGCGAAAGCTAGGACAACAATCGCATCAATGATAACAAGCAACAAGTTTGCATTAATATAGCAAGATAGCGAATAATTGAGTTAATAGCATTGAGTTTAAAGTTATGATTTATGATATGTCAATGAGACATTATATTATCAAAGTATTAACTATGCCAAGGCTGAATAGCCAATAGAATGTGAACATTGGCAAATCTTTGGCAAAACCATAAATATGAAGAGAAGAAAACACCAAGACTAAGGAATGCAGTGGCAACACATTAATAAGCAGTAGCAATTTAGTTGTGCACAATCAAAGAAAACGATACTTGCTCAATTAGAATATTGAGATAGCAATGCTTGTTGCAAGAGCAGCCAGCATTTGATAACAACTACGAAACTAAATGAAAACAATATTGATTTTAAATACAGAGACAAAACTCATGCAGTGACGCAAAGCAAAAGACGAAAGCGAATGAACCTGTTTGCCCACATGGTGGCCAGTTTGTATTTATCGTGAAATAAACTTCGCACCTTATTAAAGTCACAATCTCAGCGCTCAGCACTACTGGTGCGAAACCGCATCCTCATTGTAAATATACTCGTACGGCCACAGCAAACACGCTGGTGACGCCTAGCAATTGCAATCATGACAAAGTGACATAGAATCATTAGACAGTATAAGCAATCCCTCTTGCATTTTTTGGTACACATCATATGTACATATCACAATTACAACTCGAAATTGCAACTCGATTCAATAATGAATCTATTATCACATGCAAAAGCATATACTTGCTGTGCGTGTATACTTGCTGTGCGTGGGGGAATAGAAATGAAATATACGTTGCAGAGTAAATACATGTTATCTCGGGTCACTCAACAAGATACCCGTTGCAAGTCAAATATAAAAGATGACAAAGCATCTCTGACGAAGCATCAACAGGCTCACAGAATTAATCTAGTGAACGGTATGTGCGCCTGACTGTTAAATAATGCAATGAAGTGCAAAATGACACATCAAAGACCAAAGTAAGACATTGAAAATGCAAATATGCAATAAATGTTGCCACATGAAAGTAATAAACGACTGCAATAAGGTCATGCAGAGATTTAGTTTAGAAATCGCTGTCTAAAAATAAGGATATATTTAACAATAATTGCCATACACAATCTGAAATGCGGAACACAAACGCAGAAAGAGATAAATCATATACATTGTTGAGCATATGCGTCAGTGTTGAATAACTGAGCACCGAGCAAGATAAATTGCTCATTCTTATAGTATGAACTAACAAAGCGTTGATATACTTATCCAAGTATTACATGATTTATAATGTATTAACAGAATACAAACTAATCGTCAAATAGCCTAATTGGCAAATAGCTTATATACAAGATCGAGTATAGATTACTGATACTGATCATAACGTTTCCAACGCATATTGAACAAGATTAACAACAACGCTGCACGCTGATTATAAAATATTAAACTGTGAAAATCAAAAGAAATCGAATATGCTGAATGCATAGATCGTGAACGAAAGCATATGACTTGCTGAATTTCGTACAGCACATGCAATGCTTATGTATATATATTAAGTATTGAAACGAACCTATTTGAGCCAGTGTTAAAGAACAAAACGAATTTATAACATTACAAGAATCCTTGGTCTTTAAACAAGTGATAACACGGCTAACGAAAAAGATTAGGATAGAAGAGACATTACACAGTAATGCTGAAATTAAAATACCCTCTGGCACAACACAAGTACATGAGACAAACCACGGTATTATATAACCTATCAGAGTATGGCTCTAAAACTTTAATATCGAATAAATGTGACGCCTTACGAGGGCACCACAAGATTAAGTGCCACATTATTAGTTAACGTTAAACTTGGCAAATGTTATGTTGGTAGACTTGGCAGATGTCATGTTGTTTGAGATGTGAAATAGGCAAGACATACATGAATGTATTGGAATGTTAAATGTCAGAGCGTTGCTGCTATGATCAACTCAAACATTATTATATCACTTAAGATTGATACTGCATACATATAATTTGATGCAGGTATACACTTAGATTCGACAGAAACGAATGAACACTCAAAGCATGTTATAAATACTTGTTAACATTGTCGATGACCAACCAAGAGTCAGTTATGAGACATACACGACAACATCAAGGGGTATTAACTCCACGATACTAGTTACGCACTTACGGGGAGTGCTCATTAGAAAAGAACAATATGTTTCAGATACGAGTACGGGGAGTGCTCATTAGAAAAGAACAATATGTTTCAGATACAAGTGTCTGAGAAGCTACGACATGAGTCGAAAAAGATTTCACATTGTTTGTGCAAACTACAATGATGACGCCAAAACATCAAAATCATTATGAGAGGTTTTATCCTAAATGGTTTTCCTCCTTCTACAATGCCAACACGTGGTATTATCCCAAAGTGGTTTCCCGTGATCAAAATAGATGGCATCTGGTGTGATGATATTTTAGATATAGCACCGATATTGTTGTATAGTAAATGACAACATACTTGTTAGTCAAGCACTTATGGATCTGAGCTTGTGGCAATGCATATTGCATAGGATTTAATATCTGGATTAAGAATTGAACTGAAGTCATTCAGTATCCCTATACAAGGACCAGCCAATGCTATGGTGATAATGGTGCCGTGATTGCCGTGATTAAGAATACAGGCATTCCTAAATTGACACTTAATAAGAAGCACAGTTCGAACAATTATCATATTGTTTGCGAATCAGTTGCAACTAAGATGATGAAAATTGCAAAGAAAATACGAATACTGATATTGCTGATGCATTTACTAAGTTATTGCATATAGATAGATTGAACGCATTTGCGATCGATTTCTCATTGAAAGTTAAAATCCTGAACGTTTCTCTCATTACTGATATTCAAATAAGGTTTTGTCCTGTTATCAGGTTTTCCTTCTTGCCCAATTTACGGGGAGTATATTTGCATATATGTCTGCATAATATACTGCATATTTACGAATTGACAAGAATCAATTCGCGGGGAGCGTTTGAAATATGACAGTAAGTCGAAGCCCCTATCATCTCCTGGAGATGGATCTTGGATCTTTTGTCTTCGTAGCATAATATATAGAACGTTGTTGCTATAACACCTTACCTCTTCCTCATCGTCTTATATTGTTATTATTATCGTCTGTCGGATTATTCATGCAGGAGGATTGTAGTTGCCCCCTTACGTGATCACTACTGATCATGTCTGTCGACTGCATTGCAGTGCGGCTCGTCGCGGCACTATTCCTCATTGTATCTACTACTGCTCTCGAGGAGACATGGATAAGAAGAGTGGGAAATCATCAGCGTCGAGTGCAATCAATCTTCGATTCAAACGCATCAACAAAGCCAACTCCTCATGACGAGTGGTACCTCCCCAACTCATCGCTCGGCGAAATGGTTGCGATGCAAATGTTCGGCACCGGAGATACCTCTGAGTGGGGTGAACACAAAATGAATGTCACCTCACCAATTCCTATCCTCATCAATGTCACGGGGCTCTATGCAGGCGAACACATCATCCACGTTTCCGCCGGGACGATACACTCGGCTTTAATCACGAGCGACGGACGGCTCTTCACCTCTAGTGGTAGCTCATCTTCCTCCTTAGGTCTCGGCCGTGATACAACTAACAGCACAGATGTGGGATTTATACCTGTAATAGAATTCCGTGACACCGACAATATTCCAATTCATTTCGATTCGATACCTGTGTTCAAGAAGGTTATGGCGTCGGATGGGTTCACATTCGTTATCGATGTCGATGGTAATGCATGGTCAACTGGGACGAACACGCACGGCCAACTTTGCCTCAATGATACATTATCGCAAGTTATCTTTCATAAGCTTAATATGAATATTTACCGCGAGGACAACGAGGAGGAGAAGGTGATAACATCCAACGTATTTCTTGACAGCATGTCGTCAAAAGTTGTTGATGTCGTCCTCGGTGCACGTCACACCATCCTTCTTTTGGATGATGGATCTGTGTATGGTTGTGGATGGAATGAATACGGTCAGCTGGGTGGTGGAGGTGATAAAGGGGGAGTTGGAAAGGATGTCTTACTTCCAAGAAGGATAGCAATAATTGATGAAGACGTCGTTTCACAAGGTGGGAATGTCACAAACCATACAATAATCGACAAAGAGGTCGTCGTTGGTATTGCAGCGGGTCGAGGATCGTCGTACTTCCTAACTTTGTCGGGAAGTATCTACGCAACTGGTACGAATTACAACGGACAGCTCTGTTTAGGTGATCGCGATGATAGGACTATTCCCACAGCACTGTCAACCATATGGACATATCTCGACCATGCTCACGACGGAGATTTTTCATTGTCGGACGAGAATGTGACAGTGTTGCACGTGGTTGCTTCTGATTCTTGGTACTTGCTTGCGGGGACAACAAAAATGGTCAACTGGGTATTGGGAATGATGAGGAAGATGGCAGTGACTTTAACAGCTTTGATGTACCCGTCACAATTACAAATCTTACTAACATCGCGGCGGTTTTCTCTGGTCCGTCCTCACTCTCAGCACGATTTGTTGACAGCGAAGGTACTTTATATGCAGTCGGCTACGATGGATCGGGAATGTTGAGCCCGGATTCATCTCTACCCACAATTATAGCATGCATGAAAAAGATGGTTGAGAATGCAACCACTGCGAGGCGCGTTGGCGTATCACTTGGGAACAACCATGCGCTGTACCTGATGGTATCGACGGAGACATCTTTCGAATGCACCGACAACTATGCAACAATATCACCATCAACGACAATGTCACCGACCATATCTTCGGCACCTACTGACGCAACGTCGACGTCTTTATTTCCGGCGTCAACTTTCATGCCGTCTTCTATGCCCTCTGACGGTGGAGTATCGCATACACCAACCATTTATAGTGCAACTCCTGCTCCATCTAGCACAGTAGACACTGAGCAAACAAATATTGCCAACGGACAACGACGTTGGCTGGGTGGATTGTCACCGTGCACACTCGTCTTTGTTTTATCTCATATCATCTGGCATTGGGTTTGTGATACATTCATGATATGATCAATACATTTTGCTGACGAAAATGAACATACTATTTATTAACCCCACATATAACATAATTGGGCCTGATCGAGCCTTCACCATTATTCCTAGAACGCTTATGATTATCCCATTCATTGTCAAAGGAGGGGCACATTTTCTGTTGTTCCTTGTTCCCCGGGAACAAAAAATACCCCACACATATAAAGTTGAACAAAATCCCACGTTGAGAGAAAAATCTACAACATGCCCGCGGTTGGTCGCTCCCCCCATAAGAAGGACGGGAAGCGCATTGCCTCGCACCGACAGATCAGGGGGTGGTGCACGTGCCTCGCCATTCTGATTTTTCCGATGTACGTCAGGAATTTGATAGCGACGATGGCGCTCGCCGCCATCGCCGTCAGCCCCCCTCCTCTCGCGCGGGGGCCCACGACGCCGGGTCCGTCACGGAGACCCTCCGATCAACTCCGACCCCCGCCCTCTCACGCTGGCGCAATCGCCCCGCGTACAGCCGAAGGCCGGCCTCTCCCATTCTCTTTCTCGGCGTGTCTGCTGATAAAAGACGGCAACATCCTCCTCCCCGAGTGGCTGGCCTATCACTACACATTCCTCCCGCTACGTCGTTTGATCGTGGGAGTCGATCCTTTGTCGCTGACCGATCCCAAGCCCATTCTGGATCTTTACGAATCGATCGTGAACGTAACAACTTGGGTCGACGACTCGTTTTGGGTCGATGGACGAGCACCACACGAGAAGAAAGGCTTTCGAATAACCAACGAGACGGGCCACGAACCGGTGAGATGGCGGTACAAGTATAGGCAAAATTTGTTCTACAAGGCATGTTTATTACATCTCCATGATGAAATGCGAACTTGGACATTGCTAATTGACACGGACGAGTATCTAGCCTTCAATCATTACGACGAGCACGAGGTAAAAAGAATATCTCTTGCACAGAAGAATATACAAAGTCGATTAAAGATGGGACGCATTTGAGGACCAAACTTGACCGCGCCCCGAGCGCTACTGCAGCAGAGCACATAGACAGGCAAATCGACGAACAATTCGACAACCCCGACAAACCTTGTGTCATTTTTAGCAGGTATCTGTTTGTGTCCAAAGAGAGCAACATGGAAGAGATTCAGAGGGAGGTCGGTCGAGATTTCAATGCCACGTTTTTTCACACGATGCGATATCGTTACCGAACCCCGTTGTCAAAGATGGAGTTGGGCAAGTCAATGATCGATGTTTCACGCTACGATGGACGGGACATTACGAATGCACATCGTCCACTGGGAGACATGTGCACGGGATACAATGCGTGGGCACACAATGCAATGATGTCTTTCCGAGTGCATCACTACATTGGCTCGTACGAGACTTTTCGTCAACCAGGCTTTGACGCGAGAAGCTCCTTTTTCAACAAGCGCAACAACCAAAAAAATCTGGTGGTGGACGGCACAACTCCTCGTTATTTGCCAGAGGATAAAAGTACGTGGTTGACACAGTTCGCAACACTGGTTGGGAGAGAGAAGGCTGTAAATTTAACTCAACAGAGTCGTATTTGCGCGGAATTGGAGATGGATAAAGTTACGATGGAGCTAGCAAATGGGCCACAAGCTATCGATTGGGACCTTCTCAATAAAAAGCCGGGAACATAGTCTTGATGATGGTTGGCATTTCGTGCGTCATCAGACACAGATTGACCCAGATAATTAGGAGCCAGCGTTCCTACGGTGTTGCGCCCTGCACTTGTCGTCGTACTCGTCCAACAATGGCGTGGGCAAGGGAGAGCTGAGGTTTAATTTGTTGCATATTTCCCATTAGTTAACAATGAATCAACAGTAGTACAAAGAGCAGTGGCACTAACTTTTCGAGAATAAATTACAGGTATAGTAGCCAATACTTATTTCCATTGTTGGCATGAAGGTTTCTTACAATACACACTCAAAATCCCTTGAAAAACTCAAATGTCAAAAAGATTTTCTGCATGTACGATTCCTACGTAGATCTCCGATGCTGAAAATCCTGTTTGAGCGCTGAAAAAAACAATTTCACTTGGTGGTAATTTTTTCCGCCGTAGATATATTATGCTCTACCATAGAACACGCTGCTTAACTACACGCTGCATAAGCAATCGCGAGAAAGGAGTGAAGAATTTTTGAAGAAAGACAAAATTTAATTGGTGAAATCTATATCGTTAAATCTTTAAATGCCTACATGATTGGCCTAGGACAGTGCACAGTCATTTAGAAAAGCCGCTTCTTGTCACATTGATATATAACACTCTTGGGTTTAATTGGGTGAAACATCGCTTAACACAGCCATTTTTGTTTTAGAGGTCGGAAGGATTAAAAAATCAAGCCCTACTCAATGTTGTTTTTTTACGATTGCTTAAGCAGCGTGTTCTACGGTAGTGATGCCGGACCTTACCGTGGCCGTGAAAAACGTGGGAAGTGGGAAGAGTTAGGTTTTTTCTCTCCGAACGGTTTTGCCTTCCTTACCGTGCTAGGGTTAGGGGTGGGAAGTACAAGCCATTTTGAAGCAATGTAAGGATTTTTGTACGTAAATGTACTATATGAGTGAGCAACGGCCATGGCGGCCCTCAGGGTGGTAAGCAGGCCCCCGGCGGCAGTCAAATCAACAAATTCATTTTATCCAGCGCACGTCCGGCCTTCGGCAGGAGGTTTACGTGTATGCTGTATCTTGGTTTTATTCAAATCGATAAAATAACAACGAAATTAATCCATTTACAGTGCCTCATTTTTTTCATTTTTGGTTAGTCTCGGTCCGCCATGCACAGCCGATGGAGGCGGCCCATATTACACATGATACTTACTAATGTACTAATTAAAAATTTGGTTTGAAGAAGTTAATATTTTATCTAATTTAATACGGTCGTTATCTAACACAACCTCCTTCACCAGCGGCTGTATGCTCAAAAGTCGCCGGCAATTTTGATGGTGATAAACCATGAATAAATAAGATTCGGACACATCATCCGATCCGGCATGCTCTTGGCTTCAATCCGAGCCACTGAACGCCGCTTCAGTACGATTATTCGCGTCGATCAAGCGTATTGTTATATCGTACCATGTATCGCTCTCGTCGTCTTTGCTACCATAACTACGAATAGGCCGTTGACGTACCTAGGGTCTTCCAAAAATGGCAACATTATCTCCTCTCTTGAACTCTTTATGGTTAAATTTGTGCGTGAAGTACCCCGGGCGGAATACACTTCTGAAAAATCTCACTAGTTAATTTCTATCTCTTCCGTAGGGAAGCTTTATTTTTCTAACTCTTCCAGCAAAATAACCCGTGGAAGTGGGAAGAGTTAGGCTAGGGTTATTTTTACGAGAAAGCGACAAAGTTCGTTAAGTAAAAACAGGCCCAATGCTATCACTTCCCGGCTAAGTCTTCCCACTGCTCACGTAAGCTTGGGCATCAGACGAGGAGACTTTGTTGCGAGAAGAGAAGGCCAGAACAAATCAGCCTCCAAGAGATCAGCCCTGCCCAAGAGATCAGCCCTCCAAAAATCGTCGGCCGATAGGGGATTCGCCTCTACGACGAACAACATCACAACAAAGCGTGAATGCACTATATCAATGTCTGCTAATAAAAAGTTCCCTGAGTAGATATTGCACCAACCATGGCAGGGAACCTGTAGAGCAATATAGTGAGAGCTTAAGTTTAAACAATCCATACCATCGGAACATATCCTGATTTTATACCTAATTAAGTTTGGCAATTAGGTACTTTGGTACGTAGCCTCTCCATTTGGGGTTGTTTCATGGTAATCTGTTTCGCCATTTCTCCACTCTTATATTTTAGGGGGATATAGGGGCCCTGCGGGCCAAATAATTCTCCTACCGTTTAATGCTCATTTATGTATTGACTTGCTGTGTGCCACATGGTTTTACAACTGGTGGTCAGGTCAAGAGGGGGGTCAGGTCAAGAGGGAAAAGATTGCAAGTCAAGACAATATGAATACTTATTATAAGTAGCAACACATTTCTTAACAATATTATGAACTTTCATTGACAAAGATAAAAAGTGCATTCTCTCACAATAGATCATCATCACTGTCACTATCATCACCCTCCTTCAAATCACCCAATCCTCTCCCATCAATGGTCTGTTGCTGATATGCTGCTTCTTCATCAAGGAGTGGCATCATTTCTTCCTTTTTCGCAAACCCTTCGCCCATCGCCCTAGTAGTATCATCACCACAGTCATTGTTTACCATGCTTTCCTCGGCGGCAACTTGGAATGCAAACATGGCCGACTCTTGTCCTACATTCATAGTACCAAATGCCACCTGCAATCCACTTGCCTTGGCCTGTACAATCTGCTCTTCCTGTATATCATCCTCAGTCATGCAGGGACGTGGTGCAAGTGTAATATTCGTCGGCTGTGACGATATTGTATGCAAATGCAAGTCCGCTGGGTCAAACGTATGCAACGAACGTCTCCATGCATTCATCAACCCCTGCCATCGCTTCGTGGGTATATCGACTGTATAGTCGGGCGTTGTGGGGCAGTCCAAACTTCGCTGTTTACGTTCATGTTTAGGTATTTGCTTGACATATTCTTCATAGCCTGCAGTGTTTTTACCAAAAAGGACTTGACGCCGACGTTGGTGGATACGCTTCGCATGAACCGGGTCTGTTGGGTCTAGCTTGGGTACATCTTCGTTTATTGCTGCTGCAGCTGACGAAGAATTTGCTGCTGGATTTTCCACATCGGGTGTAACGATAATCCTTCGTTGTTGTTGCTGTTGCTGCTGAGTACGTGGTACACGGTGCGGATTGCGTTGATTATGTGCGTCATGGGAGTTATGCCGACGCTGTCTACTAATTTTGCCGCCACCCTGTCGACATTCTTCTACTCCACCTCCTCCTCCTTGGTGTTGAGCGTCGCGTTGATAATTCGAATGTTGCACATCACGTGCATCATCATTAGCGTTACTAGAAGGTCTATTAGAAAATCGTCCGCCCTGGGCTCCACTCGTGGGAGGCAACCATCGACTACTCGATGCCGACGACGATGAAGTATTATTATCACCGACGGATTGCATTATATCTTAATATGGAGCGAGAGGTTACTTCAGTCGTCAATGGCCCGCGCCAAAAAAATCAGAGTGTGAATTGTTTGATGAAAGAGCAAGGAGGAGTAGTAGCATCACATAAATAATAAATATAATGATGGAGGTGGGTGGGGGAAGGATCGCAGTTA
>Ga0247837_1004942_pt1 | contig 20749 bp, 19 predicted proteins | sample LaCtaG_2_FD_187115 | JGI IMG/M metagenome (GOLD analysis project Ga0247837, IMG submission 187115) | Freshwater microbial communities from meromictic Lake La Cruz, Castile-La Mancha, Spain - LaCruzMarch2015_14.5m | ecosystem: Environmental > Aquatic > Freshwater > Lake | place: Spain: Castile-La...
CTAACTGACCGTAGGTATACCCTAACACTTTGATAGTGTAAGGGGGGAGTACATCAAGCAGCGCAAGTCTCCTCTCGCCTCCGGCTCGGGAGAGCTTGCTTCTCACTAAGTTCCTTACACATCCTAATTGTCTCGGTGTGCTGCTGATTAGTAAAAGAAGCATGGGAAGTCGATATTCTAAGTCTCTGACAGAGTCTGACACATCTCCGGCTCAACTGCCTGCAGCTTGCACAACCGAGCAAACCCTTCTTCTCCCAGAACAACGCACCGCTCTGTTCCTTCTCTGGCTCAAACGCACTTCCCTGCTCTACCGTTCTCTAAGCTGCAACATTATTCGCGAGATTATTGAGTATGAGTCGGATGTCGTCCTGCCAGTCCTCGCCGGTTTCAACCTGCTGCTCTACAACCCTTCCACCGACGAAATAATTTCCCCCCGCAAAGTGCTGCTTTTGCCTGCAGACCCTTTCTTCTGTGTGATAACAGTGAGTGAAGTACTGACCATGTCGATGTCGACAGAGTGTCGTCCCACAGTGTGGGTGAACCTAGTGTCGTGGGAGTGCAGGGAGTTCGCAGGTCTGCCGGGAGGGAAGTTCCACCCTGCTGCTTTGACTGCTTTGGGTTGGGTCTACACCTTTGGCGGACATTGGCCTGGGAACTCTGTGTCTTCCTGTGAGAAGGTCTCATCCCAGTGTACTGGTTGGAAGGACCTGCCGACTCTCTCACGCCCGCAAAACCCCACAGCCAGTCGCTGGAATTGGGACGTGTATTTACCTGATTCCACCTACTTCCACTACTTAGATATATTCAACTTGCGCTCAGAAAGCTTCCGCACGCTCACCCTCACAATGAAAGTGGCCTGGCTGCCTGTAGCCGTCATCTCCAAAGGCGTTCTCACTCTCCTTGGAGGCGAAAATCACATTGCTCAATGGAGTATCGAGGAGAATTCGAAGGAAATGACTGTTTTGAAGAAGAATCACGTGATTGCTGGCCCTAGCAGCTGTGTGCCGCTTTGTCGGGAAGGGAAGTGGATTTGGATCAACCACACCAACGCCCGACTGCACATCTACGACCCTGAAAGTCAAAGACTCGGCACCAAAGGCCTGGACTTGCAGTGTAGAAATCTATAGCTATGGACTATTATGGCAAACCGCAGACTTTCACAGCAGTGACTAGCGGGGTGCTCAGTCTCTACTGGACCCTTCTGTCTGTGCTGCTCTTCCTAGGCTACAGGCCCTCCCGCTACCGTCTGAGATGTCTGCTAGAGGGGACCTACTCGATCTCTACCTTCCATGTCTGTGTGTACATATGGGGAGTGCTCGCTGCCAGTTTCTATTTCTTCAGTATGCTCTTCAACATCGTTGGAGGTGAGACGCTGAGAGTGCTGAATTGGCTGGCCTTCAGCACATATGTGGGGTGGATTTACTTCGCAGGCTTGGGAATCAGCTGTGGCTATACTTGGCATAAACATCTTGCTAACCGCACTGCCGCCTACTTAGCAGGCGCCAGCCTAACGAAGTTCGCAGTCTCCCTGCTAGCCTTCATCAACCACAAGTATCCCTCCTACTTCATTTCTGCCTTCAACCTCGTTCTGTTTTCTTTTCAGCTGCTTTGCGTCTACCGCACCATGCGGACTGTGGAACGCGAAAGTCATGTCGAAAACCCTCAACAATCGGAGGAAATCCACTCTCAATTCCGCGTCATGCTGATGATTTTCATAACCTTGAGTTTGCTGTTTGGAATTGAGTGTGTCGGGACGTACATGATGTATGGCGACGGAATGAAGCAGGACAACCCTTCCTACTTCTTGTGCTTTGCGGTGACCAACTCGCTCGTGCAGTCATTGCTCATGCGGATAGCAAGGCCGAAAACAGGTGAATTAGCTAGGTTGGGCGGAAATTTTGTAGCCCTCTAAATCGCCTCAATGTTAGACTAGAAGGCTTCAATCGAGCATACAGTATTGCAGGTCACTCCCAGTGGAAAGCGCCCTATAATATGACATCCGTGTCTATCAAGGACCGCGCCGGCACTCAACTGACCACACTGACTCTACCCCCAGACACCTCCATTCAAAGTGTGAGGAGCGCTGTGGCTGCGCAGCTGAATGTGCCTTGCGAGCGACTGCTGCTCGGCAGGACCGCCAAGCAGGAGTGCACAGATGACCAGACCTTGGAGGTTCTGAAGAACCCTGAGGAGCTGCTAGTGCTGCCTACTGCTGTGTGGCTCAAGTACAGGGATGAGGAGCAGGACAGAGACTACTACTTCGACCCTCAGGCTCGCTCCACGGAGTGGACACTGCCTGTTTGGGCCGCTGCCATTGCAGGTCCAGAGGGTGACGACTACGAGCTGCTCGAGTCCTTCCAACCTTCCGAAAAGCACCTGAAATACGCGCACTTGCTAAGACCGAGCAGCTGGCTGGAGGGCAAAAGGTACCTGGAAAGGCCTGCAAGGAAGCAGATCGACAAGCCGTTCATCAAGGACTACGCATATCAGCAGGGGGACGATGAGTACAACTTCTGGTTCGACAAGTACTTGAATGACAAGCCTGTGAGGGACCGGGCGCCTGCATCGACCCGCTGTGACTTGGAATTAGATGTGGGGTACACGAAGGCAGACCTGATGGAGCCTGAAACTGCCTACTGGTGCCTGCACTTCGTCAGAGGCTGCTGCAGTGAAGGCGCCAACTGCCGCTTCTTCCACCGTCTGCCTTCTGTTGAAGAGTGCAAGCGAATTGCGCACACCAAGGATATATTCGGCAGAACTCGGCACGCCGCTCACCGAGACGACATGGGCGGCATCGGCTGCTTTCAAAAGGAATGCCGCACTCTGTGTGTCTGCGACGTCAAGATCCCGCCCGGCAGCGACCCAGTGGACCAGGTAAATGAAATGCTTTGGAGACACTTCTCACTGTGGGGCCGAGTGGAAGACATCACCTTCATTCCTTCCAAGTGCCTTGCCTTTATTAAGTACTACCACCGCTGCTTCGCTGAAGTCGCTAAGGAAGCGATGCGCAACCAGCCGCTGGACTACGACGAAATTCTCATGATCAAGTGGGCGAACGACGACCCCAACGCAGCCAAGGAAAGTCAGTACTCAGAGGCGTGGCACAAGGCTCAGATTCAGGCTGAGAAGGAGAAAAAGAGCAAAAAGGCAGCAGAGAAGAAACCTGTTGAAAGCGAAACTGTCCCTGTGGCCAGTTTGAAGCCCCTGCCCGAGCCTATCAACATCAGTCAGTACGAGGCGGAAATGCAGGAACTCGCCTCCTCCCAGTCTGCTGTGCTGCACAACAGTGTGCGCATGCAGCAAGTTCTGCAGCGCATCCACTCTGACCAACTCTCCACTCTCAACCAAATCATCTACCCTGCACATCTGCAGCCAGCTGCCAACCCCCCAGCTGATCTGCCCACAGACGAGCCCTTGGCGTTCACTAGTAAGAGACGGAGGTTAGGGTAGAACTGCACCTTTTCTATGTAAATGAATCCCCCTCACGTGCCTGGAGCATCCCAAGGCTCCACTGCCACTCGTGAGGGCCACACAGGCAGCCACCCGCCCTCTGTGTCCGGCTCTTCAGGGTCGCTGGACCAGGACGGGGGAGAAAACGTGCGCACTGTAATTCGGATTCGACCTCTCAGTGGCAAGGAGATGGCGAGTGGCGAGAGCAGCTGCATCGAGGTGCAGAACCCTCAGAACTTGAGAGTGGCACTGAAGACCGGCTTGAAGCCGTACCGCTTCCACCAAGTGATGGCGGAAAGTGCGCAGCAAGGACAGGTGTTTGCAGAGTCGGGAGTCAATGTGCTGCTCGACGCAGCCCTGGAAGGCTACTCCAGCACTATCTTCGCCTACGGACAAACTGGCAGTGGCAAGACCTATACTATGTCTGGGGTCGAAGAGAACCTCAGTCGGCCTGACTACGTCTCTGATGAAACTGACGGACTCATCCCCAGGTCCATTTCCTACCTCTGGCACGAAATGGCCAAGCGTGGAGAGAAGTACTACGTGAAAGCCACCTTCTTTGAAATCTACAACGAACAGGTTCGAGACTTGCTCAACCCTGGGTCGGGAGTGCTGCACACTCGGTGGAATGCCAAGAAGGGCTTCTTCGTGGAGAACCTGCTAGTTGTGGACAGCCACACCATTGACGACTTGATTGCAGTGCTGCACGAAGGAGTGCGCAATCGCAAAACAGGCAGTCACGAGCTGAATAAAGACAGTTCCCGGTCCCACACGATCATGACAGTGTACCTCATCAGCGAAATCAGCGAGGGCGGACACACCTACAAGCGCTACGGCAAGGCCTACTTCGTGGACTTGGCTGGGTCTGAGCGACTCAAGGAGTCCAAGTCTGCTGGAGGTATGATCAAAGAAACAGGCAACATCAACAAGTCTCTGTTTACTTTGGGCAAAGTCATTTCCAGTCTGGGCGACAAGAAGAACCGGGTGTTGCCCCAGCACATCCCCTACCGCGACTCCAAACTCACGATGCTGCTGATGGACTCGCTCGGAGGAGCTGCCCGCACTCTCATGATTGCCTGCGTGTCTCCTGCTGTGGTATATGTGGAGGAAACTTTGAGCACTTTGAACTATGCCAGCAGAGCTATGAACATCAGGAACAGACCACTGCTCCAGGTCGACTCCACAGAGCACACGATCATTGGACTGAGAAGAGACCTGCACTTGCTGCGACTTCAGAACGAGTTTTTGAAAGACCAGTTCAGGAGGGTGACAGGAGGCATGCCTCCAATGATGGTAGACTTCGCCAATTCCTACAACCAAGACTCCTCAGCACCACCCAACCCGCTGGTGCAGGAGCTGCAGTTCGAGTTCCAGAAACTGACCGAGGAAGGCATGTTGGTGCGCGAAAAGCGCGAAGAAGCAGAGCGCGGCTACCACCAAGTGATGATGGACAACTCCAGTCTGCGCGCCAAGTTGGAAAGTCTGGAGGTCGCCTTCGTAGGGTCGCCTGGCATGCGCGGAGAAGGAGGCCAGATTTCCACCGACTACGCCATTTCCACCCTCCTCAATGAGAACGAAAACCTCAAGCGGCAGCTCAGTGACATGATCCAGGACCAGACCGCCACCCGCTTCCGAATGGATGAGCAGGAGCTGCCTGCACAGCCGAACGTAGACGTAGGGCAGCTGAAGGACACCAACGGCCAGCTGCAGAAGCGGGTGGAGCAGCTGCAACTGCGCGAGCGGGAGCTGCTGCAGTTCCTTCAAAACGTGCAGAAGGCCCGTCCCAAGTCCAAAGTAACTGACAAGCCCCGCTAACTGTAGTGGTCTAATGGCAATTCAGCGAGACACGGCTCCGCCCTACTTCCACAGCTACGCTGTGTTCAGAGGACTTACCAACGACCCACCCAAAGCGAATGGCAAGCGGATGGTGGAAGCCAGTGAGAAGTCCCGGAAGGAACAGTTGACAATGGGCAGGAAAGACTGGCAACAGTCCATGGTAACAGTGAAGCAAGAGCAGTTCGGCCCCAAGCCTATGACCAACCTCCGCTACGACTTCAAGCCGCCCGGAGCCACAGAGTCCACTCTCAAGCTGGAAATGGACGCCCAGCGCTACCTGCAGTCCACTGTGCAGGCCACTTACTCCTCACACTCGCTGCCGCCCAGGACGCAGTTCAAGTCAGGACTGAGAAACCAGAGCGGCATTGTGATGGGGGAAGACTTGCCTGCGTACCGCACTACTTATGGGGAGCAAATGCGCAAGTACCCTTTCCCTTCCGACCCGACTCGTGAGCCTCCCATACAGTACAACATCATCACCAACGGCATCAAGCCGATCCAGCAAACTGCACCCTTCGACTTCTGGAACCCAGCGACCTCCAAAAGACGCGTTTCCAAGAACAGGGAAGTGGCGGTGGAGACGAAGCGCACCTTCAACATCCTGAACGGCCGGCCAGTAGGGTAAAGCGGCACTTGGTGTGCAAGCTAAGTCTGCGTTTCTTGGTCTTCCGTCTTTTCCTCCTCTGCCAGTTTGTCCAGCAGCTCTTGGATCTGCTCCATGGTGGAGCTGCCTTCTCGCAGCACTCCAGCGGAGCGCAGTTTGGAGACGAGCAGCACTTTGTACCCTCGCTCGATGAAACGCTTCTTGGCAGGCCACACTTGAGACACGTCCTTGATCCGCTCCACTACCCGCTCGTGTTGCAGCTCCAAGTCACAGATTTCATGCTTGAGTGTGGAGAACTCCAGCGCTCCGTCCAACCACGAGTGCAGCAGTAACGTCACTCCGCACTCCTCCCCCTCGGGCAAAGCCGGCAGCTCAGTGCGCAGCCGCCGCACTTCCTCCAGCGACCGAATAGGTGGTGTGAGCATGTCTGTGAAGAGCTGCAAACTGATGCTGAACAGGCCGCTGTAGATGAAGATCACAGCTTCCTTCCACGTGCACACTGAGGAGTTCAGCAAGTAGCAGGAAATTAAAGTCACTATCTTCAAATGAGGCCCGGCAGTCTGAATCCTCGCAGTCAAATCGGAGAGTCGGATGTGGGTGAAGTACTTCTGCATGAGGGTGGAGTAGGACCGCAGGTAGCGCAGTTTGAAGGCCAGGGTCTTTTCCAGTGTTTCTTTCTCGTACACGAGGTCTAGACTGTGCAGCTGGTCTATCATTTCGTCCTTCACCACTTGACACCACACACAGCGCACGTGTTCCTTCCAGTCCCTGCACACCAGTCTCAGCACGAACAGGTTCCGACTCGAGAGGTACTTGAAGATACCAAACACCAACAAGTCTTCAGGCAGACTGACAATATTCATTACTAAGAAGACTCTACAGTATGTGAGACTCTTTGTACCTATCTAGCTTCAATGGTGGTGCCGCTGACGATTTGACCCCAGCCGATGAGTCTCCAGTGCTTGTCAATTCTTCTGCTGAGGGCCAGCTTCTCTCCCAGCTGGCAGCACACAGGCTTGGTGAGCTGAATTCGGGCTTGGTCCTAGGTAGCAGGTACAGTGCGAACACTGATCACTCGGCCTCCTGTGGAGGTGCTGCTCACGTTGACCATTAGACTTTCGTCCTTCTTGAGCTTTTGAATCTAGGTGGAAAGTACGCGGTCCATTTTGGGCAGAGAAGCGTTGCGGACTCCCACCAGTCTCTTGAGCAGGTAGTACTGAATTTCAATTTCGTTGTACACCTCTGGCAACTGCCCAGGGTGGCCGAGCACATGCCCCACAAGGTTATCAGCCCTAGTGATCGAAGGATCTACCAACAGTCCCACTCCTATCAGTCCTCCCGGCACTGCATATTTCAGTTCGTTCTTCTCTGCGCATAGTGTAACGATGCGTGAACGCAGCGGATTGCACTTCATCTTGCCTTGGTCGCTCTTGAGGATGATGCCAGGGCGGATTTCCACTTCGTCTCCCAAGCGAAACACGCCTCGGATAATGCTGCCACCTGCCACTCCGCCCTTCAAGTCCTTCACTTCCTCTCCAGGCCTGTTCACGTCGAAGCTGCGAATGACGATGAGTCTGGGCGTGCTGGTGAAGTCCCGCACCGGGATGGGGATGTGCGAGCAGATGTACTGACACACACAGTCGATGTTGTACTTGAGCTGAGCGGAGATAGGGATGATAGGCGCACTAGCGACTTTGGTCTTGTTGACAAAGGCCTTGATTTGGTCGTAGTGGTGCTTCGCCGAGTCGTTTCTGAAGGCGATATCGATTTTGTTCTGCAGGATAATGATGTTGTTGAGGTCCATGATCTCAATAGCAGCCAAATGCTCGCAAGTCTGAGGCTGCGGACAGGGCTCGTTGGCAGCTACGAGGAGCAGAGCGGCATCCATCACAGCAGCTCCATTGAGCATTGTGGCCATCAGAATGTCATGTCCGGGACAGTCCACAAAGGACACGTGTCGCTGCAGAATCATTTCCGCTTTGCACTTCTGACACACTGGTCTGTCCCCTGTGGCGGAGCCGCTGGCAGAGTAGTTGCCTGGAGGTAGACAGGCAGGGTTGGAGCACTTGAAGATCTTGGCGTTGGCGTAGCCCAGCTTGATGGTGATGTTGCGAATGCGCTCGGTGGAGTGGCGCTGAGTTTTGACGCCTGAAAGAGCGCGCACAAGTGAACTTTTCCCGTGCGACACATGTCCAATAGTGCCGATGTTGATGGTAGCTTGTCTACTGATGACTTCAGGAGTGAGTGGAGACAGCTGAGCGGGGTCCAGTGTCTCGAGGTTCTGGTCTCGCAGGCCACCGCCCTCCTTAGACTCTTCCAGCTCAGACACTGCAGTGGAACTCATATTATCTACCAGCCATACGTCTGCCATTTGCCCGGCTCTCCTGCACTCATAGTCCGATATCAGCTCTTCAAGCGATATTAGGTGGTACAGCCGAAGTGCACACCGACCTATTAGATCTGTATCTGATATCTTCGGCAAACCATCTCATGTGAGCACTAGGACTCATGCTGCTTTCACTTTTCTCGGCTTTTAGAAATTCCCCACTGACTATGAGAAACAACGACTTGCCTCTGCTAGCAGTTCTAAAGATCCGCTGCTCCTGTGTCTGTGCGAATTGTAGAATTCTCATATATGGTAGAGTGCGGACAAGTCCTGCTGGTAGCCTTCGGCCTTTCTTCGCCTCTCCTCATCGAATGTCTGACACACGCGAAAGACTACTTCGCAGCAGGGCAGACCCTTATCCTGGTCTCCGGTTTGGACCCTCCGTACTACTCCTTCGCTCAGTCCCTGCACTTTCTCTGGCGTTGTCCCTTTCTTCCGAGCAGCATTTGGTCCGATTCTCTGACTGAATACTCCTCCGCGCTTTACTCTGGTAGCAGAGGTTTTCGAATAGCAATACTGGCCCCAGAGACGGTGCAGGCTATAGGACAGACAGAGGGATGGGGAATCACTAGCAAAGAGGTGCTAGTGGAAGTGCACTATCGAGAACGACACGTAAGAGTGCTGAGGCAGTATGCATGTGTGGACGAACTTTCCACCTTCTTAGTCTCTTTACCCACAGAGCAACCTTACAGCAGGGCAGATGCTATGGACAGAGGACAGTGGGACAGCCAAATAAAGCGCGCAAATGGCAAATTCAAGTGTCTGCTAGCAGCCTCGAGTCTCCCTGCGCCCTTCCCCCCGCTTTCTCACCAAGCTATATCTGCTCTCACGCTGTACATCCACACTGGACTCCTTCCTACCCTGGCTCCCTCTCCGCTGCTCATTGCCCTGTCTGACTTGATGTCTTCCCTACTTACCCAGCTCTCTGGCTTGAAGCAGACTCTGGCTCAAGCTTCACTGTTGATATGGAACGTTGAACAAAAAGTGAGGGAAATAGCGGAAATTTGGAGGAAAGGCACAGAGCAGACGAGAAAAAGAGTGGAAGGACTCGAAAGAGACGTGGGGCAGGGCAGGGAGTGGCTTAGCAAAGAAATGAAAGTCAAGGAAGCGAAGAAGCAGCTCCTGTTCGAATTAGGTGCAGTGGAAACTACCAGAGACGCATGTCTCCAAGTGCAAGTTACGCCTAGAAAGCAGTACAAAGTGCCCTGCAGTCTGGTCATATCCACCAATTCAGAAGCTCGCAAAGTAATTCGTCTGGCTACTTCGGTAGCCAGGAAAGTCCGACTTGGGCATTTGTCCGAGTTCCAGGCAGATCTCTATCACATACAAATACAAGGTGAAAACAGCCAACCTTTCAGCAACCTACTCACTGTCTCCCTTTCTCCGCCCTCTCCCCCTGCTCACTGCTTCCTGTCCTCGCACATTGGTAACCTGTGCGAACTTGAGCACCGCCTGGTCAGTTCAGGACTGCAGGCTCTGCAGTGCTTTCACTCCCTGGCAGGGAGGTGGGTGCACCCAGAAATGCAACTTGTCGCGAGACTACTGGAGGAGGCGGAGAGCCCGGAGGGAGCGCAAGAGCGACTAGAAGCCCTGGGCTTTGAATTTGAGTAAAGTAAGGATTGCTCTTACTACAGTATCTACTCAGAGCCAGCGGGAGGCAGGCTGGTCCCATTGTACGGCACTTCACGGAAGTTGAGAAGTGTAGATCTGAAGCTGCAGAGGTGAGTATCGCTGATTTCGATGAAATAGCTCACGTCCCGCACCTTGCTGTAATTGGGCATGAACACGTCCAGCATCAATGTATCCTCCATCGCTACGAATTGGTGCAAATTGCCCATGGCAGGAGTCAAGGCCAGCACTCCCGGGGCCGTTATTTCGCCTGTTTCCCCTTGTCTATACGCAAACACGTTTTCTTTCTCTCGACTCACCAAGTCCGCGAGCTTGAACCGCAGTCTACCTTTCAACACTACAGACAGCACCACCATCCCTGGGTGGTCATGCAGAGGGATGCCAGCGCCTCGATGCAAAGCAAAGAAGCAGAGACACAGCTGAGCCGTATCGTGGATGGAAGTGTAAGAGATGTGTCCCGGCAGGAAGTAGTCTTCGAGATCGGGCTGCAGACCCAAGTCCGCAAGCTGCAGACTGAGCAGCAGGGCATGGAGGCGGGGCAGCAGAGGGGACTGAGTAGTGGCCTCTATGTCTGTAATGAGTTGCTGGATCAGCACAGGACTTTGGGAGATCTCTTTGCAGAGGAGGAAAAGTTCCCTCATCTTGTCGGACGTCATAATATGCGGCCACCAACAAGTGATGATTCACTGCGGTTTAGCCGAGTTCTCGAAGGGCCGTCCTTCCTCCTTCCCAGCCGCCTAGAAGACACGGGCCAGCATTGCTATTATGTAGCAGGACTGTTCCTCTATGCATTGCCAACTCACTAAGTAGTTCACTTCTATTAGACAGACAAGGGCAGTTGAGGCTGCTTCCTTGCTACATAATTGCTGCACATGTTATTGACTGGAGTTACTGTGTGAGTTGCTTTTCCGTGAGTTGCTCTCTGCTTACAATATGTTAGTGACAGGCCTACTAGCATGACTGTTTCCACTTATCTTCCATTAAAATGAACTTCAGACAAAGGTTCCAGACGAAGCTATCAAAGGCAATCGAACTCTCAGGCGAGGAAAAGCCGATCAGCAAGGAAATGAAGCAAAGCCAAATACATGCATCGGGCCTGGCCTCCTTCCGATCCTCGGCTTACTCAATTCTGGACAATGCACCGCTCCGACCTAGCGCTAGCACTGACTTCACTCCCAAGTTTTCCTTCACTCCCACTGTGTTTCCACCTCTGCCTGGGGAGCACTTCAGCTCTCCCCACTACCCTCCGGTGTCTAATCCGTTTCTTCACTACCAGTCTCCGCCTCCTTTGCCCCACGACCCTCTCTATACTCAGTCCTCCTACCCTGCCTCCCCCTTCCCTGTCCAGTCTCCCTGGCCTCAAGCCTACTCTTCCCACTCCAATTCACCTGTGCCTGCCTACTCTCCCCAGGCAGCTCACCTTTTGCCTCGCTACTCCTCCCTTCCGCCCCCTTTCCCCACTTCCTCTAGCCGTCCCCGACAACGGCCGCCTCCGGACACAGGCGACGTGCCTGCTCAACTTGTGGCTAGTCGCTCCACTGACACTCTTCAAGCTGTGAAGGGCAGAAGCCCAGTGAAGCCTGCAGGCAGCGGGAAATCGGAGTTCAAAGCCAAGGTGAAGGAAGCCCGAAAGCGAGTGGAAGAGAAGAAAGTAGTGAAGGAGGTGGAAATCCCCTTTAGCATGAAAAGGGAAGTGCACTACCAGCCGTACACCTACGAAGACTATGTCAAGGTCAAGCAGGAAGGGAACGCCAAGCTGGGCGGACTCGGCCCTGTCAACATCAACACGAAGGAGTGGAAGGACCAAACACGCCGCCGCATTCAGGCGAGTCTCTATGGCAAGATGACTCGCCTGCGCAATCAGGACGGTCCGCAGTTTCAGACCTTCGACTAGTCTTGTCTATAATTCTGCTGTCCTAGCAGCGGAGTGCGGATTTACCTACTTAGCACACCAGCTCCTTCAGCTTTAGTCCCTCGAGTATCTTGTCTCTGTCTAGGAATCACCGGTAGTACAGGTAAATGGAAGCTGTAATTATGCCCACCGCAGCCACGAAGGTCACTGTAAGAGTGAAGGCATAGAAGATGATACTGAGAACGGCAGTGAGAACCATAGACACAGGCAGGGAAATCACATATACGATGTTGTTGAGGTACTATGTATCACTTACTTTGAATACAAAGGACAGAATTATGCCCATTGTAGACTGCGCGGTCAGTACCATCAATGCACGACTGTCGTAGCCCTCGAAGAAGCCCTGTTCCACTAGGCCCTTTGAGTCTGTGAGCAGCAAGTAGATGGCATTTACTACGATTCCGTACGCGTACAGGATGCAGTTTTGGTAGAAAATGCTGACGTCTTGCGACTTCTTGAAGTACTTTTCTGTGTATATGCTTGAAGAAGTGGAGCAGATGCACATAAGAATGATGAAGAATAGGCCCCACATTGGATTCGCATTCGACCCACTGTCTACTTCTTCCATGTCGGGAGTGACAATTGCAGCTCCAAAGGTGAGAATGAGCAGCGCCACCCACTGCACATCAGTCTGTTTCTTCCCCATCATCAGCCGATACAGCACTCCCGCTGTGATGATCCGAATGTTCCCCAGAACATGGAAAAGCGCAGGGTTGATGTAGCTCATGCCGTAGTACACCAATGTGTTGGAGGCTGCGTACAGCACAGCCGGCACCAGGTAGTGCAGACTTTGGCGGAAAGTCAGGTCGGTGAGTGCTGAGCGCTGGGCAGTTGCGGAGGTGAGGTATTGGATGAGGAACACGCAGCAGCAGAAAAGCAGCTTCACGAACTCTACGAGGAGCACCATTGTCGTCTTGTTGAAGGAAAAGGACCCGTCAGAGTTCTTCGCCCCGGCAATAGCCAGCGGCTGCCAACACTTCACTCCTATAGCCAGACAAATCATAGTGAAATACAGCACTGCAGGCACAGCAGGAGCGGACTTCTGCACAGTATCTGCCTGAGCCACGCTGAAAGTCTGCATAGTTGAGGAGTCCACAGGCTGATAATCCTGCTTGTCCTTCATCTCGCCAAGGAGGGTATCACTATATTTCATCTTATGGCGATATTAGTCGCCAGCTAGGAGAAGACTTAGGACTAGTGGTGCTTCTGGGCCAGCACTCGCTGGTGGCTTTCCAGCGTTTCGATGTTGCGCATTGTCTTGAGGTCTGTCTTCCGCAGGCCAGGGTTTTTGGCCCAGAAAGCGCTTATGCGGTCCTCCATGACACTGCGGAAGTTCTTGATGAGGCCTTGCACCGGCCAAGCTGCAGCGTCGCCCAGTGCACAAATCGTATGTCCCTCGATCTGCCTTGTGAGTTCCTCCAGCATATCGATTTCTGCGAAGTCCGCTTGGCCCGACTTCATGCGAGTCAGGATGTCGACTAGCCAGCCGGTTCCTTCTCGGCAGGGAGTGCACTGTCCGCAGCTTTCGTGCTTGTAGAACTTCGAGAGTCGTAGGATGCAGTCGATCATGTCGTGACTTTTGTCCATCACTATGACGCCTGCAGTGCCCAGGCCTGTTCCTGCGTCCCGCAGAGAGTCGAAGTCCATCAACACCTGCTCCGACTGGTCTTTCGTCAAGACAGGCACCGAGGAGCCTCCAGGAATAATGCCCATCAGGTTATCCCAGCCGCCACAGACGCCCCCCGCATGTCGCTCTATCAGTTCCCGAAGCGGAATCGACATCTCTTCCTCAACATTGCAGGGATTATTCACATTCCCGGAAATGCAGAACAGCTTCGTGCCAGCGTTGTTCTTGCGTCCCAGCGAAGCGAACCAGCCTCCACCCCGCCTCATAATAGTGGGACACACAGACACAGTCTCTACATTTGTGACTGTCGTGGGACAGCCGTAGAGGCCGGCGTTGGCGGGGAAGGGCGGCTTCATCCTAGGTCTGCCTTGCTTCCCTTCCAGACTTTCGATCAGAGCGCTTTCTTCGCCACAGATGTAGGCGCCTGCGCCACTGTGCACATAGACGTCAAAGTTATACCCTGATCCGCAGGCATTTTTGCCGATCAGCCCACTTTCGTACGCTTCGTCAATGGCTCGCTGCATGTCCAGCGCCTCCTGCCAGAACTCTCCTCGGATGTAGATGTAGGCGGCCTTGGCTCTCATGCCGAAGCCTACAATCAGGGCGCCTTCCACCAACTTGTGAGGGTCGTGCCGCATGATTTCACGGTCTTTGCAGGTGCCCGGCTCAGACTCGTCAGCATTGATCACCAGGTAAGAAGGCCGGCCATCCGATTTCTTAGGCATGAAGGAGTACTTGAGTCCACTGGGAAAGCCAGCGCCCCCACGGCCTCTCAGCCCACTTTTCTTGATTTCGTCAATGATCCAGTCCTGCCCCATGCCTAGAATGGTCTTGGTGTCATGCCAGTCTCCCCGCTTGAGGGCGGCAGGCAGCCAGGGCTCCTGGTCGCGGTACAGGTTGGTGAAGATGCGGTCTTGGTCCTTCAGGTTGCCGTGGGCTCGACTGCACACGCGCACACAGCCAAGCGCTCGGGACAACATTATGGCAGCCATAGGGTTAGACTAGGTGGGGTCTGGAGGGTCCTCAGGCGTCTCCCAGTCGAAGTCTCTGAGGAAAGGGGAAGAACTCAGCACCTGCACTTCCCAAGCCTCCACTCGTCTCCTACCCACTTCCCTCAGCCTCCCTTTGAACTCCACCAATGCACCAACTGCCCTCTCCGCTCCACACACGTATAGATCCACCTGGTGCTTCTCGGTGTAGTCCATCATCACTGCTGCACAGGAGTCGTTGGGCCACTCCACGACCCAGCCTCGCCACCAAACCGTTTCATTGCGGAAGGTCTGTTCACACTCCTCAGAGATTGGCGTATTGAGAGGACACAGGGAAGCGAAATAGCTCCAGGAAGGGGAAGGGTGCAGTTCGTAGAGGAGACCTGTGATGAGGAGGGACATAGGCAGGACGTAGAAGGGGTACAGAAGGCTGTACGTGTCTAGCCGGCTTCGACTTCTTAAGGCTCCGACATAGCCTCCAGAGTATATGTCTTTCCCGCACTTGGAACAGCTGTAGTACTGCAGCATCAGAACAGGGCCCAGGCCTATAGCCAGCAACACCCCCCACTTCCCTATCAAACCCACTATACCCACCCATAGCAGTGCCGTCCACCAAGCCACGCCCACTCTTTCTTTGACTGCTGTCAGCTCTCCACAGCTCGAACAGAAGTGTTTGGCTCCCCGCCTTCCTGTCTCTCCGTCCTCCATATGCTATATGCTGCTTAGCTCTACCTAGTCCTTTTCTCCTTCGGCTCCAAGTGCTTGACTATGTAGTGCTTACACATGTCCTCCGCTTTCGCTTGTGGCTTCCTTTCTTCCAGTTCCGGCAGCACTGCAAGCAAGTACTTCCTCTGCACCGGCCGCTGGTAGGTGAGTCCGTAGTGCAGGATCTCCACGGCCTTGATCAAGTCTGGGTCGAAGATGTGTTTGTCTCTGATTTCAGTGACAAGGGAGTGGAGTTTGACATGCACGAAGTCTTTGTTGTAGCCTTCCAAGCTGACGAGTTCCTCGCCTGGGTCGGACTTGGCCTGAGCCCGCTGAGTCCAGGCGGAGGGAAGTCGCTTGAGGAGGTGTTTGAGGAAGGACATTATACACAGGGGAATCTGGGAGTTGGTGACATGTGGGCACAGGTGATGTGGATTATGTTCAATATTGCTAGACAGCAGGCAAATAGTCGTGCATTAAGTGGGAAAGAAGTAGTTAGAACGTCCTTCTCGTGCAATCAACCATAGTCTTACCTTTCTGAGCCGCGGTAAGCTCCAGTCCTCCTTAACCTAACTGATACCCTCGTCTTGACTATCAGTGACTTGGGCCGGAGAGAACTCCATGCCCCTGTTTTCAACTTGGGGACTGCCTATATTTGAGTGTGTTTATTCCCTGGTCCAAAGGGTACTTCCGATGAAGCAGAATTCGCTGTTCCAAATGTCCTTCTTCTCGAATCCACTCCCTCAGTCAGCTCGGCCTCTACCAGTGAAGGTCTTCCTGAACTATCTGCATCTAGTGAAGCTGATTGACTCCTTCCACTTGACTTGGCCGGACCTGATGCTCAACTTATTCAATGCACAGGAGGCAGTGCGGCTTCCCTGATATCTCTTCTCCTTCAGCTGTCTGTATGAGAATGAAAGTGAACTGCAGACTTACTACCGCAAACTTATAGTACTATCCTTCCTTCTGCCTCTACTGGTGTGTACATCCTGCTGTATGGCTGGGTGTAGGTGTGTGCAAGAGATCTATAGTGGCAGTGAGGAACGAAATGATGGCTTCAGGGCTAGTTGTGTTCTTCATGGGTTTCCCCAGTGTGATGTGAGTACTGTTGGGAGTGCTGCACTGTGAGGAAATCCTTCCAGGGGAGTACTGGGTAGTGGGGCTCAATTTGCGCTGTTGGCAGTCTAGTCACTTCACCTATGCATTTGGCTTAGCTTTACCTTGTTTACTCATATGGGGAATTGCTGTGCCTGCTGCGGTTTGCCTGTATATGTGGAGGCAGCGGAGTTACATGGACTACAGTATTCGCTGTGACTTTCTACTGCATGGTACAGGATCGACCGGTTCTACTGGGAGTATGTCGGAAAAGTACTGATTACAGCCATCATCGTGTTTTTCGCAAAATATCCCTATTTCTGCAAGTATTATCCACTCTGGGGATATTCCTAGTCACCATTACCGTGCAGACCGCCCTTAAGCCCTACTCCCAGCCGGCCCATAACACCCTTGAAACCCGCGCTTGCTCGTTGCTATGTGTGGGCATTGTGGGGAAACGGCTGATTTTGCCTTTGTTTCCCTCCTTAATGCTGTGTTTGCAATCCTGTGTTTCTATCAAATCGCATATAGTGCGGTAGGAGCACTTGTAAAATTACTCAGGAAGAAGACATAACTAGCTAGAATAATAGCGAATTTACCCAATTCCCTACATACAGAGGAATCAGTCTAAAAGAACATCTGTATAGGGACTATCTACGCTGTTCCAGGGAAGATAGCCTACAAAGGCAGACATTTGCTCCTTCAGCCTAGCCTTTCCTGTTCCTTCCTACATAGTTACATCCCCTAAAGACACCTAATGCAGGCTACCTAGGCCAGTTCCAGACTAGTATTGCTGTCTGCAGAGTACCCAAACGTATGGAAGGGAAGGTAATAATGGCTGCAGTCGAGACTTCCGTCTTCGAGATCTCAGTGGGCGAGACTGGCAAAGCCGGCCCTCACATCCTACTGGCCCTAGACATAGAGTTCGGCGGCACTGCCGGGTCTGAAGGACAGGCCCAGCTCACCACTCTGTTGGGCAGAGACCCGGAGCTACTTACGCCTTATGCTGTATTGCAGGCGGGCAGCAGTGAGCAGGCCACGGGTTTGGCGGAGGGACTGAGTGCGGCCTTGACTGCTGCGAAGTCGGCAGTGCCGGACCCCACGCAGAATGTGTTGGCGTTTGTGCTGGCGAATGCGAAAAATGATGATGGAGACGTCGTGACTCCATCAATCACCCACCACGGAGAAAACGTGGCGATTGCTCTAACCATGCAGACCGCTTTCCGTGAGTTGGTGGAAAACATGACTGCCATGGCTCGCATGCAGGCCGGCGCTCTGCTCGAAAACAAGAGTGCAGTCCGCTTTTCCCTCGATATTGGCAACACCTTCGAGTCGATCCTCAACAGCAACAACCTGGTTCTGGACTTGCTCAGTTCGCTGGATGTGAAGCTGGAGGTCCAGCTGCAGAGCAACACTGGGGAAACAGTTAATCAACTGGTGGGCGCGCTAGGCCTGCCTGAGCCCATTCGAGCAGGCATCAGTGCTGCTGCGCTCTTCAAAAGTGCAGAGTGCAGAGCTCGGTTTGCCTCGCCAGACCACCTACCAGAGTCCATCAAGTCCATGATTCCCCCTACTGAGATGCTGACGACGCAGAAGAACATGCTGCTGTCGATGGTCAGTGAGGCGGACAAGATGATTGTGCAGCTTTTCGGCTCACACTCAACAGGCAAGCTGACCCTCTTCTTCGTGGCGCCCACGTCCTTCATCAAACTGACCATCGGACTGCCAGGCCTCACGAAGTTCCTTAGCTAAGCCCAGCGTCTAGTTAAAATGTCGCGCCTGCGCTTCAAGGACCTGCCGCTGCACACTCGGTGCAACTGCAAAGTCGTCCTGCGCAATCTGCCTAGGGGCTTCGCTGAGCCGGAACTGCGGGTTCTCCTGGGTCGGTTCAATGACCACATCAAGTGGCTTCAGTTCCTACCTGACGTAGGACTGGTCGTGGGTTCGTGCTGCGTCCAGCTCGACTCCGAAGACGAAATGAACGCGCTACTTCGCGAATTCAACGGACAGAAGTTCTTCGACGGTAAGGGCTGCGAATTCGTAACTCAGGCCGAAGTCGCCCTGCACCAGAAAGCCTCAGAACCGCTGGAGCCCTCAGGAGTGCGGGTGGAGGACAGCAAGGACTTCCAAGACTTCGTGGAGAAGTTTCACGCAGGCAGGGTGGACTACTTCAAGATTGAGACTGACCCGCTGAATATGACGAAGGAGCCGGCACTCGTGCAGAGTCTCAACCTCGAAGACCGCCGCAAAGCCGCAGACAGCAAAAACCGCCCCAAGTCCAAGCAATGGCGCAGCGACCCCAAGGCCAAACGCTGGGTGAAAAAGAAGTAGCCCCGCTCCTAGTCCAGTCATAAGAAACAATGGAGAGCCAGCATACGTTTCGTCTCGTGCAGCCTACGGGCGTAAGCCGCAGAGTCCAGCACCGAATGCTGCTAGGGGACGGCAGCATCGACATGTACTGTGTGCGCTTTGACCCGCAGGACCGCTACCTGGCTGCAGGGTGTGGGGACGGCACGATCCGCATATTCAACATCATGTCTGGGAAACTGGCGTACTGCTTGAACCAGGGACAGGTGCGTCCTGGGGAGGATAGTAAAATGCCGACTACGGCTGTGCGCTGGAGACCAGTCACATCTGCTGCCAGGACCAAGAACGTGCTGATTTCCGTGCTCGCGGACGGGTCTGTGCAGCACTGGCACACGACTAGTGGGAAGAGCATTCACAAGATGTACGACATCTCCAACCCACTCAACTGTTTGGACGTGTCTCCGGACGGCCGCGCATTCGCAACAGCTGGTGGGGACTTGATTGTGCGAGTTTTTGACGAAGCCACCAAGAACTGTATTGTGGAGTTTCAAGGATCGGCCACTACTCAGGGCCATTCGAACCGCATTTATTCAGTCAAGTTCAACCCGGAAGACCCTAATATCCTCATAAGTGGTGGGTGGGATAACACTGTGAAGGTGTGGGACATGCGGGAAGGAGTGGCCGTTAGATCCATCTACGGGCCGCATATCTGCGGAGATGCACTGGACATCCGCGGCAGGGAGATACTGTGCGGGTCTTGGAGAGAGTCCGAGCAGCTGCAGACTTACTACCTGTCCACCGGGGAACTCATCGGAACAATCGACTGGGACGGCGGCATGGGCCTGCCGAGGAGTGCAGAGCCCTGTCAGGTCTACTCCGCCCAGTACTCCAAGCACGACCATGGGGAGATGATAGTGGCGGGCGGGAGCAAGAACAATGAAGTCCGCTTTTTTGATGGAATGAACCTGTATAAGCCCTTTGCTTGCATTACAGACCTGGCGAAGGCGGTTTTCAGCATTGACTTCTCCAACAATGGCTCAGTGTGTGCGGTTACTGGGTCGAGTGGCTACATTCAGATCCTTTCTGTGGCGAAGATCTAATCTAGTCTAGCTAATCCGCCCACTCTAGCCTGCTACTAGGACTCTTGAGTGCACTCCAGCCCTGTTACACTCTACCTACCCACAAGGTAGAGATAACCATGTGCAGGAGAGGGAATTATTGCATTTCTCTGACAGAGAATAATTGGACTTACCTTTGCAACTTTGAGGACTGAAATTTCGGTAAAGTGAAACTGCAGTGCTGTAAAAAGGCACAAATAGGCTTTGTTTAACATATTGAAGTAATTGATAGACAACTTGAGTCAGGTTTGCAGTGATGTCCAGGACCTAAAGTCTTCTTCTTTAGCGTGGATATTCTGACTGTGGGGTTTCCTACTAGGTAATCTCTCCCTACGCCAAACTAGTGACTGGTCAATTATTACACTCGGAATTAGTCTTAAAACCTTTGGTAGAGGAGTCAAGGAGACTCTGTCTAAGGCCGAATCCTCACTGCGGAGATAATAACTAAAGTGTGTATTGCAACCTTTTGGAAGCCGATACCCTATGAGTTTCTATAGGTTGCCATTTAGTGCCTTATAAACCTGCTTTTACCCTACTATCGACCTTCTGGCATCACTTGTCTCTGCTTCTTTCGCAACAGTTTCACCTTCTTTACTACTACTTCGAACCCAATATAGAGGATTCTTGATAAGCACATGAAAGTAAAGAAGACATTGAGAAGAGAAATCAGGACAAAGATCACTGTGCGGCCTACTTGGTCTATGCTTTCGCTGTGGAACAAGAGTCCACTGTAGAGAGTGAGAGTAGTCATGAGCAGGGAATGGAGTTCCAGGGAGTTGAGGGATGGTAGAAAGTAGGGGTGGATGAGGTTGTGGATAATGAGACTGCCTAGTAGTATTCCCAGGGTGGATAACACCTGCAAGAACAGGAACACCTGGGAGAAGAACACAATCAAGACGATTATCAGCAGTTTGCGGTAGATCACTATGAACTCCCAGTACAGCAACTCTGCTCGGTACCCGGTAGTTAAGAAGCTGTAGCGAATACTGTAGTCTATTTCACTGGATCTGAGTCGCTGTCGAATGAGGAAGAGAAATATCACAGCTGGCACAGCAATTCCCCATATGAGTAAACAAGGTAGAGCTAAGCCA
>Ga0247837_1004943_pt1 | contig 20749 bp, 12 predicted proteins | sample LaCtaG_2_FD_187115 | JGI IMG/M metagenome (GOLD analysis project Ga0247837, IMG submission 187115) | Freshwater microbial communities from meromictic Lake La Cruz, Castile-La Mancha, Spain - LaCruzMarch2015_14.5m | ecosystem: Environmental > Aquatic > Freshwater > Lake | place: Spain: Castile-La...
GGCCAGCTCGCCCTGCACCACATCGCCGGTGGAATCGACGATGTAGCTGTCGTTGCCCAGCCCCCCCTCCAGCGTATCGCCCCCTGCGCCGCCGTCCAGCAGGTTGGCTGCCGCATTGCCGGTGATCCGGTCGCCGCCGCGGCCACCGCAGGCGTTTTCGATCACCGCGCCTGCCGCGATGGTGAAGCCGCCTGCGATCCCGTTGACCGCCGAGACGAAGCCGCCGCCGCCCGCCTCGCCCAGCAGGGTGGCGCTGCGCAGATCGATGATGCAGCCCGTGGTTCCGGTGTGGCGGATCTCGTCGGTGCCGGAGGCATCCCAGATCGCCTGCCAGAAGGTGCCCGAGCCGTTGGCCGCATCGAGCGTGTAGACGGTGCTGCCGGCATTGGTGGTGGTGTTGACGCCGTAAAGCTGCTGCAACAGCGCGATGTCCAGCGCCATCGGTCCGTATTCATAGCCGAACAGGTCGTTCGGGTCGCCCTGACTGCCCGACGTGCCGGTTGCAAACCCGCTGTTGTAGGACATCGTGGTGAAGATGCCCTGGTTGAGGTTGAAATCGCCATAGTCGCCGAACGGGCCCGAGACCCCGTTCATGATCGTGGAACTGCCGCCGATGTCATGCGGATGGGCAAAGCCGAGGCCGTGCAGCAGTTCGTGCACGATGGTGACCATGCTGTAGCCGCCCGCCTCCAGCGTGCCGCCTGCCGCGCGGTCCCAGTTGTCGCCATAGAACACGCCGACACCGGCACCCGAGGTGCCCGGCGGGTTGAAATAGCCCAGGAGGTTGTCGAAATTCTCGTTGGTGTCGAGCACCAGACGAAGGGCGGCACCGGCGGAATTGGTGACCACGGTGAAGGTCAGGTCGCAGACGGCCTCGATCAGATCGAAGGCGGCCTGAAACCGCGAAATCTCATAGGCGTTGAAGCCTTCCGAGGTCACGCCGTCAAACATCTGCCCCGCCGTAGCGAAATAGACCGACACGGCGGAATTGGCGAGCTGCGAGCCCCAGCTGATGGTGTCGAGCAAATCCTGCGCGGGGGCGGTGGTCACGGTGACGGTATAGCCGCCGGTATCGCTCAGCCCGAAAGTGCCGGCCTCGATGTAATAGGTGCCGGTCGTCTCGACGCTGAAGGTCAGCAGCGAGTTCAGACCGGTCGCGCCGCCGTCATCATCAAGGTCGATGAAGTTGCCCGCGCTGTCGTAGAGTACCAGGAAGGGATCATAGATCGGGTTCGCGCCGGTGGCGTTCAGCGCGATCTCGACGGTGGTGCCCGCGGTCAGGGTCACCGCGATCCAGTCCAGATCACCGTTGGTCTCGATCAGGCCGGAATAGCTGCCTCCCACCGCGACCGATGCCGGTGTTGTCGGATTCGCCGGAAGATCCACCATGCTGTCATCCTTTCGGCACCGCCCGACCGGTGCTTTGGCCCCGCCCCGGCAGCAAGCCTGCGGGCGCAGAATTAGGTTGTGATATCGTCCATCTCAAGTCGGGCGCAGCATAACTGCAAAGCCTGCAATCTCAAGGGCCTTACAGGATGAAATCCCCCACCAGCATCGTGGTCTGCAGGTTCACGAAGATCTGGAAATCCGCCACCCGGTCGCCGTTGATGTCCGCCTCCACGATCACCGCATTCGCCCCGCCCAGGCTGACCAGCCGCAACTGCCCCGCGCTGCCGGTGGTCGCAAAAGCCGCCGTGCCGATGAAGCTGAAGGCGTCGTTCACCCCCGGCGTCAGGGTGTTGGCGTCGATGGCGCTGAGGTCGATCCGGTCCTGATCGAAGGGGATGCGGGTGAAGCCGTTGATGACGTCGCGGTTGGCCGACCCGGCCCGGCTGTTCGAGATCGAGGTGAACACGAAGGTATCCGCCCCGGCCCCGCCGACCAGAGTATCCCGCCCCTCGCCGCCGATCAGCGTGTCATTGCCGACATTGCCGTTGATCTGGTCGTTGCCGCCGCGCCCGTTCAGGGTGTTGTTGCCCTCGTTGCCGACCAGCGTGCCCGGCGCGTCGTTGCCGGTCAGGCTCAGGTTGCCGCCGCCCATCATGCGCAAAAGTTCGATGTTGGTCCCGGCGACAAAGCTGTCGATCCACACTTCCACGGTGTCGATGCCGCCCCCGGACGAGAAGGCCACCTCGCCCTGCACCACATCGCCGACGCTGTTCACCACATAAGTGTCGTTGCCCAGCCCGCCTTCCAGCGTGTCCTCACCCGTGCCGCCGTCGAGGCGGTCATTGCCGCCGCCGCCGATCAGCAGGTTGTTTCCGGTGTTGCCGGTCAGACGGTTTGCCAGGCCGTTGCCGGTGCCGGTGGTATGGCCCATTCCGGTCAGCGTCAGGTTCTCGACGAACCGCACACCGGCGTTGGCGTCGAGGCTGAAGCTCACCGCGCTCTCCACCGTGTCGATGCCGCCCGCGTCGATCAGGCTGGCGGTCGTCGTGGTTTCGAACACCTGGTCGCCTGCGCTGTCCACAACATAGGTGTCGTTGCCCGCCCCGCCGAGCAGGGTGTCGTCGCCCAGGTCGCCGTTCAGGGAGTCGTTGCCACCAAGCCCCGAGATCATGTCTGCGTCGTCGCTGGCAAACGGCTGGCCGACGACGGTCACGGTGGTTGAAATCGCATTATTGCCCGCAGTTCCGACAATCGTGAAACCTAGGATTGCATTCGTCACCGTTACCGCGATGTCCTGCACATCGGTCAGCGTGCCGTCCGACACCTGGACCCGCACGTCATAGACATTGTTCATGCCGACGTCGGTCGGCACCTCGAAGTTGCGGGCCGAGATGAAGGCCAGCGCCCCCGTCGTCGCGTTGATCGTGAACAGCGCGTTGTCGGCCCCGCCCGACGCCAGGCTGAATGTCCGCGTCGCCCCGGCATCGACATCGGTCGATGTCACGGTCGTCACCGCCGTGGTGTTTTCGGCCACCGAGACCACCGCAGTCGCCCCGCTGCCGTTCGATGTGATGACCGGCGCGTCGTTCGCCCCGGTGATGGTGACCAGAAGCTGCGCCAGATCGGTCAGGCCGCGCGCATCGGTCACGCGGTAGGTGAACGCGTCGGTGACGCTGGCCCCGGCGGCAAGCGCCTGGGTGTCGGCATCGGCGTTGTTCAGGGTGTAGGTATAGCTGCCGTTGGCATTGATCACGATGCTGCCATAGGTGCCGGTCAGGGTGACCGGCCCCGCCACCGCCGTCAGAGCGCCGCCCGCCAGTTCGGTGCCGGTGCGCGCGCCGGTGACGGTTCGGGTGTCGCCCAGGGCGCTGTCAGCATCGGTGTCGTTGGTCAGCAGATTGCCGCTGGCGGTCGGATCGCCCGCCGTGGCGTTGGCAGTGCCGCCCGCCTCGGTCACCGCATCCGCGCCATTGGCATTGTCCACTGCAACCGGGGCATCGTTCAGGATCTGTGCCGCCGTGAAAGTGCCGTTGGCGAAGGTGAAGGATTCCACGCCCGAAACGGTGTCGACCCCATCCGGCCCGCCAAGCCGCTGATCCGTGATGACAAACGACGTGGCGGCGCTGCCGGTGATCAGATAGTCACGCCAGTTGCCCGTGAACACCGCCCGGTCTGTGTTCGACCCACCTTCGATGAAATCATTCCCTGTACCCCCCGTCAGCGTGTCGTTGCCGGTGCCGCCGTCCAGGTCGTCGTCTCCGGTGCCGCCGGTCAATGCGTCATTGTTGGCTCCACCGAACAGGCTGTCTGAATTGCCCCCGCCAAACAGCACGTCATTGCCCGCGGCCCCTTCGATCCGGTTGAACCCGTCGCCGCTGCTGATGACGTTCGCCTCGGCATTGCCGAAGATGAAGGCGCTGTCGGAGTCACTGGTGCCGGGGCTGATCTCGGTGAACTGGGTCACCCCGGCAGCCAGCGTGTAATTCACCCTGAACGGGTCGGCCGAGATCACCGTCAGATTTTCGGTCGTCACCGTCAGGCTTTGAACGACCCCGGCAAACAACGCAGGGTTGAACACCCGGATCACCTGGCCGGATGCCGCTGCCACATCGACGGGGGCGAAGTCGACGCTTTCGGCCAGCATGGTGGTGCTGGCAGTGTTGGCGAACAACTGGAATACCCCGTCATCCGACAGGATGGTGCCGGTGACGCTTGACGTGCCAAGGCCCTGTGTGGCCCCGCCAGCCGTGTCGATCAGGTTCGACAGGGTGATGGTGAAATTCTCGTTCAACTCGACCAGATCATCGGCCTGCACGGTGAAGGTCACCTGCTGTGTCACCTCGATCCCAAAGAAGGAGACGACGCCCGAGGGCAGAACCCCACCTTCAAAATCCGCAGCCGTCAGCCCGCCAAGGCCCGAGAGCGCCCAGGATACCGTGGTCTCCTCGGTCAGATCACCCACCCGGTTGATGTTGAAGGTGAAGGTGGTGGTGCCGCCGCCGTCGCCTTCGGCGATGACCAGATCGGTGCCGTGAATGTAGATGATGCTGTCGGCCACCGTGCCACCGGTCGGCGCGGCCCCCAGGACTGTCGCCACAGCGAAACCTGCCATGCCATCGCTGCCGGCGGGGTTGTTGGTGGAGCCCGACCCAGCCTCGCCGTCCGCCCCGTAGATCTCGCCCGCTCCACGACCTCCTTGGCCTCCACGACTCTCGCCCGCATTGTTGTAGCCGCCCAATCCGGCCGTTCCCGCAGTGGCGGTGTTGCCTGTGTTATAACTGTCGATCGCCGCACCGGAGGTGACGATGATAGTGCCGAAATTGACGATGGCACCGCCCGCAGACCCGCCGTCGCCGCCGTCTCCGTTCAGGCCGAAGGTCCCTGCATCGCCGCCATCGCCGCCATCGCCGCCTTGTCCATTCTCAAGGTAGCCGCCATTCCCGCCGTAGCCGCCTTCGCCTGCGGTGCCGCCCTGTCCGCCGTTGCCGCCGTCCTCGCCGTATGCATAGTTGCCCTTAGAGAAGACTGCGCCCACGTTTGTCGCGACATTGTCGCTGAAGCCGGTATCCTGCAGTCTCAGCGTGGCGCCAACGGCATTGAAGATCGCCCCCGCAACAGTGCCGCTATCGTAGCCGTTGCCCCCATTTCCCCCATCGCCGCCGTCGCCCCCGTCACCGCCGTCACCGCCGGCACCGACCAGAGGGTTCCCCACGCCTCCGAAATTGCCAAAGCCGCCGTCGCCGCCATCCCCCCCCGCCCCGCCAGAGGCGACAAGGGACGCCAGCCCGACCCTGATCAAGGTCAGATCGCCCGCGTTGTAGATGCCCCCGACCGCGTTGCCGCCATCGGATCCATTATAACCGAGGGTGCCATCGTTCCCAGGCTGGCCGAATACCGTCCAAGGCGCGCCATAGGTGCCATCGGTCCCGTCGATCCCCGGGGCACCATACTCATAGCCGCCCACCAGGTTCACCCCCTGCAGTGTGGCCACCGCCCCCGCCTCGATCGTCAGGAGGCGGGTGGTGTTGCCGCCCACCGAGGTGATCGTCACCTCGGCAATGCCGTCATTGTTGCTGTCGCCGTCAATGGTCACCCCGGCACCGCTGCTGATCACCAAAGGTCCCGATGTCGGTGTCAGAATGACCTGGGTGACCGCTTCCGCGAAGGTGATGGTATCCGCCCCGGCCGAAGCGTCGGCAATGGCCAGCGCCTCACGCAGGCTGATGAGGCCATTCGTGCTGTCGGTGTCATCTTCGATGGTGGTGACGGTGATCAGTGCCATGACAGAATACGCTCCTGTGAAAACCTCTGCTGACCCGTCTGGGGCGCAGACCAAGGCGGGCCTGTGCTATTACGGGCGAATCCGATCCGCATACGTCTTGCAGCATGACCAGTCTGCGCGATATTGAAACCTTTTTTCTTGGTGTTCCCGTGCCTTTTTTCTGACCCCCGGCCTCGCCGCCGCCGCACCTGTGGTCAGGCCGATCCATTTCGTTTGCGCTTTCGCGGCGTGCGGCGATGACACGGGCTTTGCAGGCCGCGCCGAACGCTCCGCCGCTTTCCGGTCAGCCGGGGTCTGCAGGCGACGAGGGTTTTTCCAGAATCGCATGCGCCTTCGTGCGGTGACCGCTGCGCCAGAAGGCCTGGCCTGCGAGATGCTTGAACAGGTCAGGCGGCAGGATGGTCTCGCGCGGCTCGAACGTGACCTTGCGGCGCACGGTATGCAGCCCCGGCGTGTTGAGTTTCAGGTCAAACGCCTCGGCCTCGTAGCTCACGGCATCGAAGTCATGTTCGAACCACGGCTCGTCCAGGAACTGATAGATCAGGCGCATCGTCTCGGCCGGGCGCTGGCACAGGATGTCGTATTCGACCAGCAGGAGGTGCCGCGCCTCTGCCCCGGAATAGCCCTGCCGCAGCGCGTTCAGCGCCGACCCCACCAGACGGTCCGGGCGCAGGATCGCCTCGCTGCGGGTGAAAACGGTGGCATGCTCGCCGTCATTGTTGAACATGCGCGAGCGACGAAGCGGGTTGCGGCGCACCAGTTGTTCGACCGAATCCACGATCCAGGCCGGGTTGCGCACGCAGGCGATCATCCGGAAATCCGGCATCAGTTTGGCCAGCAACGGCATTTCAGCCGTCCAGTTGCGGTTGGTATCGAAGATCACCTCCGCCGCCCCGGCATCGTCATAATAGGCGTTGAAGATCCCCTGCACCAGACGGGCGCATTTTTCCTCGGTCATGCTGACCGACAGCTCGAACCCCGACGAGGTGCGGATCGCGGCCTGCACCAGCGCATGCACCGGGCTGGTCATCCCGGCATGAAAGCGCGGATTTTGCAGCAGGATGCCGCTGAGCATGGTCGAGCCGGATCGCGGCAGACCGGAAATGAAATGAAACTTGCGCAAAATCCGGCTCCGCCCGTGCTGCTTTCGGTGAGCGTTACCCTGGGTGGTTGCGCGACGTTTGACAACAGGACCCGAGCCTGCTGACGCCTGCACCGTGCGGAGCCGCACCTGCCTTGCCACCTTTCGGGCCCATGACCCCGAGGTTCCGACCACCCAAGGCAAAAGGGGGCGGTTCGTCATCGTCCGATCCCGCCCGCCTGAGAAATTGCGGAAAAATGAAGCAGCGAACAGCTTTCCTGACACCGGGCGGTGGGGTTGGAGACGCCACCCGACCCAAAGGCGTTCCACATCTGATCAACTTCGGCACGGATTGGTCCGGTCAGCATGGCATGAAACCCCCGTCTGAACTCGAAGCGGCGTGCCGTGTGAACGCGCACAGTTCAACCGGGCAGTCACGTGCACCGCTTGTCCAGGTTGGCCGGGCACCACGGCCTCCGCGCGATGATTGCAGCTTCCCCAAAAACCGGTGACAGTTTGGTTACCGATAGGAAAGGATCCGCCAACATGAGCATGCCGTTCAATCCAAGCGCAGATTTTCAGGAGGCGCTATGGCGGGTCTTTGCTCGAGGGCTTGATAAATCCTAGACATTTAAATAGCTTAAACGGAAATCTGGAGGCGAGTATCGGAATCGAACCGATCTTCACGGATTTGCAATCCGGTGCGTAACCTCTCCGCCAACTCGCCGCCGGGAGTGTGAGGGGCATAAAGGAACGCATCGCGACTTGCAAGGGGCGCAGTTTGGGCGGCGCAGTGGGGGCGCCGTTTCGGGGGAGGGCGTCGTGACACGCCGGTGGCGGGCAGGTGACGCCGGGCCGGATCGGTCCGGATTTGCCGCCGATTGCCGGCGATGATCCGGCAGAACCGCGCCGAGGACCGGCACCGGGTCAGGCCAGCGTCACCTGCACCCCGGCCTGCGCCAGCATCGCCGCAAGTCCGGCAGGCGGGGCGGCATCGGTGACCAGCCGGTGAATGGCCGACGGCGGGGCCAGCCGGATCGGCGCGGTCCGCCCGAACTTCGAGGCATCCGCCGCCACGATCACCTCGCGGGCCTGCGCCAGCACCGCCCGGCCGAACTCGGCTTCGGGCAGGTCCTGCAACAGAAATCCGCCCGCCGCGTCCACCGCCGCCGCCGACAGCACGGCATGGCTCAACCGGAACTGCCGCACGAACGCCAGCGCCTCGGCCCCGAAGGCCCCGCCATCATGGCGGCGCAACTCGCCCCCCGCCATGAACAGCCGGTTGCCGTTGACCCCCGCCAGCGCCACCGCCACCGACAGCGAATTGGTCACCACTTGCAACTCGCGGTGCTGGCGCAGCGCCTGCGCCACATAGGCCGTGGTCGAACCGACATCGAGAAACACCGACGCCCCGTCGGCGATCAACTCTGCCACCCGCGCCGCAATCGCCTGCTTGGCCCCGGCATTCTGCACATAGCGCAGGGCAAAGGCCGGTTCCGCCGCCCAATCGCGCAGATGCACGCCCCCATGCACCTTGGTCACCGACCCCGCCGCCTCCAGCCTGCGCACATTGCGGCGCACGGTTTCCTCGGTCACCGCTAGGCTGCGGGCCAGGTCGGGGATGCGGGCCGATCCGGTCCTGCCCAACAATTCGAGGATGGCGCGTTCACGTTGGGTTTGCGGCATGCGATGTGTCCGGTTCTGTGGTTTCAGACGCTATATCATACAATAAACCATCATTTTCGCGCTTCAAACCACAAAAGTCCACATTTCCTTTGACAGGCCGCTCCTTCGCGCGGCAGTTTGCCGCAAAGGGGCGGATGTAGACCCGCCCCGGTTCCACAGGACGCGGCAGGACCTTGTCCGAGGTTGATCGCGTTCTCGAGCGGGCGGGCCCTGGTCCCCCCTGGGTCCGCCCGCACCCAAGATCGGCAGGTGACGGCGCGGCAAAGCTGTGCCACCCTCACTCGGGGCAAAAAGGAAAGCGGGCGCGCATGACCCCGATGGACCGGGTTCGGAACCTGCCGCTCTGGCAGGGCAGGTTGCAGATCGACCCCTTGGGCGGCGGCATCACCAACCTCAACTTCGTGGTGCAGGATGCCACGCGCCGCGCCGTGGTGCGGATCGGTGACGACATCCCGGTGCATCAGATCCTGCGGTTCAACGAACTCGCGGCCAGCCGCGCCGCCCATGCGGCGGGGGTATCGCCTGCGGTGATCCACGCCGAACCCGGCGCCCTGGTGATCGACTTCATCGAGGGGCGCACGATGACGGCCGCCGACCTGCGCGACCCCGTGATGCTCGATCAGGCGCTGACCCTGATCACCCGCGCCCACCGAGATATCCCCCGATACCTGCGCGGACCCGCGCTGACCTTCTGGGTATTCCACGTCATCCGTGACTATGCTGCCACCCTCGCCGAAGCCGGCAGCCCGCATCTGCCCGCGCTGCCCGCCCTGCTGGACCAGGCGCAGCGGCTGGAGGCCGCCGTCGGCCCGATCGACCTGATTTTCGGCCACAACGACCTGCTGCCCGGCAACTTCCTGCATGACGGCACAAGGATGTGGCTGATCGACTGGGACTATGCCGGGTTCAACTCGCCGCTGTTCGATCTGGGCGGGCTGGCGGCCAACAACGGCCTGTCGCAGGCTCAGGAAACCGACATGCTGACCCGCTATTTCGGCCCCCCCCCTGACGATGCGCTGCAGCGGCGCTATCTGGCGATGAAGGCGGCCTCGGCGCTGCGCGAAACCCTGTGGAGCATGGTGTCCGAACAGCACTCCACCCTCGACTTCGACTATGCCGCCTATACCACGGCAAACCTTTCCACCTACCGGACGGCGCATGACGCCTTCCTGCAAAGCTGAGGCCAGCCCATGTCCGACCTGCCCACCACCGCCCGCTGCGTCATCATCGGCGGCGGCATCATCGGCTGCTCCACCGCCTATCACCTGGGCAAACTCGGGCTGACCGACACCGTCCTGCTGGAGCGCAGAAAGCTGACCTCCGGCACCACCTTTCACGCGGCAGGGCTGGTGGGGCAGTTGCGCAGTTCGGCCAACATCACTCAACTGCTGGGCTATTCGGTGGACCTCTACAAGCGGCTGGAGGCCGAGACGGGCCTGCAGACGGGCTGGAAGATGAACGGCGGCCTGCGTCTGGCCTGCAACGCCGAACGCTGGACCGAAGTGAAACGACAGGCGACCACCGCCCGCTCCTTCGGCCTCGAGATGCATCTTCTGACGCCCCGCGAGGCGCGGAGCCTGTGGCCCCTGATGACCATCGACGATCTGGTGGGGGCGGCCTACCTGCCGACCGACGGGCAGGCCAACCCGTCCGACATCACGCAATCCCTCGCCAAGGGCGCGCGGATGGCGGGGGTGAAGATCTTCGAGGATACCCCGGTCACCCGGATCATCGTGGACGGCGGCCGCATCCGCGGGGTCGAAACCCCGTTCGGCACCATCGCCTGCGAAAAGGTGATCTGCTGCGCCGGGCAATGGACACGGACGCTTGCCGCTACCGTCGGCGTCAACGTGCCGCTCGTTTCGGTCGAACATCAATACATGGTCACCGAAAAGATCGACGGCGTCACCTCAGACATGCCCACCCTGCGCGACCCCGACCGGCTGACCTACTGGAAAGAGGATGTCGGCGGCCTGGTCTGGGGTGGCTACGAACCCAACCCGAAACCCTGGGCGATGCACGGCATCCCCGAAGATTTCCACTTCGACCTGCTGACCTCCGACTACGACCACTATAGCCAGTTCATGGAAAACGCGATCGCCCGGGTCCCGGCGCTGGCCACCGCCGGGGTCAAGCAACTGATCAACGGCCCGGAATCCTTTACCCCCGATGGCAATTTCATCCTCGGCGAAGCGCCAGAGTTGCGCAATTTCTACGTGGGCGCAGGCTTCAACGCTTTCGGGATCGCGAGTGCCGGGGGCGCAGGCATGGCGCTTGCCGAATGGGCGGCCAACGGGGCCGCCCCCTATGACCTGTGGCCCGTCGACATCCGCCGGTTCGGAAAGGTGCACCAGTCCACCGACTGGGTCCGCGCCCGCACGCTCGAGGCTTACGCCAAACACTATACCATCGCCTGGCCGTCCGAGGAAATGCGCTCCGCCCGTCCCACCCGCCGCTCGCCGCTCTATGCCCATCTCAAGGCCGCAGGGGCCTGCTTTGGCGAGAAACTCGGCTGGGAACGCCCCAACTGGTTTGCCGACCTTGCCGCAGGGGAAACCCCGGTGGACCGCTATTCCTACCAACGCCCCGGCTGGTTCGACGCCGTGGCCCGCGAACACCACGCCGCGCGCAACGCCGCCGTGCTGATCGACCAGACCTCCTTCGCCAAATTCACCCTCAAGGGTCCGGGGGCCGCCGCCGCCCTGACCTGGATCGCCGCCGGCAACATCGACCGGGCGGTGGGCAGCCTGACCTACACCCAGATGCTGAACCCGAAGGGCGGGATCGAGGCGGATGTGACCGTCGCCCGTATCGCCCCCGACGAATTCTACATCGTCACCGGCACCGGCTTTGCTACCCGCGACTTCGACTGGATCGCGCGCAACCTGCAGGGCGACTGCCAGCTTGTCGACGTGACCTCCGGCTCGTCCGTGCTGTCGCTGATGGGCCCCGCCGCCCGGCGCATCCTGCAACCGCTGACCGATGCCGACCTGTCGAACGCCGCCTTCCCCTTCGCCACCGTCCGTCGGATTTCGGTCGCAGGCTGCCCGGTGCTGGCGCTGCGCGTGACTTACGTCGGCGAGCTGGGCTGGGAATTGCACATGCCCACCGATGTCGCCGTCGCCGATGGCGGCAGGGGCACCGCACGGGCTGATCAACGCGGGCTACCGCGCGATCGAGACGCTGCGGCTGGAAAAGGGCTACCGCGCCTGGGGCTCCGACATCGGCCCCGACCACACGCCCATCGAGGCCGGCCTCGGCTGGGCCTGCAAGCTGAAATCCGGGCTGGAGTTCCAGGGCCGTGCCGCGCTGCTTGCGCAACAGGCCACCGGGGTGCGCAAGCGGCTGGCCTGCTTCACCGTCGATGACCCGTCGGTGATCCTGCTGGGCCGCGAAACCATCACCCGAAACGGCACGCGCGTCGGCTGGCTGTCATCGGGCGGCTATGGGCATAGCCTGGGCTGCCCGATCGGCTACGGCTATGTCCGCAACCCCGATGGCGTCACCGACGCCTACCTGACCAGCGGCAGCTATGCGCTCGAGGTGGCATCCGACATCATCACGGCCCGCCTGCACCTGCAGCCGCTCCACGATCCGCAGAACCTGCGCATCCGCGCCGACGGCTGACGGCCGCCGCAAACCCGCTCACGCAGACCCGCTCACGCAGACCCGCCCACGCAGGCCCGCTCACATCGGCGGCGGTCGCTGCCCCGGCCAGTCGGTGGCCGCGTGCCAGGCCTGACCCACCCCCAGCACCCGCGCATCCGCCCCCACCGGCCCGATGATCTGCATCCCCATCGGCAATCCCTGCGGCCCGAACCCCACCGGCACGGACAGGCTGGGCAACCCCGCGAGGCTCACCGGCACCACCACCTCCATCCAGCGGTGATAGGTGTCCATCTGCCGGTCACCGATCCTTTGCGGCCGGCGCCATTCGGCCGGAAACGGCCAGACCTGCGCCGACGGCATCACCAGCACGTCGAACCGCGCAAACAGCCGCGCCGCCGCCGCATACCACGCCGACCGGACCGCGCTCGCCTCATAAACCGCCTGCGCCGTCAGCCCCAGACCCTGCTCGATCTCCCACACGGTTTCCGGCTTCAACTGATCCTTCGACGCCGCGTAGATCGCCCGCTTGCCCCCCGCGTTCAGCATCGCCCGCAAGGTCACCCAGGCCCGCCACAGGCCCTGCGCCGGAAACGGCGGCGCCACCTCCTCCACCACCGCCCCCATCCCGGCCATCAGCGCCAACGCCGCCTCGCACAGCGCCAGGATCCCCGGCTCCATCGCATGGGCCCCGCCCCAGTCGCCCAGCCAGCCGATCCGCAAGCCCTGCATCCCGACCTCGGCCATCCCGCCAAACCCGCCGCGCCCGAACGGCACCTCCGGGTTCGCCCCGGCCTGCACCGCCAGCAACCGCGCCACATCCTCCACCGTGCGCCCCATCGGCCCCTCGGTCGACAGCGTGGCCAGAAACGCCTCGCCGCCCGCATCCATCGGCACCAGCCCCCAACTCGGACGAAAGCCGTAGACATTGCAGAACGCCGCCGGATTGCGCAAGCTGCCCATCATGTCCGACCCGTCCGCCACCCAGACCATCCGCGCCGCCAGCGCCGCCGCCGCCCCGCCCGACGATCCCCCCGCAGACTTCGTCAGATCATAGGGGTTGCGCGTCACGCCGAACACCGGGTTGAACGAATGCGACCCCTGACCCCACTCCGGCACATTGGTCTTGCCCACGAACACCGCCCCCGCCGCGCGCAGCCGCGCCGCCAGCAGATCGTCCACCTCCGGCACATGGTCGGCAAACAACGGCGATCCGTGTGTGGTGCGAACCCCCGCCACCTCGACCAGATCCTTCACCGCAAAGGGGATGCCGTGCAGCCAGCCGCGCGGCGCCACATCGTCCAGCGCCCGCGCCTCGGCCATCAGCACCTCGGGATCGCGCAACGACACAATGCCATTGACCGCCCCGTTGACCGACCCCACCCGGCCCAGAAACGCCGCCATCACCTCGGACGGTGCCACCCCCCGCGCCGCGATCATCCCCGACAGGGCGCTTGCCGACAGATCCATCAACCCCATGCCATCACCTGTTCACAAATATCCTCGGGGGGTGAGGCCCAACGGGCCGAGGGGGGCAGACAGCCCCCCTGACGCGCAGCGTCTCTGGCCCCTTCGGCCAGAGACGCTGGACCCAGACAGTGCCGCAGCCCCCGGGCTGCGGCTCCGCGTCATTACTTGTTCAACTCGGTCCAGATCGCGGTGATGTATTCCACCGCTTTCGGCGAGCAGTTGCCCATGAACACGCCCTTGTCGGCGAACTCCGCCGGAATGACGATCTCGGGCGCGTCCTTCATGTCGGCGGGCATGAACGCCTCCGACCCGGCGATGCCGTTGGCATAGCGGGCAAAGGCCGAAATCATCGCGGCGTTCTCGGGCACCATGATGAAGTCGAGGAACTTGTAGGCCTCCTCGACATTCGCCGCATCGTTCAGCAGCATCACCTGGTCCATCCACAGGATGAAGCCCTCCTTGGGATAGCCGTATTTGACATCCGGGTTCTGCAACCGCGCGCGGAAGATCGCACCGTTCCAGTAAACGCTCGCCGCCACATCATTGGCCGCCATCTTTTCGGTCATGCCATAGTCCATCGACTGCCACTTCGGCTTGGCCTCCAGCAGCTTGTCGCGGACCTTCTTCAGCAGTTCAGTGTCTTCCGAGCACGGCTGCCCGCCCATGTACATCGTGGCCAGCGCGATGGCGTCGTTCATCTCGGGCGTCACGTTGACCTTGCCCACCAGCTCCGCCGGCGGATCGAGCCAGATCGCCGAGGTGTTGACGTCCCCCGAATAGACCGACTGGTTCACCGCAACGCCGGTCGAGCCCCACTGCCACGGCACCGAAAACTTGCGGCTCGGATCGTAGTCGACGTTCATCCATTCCGGCGCGATGTTGGCGTGGTTCGGCAGCTTGGACAGGTCCAGCTCCTGCACCAGCCCCTTTTCCACCCAGATCGGCACATAGTTGGCCGACGGCACCACAAGGTCGAACCCGTGGCCGCCCGCCTCGACCTTGGCCAGCGCCGTGTCGTTGCTGTCGTAATCGGTGACCGTCACCTTGATGCCGGTTTCGGCCTCGAACTTGGCCAGCAGCTCGGGCGAGGTGTAGTCGCCCCAGTTGTAAAGCTGCAGCACGCCCTCGGCCTGGGCCATGGCGGTGCCCGCCAGCAGCAGCGCGGTTGCGGATAGGATCTTTTTCATTCTGTCGTCTCCCGGTTGGTTTCTTTTTGGTCAGGTTCTCTTGCGGGTCAGCAAGAAGAACAAGGTCAGCAACACCACGGTCAGACCCAGCAGCACGGTCGAGATCGCATAGGTCTCGGTGGTGATCTGCCGCCGGATCTGCCCCAGCATATAGGTGGGCAAGGTATCCTGTCCCGCCGATTTCACGAACAGGGTGATCACAACATCATCCAGCGAGGTGACAAAAGCCAGCATCAACCCCGCCAGTATCCCCGGCAACAGCAGGGGCAGGGTGACCCGGCGGAACGCCGCCCAGGGCGAGGCATAGAGATCCGCCGCCGCCGTCTCCAGCGTCAGGTCCATCCCCTCCAGCCGCGCCCGGATCGGCAGATAGGCGAAGGGGATGCAGAACGCCGAATGCGCCAGGATCAGATAGCCCAGCCCCTGATACCCGGTGGCCACCTTGACGCTCGCAAACAGGATCAGCAACGCCACGGCAGTGACGATTTCCGGCACCATCAGCGGCTGGTTGATCATCACATAGATGAAGGTCTGCCCCCGGAACGCCTGCCTGCGTGTCGTCCCCAGCGCCGCCATCGTGGCGACGAAGGTCGACACCACCGCCGCGATCGCAGCGATGGTCAGGGACCGCAGGGTGGCGTCCATCACGGCCTCGTTCGCCCAGGCCTTCGCATACCACTGCAGCGAAAACCCGTCGAAACTCGCCACCGATTTTCCGGCGTTGAACGAATAGACCACCAGCATCAGGATCGGCAGGTAGAGGCACACGAACACCCCCACCGCCGTCGCGGTGAACCCCGGCAGTTTCGAGACGGAGAACCCGGCACTAGCCATGCGCCGACCCCCGGTTCGAGGCGCGCACATAGACCAGCAGCGCCACCGTGACGATCACCAGCAGAATGACCGACAACGCCGCGCCAAGCGGCCAGTTGCGCCCCTGGCCGAACTGCAATTCGATGAAATTGCCGATCATCATGTTCTTGCCACCGCCCAGGATGCGCGGCGTGACGTAAGCCCCCAGCGAGGGCACGAACACCAGAATCGACCCCGCCACGATCCCGGGCCGCACGATGGGCAGGATCACCCGCCGCAGCACCTGCCAGCGCGACGCATAAAGGTCATAGCCCGCCTCCAGCAGCCGCATGTCGAACCGGTCGATGGCGGCAAACAGCGGCAACACCATCAGCGGCAGGTAGACGTAGGTCATCCCCACGAACACCGCGAAATCGCTGTAGATGATGACCAGCGGTTGCGTCCGCAGCCCCGTGCCCAGCAGGATGCGGTTCAAGAGCCCCTCGTTGCGGATGATCTCGTTGATGGCAAAGGTGCGGATCAGCAGGTTGGTCCAGAACGGAATGGTGATCAGAAACAGCCACATCGCCCGCGCCCTCGGGGCCCGCGTGGCAATGAACCACGCCGTCGGAAACCCCACCACAAAGGTGAACAGCGTCGTCTGCAGCGACAGCTTCACCGACCGCCACAGGATCGTCAGATGCGCATCCGCAAGCTGCAGCGTGCCGTCGAAGATGTCGCGCGAAAACAGCGTGCCCACCCAGCCGTCCCAACTGAACCGCCATTCCACGTTGCCATATTGCCCGGCCTCCAGGAACGAATAGACCACCACGATCAGCAACGGTCCCGAGGCCGCAACCCCCAGCACCAGCAGCGCCGGGGCCGACAGCAGCCAGCCCATCCGCGCGGAGGCCGCCACCTGACGCGCTTCGCGGGCACTCATCGCGGCATCCCCGCGCGCTCTGCGCTGGCGCTCATCGCTCAATCCTCCAGCATCTGCGCGGCACCGGGCGCAAACCGCAGCGACACCGCCTGCCCAACCGCCAGACCCACATCGCCCCCCGTCGGGTTCTGCACCCGCGCCACCACCGTCGTCCCGTCCGACAGTGCCAGATGGCAATGCGTGTCCGTGCCGAAATAGACCAGCGATGTCAGCGTGGCGGGCATTCCCGTCGCGCCCGCGCCTTCGATCCGCACCTGTTCGGGCCGCACCGTCAGCGTCACCGCCCCGGCCCTTTTCCCGACCACATCCACCACCGCACCACAGCCCAGCCGAACCCCGCCCGGCACCGTCTGCCCGGGCAGAAAGTTCGTCTCGCCGATGAACGACGCCACGAACCGGTTCACCGGCCGGGTGTAGATATCGCGCGGGGAGCCCACCTGCTGCAACTTGCCCGCACTCATCACCCACGATCCGGTCGCTCATCGTCAGGGCTTCCTCCTGATCGTGGGTGACAAAGACGAAGGTGATCCCGGTTTCCACCTGCAACCGCTTCAACTCGACCTGCATTTCCTTGCGCAACTGCAGATCCAGCGCCGACAACGGCTCGTCCAGCAGCAGCACCTTCGGCTGCGGCGCCAGCGCGCGCGCCAGTGCCACCCGCTGCTGCTGCCCGCCCGACAGTTGCGACACTTTCCGCGCCGCCAACGCCTCGAGCTTGACCAGCGCCAGCATCCGCGCCACCCGGTCCGCCACGATCCCCCGCTTCTGCCCCAGCATCTCCAGCCCGAAGGCGATGTTCTGCGCCACCGTCAGATGCGGGAACAACGCATAGCTTTGAAACACCGTGTTCACCGGGCGCTTGTTGGGCGGCAGGTCGGTGATGTCGGCCCCATCCAGCAGGATCATGCCCGAGGTCGGCGTCTCGAACCCGGCAACCAGCCGCAACAGCGTGGTTTTCCCGCATCCCGACGGGCCGAGGAGCGTGAAGAACTCGCCCCGGTTGATCCGGATCGACACATCGTCCAGTGCGCGCACCGCATGGTCGCCCTGACCAAAGGCCTTGACCGCGTTCCGCGCCTCAACTGCGATGTCCGACAATGGCAGGCTCCCCGGCGTCTGGTCTTTTGATCACATTTTCCGCATTCCGGTCGGCGTGCAAGGAAATTAAGCCGCCAAAGCCGCCCTGCGTCCGGCCCAGGGCTCGGCGGCTTCGATTTCCGCACACAAAGCGATCAATTCTTCATCCGCCCCGAAGGCCGCCGCCAGATGCACCCCCACCGGCAGTCCGTCGACCATACCCAGCGGCAAACTCGCGGCAGGCTGGCCGCTTGCATTGAAGATGGCGCAGAACGGCGAATAGGCGAAAATCCCTTCCGGCCCCGTGCGATAGGCCACATAGTCGGTCGTCGCATGGTTGAAGCGCCCGACGCGGGCAGGGGGCTCGGCCAGGGTTGCCGACAGCAGGATGTCCGGCCCGCCGCCCTTTTGCGCCGCGTCGAAAAACCCGGCCATCTGCCGCCCGAAGGCGTGAATTTCCCCCACCGCCTCCAGATAGCGCAGCGGCGACAGGGTGGCCGCATGCGCCACCGCCCCTCGTCCGACGCCTTCCACGTCGTCCTCGGTCAGATCGCGCCCCTTCAGCCCGCCCCGGATCGACAGCGCCGTGCCGACCGCCACGATATCGGTCCAGGCCCGCATCATCATCGGCACATCCGCGCCCCCCGGATAGCCCGGCTCCACATGATGCCCCAACCGTTCGATCAGCCGCCCGGCATGGCGCACCACCTCTGCCACATGCCCGTCGATCGGTTCACCGGTCAGCGTGGTGTCGCAGATCGCCACCCGCAACCGCCGCCCCGGCCGCGCAATCGCCTGCGCATGGCCGTGCCGCAGCGCCGGGGCGTGGTAGGGCGCCCCGAGGTCGGCCCCGGCGCAGGCATCCAGCATCACCGCCGTGTCGCGCACCGACCGGGTCAGGAACCCGTCAATCGCCATTCCGGCCCAGCCTTCGCCGGCATAAGGCCCGTCCGGCAACCGCGCCCGCGTCGGTTTGAACCCGAACAGCCCGCAGGATGACGCGGGGATCCGCACCGACCCGCCGCCGTCCGACCCATGCGCCATCGCCACGATCCCCGCCGCCACCGCCGCCCCGGACCCGCCCGACGATCCCCCCGGGGTGTGGCCAAGGCTCCACGGGTTGCGCGTCGGCCCGCCGTAAACCACAGCCTCGGTTGCCGCCCCGATCCCGCCCTCGGGGCTGGTGGTGCGCCCAAACGTCACCACCCCGGTCGCCCGGATACGCTCGAAAATCGCCGAATCCCGGCCATACCGCGTATTGGCAAACAGCCGAGACCCGTTGTGCGACGGAAAATCCCGCGCCTCGCAGCCCAGGTCCTTGATCAGGAACGGCACGCCCCGGAATGGCCCCCGCGGCAACCCTTCGGCAATCGCCCGCCGTGCCACGCCCTCCTGCAGCAGCACCACCGCGTTGATCGCCGGGTTGCGCGCCTCGACCGCCTGAAGCGCCGCGTCGAGCAGTTCGGTCGCGCTGACATCCCCCTTGGCCACCAGCCCCGCCAGCGCGGTCGCGTCCCACGCCCCCAGATCCCCGATCATCGCCGCCCCCGTTTTGCACCAGAAGGCCACCCTGCACCCCCCCGGTCCATCCCGCAAGCGCCGCGCGACGGTCGATTTCCGCCCGATTCGCGACAAATGGTTAACCTGCCGCGTGGCGGCGGACCGTCTGAACAGGGGGTGCACAGAGGGTGCACAGCAGGCAGACCGACAATATGATGCAATTTCAGTGAGTTAACCAGCGGTGCGCCCATCAGGGGAAAAACCGCTGCAGCGCCGTTTTGCGACCCCCTGTCAGGCCAACGCGACACAGGGCGAACACCGCGCTTGACACGTCCCTGCCGAGGTTTATGCAGAAGGGGCCTTCGGTTCCGGGGAAGCCCGGATGAAAAGGGAACGTGGTGAAATTCCACGGCTGCCCCCGCAACTGTAAGCGGCGAGTGACGGCGGATTATGCCACTGGGGAAACCCGGGAAGGCCCGCCCGAACGACGACCCGCGAGCCAGGAGACCTGCCCAAGGTGATCACCCTTTCCGGGGCGCGGGGCGCGCCCAGGAGGCGGCATTCCGCCCGTGGTGACGACTTCACCGCCAGGCGGAGGGGCCTCCTTTCCGCCGGGCAGATCGTTGCAGACAGGGTCAAACCCCTGCCCCGGAAAAGGAACATCGCCCTGAAAAGGCTTCATATTTCCATGTTGGCCCTGGTGGCCGCCCTCCCCCTGATGGCACAGGCGCAGGACTTTGCGCTGGACGAGATCATCGTCACCGCCACGTTCGAAGACACCCCGCTGTCCCGGATCGGCTCGACCGTGACCGTGGTGGACGAAGCCGACCTGCAATCGGCAGGAGACACGCGGCTGGTCGATTACCTCAACCGGCTTCCCGGCGTCAGCGTGACGACACGCGGCGGTCTGGGCAGCAACACGGGCGTCTTCTTGCGCGGGGCGTCGCAAAACTACATCGCCGTTCTGGTCGACGGCATCGATGTCACAGACCCGTCCAGCACACAGGTTTCCTATGATTTCGGGCAGTTGACCACCGCCGGCATTTCGCGGATCGAAGTGCTCAAGGGCAGCCAGTCCGCGCTCTACGGCTCGGGTGCCGTGGGGGGCGTGATCTCGATCACCACCCGCAAGGCCACCGAACCCGGCACACACCAGTATCTCGAAGCCGAGGGCGGCAGCTATTCCACCGGCCTTCTGACCTATTCGCTGACCCACAAGTCCGACCGGATCGAGGCTGCGGTCACCGCCTCGCGCGTTGAAACCAAAGGGTTTTCCGCCGCCGAAGAGGCTGACGGCAACACCGAAGCCGACGGATACATGGCCAACAAGCTGTCGTTCAACCTGGCCGTCACGCTGGATGGCGGCGCGCGGCTTGGCGCATCGGGCTTCGCCTCGCATGCCAGCGGCGACTATGACGCGCAATACTATGTGGACCCGAACGGCGGCCCGCAGTTCACGCTGGCCGACCAGACCCTGCTGGGCGACGGCTTCACCCCCGACGAAGTGCAGACGACCAATACCGCGGGCCTGCGGCTGTTTGGCGAATTCACCACCGGCGCGCTGGATCACACCCTGTCGGTCAGCACATTCCAGGTGGAACGCCGCTACGTGCAAAGCGAGGTCGGTCTGGGGGATTATGACGTTCCATCAGACACTTACTCGTCCACGCTTTATGCATCCGACAACACCTACACTGGCGAACGCCTGTCGTTCGACTATCAGGCGGGGCTTGATC
>Ga0247837_1004944_pt1 | contig 20731 bp, 17 predicted proteins | sample LaCtaG_2_FD_187115 | JGI IMG/M metagenome (GOLD analysis project Ga0247837, IMG submission 187115) | Freshwater microbial communities from meromictic Lake La Cruz, Castile-La Mancha, Spain - LaCruzMarch2015_14.5m | ecosystem: Environmental > Aquatic > Freshwater > Lake | place: Spain: Castile-La...
TTGTTGTACTGTATGGCATTTCTCGATAATAAAATCTACAACTTCTTCCGCTCTAAATATAAGTAAGAATTTAGAGACATTCTGCAGTCTTTTGCAAATTAGGCCTTCAGTACCCGCGTTTCTACCGGTTCCAAGTGTTTCTCTGTACTTCCAGCTGCAGTCAGCGGTCTATCTACCCATAGGAGTAATTAAAATTCGCTACACTAAGGTGCAAACCACCACTTCCGCTGGAAGTCCGCCTAGTTGTGCGAGTGTGGAGGGAAAAGCCCATTACTAGGCGATTTCACACGAGTCCGTAGGACTAACTTGGTTTATGGCTGGACCCACGACTCCAGTATCCATGTTTACGCTGTAGCAGCAGCTGTATTTCACGATGTAGTACAGTCTGAGGGTGGCATGCACCACTGGCTGCGAGTTTTGCCAATTAACGTCCTCCTGGGTGCTGTTTGTGCTGGTTTGGACCAGCAGTTCGGCTTGTCCAGCTCTATACTTGAGGATGTTCCCACTTAAGTGCACTACCAACAGGTCATCCTCCACATACATACAGCAAGGACTGTTAGCAGGCATAGAGAGTTGGAAAGGCAGCATCAGGTCAGTCTGTGGAGAAAACGCTTCTAGGAGGGAGTGAGGGTAGCCACATAGGTAGATGTTTCCGTTGAACAGACAGGGGTTGAAGTTGATTCTGGCTTTATGCATACGAGGCAGCAGTGTCCATGTGTGCTGCTGCAACCCGTATTTCTCGCATGAATTGAGCCCACTCTTGTTATTAGAGCCACCAAAGACATACACGCCGTCTCTGTAAGCCAGCACTCCGTGCCAGCATCGACCCCAGTGCATGCTCCTGGTCTGCTCCACACACCCCTCCCTGACCACATAGACTGTACTCCAAACTCCAACAGTATACCCACCTCCACATATGAAAACACTCCCGTCCTCCAATATCACCCAACTACAGGTGTTGTCAGCCTGGATGTCGGAGTTGAGTGGGAATGGTTGCTTCCAGGCCCCTCTCTGGAAATCAAAGAAGCTGATATGAGACTCGGTAACGCACGCTAATTGGGTCTGGGACTGCACAGCTCTATTGGCCAACACTGGTGTGGGTGGAGGCGGCTTGACTTCTTCAGGTTGGGCAAGTGTGGCATAGACTTGCTGCGTAATGGGTCTGACTGCTGGCTGACTGAGGCTTTTCAGGCGGTTCTCATGGTGGGCCCAAGTCACACACAGCATGGGCAAGTCAGGAGTGTTCACAGTGTATGTAAACACCTGCAACTCCTCAGTAGGCCGAGTCCACATTGCCTGTGCCAGTGCACTTTCAGGCTCCACACCCTGGTCTAGACAGTCAGTGGCCTCTTGGAGGGCTGTCTCAATAGCCAAGGCCAACTCTTCCTTCTCTGTCTGCAGTTGTTGCAGCCACCGAGTGCGGTACTCAACCAAGTAGTCAATGCAGGTCTGCATTGTTTCTGCAAACTCCCTAGAGCATTGCTCCATCTTGTCGACGTTACTGCGGAGCTCCGCAGCAGCCTTCATCAGTGCCTCGTATTTGCGCCTGTATTCCTTGGGGTTCTGACTAAGCGCCGCAACTGGCAGGACTTGGTGGTAGGCCCGAGGGTGCTTGGCTTGGTGAGTGGGAAAGCAGTGCATACAGAAGAGAGTGTGTGCGCTTGTGCACTTGCAGAAGTGAGTGGCCTGCTGGAGCTGGCAGAATTGACAAGTCCTGTTGTTCGAAGGTCCCAGAAGACCCTGGTCTGCCATACTATTAGTACATCCCTACCATCAAACCAGCCTCTCAGTCCTTTACTTCGCTAAGAAAAGAAAGGCCTTTTTGCGAGCTCTCTCCTCACACTGTTGGATATTTTGGGCATGTGATGAACTTTTAGGTCTGTCCTCGAGGAGTGTTAGTCATATCTACAGGTTTCGCCAAAATTAGGCAAGTACTTCTGTCCTTGTGAAATAGTTTATCAGGGGAATGCTACAATGTGTTGGTCGCTTGCTAGTTTTCCCTGCGGAGAGTTTTATAGGATTTCCTGTGCTTCAGGCCTCCAGACTGAGAGAACCCAATTTCCCTGTATTAACACAATTAGTGGGGTTTTGGTCTCTTTGAGGCGGACCACTGTGCGTAGATTCTCGCTAGGTGCCCAAGTCTCACACAGTTGGGATCTGTCTCGGTTCAATTAGTTCCTCTTTCCTCAATAAGTGAATCAGTTCACTTGGAAATAAGGTAGGATTCAAAGCATTGTCTGCTAAATCAATGCATTGAAGTGACTTCCGTATATTTCCCTCTTGTTAAGACTGACCCACTGTCTCTAATCTTCCAAGACGAAACTGTTATTGCATATATCGGTAGTAGGAGCCTGATTTTGTCCGCAATATCCCACCTTGTAAATGCAGTATACAGTTTCCCCAGTGCAGCCAATCGTTGGAAGAGCGGTGCTGAGTGACTGTGACGTCCAGAGAAATACAATCAAAGAGTTTTATACAGTTCAGAGAGAGTAGTGGAGAAAGGAGTCACTGGATTCTGCTTGACAAAGTGGTTATTATCCAATCCTTCTATGGAAAATCTAGGGAGTTCTGCATCGTTCCAATGTTGTATCGATGTGGCTTCGTCCCTGCAAGACTGAGAGATAAGTGGATGAAGCGCGTTTTCACCGAAAAGCCGCACATGCAAGCACTCACAGCCGTGTCCCAGTAGAGGCTGTACGTGGGAAGCCACTTGATGAGGGGAAGTTGAAGGACTTGTAATGGTATGGTGACGGACGAGGCTCGGAAGTTATCGCTTGGCGCGCACATCGGATTCGAATCCAGAAGGAAGGTGCAGACAGAAAGTCGCTCCTTTCAATCAAGCATTAAAATCAGTACTTGGCTTCTACATTTATCTGCATCCTAACGGCGCAATCGATTTCCCAATCCACTCTGCGAAATCTAGTAGTAAGTCTGCCTTCAAAGGGGCTTTGTTTGGATGGGACCTTCCCTGAAGTAAAGCGTGCAGCCTACAGCTGACTTCAAAATGGCAGTTAGAAATGAAGCTATTGATGACTTGTTGCCTGGTGCTCGCGGTGCTAAGTCTGACTGAACACAGGGTCCCAACTACTCAAGCCGAAGGTGCAGTTCTCCTGAAAGAACTCATATCCAAAGTGCGCAGCATATCGCGACAAGCAAGTGAAGAGAGTGTAGGCCAGCTGAAGCGAGCGCGCTACCCCGACACAGATGAACTGCTCACAGACGTCTAGGACCTAAGCGTGAATGGCTGGCTAGACCTGCGTCCCTCTGACCGCGCCTCCTCTCTCGAACCGCCTGGGTCTGAAGTGATGCGCCGCACTCGTGGTGACTCCCCTTCCTCCAGTGGAAAGAAAGGCAGGTCGTCCAGATAGGCGAAGGCACTGCATTGCCTCACACTGGGCACCCGCAGTTGCTCTACTTGGGGCAGGAGCAACTTCACTTCCCGCTCGAAGGTCGGTCTTTCCTGCACTGCGTTTCCATCGAGTCTTAGGACCCTCAGGCTCAATACTTCGCAGAGAGGCTCCAGCGCAGCCACTGTGGACAGCAAGTTGTTCGCCAGGTCGATCAGCCTAAGAGCCGTCAACTGCTGCGCCGAACCTAGTCGCTGGATGCTATTGTTCCCTGCCAGTAGTTCCTCCAGCCTCAGTAGACTCTGCGGAAGTTGTAGCACAGTGAGGCGGTTATGACTCAAGTTGAGCAAGCGGAGTAGCGGCAGTGCCAGTAGGTCAGCATTGGTCAGGGAGTTAGCCGCCAAGTTGAGTACAACGAGTGTATCAGGCAGTGGAGGGAGCTGCAGCAGGCCGTTCCTAGCTAGCGAAAGGTGCTGCACAGGCTCATGCACCTGCAAGGCTGAGGAAAAATCAGGACGCGAAGACAGGTCAAGGATCGGCTCGAAGTCGAATTCTCGCGAAAGCCCGCTTGGTGGTGTCTGCGGAATGTGCAAGTTGCTCTTGCCTCTGGAGCGAGTCTGCATCTCTTGCTCTTCTGCCTCTAGCAGGGAGTTGCTGTGCTTGGTGATTTGCAGTAGCTCTGCCTAGGCCTTGCCGTTCAGGTCCAGGCCGTGAACACTGTCGGGGGAAGCTGCTCGGTCGCGCTCGAACAGCTTCACAATAAGGGCGTCCCACCCCAAACTGTTGCCGAGTTCCGCCTCAATCTTCTCAAACACCTCCTCCAGGGAAAAGCACTTCACCGAGGTGGAGCGCTTGTACTCCTCCGCTGCCACCAGCGGCAAGTCAGGCACACTTTCCAACAGCGTGTTGAGGAAGGCTTCTACGCGCACAACACTGCTGGAGGTGCGCAGAGCCGTATCTCCCGCTGTCAAGTTGTAAATGAGTCGCAGAGAGTTGAGCCAGTCCAGACGCTCCATCACTTTGCGCTGTCTGGAAGTCACCTTTTCGTTGCCCAGCGTGTCCAAGCCCCGCAGAAGAGACACAGGTTCCATGTAATGGCGGAGGCGAAGCCTGTGGAAGTACTGCCTAGTAGGGTCCACATAGAGCGTTTGTACTGGCTCAGCTCGAAGACACCTCCTCGCAACGTCCCCAACACTCTCTACTTCAACCTGGACAATGTAGCCCTAGGCAGGAGCTCGCATACGCTGCATTCGCGAACGACTTCGGCCCGCTCAACCTTGCAATGGCCTGTCGCTTCTGCACCGAGCTGGAGCGCATCCTAGCCTCTCCAGAAGTCGCCTCCCACACCATCGTCCACCACTGCTCGCAAGTTGCAGCCAAGCGAGCGAATGCAGCCTTCCTGATGGGTGCCTTTCAAGTCCTCGTCCTAAAGCGCACTGCAGTGCAGGCCTGGGCGCCTTTCGCGTCAGTGCCTGCATTTCCTCCTTTCGTGGATGCGAGTTTGGGAAGCTGTTCCTACAAGTGCACAATTCTGCACTGTCTTCAAGCCCTGGAGAAAGCGGTGCAGTTAGGCTGGCTGGACCTGCGAACCTTCAACGTCGAAGCCTACGAAGAGCACTCTCTGATGGAAAACGGTGACTTCAACTGGGTGGTTCCCGGGAAGCTGGTGGCCTTCAGCTGTCCCTCAGATATGAGCACGGACTCAGAGGACATGCGGGTGTTCACTCCCGAGGACTACGTGCCAGTGTTCAAGAAGCTGGGCGTCACTGCTGTGGTGCGGCTGAACAAGCGCACCTATGAGGCGGAGCGCTTCACAAGTCAGGGCATCCACCACTACGACCTTTTCTTCGTCGACGGCAGCTGTCCGGAGGAGGCGCTTATTCTTCGCTTCCTAGCGATAGCGGAGGCGGAAGGAGCAGTGGCTGTGCACTGCAAGGCCGGACTGGGACGTACTGGCACTATGATCGCCTGCTATGCTATGAAGCACTACAGTTTCCCTCCAGCAGAGTTTATAGCCTGGATACGCATCTGCAGGCCTGGGAGCATCCTTGGTCCCCAGCAGCAGTTCATACATCAAGTCCATCGCAAGTGTTTGGAGTGGGGCTGCGAGTTTCGGGAACAGCATGACAGTGATGAGGAAACCGAAGCCCCGGCTCTCAGCTTCTCTGAGACTGATGCGAAGACTGCGGAAAAAGGAGACTTGGGCCAGGCCTCGCGTCTCATGCACGCCAAGCGAGAACACCAGCACAAGCCCAAACAGGAAGCGCAGCGACTCTACAAGACCGAGCCCCTGCCGCTCCTAGTTAGACGCTCCACTCTTTAGGACTGAGACTTACAGCTAGGCCAGCCTGGCAACTCAGCGTAGGACCCTGTCCCGCCGTAAATGTTGTCTCTCGATAGACTTTGCGCGTGTGGCCTCTGCGTGCGGAGGCGTGGGACTTCGAGTTCTCTACGTCGCACAGTGTCCCAGTTGATGTCACGGAAGAAGGGATGTAGCTTTATTTCGTCCGGGTCTCTCAGTCTGCGCCCCGGGTCTCGGGTGAGAAGCTGTGCTATCAGGTCTTTGGCCTCGAAGGACAGAGAGGCTGGAAGGTTGAGACGGCCCTGCAGTATACTAGCAAACAGACGTTCGCGGGAGTGACTGAAGAAAGGAGGTCTGCCTGTGAGCAACTCACAGAGCAGTACTCCGAACTGGTACCAGTCCGCTGCCACCGAGTGCCCTGCCTTCCGCAGTGCCTCGGGAGGCAAATAGGCAGGCGCTCCACAGAAAGACCACGTCACATGGCCTACTCCCTGGTCCTCCTTCGCCAGTCCGAAGTCTACGAGGACTGCGTGGCCTGAGCGGTCTAGCAGCACGTTGCTAGCGTTCAGGTTGCAGTAGAGAATGCTGAGACGGTGCAGGTCCTCGAGAGTCACGAGCACTTCGCTGCAGTACTTCCGGGCCTGGTCCTCTGGCAGTGTCTTTTCTCGGGTCAAGAGCTGGCCTAAGTCGCCCCCAGGCAGGTAGTCTGTCACCAACACGACCGTTTCCTCAGTCTGAAAGGCAGCTCGAAGTCCTACCACAAACGGCAGTCTCAACAGACTCAGCAGCCGTCGTTCCGTCTGTAGAAAGGACTCGAGTCCCTCTGCCGCTATATGGCTTTTGTGCACGACCTTGACCGCATAGTCCCTGCCAGAGCTGAGTCTGCGGGCAAGGAACACTTGCACGAACTTGCTCCTGTCCAGTTCACTCAGCGGCATAAGATCCGGGACACTTTCCAAAGGCTCGGGCCGGACCTGCGGTAAAGACTCGCACTTCAAACAGGCCTGCAGCAGCTCTCGCACTGGCACTGATACTGCCAAGTCCAGGGCGGTTTGCGCCTTGTGGTTCCTCAGTGAAGGGTCGGCTCGTTGTGAACACAGCCAGCAAACCGCAGTTGCACTGTCTCTGAGAACTGCGAGATGCAGTGGAGTATTGCCCTCTGCATCCTGCACGTTTACTCCGGCTCCGACAGCCACCAGTAGTTGCGCCACCAGGAGATGAGGTCGCTGCATAGCTATATGAAGAGCGGTTCGGCCTGTAGATGTCAGCGCGCCTACATCCACTCCATACTGAGGCTCTAGCAACACAGCGCACACCTCTGATGCGCCGTGGTCCGCCGCCATGTGGAGAGCTGTCCAGTCATTCAGTCCCTTGGCATTCGGTTGGGCGCCTGTTCTCAGCAACTCGCGACAGCGCTGCGCTGCGTTAGCCTGTGCAGTTTCCCAGAGTGCGAGGTTCTGCTGACGTTTGGTTTCACTGAGTAGTGCTTACAAGAAGTTCTCCAGTCCCTGTCGATCAGAGCGACTGAGCAATTGAGCGTACCTGGACGCGAAGTCCGGACTATTTTCGTCTCTGAGGTCCAGCGCTTCCCCCGTGCTCAAGTTCCTCACAGTGAATGGATGCGTTTCTTCAACGGAGAGACTGGTTTCTGAGGCTGCAGTGGCTTGCGGCTCTGAGATGTCGCGTGACAAGCACGAGTGCATCTCCTCCTCAACTGGACTCCTGGGCAGACTCAGTATGTCCACCAGGTAGTCCTGCAGTTGAGTACGTATGCACTCGAGGTAGTCCATACTATGAGTGAACTGTACTTGTACCCTGGCTCCCAGCCCAGTCTGCAGCTCTCCCTCACCACTACTCTACGACGACTTGCCAAAGTGACGGACATGTGTGACGCAGAGGTCAATGGCCCGCTCGCCTTCCTGGCCACGCCTGCCCGCCTCTACTGTGTGCAGTGTTCCCGCGCTCATCTCCAATGGACCTGCCCCCTGCCTACAGCTACCTGCCGTCTATGGACTACTCCTCAGTTCATTTGGGGTGCGGATAGAGCCGGCCTACTCGTTGCGATCTCAGTGACTTCGCAAACTTTGACTCAGCATATCTTCGGCAAGGCAGTGGCGGGAGTTTTCCACAGTGAAGGCCGGCTGTTCGCAGTGCTCGAGGACGGGGCAATTTTCGAAAAGACAGAAGAGGAGTGGGTGGTGCCGAATCCTGCTCCTCTCTGGGCGCGGGAAATAGTGAGTCGCTCGAAAGACCTCAAGCAAGTGCTCGGAGGCCAAGACCCAGCCCTAGTGACGGACTCGGAATTGCTGGTGTGGACAGGTCAGCTGTGGGAGGTGTATAGAAGTGAGGGACAGATTGTTCATGTGCTACGTGTGTCAGCGGACAGCTTTACATTGCTGGTGCAGAAAGGAAATGCACAGAGGACGGAGCAGGTGCAGCGCACTGAGAAGGGACTAGTGGGTGGTCGTCATGCAGAACTGAGCGGAACGAATCTAGTGAAGCTACTGGGAGGCAACTACGTCCTGGAGTACAGCAACGCTTGTTTCTGCTTAGCAGAACTCTCAACAGACGAGTCCCTAGCCCGCCTCAAGGGTCTGCTGCAATCCGGCAACTTCCGTGATGCAGAGCCACTGCTCATAGAGTTAGAAGACAAAGCAGTCCCCCTCCTTCGTCACTTGTTTGAAAGTGTATCTGCACAGCAAGTCCCTGGCCTGCTGAAACTAGCCACGCACCTGTCCGCTAGCACTCTCACGACTCTTTGCGCTGACCTACTCACTTCTCCGCCTGCACAGCCTGAGTGCGCCTTGGACCTATTCAAGGGAGCGCTGTCTCTTTTGAATGTTATGGACGGACCTGGGTTCAGCTCGGTGCGCCAGCAATTGGCGATAGCAGTTCATAAGACGGAGACTTTCCGGATAGGAAAGTCTTGGCTGACGTGTGGCTTTCCGGAGTTTCTGCAGAGGGATATCAAAGAGGAAGTGCGGGAACTCTTCGCCCAGGGCCGCTTGAGTCAGGGACTCCTATTAGTGCGCCGACACAGTTCCGAGGTGGGAGACTGTGTGCAGCTACTGACCTCTCTGCCAGACCGCTTCCTCGTGCGAGACTTGCTGGCCTGGATAGAGAAAGAACTTCTGCCGCTACTGGACGAAACTCAACTGCAGCAGTTGGAAGGCTGGCTGGAACTGCGGGCTCGAGGTCTGGCTGATGTCGACGTGAGTCAGGCCTACCGCCTAGCGATGGCTTCCTCCGTCCTGCTCAAGAGCCAGGGCCGGGTGGCAGGGGCTCGCCTTTTGCCGCTTGCCCAGCAGCATCGTCCTTTGCCTGATTTAGGCCTGCTGCAGATGCAGTTGCACGCCCTACTCGACCTACGTGACAACTACCATTTAGTGCTTTCTTTCAACGACTTCCTGCGTCTCAGTCCCGAAGAAGTCGCCGAGCAGCTCCTACTCCGCATCACCCAGGCCGACCAAGTGAACATAGACCTGCAAAAGTGCTTCCTGCCCTACGTACAGCGCCAAGGCTGGAAAAGCGACCTGATCCTTCTCAACTTCCTGCTCAAACGGCCTGCCCTGCCAGACGCTGTGTTGCTGGCACTAGTGCAAAGTCTCCACGATGAGAGCAAGGGAAGGGCGGCGGAGCACTTGCTGGAGAGTGCTTCGATTTGGCTTTCTGCGGAATTGCGGGCACTTCTGCGGACTTTCGACCCACGGGGCGCTAACAAGGCTTTGGCCACTCAGCTGCTGTTGGCCGAGGCCGCAGAACTGCAGCAAGGACTGCCCCTTCTGCAGCCCGAGGACAAGCACCAAATGACCCAAGTGCTGCGCTTTTTGGCTGAGCGACAGCCTTACTTGGTCTCCCAACTCGCTGCGACCATTGACTACTACAGACCGGAAACGCTCTTTGAAAACCACATTTTTCTCATGGTGAATCAGGGCACGCCCAGTAAAATCGTGGTGGCGACGGACCTGAGGCCGCAGAGTCAGCGCAATGCACTGCAAACTGGGTTCCAGTACTGCCTTGGACTGTTGAGGCAGAGGGCGGAGGTGCCGGCCCACCTGCGCTCCCTCACTCCACGGCAAGTCGCGAGGTACGAAAAAGGCCTGGGGTCGCTGGAGTACTTGGGACAGTTGCTAGGCCAACTGCTGGATGAGGAGCGATACAACAACCTCGTGAAAGGACCCTTGCGAGCCCTCCCCCACCTCCGCAGACTCGCCCACAACTACCAGCTCTACCTCTCTCCTGAAGAGTGGTCCAGTCGCAAAGTGGCTTCCGAAGTGCTGGCCAGCATCACTGCAGTGCAGCGCCAACTTTCAGAAAAGCGAATTCACCCTGCTGAAACTCTACAGAAGAGGTCTAAGGCCAGTATTTCCCATTTGACGTCTTTGCTTGGTCTTCCGCGGGCCAGATTTCCTGCTTTGCCCGCTTTGTCGGATTTGCAAACTCAGTTGTTGGACATTTCGCCTCTACATAACTACCTGCAGACCTGTGCTGCCTCGGAGTTGAAAGACGCTGTGCGCAGAACCTTCCTGTGTGACTTGGCCCAGAGAGTGAGCAAGGTCGCAGGCCTGCAGGGCAGCTACCTAGCCGCAGACGCTCAGCTCTACAGGCAGTGGTCCGGCCGCTTCGTCTACTGTGAAGAAGCAATGCATGTTAGTGAGCGCGCCTACTCCAGCTTCCTGACAGTCGCTCAAACTGTGCTGCAGCACAACTCTCCACGAGACTTGCTGGACTGGGCAGTCACGAACCGCAGCACTTTGACTCTCCTGCCTTTCCTCAGACCCGCGCTTTCGCAAGTGGAAAACGACTCGCTTACGGAGGCGCTGGCCTGGGATTTGCTTAGGGCCAGGGCAGTGGACGAGTCCACGACTCTGAGTCTGCTAGTGGCTTTGCCGAGTGTCAAAGGCTTTGAAGTGCTGGCGAAGGCGTGCAGTGCTCCTGACAACTCCCTCGAAATCAACCAAAGCATCACAGCTTTAGCTGTCAGCTACGCAATTCTCAACCGTTCTTCTGAACTGCGAGAAGCCTGGGTGCTACGTGAAGCGAATTTCAAGTGGCAGCATACACTCAATAGTCTCGCTATTGCCTTTGACCCAGATGCATTCAGCCTGAGTCCGCGGCTTGCAGTGTTGAGCGAGTTAGTCCCTATGCTGATGCACAAGAGCAGAGATTACGACCTGGTGCTGGACTTCTGTAGGACTTATGGACTGGCGGAGTTGGAGGCGGTGAATGCTTTTGTGGAATTGCACGTGCTGGACGTAGTGGTGCGACCTGAACTGCAGAGCCGACTAGCAGACCCTCCTGACTGCCTCGCAGGCCTGCTCGGCTCCAGTCCCTTCGACTCCTCCTACCAAGACAACATCCGTGCAGTCATCGCACACGTGCCCAAAGACCGACTCACCCCTGTATTGCTGAGATGCATGCAGCGGATCCTGCAGACAGACTATCCCCGAGTGCACTTCATCTTTTCCTTGTTGTTGGAAAGCGGACTCACTCACTTCCAAAAGCACAAGCAAAGCACTCAGCTGCTAATGGACTTCCGTCGCTCTGCTCCGCCTACGAGTGAGGAGCTGAGTACGCTGAGGGAGTTCCAGCGGAACTATCGGCCTGAACTGGCCAATCTATGCGAAGCTTTGTATATGGCCAAATTGCCACTTGACTCGCTTTTCACCTGTCCCAAAGATACACTTCTGCGTGAAGTCAGTCTCCGCACTCTCGATTCACTCCTGCCTGTAGGCTCCCTGTACCGTCTTGAGCCGGACCTAATGCGGCTCACAGCCGTGAAAAACGAAATCTCCCAGCACCAACATCCCCAGCCCTGCAACACCTGCCCCTCACTTTCCGCCTTCAAAGCCGTGCTTTCCAAACTACGCAGCTTCCAGGACAAACACGACCTCGCTCTCAAAGTCCTGCACTTCTTCCCTATCTCCGACGACCATGTGAGTGCAGCTAACTTCCTACGCACTACTGATGCTTTGTGGCTGGAAAGTCTCCCTCTAGAGGGAGACTTGAGACTTAAGGTGCAAAGTCTGCTGCGTGAAAGTGAAAAAAGCGCAAAGCAGGCAGCTCTGCAATTCGAGCTAAAAGAGTACGGACTGCTGGATAGACTTGGTAGCTTTACTGGGGCGCCGGCGGAACTGGTGTCGCAGCTGCTGTGCTCTCTAGGGCCGGAGTGCTCGCTGGGAGAGGAGGAGATGTGGAGCCTGGTCACGGCTATTGCTAAGAGAAGTGACTTGGACCTGGATGAGTTGCTGGAAAGACTGCTGCTCAGTTGGGTTGCACTTCGGGGGGAAATCAGTGCTCAGCGTGCCTATGCCTTACGTGAGTCCTCGGGCGAGGCGGCAGAGCAGCGCTTTCAATTTCTGGCCAGGCACTGGAACCTGCTCACAGTCGTATCCACCCTGCTCCGCTTCCAAAAGCCAGAAGCCCACTTCACCTGCCGCACTCGCACCGAAGCCCTCGGCCTGCTGCTGCGAGTATGCCCCAATTCCGAACTCGAGAAGTTACTGCCCTTCGAACGTCTGGGCACCCATGTCAGCCGCTACTACCAATACAGCTGCTACCTAGTCGACCTCGAGGAAATGCGGATTCCCTACACTATGGAAGCTCTCCTGCGCTGCGATATATCCGCCTTCGTGAAAGGTCTGCTCGCCACCCACCAAAGCGAATCCCGAGCAGTGCAATTAGCGGCCTGCCTCGCCTGCGATTTCAGCCTGCCAGAGCCCGACCTGCTCAGCTGCATTTTAGACTTATTGGTGAGTCAACATGATGACCGTTTGGCTTGTTCGTTTTTGCATACACTTGCACTGCGGGGAGTCCTCAGTGCGCAGCTCGCTCCTCACATACTCGACACACTGCTTGGCTGTGTGAACCGGATTAAGGAGAGTCTGGGGACGGAGGACGTTTCTGACCAAATCAACGCGATTGTGGCGGTGGCGGAGTTGGTGGATGCACCCGCGGGCCAGCTGTGTGACTTGGCTCGGCAGTTCATTGATGGGCTTTTTCCGAGAGAGGCGATGGAGACTGTAGTGTGTGCGTGTGTGAGGCTCATTCGACTGGTCACCGCGAAGGACAAAGTAGAGAAATTGGCGACGGACTTCGCAGAGAGGTTCGCAGGCTTGTACCCAGTCCAAGTCGTAGCAGCCCTACAGAGTTATGTAGTGGAGCAACACCCTCTGCAAACCGCCCTCTTCAAAGTCGAAGACTTCGAGCCCTTACTGCACCACCCTGACCTCATGCAGTACCTGTCCCTCTTCCTACTCCGCAACAACCAAGGCAAGCGACTCGCCAAGTTGGTGGCCAGCCGCCTGGGCAGAGCAGCACTCGCAGACCTCACGAACATGTCCGACGAAGTTGTAGTGCAGCAAGTAATGCAGCGCCTCTGTGCGCCGTAATGGGTAAAGACAGAGCCAGTAGGAAGGAACTTCTGAAAAAGGCGGTGCAGGCTGCTGTGCGTATGAAGGACGGGGAGCGGCTTGTTCACTTGGTCACAGTGGAACTGGTAAACCCGAATAAGTTCCCGGAAGGATCCACTATGCTGCATGCGGCTGTGGAGATAGAGGACTGCGCGCTGCTTCAGTTGCTGCTCGATTTGCCGCATATTCAGCCGTGCAAGAAGGACTCGTTAGGCAGAACTCCTTTCCAGCTTGCCTTCCAGACCCACCCCAACTTGGTCCCTTTTTTCCTCAACTACCCCACTGTTGTCCAACACGATTGTCCCTTCCACGCCCTCGTGGAAACCGTCGCTCCTGCGAAGCGAGTCAATTCCAACACCAAGCAAGCCCTCCAACTCCTCAAGTCTCTGCGGGAGAAAGGCTTCCAGCTGCCCTGTGCCTGCTCCAAGAGTCCGTTGTGTCACTTAGCCCTCGCAAAAAACAACGCCTACATCCTGGAAGCCTTACTGCTAGCTGGTGCAGACCCGAATGAAGTGGACTCGAAGGACGAGCCACTGATTATGACTGCAGCTAAGCAAGGCCACTTTCCCAGTCTCAGAGTCGTAGTGCTGCGAGGCGCTCGCACTTGGGATGCAGCCCTGCAGGACATCACACAAGACCCTGCTCTCAGCAGCGAAGTGCACACTTTCATCAGACGCTTGCGCAGACGACGGGCTGTTTTTTACATTTTGAAGTTCAGAGATGCGAAAGCGCCTCTGTTCTCAGTGCTGTCGCTGTGGCTCATTAAGGAAATCATAGCACTGGTGTAGGACTCCCCAGCGACATAGTATAGAGATGACTGAGGGGTTACTACTGGAAAGCTAGATGTGCGACTGTTTCTCCACATAGGCGGACTTGAAGAGCCGCTTGTAGCCGCAGGCCCGCTTGTAGTCCTCCTCTAACTTCTTCGTGTTCATGGACGCCTTCCCATTCATCAGTCTCTGGGTGATAACTTGGTTCTCCGACGCTATGCGGTTCAGTTCCCGCTTGCGTGCAGTGGAATTGAGAGTGACGGGGAGCGCAGGCTGCACGACCTCCTTGTTCTGCGTTGATATGAACCTTAGCTTGCGTAGCAACACTTCGTTCTCTCGCTGCACTTCTAGTGTGCGGATCGATGCACTTGCGCCTGTCCTGTGCGCACTTACCTGCTCCCCTGTGCTGCGCAGGGAGGACTTGAGACTGCTCTTCATACTTTCCACTCTCTGTCTGTGCAAGTCGAAGCAGTGCCTTTCGTACCACTTGGAGCTGGGCTTGCTGTCAGGCACTTTACTCATTATCGTTCGGTTACATTAGGTCGACTGAAGTGCTCGAATCAGTACTACTAGACACCCGCCTTACTGAGTAAATACAAGTAGTAAGAAGCGATTGCTCATACAAGGATGTCGATATTTTCCTCGGAAAGCGGATGAATGAAGAATGCACTTTGGTCATTTCGCTAATTGGCCTATGAGGCTGCAAGCGGAAATCCTCACTGTGACATATAGATGTAGTGGGCCTCGGACTAGGGCGACATGAGCAAGACAACGACTCCTCTGCCCTCTCCATCACCCTGGAGTTCAGTCCCACCGACATCCTGTCCATCCTACCTGCCCAGGTCTCGCAGCCCAGTGGTCACTTCACACTCCAACGGGACCAAGACCGCTGCTACCAAGTCTGGCGCTGTGGACTGAGTCCACTGATTAAGGCGGAAGACCAGCCTGTCGACCTCACTGCTGGGCCGGATGTAGTGGTTCTGAAGCCCGAAAGCATGAAGAAGCGGAGGAAAGGGAGGGCGCATGTGACCGTGAAGCCGAGAAGCGTGAAATACGGCCGACGCCTGCCCAAGTATCTAGAGCAGAACTACCTCCTTTACTAGTCCAGCAGGCCCGGCGGAGGCCGATAGAGTCGCTCAGGCAGCAGTAGCAGTGCCCTGCCGCTTTCACAAGGCTTCGTAGATATTTTGCACGCAGTGAGGAAGGCCGCCAAGGGCAGCACCAAGTCTCGCAGGTACTCGAAGTTGTTGTGGGTCATGGCGGGCGGGAGGTGGAGGTGGCTGGGACTGCTGCATTTGGAGTGGAGTTCTTGGCTGTGCCAGGCGGGGATCAGGGAATCTCTTTGTCCGTGCAGGAAAAAGACGGGGCAGGTCACGGACTTTATAGCTTCGATGTTCTTGAAGCGCTGAGCCACAAACAGCTGCGCAAGTCTCCCTGCCACATGTCCGACCACAGCTTTGATGGACGTATACGCGGAAATCAGCACCAAACAGCAAAAACGCGTCTTAGCGGCCAGGTAGCAAGCCGGCCCCGACCCAATCGACCTACCCAGCACTATCATATCCTCCGCCGGCCACTCCATCTCCTGGGTCAGATACGCCACCACTGCATCGGCTGTCGCACAAATCGATCGTTCAGAGGGCTTCCCAGGGTGCAAGCCATACCCCGGGTACTCCACCACTAGCACGTGCACATTGAGTCGGGCTCGCAGCGTAGAGCAAAGTTCGAAGGAAGTGCCGGCGTCCTCCGCATTCCCGTGGAAGTAGAGAAGCAGCTTGGAAGAGCCGGAGGACTGCTGGAGGAAGAGGCAAGGGATGCAGGGACTTACTGTCTTGGAGGGCTGTGGGATCCAGACCAGGAGGCCGGGGTAGGTCTCGAGTTCGTAGCTTGAAATCGGAGCTGGGAAAATGACTCGATTCAGCTTCATACTGAAATTACTACATCGAGCAGTCCAGACTTCCTGATGCCTTTGGAATAGGTGCAAATTAGCGTAAACAGGGATGTGTTCCCTTACAGAAACGAGTCTATTCCTAAGGCTTTCCTAGCAGTGGCTGATGTATCGAACTTCACAAGTCTCTTTAATGTCCTCGTTCCCACTGCGACCAGTCAATTCGCACCTAGTGCTAGAGATATAAAGCGCTTCTATGACTACTTCCCAGGCCATTAGTGTGACTTCCTCTCCTGCGGAGTCCTCCAGTGCTGCTTCTGCATGGAGTGCCGCCTCTTCACTGCAGCGTGCCTGTGTCGAAGGAGACCTGCAAGGACTGAAGACACTGCTGGAGGACCACCCACACAACTATTTGCTTCTATGTGAGAAGGATGCTACTGGACGTCTCCCTATACACAACGCCTTGCTGCATGCCAATGTGGACTGTGTGCGCGAGTTGCTAGCCAGAGAAGCAGCAGTGGAGGACTATAGAGGCTGGCCCGCCCCACATTTGAGTGTGGCTTTGGCGGGGTTTGAGGCTTATCGCGGGGACTGTGTGGCTTGTCTGCAAGCCCTCATCTCTGCGAAAGTCGACATGTCAGCCCGAGATAAGCGTAATAGGACAATTCTACACCTTGCCTGCGCTTCCAACCTTTCCCCCGTGCTCCAGCACTTGCTCAGTGCAGTGGACCCCAGAGCCGCAGACAAAGAAGGCCTGCAGGCCATTCACTACGCAGTGGACTATGATGCAGGGGACTGTGTGAGTGTGTTGTTGCAGGAACTGGGCAGTGAAGTCATGGAAATAGAGGATGAGACTGGAGACCGCCTCACGCACAGAGCAGTGAGGAAGGGCATGTGGACGGCTGCGAGAGCCTTGGTGGAGACCTTTACGCAGGAAGTTGTGAAGATGACGAATAGAGCAGGACAGACTTGCCTGCAAGTGGCTGAATCCGCAGGCTTCCACTCCGAATTCGTATCTTTTTGCTCCGGCCAGCAGCCCGCCAGTCCCCGCAAGTACCAAACTTTGATAGTCACCCACCCTCTATGTTCCGAACACGCTGTTTTGCCTTCCGTCTACTCTGAGGAGGAGAAACTGCAGCAGTACCAAATTGACTTTCAGCCTGAAAACCCGTCCAGATACGATGTTCTGCTGAAACAACCCACTGGCGCTCTGTTAGTGGACGAATTCGCTGATAACTTACTGTGGATGATGGACCCGCCTGCAGCTTGCATAGCTGATATACTCCGAGTGCACGAATACGGCTACATCGCCTACATCAAGACTTTCTGCGAAGAACTAGAGGCCGGCTTAGGAGCAGTGTGCTTCGACCGAGACACTCTCGTCTCCGCCCAGTCCTACAACGCTAGTTTGCGAGCCGCAGGGGCGGTTATATCCGCTATTGATGAAGTGGTGGCAGGCCGCTGTCGCAATGCTTTCTGTCCGGTCCGGCCTCCGGGACACCATGTGGGGCCGAGTGGCTTGGTGCGGGCGAAGGATACGGAGGATCAGGGGAGTAATGGATTTTGTCTGATGAATAATGTGGCGATTGGGGCTGCGTATGCTTTGGCGGTGCTGAGGAATGCAGTGCGGAAAGTTGCCATTGTCGATTTCGATGTCCATCATGGAAATGGCACTGAAGCCATAGTTTCCTCCCTTTCCCCCACTCATCTCAGCTCCTTCCGCCATCAATTCGGGGTCGATTTCTCCATGCACCAGCCTTCCTATCGGCCCTGGCTAGGGTCAGACGATGCTAGCAACGTCTTATTTATCTCTTCGCATGGGTACGGGGACCACTTCTACCCAGGCTCAGGAGTGAAATCCACAGATGTGACGGAGGGACCTGGCGGAGTGCTGAATTTGCCGTTCCCCTCAGATACGCAAAGTAGTGACTTTCACAGAAGTAAGGGTTACTCAGCCTATAGTGGAGTGGTTTTCCCAAGACTACTCCGCTTCCAGCCCGACTTAATACTAATCTCCGCCGGCTTCGACGCTCACATCGGCGAAGAAATAAACGGTGGCTTCGGGCAGCTCGACGAGGCGGACTACACCTGGGTGACTGAGGAGCTGACCAAAGTAGCCAATACCTGCTGCAATGGACGTCTAGGTGAGAGATAGGCAGTGTCCGTGCTTGAGGGAGGCTATGTGGTCGGTGAGGGCATTTTGTCCCCTTTCGCCCAGTCTGTGTCTGCGCATGTGCGGGCGCTGATGAATGCTACGAAGGAAACACTGCAGGTGGACCAGCAGAAGCGCAGGAGAGAAGACCTGCCAACCGACAGTCCGAAGCGTGCCAAGCCCTCCCCCTCTCCAGGTAATTCCCCTGCTAGAAGTTAGTCCTAGTTAAACTCTCCCACCCAGTCTTTGTTTCCTTCGCCACAGTCTTCAGCACTTCAATTGCAATACTAACCGGCACTGCCGCACTGTCCTTTACTTTTCCAAATAGTTGCGTTCCCGCCTTATGAATTCCCACCACTTCCCCACTTGGCAGGGTCAGCGGGCCTCCGGAGTACCCGATTTCCGCTCGACAAGAGGACCGGATGCAGGGAAAAGTCACAGTTTTCATTAGAGAATAAGCAGGGTCCAGTACAAATCCCGGCACAAAGCAATGAACAAGTTTCGGGTACGTCCCAAATAGTAACACCTGGTCGCCAGGCTGCAGGGTGGATGCAGGCTGCAGACGGAGGTAGGGGAAAGAGTGGGTAGCTTGCGGCTGGACGACCATGAGGTCGCTATAGGGACTTCTGGCGAGCACTTTGAAGTGGTAGACTTGGCCGTTGTGGTGCAGAGTCGCGCCTTCCATGTCTCCCTCCACATGCTCCCAGAAGTGGTTCACAGTCAGACCCACTCCTTGGGCGGACACGAAGAAGCCGGAAACCACAATTGCGTCTTTCTGCAGGTAAAACAGACTGGGATACACAGCCTCACAGATGTCCTTCCAGTCCGACGAAGCTATCAGTGCAGCTGCACTCACGAAGCGCAGCATTATTACCTACAGCCGAGAATGGGTATCAAATAGTGCAGAAAACCTGAAGAAAACAAGTAATCTTTGTTTTGTGTAAGTCTTTTTGGGAGAAAACTAGCGAATTTCAGTGTCAATTTGGGTGAAAATCCCTAAAAAGGGAAATGACGGCTGCGAAACCAATCGCCAATGTAGTGTTTCTAGGTGGCGAAGGCTCGGGGAAGTCCACACTCATAGGCCACTTCCTGCATCTCCTGCAGCCAAACACCCAGCAATTCGAGAAATACGATAAAGAAACCACCGAAAAGGGACTTCCAGACCGCAAATTCGCATGGCTGACTAGCCATCTACCAGAAGAACGCTCCCAAGGCCACACTATCAACGTTTCCTCCCACTCCCTAGAGACGGAATCAGTGTCCTTTACGCTATTTGACGTGCCGGGAAGACGGAAGTGGACTGGGAACATGTACGCAGGAACCAGCTGTGCAGACATCGCGGTATTGGTGGTTTCCGCCAAAAGAGGCCAATTCGAAGTGGAAGCCGGGGTCTTCGGGCCCTGCAAAGAGCACCTTTTAATGGCCTTTACTGCGGGAGTCAAGCAATTAGTGGTTGCAATCAACCAAATTGACACCTGCAGTCCTACCTGGGCGGCTGACAGGTACGAGGAAATGACTACAGAACTAACAGTCTACTTCAAGCGAGTGGGCTACAATAGTACCAATGTGTCCATTGTGCCGATTTCAGCCTGGCACGGCTGGAACCTGATAGAGCCCTTTGGGGACTGGCTGTGGTACTCGGGTCCGACTTTGCTGCAGGCTTTGGGCAGTTTTCAGCCTCAGAAACGGAGTTGGGACAAACCTTTGCGGGTTACGGTATTGGAAGTGTATAAAATCGGAGGGGTTGGGACTGTGGCGGTAGGGAAAGTTCAGACTGGGGGTATGCCTGCTGGGTCTATTGTAGCAGTTGCGCCTGGTAGCATTGTATGCACAGGGAACTTAATTGAACGCAACTATGTGACTCTAGAGAAAGCAGAAGCCGGAGCTTTTGTAGGCATCAACCTCCGAGGAACCACTTATAGAGCTCTAAAGCGCGGCTCTGTGATATCCTCAAAAGACGACAAAGCCCAAACCTGCCTCCGATTCACTGCGCAGGTCATAGTTCTGTTCCACCCTCGCGAAATCCGGCCTGGGTACAGGGCGATGCTACACTGCCATACAGCCAAATCTCCCTGCAAAGTGACTGTTTTGAAGGCTAGAATAGACCGCAGGACGGGTCGGATGATGGAAGAAAACCCGAATTCGGTGAAAACCGGAGATGCGCTTTTCTGTGTTTTGCAGCTGGAAAAGGGAATTTGTGTGGAGCGGTTTGTCGATTACCCGCCTTTGGGCAGGTTTGTGCTGAGGGAAATGGGCGTTACTGTGGCTGTTGGAATCATTAAGGAGGTGGAGAAGGAGTTTTAATGATGCGTAGTTAGCTAGTTCACATAGTTGTGGCTGATTTCCTATGCAGTGTAATGTATGAGATTATAGCGTAAGTTAATCGTCTTCATAAGTAGGTGGCTTCCACTCCTTCCACTTCTCCACGTCCTTAACTATCCCACTGCCACAACCCTTTGCAAGTCTCGCACAGCGAAGGTCTCCACACATACCCTCTTCCTAGTATGTTTCATTAGAACCAGTGCACAGTCGCCATTCTTGAGGAACTGGGGCTCCTCTTCCAACACTTCACCAGTTCTGCGGTCTAGTCTGGACAGCAACTTGTCAAAGTGAATAGCAATGTGGGCAGTATAGAGTAGAGCTGATAAAGGAAACAGTTGAACAGACGTCAGTTTGTGAGGATTCTAAGGAAAGTGACACATCTCTCCTTTGGCCAAATTGTGAGGACCTTTCCAGCGTCATGACAGCAGTGACTTCAGTACTTCCACTGAGACTATCTCTTGAAGTAGTTAGTCAGTACACTGGAGACCCTTCGTTAAACATCTCAGTGCTTCAAATTCAGCTCTATCAGTTCCATTAC
>Ga0247837_1004952_pt1 | contig 20705 bp, 19 predicted proteins | sample LaCtaG_2_FD_187115 | JGI IMG/M metagenome (GOLD analysis project Ga0247837, IMG submission 187115) | Freshwater microbial communities from meromictic Lake La Cruz, Castile-La Mancha, Spain - LaCruzMarch2015_14.5m | ecosystem: Environmental > Aquatic > Freshwater > Lake | place: Spain: Castile-La...
TCGCCTTACCTTGGACCATAGACTAGTCTGCTGTGTAAGGTTATAAGCGCTTGCAGCCATTCGCACGATAATTAGGTAGCGGGCCTGGAGAGGGCTGGGCATTAGTGGAGATGGCGACTAAGTTGGAACTGAAGAGTGAACATAGGGCCAGAGGTCCGACAGCAGGCAAGTTAGCGTCCTCCCCGGCTTCCCCACGACCAGGCTCTCCTGTAGTTCCCTACCCCTCTACTCCCCTGCCATCCCACTCCTCCATTTCCAGTCCTCGTCCTGTCATCTCCCCTTTCTCTACTCCCCAAAGCCCTAAGTGGCTCCTCAAGACCTCAGACTTGTCCTTCCCTACGAGTCCCCACCCCACCCACACTTCTATTTTCCGCCTCAGACAGAGTGACTCCGGCACCAGTTCGCCCCGAATCCTGCTGATCCCAGATAAGCCAGAGAGAAGGCACTGCTTGGAAGAGCTGGAAACTGTGAAGAGGGAAGTGAGGGAGAAAAGTGAGGAGTTGGCTCGAATGAAAGGGGAAGCAGGGAAGCTAGGAACAAGAGTAAGAGAGTTGGAGGAGAGGCTGGAAGAGGTGGAAAAGGACAGAGAGGATATGAGGACAGTACTACAGAGGGAAAAGGCGGAAATGAGGGAAACGCTGGAATCTGACATTGCGCATTTGAATGCTCTCCTCGCCCAACAGTCCTGTCTCTCCCCTCCCCCGTCTGACGACTTGTTCAAGTTTATATTGGATGAAAACGCTGCTCTGCAGGCCCAGCTTCAAGCCTCGCAGCGAACCCTTCAAACCCAACTCCCCAGTCTCCTGTCCTCCCTGCATGCGGAACTCGCCTCCATCCACAGTGACTTAAAAGCCATGGAGCAGTTCCTCACAGGACTGAAGAGAGGCAGCAGAGGAGTGCTGCAGACAGGACAGCGGAGAGGGAGAAAGCCGGGGACTGGGTGGTCCCTGCTGTGCATGGAAGAAGCCACCGGCATCAAGCAGACTATCAGAGGTGTGCAGACCTCTATATCAGACCTGTATGCTTTGCACAGTGCTGAGATCTGTTCCCCTCAATAGCCTGTCCTACTACCTGAGTAACTAATCTCCAAGCAGTTACTAGTATATCTGCCGCATGTGCTTGGCCTTCAAGTCCGCTATTGCCTTCGCCCGCTCCTGCGTGATTTTGGATTCCAAAGTGGCGATTTCCTGGTCACGAGAGCGGTTCAGTTCTTCAATGACCCGGGAAATGAGTGAGTTGCCGCCCTTGGAGTAGCCCTCGAGTTCCTGCCTTTGGCTGGCGTACTTCTCCTCCACTTCCAGCCGCTCCCGCTGTCTCCTTCTCACCAGTTCCTCCACCAGACTCTCCAAGTCATCTTCGTAGCAAGCCCTGGGTCTCCTCATCTCCTCCTCTTCCTCACACTCCCCGTCATGTCCCTCCGTATGCACTCGTTCATTCCTAGTGAGCGACGCAGAGCGTTCCTTCCTGCTTTCCAGCCTATGTCTCAACTGTTCATTCTGCATTTTCAGGTCTGCGTGTACGTTGGTCACAGCGGCTTTCACTTCCAAGTGCGAAGTGCTAATCAGCCTTTCCGCCTTTCGTTGTTTGGGCAGATCTGGCTGTTTGGGAGGGTCGCTTTCTTGGAGTTGCTCGAGAAGCTGCACGGAGTGGGATTTCTTGTGCGCGTCTGCTTCTGCTGGGAGTCGCTCGGGACTGGGAGAAGGCCGCTTGGGAGAGGGACGGAGCACTGACATTACGTCTTTGCGAACCAGAAAGGCATGCATGCGTTCCTGCAGCTGCACATACTTCGGGTCTTGGCGGCACTCATAGTGCTCAATAGCTCTCTAGGTGGGGAGTACTGAGTAGGCTTCCATGAGTGCATTGATAAGCTGGAGATTGCAATTGTGCTGCAGTTGCAGTTCTAGATCAAGTATTCTCTCAGCGAAGTCTTCGTGGGGCTCGGGGGGAGGAGTTTCGGGCTTGGCAGGACTGGAGTAGAGGGCGGAAAGGCTGGATAGTCCGTAGAAGCTGCTGAGAGCAGCGCCTGCTCCATGTCTGGGTCTACTCATCATATCTAAACTAGTGGAGACTTAATAGACGGCTGCCCCTGTCCTTCACTACCTTGCTCATTATAGTCGAACTAGGGAGTACTTCGCAATTTATAGCATTGACAACCTGCGGTTACACTATCTTAAGCAATCACCAGAGCTATATTAGAACTCTGGGTACTACTAATAGAGAACTCACTGGGAGTACATAGTCTCGCAGAGGCCCACAAGTCTCTATCTGAGCTTTCTCTATAGCTACCTCTAGCGTCTGCCTCCTTTCTTGTCTTCATTCAGCGCTACATACTGCGACACTGCAGCCGTCACTTGTCGCTTCATTTCCCCCTGCATTTCCCTTCGCATCCACAATCGATAGGTCATCAGCACGCCCAGCAGAAGGCCCATCACGAGCAGGACAGTGAGCACGACGTGTAGAAAGGAGAGGTCGGAAGCTTCGGAGTGGTCGGTGGAAGAGATACAGTTCGCAGGGGGAGAGGTAAAGGCTGCACACAAAGCTGCAGATACGTCAATCGGGTGCAGGTCGCCTCTGAAGGTGACATTATTGATCTGAACAGATGGGAAGAAAGACGGACCTTTGTTGAGCCACAAGGCTTTTTCCGCCTTTAGTAGCTTATTATCATGCACAGTCGGGTCAGTGTCTAGGAAACTGTCCTTCACACACTTCCTCACATCCTCACTATTCACTATATTCTTCATAGACTCATAGGCACAGGCGTCTGTCAACCCAGAGGCAAAGCAGTTCTGATACACCCTTCCTACGTATTCAAACCAGCCCTTGACTCCTTTGTCCCCAGTCAACTGATAAACACAGATCTGACGTAGGTCTTCATAGACTATGGCTCTGCCTTCCAAAGGCCCGTCTCCATCTGGGTCCGGAGCACAGTATCTGCCTCCGCTGAGACAGTTGGGACTGGGCGCCTGGAAGTTGCCAGCCTTGCAGCCCGTGCAGTACCACAGCACGTGGTGTGGGTAGAAGTGGAGGGACTGGGTGGGGAAGGCTGTAGCACTGGGGGCGAAGGCTGTCAGGAAGGATAAGGTCTCGTTAGACCCACTGGACATCCAAAATGTCACGTCTATGAATTCGTTGGTTCGGCTCAAAGGGTCGAAAGACAGGATCAGCACTACTTCTTCCGACTTCGCGGTATGTCTAATCAAGTCTCCCTCTTTCTTCGTGATGAGGAAGGACGGAATGCCCACATCTCCACTGCCATTGTCATCATACAGCAGTTCATTATCGAGGCTTTCCGCCTCAGACTGGTCATTCACGATCAGCACCGCCTTCGCCCCAATGTCCTGTGCATGGCGGACCTTAGTCACAAAGCCACATTTGCCCCTGTTTACCAGAACAATGGGGGAGGACCGGCCTTCATTGCCCACCATATCGTCTTCACTCAGTTCCAAAGGAGTCAGTGGGTCGCAGGCCTTGTTTTCGGATTTGTGAGCGGGGAGGTAGACTTTGCCTATCATCTTGGTGCCGTAGGGAGGGTTGCCGAAGCTTGCGAGGACGGAAGGGATTTCCCCGTCCTTGTACCGAGCCGCCAACTCCTCTCGCAAGGACTGAGGCCGATACACTGTAATCGTGGCCTGCACAGCAACGACCAGGAGTAGTCTGAGTACCACCATTTCAACTAATAGTGACTAACAGTTCTATAGAGTCCTGAGTCTAGTGAAGCGCAGTGCGCACGTTGTTTTTGCAGTAGGGACAGAGAGCTTTGATCTTCAGCCAGTCAGCTGCGCAGGGGGAGTGGAAGCAGTGGCCGCAGCCAGGCAGCTTCAGGACCTTTTCTCTGGTCTGAGTGGAGGTTACGGAGAAGTCGTCGCAGCAGATGGTGCATGTGGCGAGGTCCCGGCCTGCTCTGTAGCGCTGCACGTGCCTGGACAATTGGTGCAGTTCCGCTGCGTTCAGAGGCCTCTCAGAGTCCAAATCATCAGGAATTACCACCAGTGCTTGCGCCAACCTTCGATCCCGCCTCGTGAAAATAATAATTCGCCCACAGGTCGTAAGGAAAACAATCACAAAGAGCGCCAAAATCGAGTAACAGAACACTAAAAGCATGACAAAAAGCCAAGGCTGCTCCTCCTTAGGCAGCTGCATGTCTCTTACACACTCCTCATGCACTGCCTGCATGTACCACACTGTCCCCAGTATCGTCCAGGCCAGCAGGAAAGGCAGCAGGCAGCCTACTACCAGTCCAAACAGACACATCGCTTGCCGTTCTGTTACTCCTGTAGTAGCGTGCTTGAGGAGAAAAGAGGTGCTTATCCGCAGGCCTGCCAGGTCCAAATAGGCACCAAGCAGCCAGCCCTGCACTGGCTGATCACACCTACCTAGTCCCTACGAGAACTCCGTCCAAGTGAAAGCGAGCGAGCCTAGAAGGTAGAAGAACAGCAGGAGGAAGAGCAGGTCGAAGCTGAGTAGAGAGCACCAGGACAGTCGAAAGCGCATATTAAACTAGGACTATGCCACAGCCTCCAACTCACGCATTATGCGCCTGCGCTCCTCAGGGTTCTGCGTGCGCCAGGCTCTGTAGAAGAGGTAGGTGTAGTAGGACCCAGGGATGAACGTGATTCCGCCCAGCACCCAGCAGGCGATGCCTTTAGTCTTGTCCTCGACGGAAAATATCTCTGAAATGAAGCCTGAGAAGATGAGAATGCCGCCCAGCACAAACAGCCCCACAGACACCACAAATAGCTTCGTAGGGAAGGGCAGGTCCGGCTCCAGTCGCACATCCTCCACTTCCAGACACTTGGGGTCCTGGTCGTAGCTTTGGTTGCGGTGCATGTCTTCCATGTCTAGTGCACTTTCACCCATGTTATCGGTGTGGCTCTACTGCAGTATTGTAGAACGGAACTTAGGCTAGCCCAGGATTTCCTGTTCACTGTAGACCATGTAGAGGAAGCCGTCCTCACTCTTCTTGCGCTCATACAGCTCCGACATGAGCGTGTCACCCGTCACCAGCTCGCTGCCGTTCACGAACACGAAGAAGCCCTCCGTCTTCGGCAGCTTCAGCTTCTTTCTGAGTCCTCCGATGAAGCCTGATACAGTGTGGTCGATGGGCGCCAAGCACTTGTTCTTCTGGATGTCGGGCAGACGCGAGTTCTTGGCCTTCTCCAGGAAAATGGGCAGTTTGTTGGAGTACTGCTGCCGGATCTTCTCGGTTTCCCGCTTTCTCTCCTCCACTGGCACGGACTGTTGGAACCTGACGGACATGCTATTATTAACAATGGCTCAGCCTTTCTGTCTGTCCAGCTTGTTCAGGACACTCACGGAGGAGATCACCACTCGCCGTTTGTCCACTTCCAGGATGTGGGCTTTGGCTTTGGCCTGGTCCAGGGCCTCTCTGTGCTGCAGGTCTTCCTTCACGCCCTTCAGTTTGCGGGCCTTGGGGTCTGCTATGCAGTCGCGAGGACTGAGGAAGCGGATGTCCAGAGCATCCACCAGTGCTTTTTTCTAGGTGCAAAGTACGATTCTGCGGTCTGCCTTGACGGACTCTGTGAACTGAGCTGCGAGCGTGTCTTCGTTGGGCAGCTCCAGGTGGGTGTATTGAAGCAGCGCTTCTGCTTCTCTTCGAGTGAAAATCGTGTAGAACTCTTCAGTGTTGATAGCCAGACACTGGGCTTCCTGCACTGCCACCGCCCTGGTGGTCCTCTCGGTCCCTTTCACCAGTTCATAGTCTCCGAAGAAGTCACCAGATTGGCAGAGACGCAGGGGGACTATAAGGCGCTTGGAGAGACTAGTGAGTTCCCAGCTATGCGTGCCAATCGGCCATCGATTGGACTGCTGCAGGGAAATGACCGCCTGCACCTCGACTTGTCCGGACTGGAGGATGTACAGAGTCGTGCTTTTCGACTTGCGCTCATAGACGACCTGCCCTGCTTGGAAGTGAGTGGAAATCAGTGTGTTGCTGAGTCGCTGCAGCTTTACTAGCTGCCACGGCTCGAAGAACCGGATTGTCTTGAGGAAAAGGACGTAGCCGGCTTTTTCTCGCTTCTTGGCGCCGAGAACAACGCTGTCGTGGCCCTCCTTCGTGAGCTTCAGCAGCTGGGAGTCCACCACTGTTTTGACGGAAGCGGTGCGGCAGGTCCTGGACATCAGGGCGCTTTCTCCCACCACTTTACCTTCCCCCAGCTCCGCCACTCTATTGCCACCCACATACACCTCCAACCTGCCCTTGTACACCACATACATGCAGTCGCCCACTTCTCCCTGCTGCATCAGTGTCTGTCCCGCAGGCACCGACACAGACGTCAGCTTAGCGCACACCTCCCGCAGCGAACTGTGTGGTATTGAGGAAAAGAAGGGCAGGTGGGAGGCCCAGTTGAGGAGGCAGAGCACTGCGCCTTCCTTGCGCTCGCTGGGAGGGTGGCTGCAGACTTCAAAGATATCCACACCTGTGCCACTGATCAATTGATTGTAAGTGGACCGGAAGCCCTCTCGTTGCAACACCCAGTCTGGAATCACAGAGCTGAGTTCACTACTGTCTGCCTTGTCTTTCTTCTCCTGCACTGCTGTGGCTGCATACTTGCCGAGGACAGAGTTCGGAGTGCGAGCGGGACTCAGTCTGCAGGATCTAAATGTAGGCAAAACAACATGTGAGGAGACCGCAGAGACCGGGCGAGTGCGACTCTGCAGGAGAACTCGCTTCTGCTTGGCCTGGCCAATGAAGTAAGCAGCAGACTTGACAGTTGGCGAAGGACTGTCTTCCAAGTCAAACCTGGGTTTGGATGAGTTCTGCGCTTCTCTCTTTCTCTGTGCACTGGCCAGTTCTCTCAGCATCCTTTCGCTTCTCTCCTTCGGAGTTCGGGACCGGTACACTCTGGAGGGACTCAGTCCTGTGGAGGTCTGGTCCACTGTGCGCAGTAGGGAGAGATGCTCGAGGCGGAGAGAAAGTGGAGAAGTGTCCATTTCTTTCCAAAGCTGCAATTCCACTGAGGACTAGGGAGACTTAACAGAAAGGTGCATAAGGCTTTGGTCCCGCTCTGCTACTTCAGCCCGCCACTCTCTGATGACGCTAGAACGCGTGCGACAGACAGACAGGAACCTCGGCCTCCTGTTCCCTCGCAGTACCTTCCACTTCTCCCGGTCCAGCCACTCCCTTTCCTCCTTCATCTCTGCTGCTTTCTGACCTCGCTTGGGCAGGGAACTGAGTCGCTTGCGCAGGTGGAGTTTGGGAGTCAAGAGGTGACTTTGCACAGCTGCTTCGAACTGTTGGAGTTTGGGACTGCTGAGGTGTAGCTGTTTGCGTCTAGGCGAGGGTGAGAGGTGGGTGAGAGGGATGAGGAGACGGGAGTGTTGGGCAGAGTCGAAGAGGAAGGCGGAGGAGTGCAGCAAGGACTTGCGTGGAGAGGAGTAGGGCTTGGAGCGAGGACTACGGAAGTGGAAAGCAGCTGCCAAGGCTTTCAGGTCGCCCATCTTCTGTGTAGCTGAATACGGCTTAGGATTATTAGTGTCCACTTGCTTTTGCTGTACAGATGATATATTGGTATACTCAAAGAAACTCCACAGCTGGAAGTTTGTTTCCCTAGTGCGGTATTTCACTATACATATAGCTCGACCACTCAAGAGGTAGGCGTATTATGGAGTCCCTACACCTACTGGACTGATGCCGCTCATTGCTCGCAGTCGCAAACCTGCCATTCTTGCACTTTGGTATGCCTGGACATGCACCTTCCATCAATGCATTGCTTCCCACACTGATACAGCAGAGACCTAAGGACAGTGCTTAGCTAGGGACTCAGAGAGCCTATCTTACGGAGACTGGGCCGATTTCGTGCCTGAGCAGCACACGCACCGCTGCTTCCAAGTTGCTCGCCCCTGTCAGCTTCAGTTCCGACACTTCCCTCCACATGCCTGCAATGTCCGACGCACTCTGGTCTCCACACAGTTCTCGCACTCTCACAGCGAAATCCAGCTCATCCAGCACTGCGTCGTTGCCCAGAGTCTCCATCAAAGCGGTAGTGAGGTGCTGGGAGTGCAGAACGAAGGCTTGGTGCAGCACTGCCAGTAGCTCCAAGAGTGATACAGTGTATAGGTCGCTGCCTGCGTTGTTCAAGTAGGTCTTGAGATTCAGCTTCAGAAACTCCACACGACTGAGCTCGTCTGAGTCGCCCTTCGCTAGGCCTTTTACTAGGCCGAACAGGTCCTCTGAGCTTAGCCACACCCCCAGTACTTCTTGCACACCTCTCACGAACTGTCCCATTTGAATGCGTCCCTTGCCTGCAACATCCACTCTCCGGAACAGCCCCAGACTTTCCACATGTTTCTCACTCATCTTATGCGAGAGCACAAACAGAGAATAGTCCGCCTGCCTCACAGTCTGCGGTCTAAGCAGTCTGATCAGTTCCTCGCCAGTCTGTGGACTGTCCTTCAGATGCGCATATACAAAGCCCAGCACTTCCGCTAGTCCTACCCGCGTTTCCAGCGGCAGCTCTGTTTCTCCCTTCAGCCGTCCCTTTTTCTCCAGTATGTCGCTCATTGCACCGAAGATTGCGCTTATGCGATAACTCCATTGAGCGAAGATTGGGTAGCCGCTGCCGATATGTAGCAAACTGCCAAGGACCTGAGATGTGCGTCTGCCCGCTGCATCTAACAGTCTGAGAGTATGTGCCACTGCTCCTCGTGACACTTGAGGTGTGACTCCTGCCAGAAAGGTCTGGAAAAACAGGGGAAAAGCTATATCCCGGGCTTCCCCAGCTGCCCGAGCAGTCAAACTCTCAGTAAGTAGCTTGGCTAACACATCTTCGCTGAGTTCACTGTCTTCGTCAAGCTCTGCAAAGGGACTGCGGCTTCTAGCGGCCTGGAACTCAGCCAGTAGGAAGGCGTGCAAGTCGCTTTCCTTGATTTCTTTGGTCTCTGGAGGACTGGGGGTGGACCCAGTCCCTTCGCTTTCCACCTGTATGACCACAGGGACAGGAGGCTTAGTGCGCCAGACAGTCCAGAAGCGACGGAGGTGGTCCTGGATCCAGTGCGCAGGGATGCGCAGTGAGGCTTCTAGGCGGTTGCTTCTCTGTTGGATACGAGAGAGACGGGCGGACTCTTCGTCTTCGTAGGCTTTCTTGATGCCTGCCAGCTTCTCTTCCACTGTGTGCAGGTTCTTGTGAGTGTGCGTCAAATCGTTGTGGAGGGCTTCTAAGTTCCGCTTGCAGGTGTCCACTTGGGGGGTCGGACCTTCCAAGTCTGCCTTCACTGTCTTGCAGTCTTCTTGGGCTTTGCTGAGAAGAGTGGAGAGTCGCTGCAGCTCACGGTTCTGCTCTTCCAGTTCGAAAGCGGCTTTGAGAGTGAACTGCTTTTCAGCACTAGTGAGCAGAACATGGTCCGCTGCTCTGGTCTTGCCCTGCAAGGCCGCCAGTTCCTTAGCCAGGTGAGCGCTCGTAGCTAACTGCGCATTGAGTTCTGCTTCCTGCAGGCCCAGAATAGACTTGCACTCAGCCAAGTCCGCACCTGGGTCTGCGACTGGCTGGGACACTGGAGGACTGAGCTGGGGCTCAGCCTTGCAGCAACACCCTCCCATTTATTGCTTGCCAATGAGTGGCCCTGGGAAACGCTGCAGTCCCCTGCTACTTCAGCCCCTCCAGCACCTGGCTCCTGTGCCTGAAGTCCTACGCAAACACACTGTGTTGCTGGACAAACTGCTGCGTCGACAAGCAGACTTCGAGTGCAGAGACACTGTGTTGTCGCCCAGCGCCCAGTCCTGCAAAGTCAAGAACCTAGTACTGGGCGACCTGCCCAAGCCTGCAGAGCCTAGGACCCGCATAGGACGCAGGAGAGCAAACGCAGGCAAAAACAGCCTGGTGCCCCGACAGAGACCCACTCCTTCTGAAGAGGCGAAGGTGACTGTCATCAACTTGACTTGCAGTGCTCGCTCCCAGCCTCATCAGGAAGACCGGAGCTGGAAGCGGGTCGTCCGCACCCGCTTGGCTAGAAGACACCAGCCTTCAGACCCCATATCGGAACTGGCTATCACTCCTCTTCGGCGTCCTCTCCTGCCCGAGTCTCCCTCCCTCTCCCCTCAAAGCTCCATCACACCTAATCACTGGACCCACGCTTCCTTCTCACTACCGCACCGAAGGACTGCATTTCCTCCTAAAGCAGAGTAGTGTAATATGAAAAAGGTGGTGCTCACAGTCCAAGCACTGGCTCTGTTCAAGCTCGCCCAGAACCACCTCTACGATATACGAGTGGCAGTGGGTCCGTCCATGCTGCCGACTATCAGTGAAGCGGGAGATGTGCTGCTAGTGGACCGACTCACTCCGCATATCCGTGGCTACCGCAGAGGGGATATTGTCCTCACAAAGTCCCCACTCAACCCTCAAACCCACCTCTGCAAGCGTGTGATTGCCCAGCCAGGCGAAAGCGCCACTGTGGACGGAGTCCAATACCTCGTACCACAGGGATATATCTGGGTGGAGGGTGACAACAAGGACCACTCCCTGGACTCCAGGACGTTCGGACCCATCCCAGAAGGCCTAGCGCTAGGCATCGTACGAGCAAAGCTGTGGCCTCCAGGTGCGAACATGCTGCTTTCCCAGTCTAGCTAAGTCTACGAGGCAGCTTGCTAGTTAGAAGTTGTCCCAGTAGTCCTCTTGGTACTGGTCCATCTGAGGGTAGCCGAGGGGCTGCCGTCCTTCCTCAGACTTGATGGTTTCGGGGGCAGGAAGCGGCACTGCCTCTTCCATCTCTTCTGTCTCCGAAGCACTTTCCCAGCCTTCCTCGGCCTCAATCTGCCGTCTGCGTAGGACTATGCGCAGTCCCACCAAGCCAAGAGCCACCAACAGCGCCAACTTCACTCTGTTCCAGGTGACTGCTGACCTGCTCCAGGCCTCTTCCGCTACTGCCAAGTCTCCCACCGCTGGCAAAGCTCTGGTGGTCGCGCAGCCCAGGTAAGCAGCAAACTTCCATAGGAAGCGTGAGACAGTGCCAATGAAGGAAAGCACGGGAATGCCTGTGAACAGCAGCTGCACGATGCGACTCAAACCGCTGAGCATGGCGTGCAGGTCCGAGCCGAAGTTGCGGGGTTGGTTGGGTTGATTGGGGGCGTTAGGGTAGGGAGCGCCCTGGTAAGGGGGACGGTACATGGGAATATGAAAGCTGTGGCGATAGTGGGTCTGGGCAATGTGGGCGGGGAGCTGGTCAGACAGGTGCTTTCACAGCGTAGCGAGGTCAGACTGGTGGCGTGCTGCAATTCTCGCTGCATGCGTCTGTGTGAAGAGGGCTTTCAAAGCGAACCCAAGCTGGCTGAGACGGACCAGCCCTTCTCTCTAGACGTCCTACTGGCTTTCCTCGGCAGACAAGAGTGTCCTGTGTTGGTGGACTGTACCGCTTCTCTCAGCTTCCCTTCTGCCTATTTGAACTGTCTGCAGTGTGGTTTGCGTGTGGTCACAGCCAATAAAAGCATCTTCGAGCGGCCGTGGTCAGAGGTGCAAGCCTTGGTGAGTAGTCCTCACTTCGCCTATGAAGCCACCTGCGGAGCGGGCCTCCCAATCATCAGTACCTTGAAAGCACTAGTAGCCACTGGAGATACTGTTGAGCGAGTGACAGGCCTGCTGAGTGGTACTCTCGCGTATGTGTTTTCGGAGCTGGAAAGTGGGACTTCCTTCTCTGCTGCAGTGCTGCAAGCCAAGGCACTGGGCTACACTGAGCCCGACCCTCGAGACGACCTGAGTGGCAGAGACGTCCAGCGGAAGCTCTTAGTCCTCGCTCGAACTTTGGGCCTGCCTGTGGAGGCTGCTCAAGTGAGCACCCAAAGCCTTGTCCCAGCAGACTGGGCGGAAGCGTCTCTTCCAGACTTCCTGCGAACAGGCCTGCTGAGTATGGATGCGGACCTGGAAAGGAAGCGACAGAGCGCAGCTGCTGAGCTATCAGTGCTGCGCTTCGTTGCAGCGTTGGATGTGAGGACTCAGACTGCCTCTGTGCAGCTGCAAGCAGTAGCGGCGAACTCTGCTCTGGGACAGGCTCACGGCACAGACAATGTATTCCACATGGTGACTCAGCGCTACCCGAAAGGGCTGACGATCAGCGGGGCAGGCGCGGGCCCGGCAGTGACTGCAATGGGGATATTTGCAGACATCCTAGGAGTGCGGTAGGCTTATTAGGAGAGTGGGTTCTGGTAGGTGGGCACGACGCGAATGGCAGTTTGGGTGTCAAGGTCTCTGCGCTCTTGCTGCAGCTTGGCCTGGCGTTCTCTCTGCTCTCGCTCCCTCTTTTCCCTCGCCAGTTGCAGGTTGGTGTCTCTGGTGGAGGCCTGCATGTCTCGCTTCTGCTGCTCGAGCTGGTCTTCCAACATCCCGCGCATGCGGTTATTCTGCAGAGTCTGGTAGGCGTGGTTGCGCTCTTCCTCCCTGTCCTTAGTGAGGCGGTCCTGCATGTCCTGTTTCTGCTCCTCAATCCACTTGCGCTGCGTCTGCTTGAAGGCCTCAGTGCGTTCTTGATGGTGCAAGTCTTCCCCGTCGAAGATCCTCAGGCCGGAAATGCCTTGACGGTCTGCAGGTTGTGGCTCGAGCCAGCCTTCTTTCGTCCTCTTCATTATAACCGCCGTAGCAAGCCATTCAAATCTCTCGGCTACACAACTACCTGACACAGCAAATAGATATGAAAGCGGCAGTGCTGTACAGTAGGGACAACTAGTAGATGTTTGAGTGCTAGTATGGACAGATAGTAGAGCTATCGATTGTAAAATAGAGCCTTCAGTCTCACTGTCTACAAGACACAGTAGAAGCCAGTGAATATTTATGCAAGGGGAAGCAGAGACGAATGCAAGTGAAGCAGCACGGCTCGGGACAGTCGCCCGCTCCAGCCTGCGAGCCTCAAATGGCTCTCATCGACCCCGCAGCCGAGTCACTTTCGCAGACCAGGCTGGAAGGCAACTCACCCAAGTGCATGTGTATGAGTGTGAAGTGGTGGAAACTACACGAGTCAAATCAAGTGGCTGCTGTGGCCTCTTCTAGTCTGCACCCTAATAGTAATGTGGACTAAAATAGTCCCGCTGCCGACACATGATTTGGGCTTGATCATTAAGGTTATAAGGGTTTTAGGGAAGTCAATCCGTAGGGCCAGCAGCCTACACTGAGGCACGAACCCCTTTCCATTCGTGACTCTTATTATTTTTTATCCTTGGTGGAATTAGTGCAGCATCGAGTGAAATATCCTTACCTTCTAAAATATCCACTGGCTTAGCAGTAGAACGAAGATTGTCCTACTTCGGAAACAAGCCAAAGTCTATGATTTCCGTTGCAAATTGAGTTCAATCGAGCAGAGAAGCCGCCAGAGTTGAACTCGCAGACCAGGGCAGTTGAGTAGAGTCTGCAAGTTATTCTCTAGTTGTGAAATTGCCCCTAGCAGTTAGCCAGCAGGACTGAGACACTCGTAAGTGTATGTGTGCCTTCTTTGTAGTGAGCTCTTCTTGCTGCTGGAAGGGAATGGAGTTGGTGTCTGACTAGTATGCATGGATTAGCATTGACTCTTCTTTATCTATGCTCGTTGTTTTGTCCGACTGAGTATTAGCAAGCGAAGGGCGCGGAAGTTGAAACAAGAAGGCGAAAGGGAGTTTGTATGGATTCTTTGTGCCTTGAGGCTGTACGACAATGCGATGGAGAAAATTTGAAGGTATTGTTCTGAGTAGCGTCAGAAGGAGATCTGGTGAAGAAAGTCTCAAGGCTTTCTAGGTAAGAAGACTGCAATTAATAATCGATTAAGTCGTCCACCTTGGGTCTCGAGCGAATGTAGTTGCGTAGGTAGCAAGGCTGACACAAGCCCTTGGAGTAATTGAAGCGCTGTGTGTGTTCGCAGTTCCAAGCGAGCTTCCTGCGGCCAAAGCGGTGGTAGCACACACTGCACATGTTCTTTGCGTAGTGCTTGCGGTTTGTGTGCGGACATGCACTCACTCTGCTCACTCCGCAGGACTTCGAGGATGGGGCTGGTTCGGGACTGGACTCGCCTAAGTCCTTGGGCATATCTCGCAGAGACTCGGGTCTTGGCAGTAGGAGTGAGACTGGCCAGGGCGCACTGCTTGGGGGGCTCAGCAGTGTGAACATGTTGGTGAACACAGTCGAATCGGCTTGCATATTGTTTATGACCATAGTTTTGACGAATACTGGAGTGCAGTACTAGAACTAGAAGTTTGGTTTGAGCATTTGCAGGAGGCTGGCAGGCGCTGTCGACCTACAGCCGATCCAGACTGACCCAGGTCTTAGTGTCATACTTCGGGTCAAAATTCAGACTTGGGGTTTAACCTGCCAGGAACCCTGCACTGGGTAAGGAGGCAAGATCGGCACTTGCTGGAGCGATATCTGTCTCCGTTTTGATAGCGACAGTCCAAAAACACTTCATCAGGCATCATCTTGATCTAGGAAATAGGGCTTATAGGGGTATAGAGTGCCATTCCCAAGGATTTGCGAAAAGACGGCTTTCGTGACTCCGCGGAGTAAATCTCTCTCCGCTAGTGCAAAATTACTTTAATTCGCCCATCCAAATCTCCGCGCGAGGATGAAACGCATTTGAGTGCTACAAGGACACTAAACCTGGAGAAGTAGTACAAGCTTTTCAGACTGTGTCCAAAGGAGAAGTCAGATTCAAGAAGATCGATAAAGCGCGCGAGAAAACTATGAGACTCGAAGACGAAATGCGGCATTGAGGTTCAGTACAAACTGTTCATTTGAGTTGATATGTCAAAGGCATGTGCAGGTCCGCACTCTGGAAGCCAAAACATCATATAGAGCCCGCCTCAGTACTCACGTAGCAACTGTGTCGACTTCCAGGTCGACTAAAAACCAGGTCAGTTGAGCAGTGGATTATGCCAGGGTAGAGAAATGCCAGCGGGCCTATCACACTTCTGAGATTCCGCAGTCAAATCAAGCAGGCAGCAAGTAACTTCGTAGAGAACTAAGCGTTACGCTAGTATTTCTGCTCATTGGGAATGCCGCTTGTCCAAGTCTTTCCCAGTAGGAGAGTTTCCAAAGCATTCCGTACTTCTTTAATCTCTGTATCCTTACTCTCGTCCAGCCGTATTTCCTCGTCGAGTCACGATATCAGCCTTCTTTCGTCTCGAAGCTCGAGGTCTTTAGGTCAGCTATATGAAAGTGCTGAGGCCAAGTGGGCTGCACCGCTCTCGATTCCCCCCGCCGTTCATAATGAAAGTACTGCCATTGTAATGCGCTCCCACTGACGCAGCCAAGCGCAGGCTTTCAGCCAAGAATTCCTCTTCAGTTCCGCTGCATTCGACTGCTACCAGCCGAATTCTCCCAAGTGCTACCTGTTAGTGCTACCCTACTGTCCGGACTGGCTGAGGTCAGACACAGGGGCTCTGCGCGCATTGGGCTCCAGGTCCAGTGAGGTCCTCTGCATTCTCACGTGCTCGTCAAGGTAGCGGGCTGCTCGCTTGCCGAAGGAAAAGGCGAAATTTATGATGCTCTTACTGTCGTTCTTCTTGCGGTACAGGCGGGAGTGAAACTGAGGCACGCAGATTTGCACGATTACACCAAAGAGACACAGCACTGAAGCAGTGCAGGCGATACTGATGAGGAAGACGGACTCCAGCCCAGCTACATTCTGGGCCGCCAGACAGCCTGAAGCATAGAACAGCACTATCAGCAGTGATATGACTTGCCACAGGTTGAGCCTAAATGGGACTTACCGGTGGTAATTGTACTGCGGAAAGCGCAGGAGGAAGACAAAATAAGCCGTCATAACCGCCAGAAAGCAAGCGCCCTGCACCTGGCTGTAGTTGAGCTTGAGTGTGTGATTCAGAGTAATGAGCAACACTTGCACCAGTGACTTGACCATGAGAGGCAGAGGCTGGGACCGGATGTGTAGCATAGGCTGCAGCTCTTGCCACAGAGGACGTGTGTACACTCCCAAGGGAATGTATATCACCAAAGCCACTGAGCAGCCCACTACATACAGGATGTGGTTGAAGCGCCAGCAAGATTCGTAGCAGTCCTTGTTGAGATAGCTGCTCGTGAAGTCTGAGCCTGTGGAATGGTAGCACAGGAAGATGTGAGACAAAGTGGAGATAATGGGGAGGAACAGGAGCGTGGAAATTACAGGTAGAGCCAAGTTGGTGAACAGCATAACGAAGGACCAGGAGGGCAGCCACTCCAATTTCTTCTCCAGCTTGGTGAACTTAAGAACGCACAGTAGTAAATAGATTCCAAGCACAGCCAGCACAACCCGCAGCAGCGTCCAGTAGAAATTTCCCTTGATGTTGTAGAGTTCCCATAGTTCCAGCGCTGTGCTGGAGCTGAGAGCGCCAATCAGCCCACTCAGCTGGGCGGGGTCGGGGCCGACTGAGGCGTACTGAAAGAACTCGAGGGGTACTCCCGCCAGCTGCATTACGTCGTCTGCTGACATCTCTTGCTTTATGACTAGCATTGGGTACTCTTTATTCCACCACATCTTCCAGATGACAAGCGTCATTCCTCCTGTGAGGACGCAAATGGCGAAGCAGACACTGAAGCCAATAGCGACTCCTGGAACGAAATCTTGCACTTGACTCGGCGGGAAAGGACAGTCGAAGGTGGAGTTGAGGGTGTCGAGGTACAGGTCTGTGGAGTTGTCAGGCCAGTGGAAAGGATTCACGATTTTAAGCAGAGTGGCGGAAAAGGGGTTGTAGTAGGCGGCGTCCTGCACTATAATGGAATCATTGCTCTCGAAGTATATGACGTTCATAAGGCTGTACTGTTCTTCGGAGCGCTCATTGGAGTTGAGTCCAATACGGATGACTCCAGCGCAGCCCACAAAGTGAGTGCCGCGCATAGCCGTCATGATTTCAGTGGTGTTTTCGTAGTCAATACCACTGGTCAGCATATAGTCAGTGGCGTGCAGATACAGCATGCCACAGTCGAAGTAGGAGCAGCCATTGACCATGTAGTTCTTGCCGTCCCTCGCTATCATCAGTTGACGCACCCGCTCTCCTTCCTTGCCTACAAAGGTCCGAGGGAAGAACTGTAGTGCTCCATTGGTCACTACTCTGCGCTTGTGCGCTCCTTTGTCATTGTTGCCGTTTATCATCGAGTAGGACAAGCCTGTGGATGCTATGATCAAGTACTCGTTTCTGATGCCCAGGTCATACATATGTTCCCAAATAATCGTCACGTCGTTTGATATGATCATCAGAATTCGCACATCTGATTGCATTATATGAGTCAACGAAGCGTTCAATTTGGCCTTCTGCTCGTCAGTGGCAAGGCCTGGGACCAGAATGCGCTTGTCTTCGTCATTGGTGATGTTCAAGCCCAGAGGAGCAGCGTACAGCAGGAAGTCTCTGTACAGTTCCTCATTGTCGTCTTTGTCCTGAGTGTAGAGCACGGCTAGACGTTTCCACTTGAAGAACTTGAAGACTTGCGCGACCACGTTGGCGCAGTAGTGATTGCCAGTTCGAGTGCGCAGGTAGAACGGGAAGTTCTTAGGCGAAGCCAGCAAGTCTCCCCGAGTGCCAATGGCCATGGGCACTGACATGTTGAGGTCTCTGAGGATGAAGCTGGTCTGGATCGCGTTCACTCCCAGTGAAGGCGGCATATGCAGCAGTCCCAGGTCCTTGCTGTACCGCACCACTTGGCTTTGAGTGAATGAGTAGTTGAATCGAAAGCCACTCAGTGACACCGACTTCCAAGTTATATGGAAGTTCGGGAGGATGTCTGAACGGTTGTTGGTGTTTTCGAAGGCTAGTGGTCCTCCTCGCATGACCATAGGGGAAGGCGCGTAGATGGAGCCGTCAGAGTTGAGCCAGACGGAGTTAATGGACACAGGGATGCTGACTTTGGTGCTGACGGGCAGCGCTGTGGTGTTTCCCGGAAACACGATGCGAGTCTTCGTCGACACATCACTCGGTCTGACAGCAACAAGAGTGGGCTGAGAGCTCTGCAGGTTGACGAGGTAGAAGGAAGGAAGTGGAAGTGTGAAGGTGGCTTCGAGCCCGGCCAAATCACGGAGCTGCGCTAAAATGCCGGCCAGGACCTTGGCTTCCGCCTCTTCCCTGCTGGTAGCCATCCAGCTCTCTTTGCTCGCCACGACGAGAAGGCCGTGTCTTGCTAAAGGCACCTTTTCGCGCACTGAAGCGGTCAAGTAGCTGGCTTCCTCCGATACAATGAAAGCGTACCCAGCCTTATTGAGTCGTTTAGCCTGGAAGGCAGACAGAAAGCAAGCCGCTACTTCCCGGTCTGTGAAGAGGGCGAAGACAGTAGCTCCACTGGGCTTGACAAGTCTCCCTGCGATCTCCAAGGCGAAGTCCTCAGTCAGCTCCACTGGCACTTGCAGGAGCTGGCCTTCGAAAACTGCCGGAAAGTGAGAGATGAGATAACGGCAACTGCGCAGGTGATAGTCCCGCGTATCACTTATTAGCCTCACCCGAGTCATGTTGAGAGCTTGAAGGTACTCCGCGAATATAGTGGCGTACCGGGTATAGTTCCGACCAACTGACACCTCTGGCCAGAGGGAAAGCACTGTCCCCGCCTTTTCTTGCAGAACTGAAGTCATCTCAGAACTGTAAGTGTAGTCCAGCACTAGCGCGGAGGGGTCGGGGTCCAGAGCCTGCAGGGATTCCACCACACTGACTTGCACTTCAGGACGGGGGTGGAAGTCAGAGAGAGCGGACTGTAGCACTGCTGGCAGGTCGAAAGGAGTGCGAGGACTGGCGTAGAGGTGGAGGAGACCTGACACTTCGAGAAGCCACAGGACCCAAATCGTTCTATTCGCCATTAGATGTTAAGGGGGAGCTTGCTTCTTCTCCAGATGGAACTCTCCGCTCGCTCCTACGAAGACGGCAATCAACTAGTTCGACCCTTTAATAACTGTTTGACAGTCTCCGACTACGAACTTCGACCTGCAGCTCGATATCTCCTTGAGCTGCTAGAATATATCGTACACCAGCAGCGGCCGCCCCTCTATAGTGCCATATGCATGGTAATTCTAAAGTAGGAGCGTGTGAGACTTTTGAACTTCTCCTGTCCAGAAGTGTCCCAGATTTGCATCTTGATAGGGCGGTCCTTGACGCTCAGTAGCGCACATCCTACTCCACACCAATCGTCAGGTCATGGTCATTGCGGAACAGGTGGTCCGTGAACTGCAGCAAAGACAAGATTTCCCTACGCCTGTGTCCCGATAATGATGAACTTGAACAAATCGGCATAGGACTTTATACGCACCTGCCTCTGTAGGAGTAGCTAGGTTCTATGACTAGTGTCTCTGCGGGGCGTGAGTTATCTTCAGGCCTCGAACCTGCTCCCCTATGTTCAGCACCTTCTGCTCAGTCTCTGAGTAGAACTTCAGGAATTCCAGCATTTCCTCGTTTCCCCTGGCAAGGAAAGCTTGCGGAAGCACTCGATTGTCTGCTCCGCTAGGGAACTTTGCAAGCAGTCAATTAGAGTGGCTAGCAGGTCTCTCCACCCGGCTACATCCTGGAGGAATATGTGCTTTGCTAGGCTTGATATGACTTCCAGTAAGTCCCTGTGATTTCCCAGTCCATAGTCCTGTGAACAGTTTGAGCACCCGGTTGAAAAGCTCTGCATGCTTAAACATAGGGATTTCATTGCTGCGGTGCATTGACAGGTTTCGCACTATCCGCGTCATCGTCTTTAACTGCTTCAATGCTGTTTCCTCCTCTACTTCTTCGAACCGCCCTGCGTCCCGCATGCCATATCTGCCTACACAGCATTTGCATGCACTTCACAAAGCATTCCAACAGGCCATTCGCTTCCAGGTGTAGCAGTGCACAGTGTGTTCAGCGCCCAACATACCTCGCACAAGTGGTGACTTTCGAAGGCGAGGATAACCCTGCGAGTGTCGAAAAGCATAGGCGCACTGAGACAAATCCGCTTGGAGAACTTCGAAGCACTGTGCTATTGGCGGTTCGTTTTCCCGAAGAAAGGCTGCTGTTCGAACTGAAACAGCAGCCTCTGGTAGTGGTTTCAGAGTGTGTAGGAGGCGCTGGTGCAGGATCTGGGGATTTTGAGTGCGGACATGATTTCGTTCCAGAGCTTGGAGTTGCTGACTTCCTTGTAGACGAGGTGGATGTCGAGTTCCCGCTCGCCTATTTGGGGGATTTTGAGCGTTTCGCCCTTCTCTGGTGGAACTTGGACAGGGACTTTAGGAATTCGTCGGCCATTATAGGGCGAATGAAGAAAAAGCAGTCAAATAGGGATAAGTCCGTATATGAAACTGGCTGCTCTAGAGAAATTGACAGTGTTTTAACCCATAGGAAGTGCACTCTGTCAAAATAGATGAATAGAAGACAGACAAATGATAGAAAGCACTGACCGAAATGACCCGTATACACTGAAATACAGCCTTTGGGAAGGTTTCTATTACTAGCAGCACATATTATAAAGATGCAACTGGGAGATGCACAGAAAACGGTCCAGAGACGAAGTAACGATATCAATGAAAGGCAGTTAGTCTAACTGTAGATGAATGAGGGAAGGGAGATATATAGAATGGAAGTACTGAGAGAGAGACTAGGGTTGATAAGCCTTAATGAGTAGTTATTATTCCTAATGTACTCTTCCTTTATATAACTTGCAGCCTTGCAATTCCCTATTTGACGCATATTAAGCCAAATCAATGCTCTAAAGCCATACATATAAGAAGCTCTACTCACTCATATATGTATATATTTCCCTATAAATCAGCCACAATTAGCCTTTTCCCATATAGTCCCTACTACATAGGGT
>Ga0247837_1004965_pt1 | contig 20660 bp, 24 predicted proteins | sample LaCtaG_2_FD_187115 | JGI IMG/M metagenome (GOLD analysis project Ga0247837, IMG submission 187115) | Freshwater microbial communities from meromictic Lake La Cruz, Castile-La Mancha, Spain - LaCruzMarch2015_14.5m | ecosystem: Environmental > Aquatic > Freshwater > Lake | place: Spain: Castile-La...
TTTCAAGCCTATTTAGGGGAAATACACCGAGCATATATATTAAGCAGGCAGCCACTAAATAAGCGAAGTAACTTCAAATTAGTTGTCGTACTAGAATGAGATTTGTCTTCTTTGAAGCCTCACTTCTATGACGACATGCAGACTGAAGGGAAATACAGGCTATCACAATTACCCTAGTGATATACGTAAAAATCAGATATACACAATTAGAGACAATACAGTGTACGTGACTTTAAGGTCTACAGCAGCTTATCAGGATCTTCTAATGCATATTGAGCCCTGTAGGCTTTTTTGTAGCAAACGAAATGGAAACTATGTGCTCCTTCCCCCGCTGCAAAGCAGCCGCCCAGCACTTCGTCCTGCACTCCACCCACAAGCAGCCGCTTTGCCCTCTGCACCTATTTGACTCTCAACAAGAAGTCAAGCCTGTGTCTTCTTGGAATGCATTCACTGCTAGGGAGCGCTTGGGCACTCAGGCTCAGCGAGAGGCTGTGTGTCTGAGAGCTATCAAGGTTCTATCCAAAATCGAGCACCGCGAAATAGCCGAAACTCGAAAGCTTCAAAACTTCTTCGAGCAGCCCTTCGTAGCAAAGCTCGGCAAAGCCAACCTACTCACTCGTCATTTCCTTACCAACAGCAGTTCCTTATTCACCACAAGCGATTTAGCAGCAATCAAAAGCACTAAGAACAAAAGTGTGCGCGACTCTGCAATTCAGAATTCCTTTGAACAGGCAGTAGTCCGGAGACTGCAAGAGGAAGTTAGGGGGTTGATAGGGAGTTTGAGGACGGAATTGCAGCTGCATATAGAGAATCATTCGGTTGAGTTGTCACCCCTGGCTTCGGCTTTGGTAGTGAGTCAGGACCTGCTTGAGCGCTATTTACCCTGTCTGGTAGACGGCGAAAGTATACTGAAATCGCCTAATGTATTACAGACAATCAAGGAAATAGACACTGAAAAGCTTCTCAGTGAGTCACTCAGTTTTTGTCTCCGACAGAATCCTTCCTATTTTTCACTCATTTCCATGAAAGATCGCTTTTCCAGTCAAGGCAACGACGTGGATTTATCCGTCTTTCAGCGTATGCCCGCGGAATGCCGGCGAATATATGCATCCTTAGAGACTGAACCAAGAGTGTGGTTTTACAGCACAGAAAACCATTGTTTGGTCAACCTTGCAGATGAGTTAGCAAGTCAAGGCTACTGTCTACACGCCCAGGTCCTGCTGATGTCTAGCAGCTCCAACGACACAGAGGACTTGGGAGAACTGCAGTCCTACGCATTTACTAGGAACGCGGGAGCTGTAGTCGCGCATAACGAAGGCAACTATCGAGCATGTCTGCAACTGACAAGGAACAGCCTAGCGGTGAGGGAACACTTGCGGGAATGTGAGGTGTCGTTGGAGCAAGTGTATGAGAATTTAGTAGCTGTGAGTGATACGATTGGGGACCATCACAGAGCGGCTCTGGCAGTGAAGAGGCTTTGGGCATTGTTTCCTGGACGAGATTTACCAGTTGCCCAGACTGTGGATTTGGTGCATAAAATAAGCGCTCACTATTTTCAATCTTTTCACCTCACAGAGGCTGAAACCTGGGCTACCAAGGCAGTATCACTGGCCAAGTCCATGCAGCCTGAGAACCCTAGAGCCCTCTTTATCACCCTGAACACTCTCGCTAGTATATACGACCACCTCGACCAAACCTCCAAATCAGCAGACTGTCTCCGCACTGCTCTAGAACTGTGCTACCGAGTCGGAGCAGCTCCCAAGCCTTTCGCGGATATATGCGCTAAATTGGCTGTGCTGGAATTGCAGCTTCAAAACTTCGATGTGGCTGAAACGCTGATCCAACAGGCGGTGGAAAACAATGAAAAGTCCTGTGCTTATGTGCGCGGACTGTATTGCCAGCGACTGGAAAAGGTGCAGGAAGCAAGGACCATTTTATTTAAATTGACTCGGAAAAAGCCGAAGTTGTTTGGTTGCCTACTGAGGATGATTGAAATTGCAGTGTACCAGGAAAGTCTTCCAGAGGCTGTTTACTGGGCGAAAAGGTTTCAGCGGAGCTGTGACAATGTCCAACAGATGTGGCTAATATGTGCAGGAATGGCGGATATTGAGCTAGCGCGCAGAAACTATGGAGAAGTGTTGATCTGGCTGGACCGAGAAGTGGAAACTAGAAAGCAACATAGCCCCGATTTCCCACTCTCCACTGAGAAAATTAGAAAGCGAGGATTAGCACTTGCAGGTCTAAGTCGATTCGAAGAAGCGGAGACGCTAGTAAAGGAAGCTTTAGCGAAAGACACGGCTTTTTTCCAAGAAAGTCATAAAACAGGCAAAGATTTAGGCCTTTTGGGTATGATTTATGTCAAATGCGCTCGTTTCTCTGAGGCAGAGGACTGCCTATGGCAGTCGGTCCTGATCCTCGAAAAAGGACTTCCCCAGCAATCTGCACTTTCAACGGTTTATACCAATTTGGGAAGAATATCCATTCACAAGGAGGATTTCATAGGAACTGAGGAAAGACTGAGAAAAGCAATAGATATAGACGAAGCGCTGAGACCTGGACATAGCCACTTAGGAGAAACTTACAACCTGTTAGGGGAAACGTTGAAGAGACTAGACAGACTTGATGATGCTATTGAAGCGTATATGAAGGCGGTTGCTATTCTGAGTACCAAAAGTTTCACGCAGGTAGAAACAGGGGAAGTGTGTCAGGTCCTGGCAGAGCTGTGTGCAGTGCAAGGGAGAGCCGAGGAGGCGCAGTACTACGCCGAAGCCGCAATCAGCTATCCAAAAAGTCCTAATTTCCCGTAATTCCCCTACTTCTTCTAGTCACTCCATGGGGATGAAGACCTATTTCTCCGCATATACAGTTAATAGGAAGTGTCGATACCATATGCAAAGCCAAGCCCTCTAAAGCACACTAGCGCCATTAGACGATTGGCTATAAAATGAACATCGTGACATGGAACGTGAACGGCCTGTTGCACCTCCTCGCAGGCCGCAGACAAACCCTCGAAGAACTGCTGGACTCCCTGCAAGCAGACATCATCTGCATGCAAGAAACCAAACTTCCCAAGGGCAGACTGCGTCCAGAGCTGACCTTCCTGGAGAAGTACTGGGCGTTTTACCACTTTTCCGCCAATCACATTGGGATGTATGGAGTTGCGACTTTCTGTAGAAAGACTTCTGCGACGCCGATTACGGCCTGGCTGGGGTTTCAGGGCGAGGAATACGCAGGGTCGGACCAGGAAGGTAGAGTGCTGGTCACAGACCATGGCGACTTTGTGGTGGCCAATGTGTACTTCCCCACTGGAGCCGGGACTTCGCAGCTGACTTACAAGGTGTGGTTTCAGCACGTTGTGCAGGAAATGATGGAAAGGCTGTTGAAGGATGGAAAGGAAGTGCTGGTTGCAGGGGATATGAACTTCGCACTCACAGAGACCGACCATTATAACCCACTCGGAAGCAATGCGGATACAGGCTTAAAGGTCTTCGCCAAGCACAGAGGCAGGATGTGGCTCGCAGCCCTGCTGGACCCCAACTTAGACCTGTGCTTCGACTTGTTCCGCCTGTTCCACCCTGACGACTCCGGCTGCTACACCTTCTGGAAAGACCAAGAAAAGCGGGACAAGAACGAAGGCGCCCGCATCGACTACTTCCTCGCAACCAAGAAACTCGCCCAGCGACTGGCCACTGGCTGCAATATCGAAAGCAGCATTAAAGGGTCTGACCACTGTCCGATCCGCCTGCAAACCACTATCTTGCAGCCTACAGTTCCCAGAGAGCCGCCGGACTGCTGCGCTGCCCTCAGTTCTGAATACGAGCAGGACAACTCCCAGCGAGTCCTCAACGACTACTTCCCGGTGGGGAAGCCTCGTCCGGTGAAGGCGAAAAAGAAGGACCCGGCCTCTGCGCCTGGCTACGACTCGCAAGACGTCTCGACCAACCCGGGAGGTTTCCTCTGTCACCACAACGAACCCGCCAAAATCACAGTCGTCAAAAAGCCGGGCAGGAACCAAGGCCGTCCTTTCTATATGTGTGCCCGGGCTCCGGGAGTGCCTAAAGACCCTGAGGGCAGATGTGACTATTTCCAGTGGGGAGATGTGAGCGGCGGGGGGAAACAGTGCGAATGCGACCAGCCTGCGAGACTGACGCCTGTGAAGAAGGAAGGCAAAAACAAGGGCAGACTCTTCTACTCCTGTGCAAGGAAGAATGGGAAGTCCTGCAACTTCTTCCTGTGGGCGGACGAGGACAAGTAGCGTAATCCTACAGCACACCCAGTAAGGCTGTATATATCGCTAAGCTGTAGCGAGTTATCTACCCTCTTTTCGCATGCTTTTGTCGTCTTCAAAGGTGCTGGTGACTACTTCGTTCAGTGCGTCTCGCTCGTGCTGGGTGGGAAGGACCTTTAGGGTTTGGAGAGTGGCGTTCAGTTCGTCTAGTTCGCGTTGCTTGGCTTCGTTTTCGCGCTGGGCTTGCTGCCGCTCTTCGGAGGCTTGGTCGAGCTTTTGGCTGAGAGATCTGGCCAGGCCGTCTAGGTGCTCCCTCTGCTGCTGCAGCTGCACCAACTCCTGCCCCAACTTCTCCTGTTCCTTCGCCAGTGAGTCCTTCTCCCTCTGCTTCGCTCTCCTCTGCGCTCTCAGCCGCAGCAACTCCTCATGCAGCAAGTTGTTCCTCTCGAACTCTGCCTAGCTTCACCTTCCTCATTCCTCACCTTGCTGGAAATGTAGTGCACCTTCAAATTGTCCTCTATGCGCAGGTACTCATTTTGCTCATACTCCTTGCTGGCCAGTTCCTGGGGAGAAAGTACGCTTTCGAGCTTGGAAGCCTCTTTTTTCAGGAACTCGCATTGGCGCTCTGCATCTGCTAGGCTGGATTTCGTCCGGTTCAGCCGCTGGATGAACTCCTGCACTATTTTGTCGGACATTATACAAGACTTCAAATTGCTACGCCGCAGACTAGAACTTCTTAGGAAGCGGATTTGTATGAGGAATGCAGGGGAAGGTCGTTTTATGTGTATTTTTGAGCAATTTTATGAGGTATTGCGAAAAAGTTAGCGATTGAAGGCTTTTTTCTTGATACTTCAAGGAAAATGCTATATAAAGTCTCAAATTTAACTGATAGAAGCAAAGTTGCAATTCAAGCCTCAACTTGTCAGAAGTATAATGACAAACACACAAATTTCCTTGAAAATCGAGTAAATTTGCTAATTCGGATCCCGAATTACTCAATTTCCCTGAATTCCCCAAACTATAGCTTCCCTACGCTATTGTTAGTCTCCGTCTACCTTAGTCACCTGAATAGTGCCCTCAGCCGTCACTTCCACAGTGTCGTCCTCAGTCGCATACAGCACTTTCGAGATTTCTGCCAAGTGAGGGTCGTCCGAGCCCTCAAAGTGCTGACAATAGAGCTCAATTGCTCTCAACTTGGAGTAGTAAAAGTCCTTTTCCCGCACTGTCGCAGAGTCCGAAGACGCGGCAATTGCCTTTTTAGGCCGAGACCGGATAGGAACTGCACTGGGCTCGCCTGCAGGTCTGCGAGATTGGGTGGAAGCGGTGCCGTCCCACAGAGTGGGAACGTTCTTGCGTCTCGCCAGGGCATTGTATTCCTTCCCTGCACCTCCGTTTAAGTCGAAAAAGCGCTTCAGCCACTGCACGAACTCGAGGTTGTCTTGGTGCTTGCCCCTGATTAGCTTGTCCACGTCTATCCACTTCTCCACGCTGTTCTTCTCAAACGCTTGTTGCAGTATCTTATAGTTCGCCACGAACTCGAAGTCGTTCCTCGCCATCCAATTGACCCGGGACATCGCCACAGTGCCAGGAAAGAGGGCGTCCACTACACTGCAGTAGGCAGCGCCACTGGCCAGTTGCTCGATTTTCTGCACGTTGAGTTGCAGCAAGTTGTTGATCCAGTCCAGCAACTCGCCTCGAGGCACGAAGAAAGCGCCCTCCATCATGCCGATGTTCGACCCTTGCGCCATTTATCACTATCTTTAAGACGAGGCTGAGACAGTAGTGGCGGTTTTTCTGAGAACTCTTGGCTGCAGCAAGGAAGCTAAATGGCCCTGCAGCTTCGGAGGTCGGCCTTGGACTTTGAGTTCCTGTCCAGGGAAGTCAAAGGTCTGGGAAGAGGCCTTGGAGCTGTGAATGAGCCAAGACGACTTGGGCGGACTGGCAGTAGGGCGCCTCGAGGGAGTGCCCAGCAGGGAAGTGCCGCGGGCGTGTTGGGTCGATTTCGCCTGGAAACTGCTTTGGGAGAGCTGGCGCTTGCGGAGGCGCTCCAGGACTTCGCTTTTTCTACGCTTCGCTGGCTTCTGGATGTCGGAGTGGACCTTGAGGGCGGGGTGGGGGACTGGACAGGTTTCAGATTGGGAGGAAAGGAGCTGATTGACCAGCACACTGGGCACACAGGCAGGCTGCAGCACTCGATGCAAAGCGAAGCTTTCCTCAGTGGCAATTCCCTGCTCTGCGGTTTTCAGCTCCACTGTCACGTATATCCCTCGCTGGACACTGCTGCCTGCACCGGTTTCAGCGATCTCTGGCAGGGTTTGACTGGTTTTCATTAGGGAAGTTAGTACTAGTCGATGAAGGTGCCGTCGAAGTGGCTTCTAAGCAGCGCTAGCAGCTTCTTAACAATGCTCACAGTCTTCCCTCTGTGCGGCTTTTGTATCAGGTCCATCGCTGTCTCTCCTCTGTGATTGGGCAGCTTCGGGTTGGCTCCGTGTCTCAGCAGCAACTTCACCTGCACGAAGTATCCCTTCAAACAAGCGTCGTGCAGAGGGGTGTTGCCGGACAGGTCACTGCAGTTTACGTTGCAGCCCAGCTTGATTAGCTCCATTTGCATGCCTACCTGGAAGCTGTCACAAGCATACCTAAAAGCCGTCAGCCCATACTCATCCGTGTCATTCGGGTTCAGTCCCTCAGTGAGCAAGTACTGCAGCAGCAGTTTATGCGACTGGTAAACGCGATACACATTCACAAACTTCAGCTTGAGAATATCCCCTCCCAGTCCCCGCAATTCCTCAATAAAGTGGTAGTCCGGTAGAGCCAGCCAGAGACAAGTCCCTCCATGCACCTCCGCATTGATAGCGCTGGCGAACTCTTCAGGCGTGGCAGTGAGTTTGGGCAGCAGGAGGTAGAGGAAGTCGCTGCTCTTGGTCTGGGCTAAGCGGTGCATGAGGTTGTAGCCTTGGTGTGTTTCGCCTATGTTAAAAGTGACTTCCGGCCAGGAGCACACCTCAGTTAAAAGCTTCAAATCGCCTAATTGCAGGAACAAATAGACCAAAGAAGGCAAACTTTCCGTCCCATTGACAGGGTAGTGCCGGACTAACACCTGCAACAAGTCGGGGTGGTCCTTGCAGTGCTGGAACGCATTGTGTGGCGGCGCGTACGGCGGACTCCCACCCTCCAGCAGCACTTCCACACTTTCCACACAGTACTGCACGCAGGCTTCCTCCAGCGGCCTTCGCTCGCTCTGGCTTAGGACCTCTGTCCTTGCTCCTTTCCTGATATCGACAGTACCTGCACAGCGTGTCGCAGCAGACTTGGGTGAGAGAGGAAGTAGAAAAGAAGCGGGTCTTCAGCACTTACGTCCATCTGCGCTCCGGCGGATATGAGCAGTTCGCAGGTCCGGGGGAAGTCGCTGTCTATTGGGATCGGAACGACTTGTATGGGCAGATTTAGCTCAATTGGGTCCTGGGCCAGGCCTTTGGCAGCCAGCAGCAGCGGAGACAGGCCGAATTCCAGGTACTTCAGCAGAAAGTGAAGGTCTGTTTCGTGAGTGCCGGAAAGGTTGACTGTGGCTCCCCAGCCAATTAGGACCTCGGTGATGTCTGCATAGCCCTTGGAGGCTGCGAATTGCAAGGGAGAAACGCGCGTTTCGAACTTCTTCACGGCTCCCCGGTCCACTTTTCCGTCCGGGTCGACCTGAGTCCGCTCGATACTTAGGCCTTTATCCACCTCTGAGTCCTCCAAATCTAGGTAATCCCTTACTTTCCAGGACTGCTCTGACCAGCTCACTGTTGCCTGTCCACACTGCAACCGATAGCAGACTCAGGCCAATATCCAGACCTTCCAACTTGAAGGCCAAGTCCAAAACCGCGGCCAGTGGCTTCGCCCCGCTATGCACATAATTGGCCAAAGCCTCCCCTTTCCCTAGCCTCGCATCTTCCCATATTCGGAACTTCCAGACTTTCAGCTTTTCTTCTAGGTCTTCGGCTTGGGGCAGCACTCCTAGGGGAGTTACGCTGCCGCTGGCGATGTTGCTGAGGAAACTGTGGATGCTTTGGCCGGTTAGGAAGGGACTTGGGTGGGAACTGGTCTTGGAGTGAATGGGAGTGAGCATCTTGTGATAGTCCTGCGCAGTGCTCAACTCCACCGAAATCGACAGCGAATTGAGCGAAGCAAACGTCAACTTGAGCACAGTCTGCGCCTTGCGCTGCGTCAGCTTCTTAAACCGCTTGCTTACTTGGTGCAAACTAAGCCAATCCGCAGGTGCTAAATAGGGCACAACTTGCCCCCAGCAGTCGAAGGTGCGGGCGGTGACGCGGTCTTCGAAGAGGCTGAAGGAGTGCTGTTGGATCAGACTTTCGGTGGGGAGTTTGCCCTGGGTGCAGCAGATGCAGCCCATTTTGACTATACCAACAGACCTTCGCTGTTAGACTTCTAGTCGAAGGAAATCAATACTAAGCAGGCTTCTCTATTAGGGAAATGTCCTTAGTTGCGGGTATTGCCAGCCCTTACCTCACCAACAATCACCCTTTCCAGCTATAATATGTGGACCAACAATAAGCTGCTCCTCACCGCGGGCATAGCAGCTGCTTCTCTGCTGGTTCTAGTGGTCAAACGAGCCTTTAAAGGCGGGAACTCAGCAGTGTTTTTAGTGCAAGACCGAAGGCTACTAGCTTACGTCCCAAGACTAGAGGCTGTTCTGGGTCCTGTGCATGTGATTGAAAGAGTGCAGGGCGCAGGAGTCAGTCAGCCGCCCTTAGGACAGTTCGACTATGCGAGGTTGGCGCAGGCGGATGGAGTGGGAGTCGCGAGGTACGCAGGGAACGTACTATACACTCGCTCTGTCACCTCAACTCAGACCATCCTGCAGACCTGTAGGCTCTAGACAGGCTTTCCTGACATAGGCAGTGGACTGCTCGCAGTGACTGATGAGCAGGTGGCGGGTCGAGGAAGGACTGGCGACTGGGTCAGCAACTATGGTTGTTTGATGTTTACGTACAAATTCACCTGCGAGCTGAAATATGCCTTGCCGGTGCAGACACTGATTCCCCTAGCGATGGTGCTGGCTATCACTCAGGTCCTGTCGCAGGCGCAAGGCTCTGACTACTCCACTTCCCATGTGCGAGTCAAGTGGCCGAATGACATTTACCTAGGCAAAGCCAAAATCGGCGGCATTTTGGTCGATTCCGAGACCAGCGGCGCTCTAATTGTGATGAATATAGGCGTTGGAGTGAACGTAGACAACGACCACCCCACCACTTGTCTGAACTCAGTCACAAAGGGAATTTTCACTCGAGAACTGCTGCTTATTCACTACTTGAATGCATTTGAAGATCTGTTTGTCCAGCTAAAGACCCAAGGCCCCGCAGGCCTCCAAACCCTCTACGAAGAGCGCTGGTACCACCTGAACACCCCAGCCACCCACCTCCCCAGCAGCCAAGCCATCACCCTCACTCACGTCGACCTTTTCCAAGGCCTCGTAGCGCTATTTCCAGACGGCCAGTCGCGACTAATCTGCAACAGAGACGAAATTAAGTTCCTCCCATAGACATTAATCAGAAGTGGCGAGGAAGCGGTAGCTCTGCAGAGGCGTGGTCACTTGGGAGGTGCTGCCAGGGCGGGTCCTGGCCTTGCCTTCAGCTGAGGGCAGGGCTAAAGGCGACATTTGTGGTCGTTTGCTCGTGTACATCTGAGCGGTTTTGAGACGATGTTGAGGCCGGGGTTGGGGACTGCTGGGGAGAGACATATGGTGGGGTCTGGCTAAGTAGGCAGGACTGCCTAGTAGTGGTTCACTGGGGAAATCCGCTTCATTTGGGTCTGCTTTGGGTCGAGTGGGCGAACTGAGGGTCGGGTGGGTGCCTGGCACTTTCGCCTTTCTGGACTCAGGTACAGCCCTAGCCTTGAGCCGCAGCAACAGGTCGTCCAGGTCCTCCAGCGCCTTCCCCTGCGTAGACTCCTTCGATAAACTGGTCTGCAAGTCCACATCTCCCCACCACTTCTCCACTGTCGAGCTCACCCTAGTGTCCGGAGACTGCACTCGCGTCCTGCTCTTCCGTCTGTCTTGACTGTTGGGGACATTGAGGGATACACCCACTCTGGACCGGTTGGCGTACAGCCTGCTCACTAATTCCTCCACTTGTCTGGGACTGAGTTTCGCAGCTCGCGGGGAGTCCATAGAGACAGTAGAGGGCTTCTTCGCGTGCATCAGGCGGATACCTGACAGTTGGCTTTCTTGTACAGTGAAGACTCGGACCGGGGGAGGGGAGGGCTCCGGCTGAGGCCTAGGCGAAGACTGTTGCAAGCGAATCTGCACTTTCGGGTCTCTGGGCCGGGGCGGATGTATGCGATTCGCCATTTCCACCGCTTTGATCGCCTCATTTTCCTCCCTGTCTTTCTCATGCTTCCGCTTCGTTTCCACTCTCCTTTTCGCGTCCTCCGCAAGTCTCCCAATCAGCTCCTTTTCCTGCTCTTTGGGCATTTTCAGCTCCACACTCCTCCTAGCAGTTTCTTCATGTCTCCGGGTTACCATGTGCGTAGCCGTCACTCTCCGATCCATCGCGTCCTGCGATAGTCTCCGATACACAGCTTCAGTCTGAGAGGGCGAGGCCTTGCGACTTACTATCGGCTCCGCTTCCTGCCTGGATTTGAACTCTTGTATCCTTCTCGTCCGGTCTGTGCGTCTATTCGTGTCTTCAGTGAGGCGTGTGAATACTGGCGACTTGGGACTGGTCGTGGCTTCCTGGGTGGGGAGTACTGAGGACTTGGGGAAGCGGTCTAGACTACTGAAGTCGGAAGAGGAGAGACGGGCGGGCGGTCTGTCGCTGGGAGTGGGCTTGGGAGGGGTCCAGGGAGCCAGGCCGTCTTCTCCTATGCTGTGAATAGGCACTGGGGACTTGAAGAGGGATTGCTGTGTGGAGCCTTTGGAGTCGTGGAAGGGAGGAGTGTGGATCAGTGTGGGCGGGTTCGGCGCTGTGAGCTGCTCTTCATCCGATCTTGCTAGGAACTTACTCAAAATAGTCCTCCATACCTCTTATTAACCCCAACTTCCCTCTTCCAAGCCATCCGCCGCTCCTAGTTCCCCGCCTCCAAAGTTGTCCCTTCTATCAGGGCAATTCAGTGATAATATGGACCTGCGAGTGTCGGTGGAGTGCTGTCAGACCTGCGCCCTGCATGCCTGGTGCACAAAGCACGACGAGACCAAATACAGGCACTACTACCATTTGCTCAAAACGAAGCTGGCTTTGAGAGCGCCGAATTTGACGGTTTGCAAGAATCTGACGAAAAGCGGAGTTGCGATTGTGCCGAGAGTTGGAGCGTTTGAGGTCAAATTCAGGGAGAAAACGGTCTTTTCTAAGCTGAAAACCGGCTCCTGGCCAGTCCTCGACCAACTCATCAACCACCTCACCGACCTCTCCCAAAAGCCCGACTTCCCCCCTCGCCCCCAGTCCCCCCAAGACAAGCTCTTCCAAAGTCCCGCAGCCAAGAAGCGCAAAGCCCACCGCAAGACCCAGTCCTCTCCCACCAGTCCCCTCTGCTTCGGCTCCAACACTCTGCTCAAAACGCCCTTCAGCGGAACGCCGTCCGCTATGTCGTCTCGAGGGTTTGGGAGTTACTCGCGATTGGGACGTCCATCCGGCCTATCCCTGGAAGATACAGATGTGAGTATCGACCCTGTGTCCAAGTTCTCGGAAAACTACCTATACAGCCTGGCTGCGGAACTGCAGAAAACTAGAGATGTGGGCCTTGCACACCCTTTGAGGCCGGTGACTCTGGCTTGCGAGGTCGAGGCTGCGGCGGATAGCCCGACTTTGCATGCGATTGAGTATAGGAATAGGGCGGGGAAGCAGGCGAAGTACTTGCTGATGTCCAGTGATTCGGAAGTGATGAGGGTTAGGAAGGCGATGGTCGTCATAGCGGCAGGGGCGAAAGGGCTGTTTGAAGTGGAACTAGACAGCAACGGCCACTCCTTCACCGCGACTCTTTACCTCTACATCGACCGCGAAGGCCACCCCTGGGAGTGCATCGAGCTAAAAGTGCTGTTCCAGTAGCCAGCTAGCACTAGGCCTTATACTTATTCGCTGCAGCGCCCATCCTCAGTGCAACTCGCTGTCCCTTTTCCATCTGAGCGTTGGCGGCCTTCAGAGCTCTAGCCAGGGCTTCGTTTTCCTTCGTTTGGCTGGACTTGAGGAGAGTGTCTGCGCGGCTGGAGTCGGGGTTGGGCTTGAACTTGGGGCTTTGGAAGAGGGAGGAGGTGGATTTGGAGGGGGGAGGACGGGTGGGAGAGGGGGAGTCTGAGGAGTTGGAGGCGGAGTTGTTGATTAAGTCGTTTAAATCCAAATCGCTGGAGTCTAGGGCTGGCATTTCTTCCACCTGCTTTTTGGGCTTTTTGGGCAGTTTTCGGGGCGGTTCCACTGGCTCTTCCGGGATTTCCTGAACACTGGGCGCCTGCGCTCCTCTCATCCTCTCCCTCCACTGCTCCAAACTCACCCTTTGGTGCTTATACTCCTTATATCTGTATCTCCTCGCAGGGTCGTCCTCCGGTATCCTATAATCCGTATAGGAGGAAAACGGCACTCCATACCCTTTCATCTTCTCCCTATACTTCCCCTCCTGGTCAAACCCCAAAGTCCTGTACAGTCTTTCCCGCTTTTCCCCCATCGGCAGCTTCGCTATATCCGTCCTATTCACTCTATCGAACTCCCCGTCATAATACGCCATTGCCACTAAATCCAAAGCCATAGTGAACTGCTGCTCGTTCATTTCTTTTTGAAATAGGGCTGTTTTGCGGAAAATGGACATAGCGGTGGATTTGTCGAGGGATTTCCGAGTGGAGAGTTTGGAGTCGGAGAGAAGTTGGAAGTCGTGCAGGAATTTGAAGAATTTGCCGGAGGAGAGGATGGAAATGCTGTGGAGGATGTCGTCGAAGGAGGGTTTAGTGCCGATCATTTTGGTCTGTTTCGCATAAAACACATACACTTCATGTATGCCCACCCTGCAGCGCTGCAGAAAGACAGGGTCCTCCCCCTGCTTGCCCGCACTTTCCTCAATCCGCCTTAACTGCAACTTGAGGGTTTGGAGTAGTTGGCGGGACTGGCTGCTGTCCTGCCCTGCAAACTCCTGAGTCCTGCTTATGCTCTCGACCTCTTCAATCGTGGACTTGAGCTTCGCAGCCAACTGGTCAGTGGGGCTCTGCACGAAACTCGCCTGCACGCCCGGATTACTCCTCACCCAGTCCTCCACAGCAGGCCAAAACACCCCTCTAAACGCGTCCTCCTCCTCCCCGTCACTACTCCGCTTCCCCATCATCTCTTGAAACAGGGCAGCCAGGTCTTCCGACCATACCAAGTCGCTTTGCCCTGCTAACGCTTCGATTGTCTTCATAGGGCCTTCACTGCTGTACAGGACTTTGATTTCGTCTGAACGGCTTTGCCAGTCTGCTAAAACCAACTCAGCGGTTTTCGCCTGTGGGACAGAGGCGCGACTTGGCCGGGTGGCTTTGGGGTGACGGACTGGGGAGGCGCTAGGCAGCCAGTCAGTCAGCTTTTTGTCCTTAAGCCGGGCTTCCAGGATCAGTTCTTGCGAGGATTTGGAGCCACTGAGCTGGGCGGAGGGACTGGACTTGGAAAGGATGGGCGGAGATTGGGGTTTGGGCTGGACTTCAGGCAGAGAGGGCTTTGGTGCTTTGCCTTTCCCTCGCTTGGACTCGCCCTCCTGTTTGCCTTTGCCTGCCTTTGCCTGTTTACTCACATAGCCCTTTACCACCTCCACCAACTGCACAAAGGACAGTTGCAGCTTCTGCCCCGCCTCCGCTTTCCTTTGCTTCTCCGTCAACTCTGCCACCAAAGGCTCCAACTCCACTTCATATTCCCTTTCTGCTTCTTTGAGAACTGTCCACAGGCCTGCGTCGTTTAGGGTGCCTTCCGGGGTTCGCTCGCGGTCGAACCACTCCCTCAGCTTGCTATTGGCAGCTCCCAGGTCGGCACTAAGTCGGAGCAGTCCTTCCATATATATTGGAATGTAGGCATTTTGTACTAGGCTTGGAAGGCAGGGTATCAAGAAACTGCGAAAACAACAAATTCCGCCTTTCGTGCATTCGAACTACCGAAATCAGACAAACTGAAAGCAGACTAACGTAAAGAGTCCCAAAAGCCACTAAGCAAGCGCTTGCTTCCATCCGGACAGCGTGCGACAGGACCGCTTGAACAGCCCCTTGAGAGAAGTCGCCAGCTGCGAGGTATGCGGCCGCTGAACTCTCCTGGAAGCGCTGCTTTCCAGCATCAACTTGAGCGCTTTCACATCCGCCTCAAACTGGTCCTGATACAGCACACTTCGATATACACTCTGAAAAAGAGTTGCGTACATTTCCACCTCTTTTCTTACGTCCTTCGCTGCTCCTCTTTCTTCCTTTAGCTCCCTGCCTAGCGCATCCCGCTCCTCCTGTCTGCGTTCCGCTCTTTTCCCTCCGAGCAGTATTTGCTGCAGCTCTGCGATTTCTTGCTTGAGGACGCTTTCCTCGGCTGCGAGAGTGGAGACTGGGACGGGGGTAGGGACTTGGGAAGGCTTGGAAAGGGCGCGTCTGGAGGCTGAGGTCAGCAGTGGGACTTCAGTTTTCCCCATATCAGGCAGAGAGGGCCTTGGCTGATGCCTCTTTTTCTCCTCGAAGGCTGTAAGTCTCGGCCGCGCATACTTGACTCTCAGTCTCGGCTGCACCAACTTCCCTTTCGGACTTAGTATGGACCCCAGTCCCTGTGACATTGCTAAAAAGACGGGCGGATTAGGGAATGGTGGGTGGACTTGCTTATAATGGAAGCCGAGAGAAACCCTGTCAAGGTCCAAAACCAAGCTGTAGGCAGTGTTTCCCAGACGACTCCCTCCCTCGGCCGAGTCCTGCGCAGCCTCAAGTCCGAGTCCACTCCTTCCTCTCGCAGTTCCGTACCTTCCACCCAGGTCGACGCCAGCGAGTCCACGCAAGCCTTCAAGTCCCTGTACCAGCAATTCGACCGCGGCCAGGTCACTCGCCAGACCTTCGAAACTCGCCTGAGTGAGGACCTGGGCATCCAGGTCAGTCCTGCACTGAGGAAGGTTTTGGACGATCCCAGTAGGGACTACCATAAAGTGGCTCAGGTGAGTTGTATATAGACTGTGGGAGTGACGCTGAAAAGCAACCAGAAAGACTTCGAGTTGTTCGATAATCCCAAGGGGCAGAAGGTCAGAAGTTCGACGGAGTTGACGACTTTCGCAGGGAAGCCACTTGCGCAGGGAGATAAAAAGCCCGCCAACACTGAGGAACTCTCCGCCAATGTGCGTCTATTCGCCCAAGGCGCCCTGAACCAAAACCAGTTCCGCAGCTACCTCGAACTCCACTCCATCCCCGTCAACCCTGAACTCAACCGCTACATCCGTCTCCACTCCGAAACCCAGTCAGTGCCGTACAACACCCTGAGTCGCGTCCTGCTCAATTCCCTCAGTCAGGAGGACAAGACCAATAGACTGGCCGGAGACCCTCAGCACAAAGACCCCAACTCCTACCGCTACCTGAACAACAGCACCAGACCCACTGGCACTCCTGCGAGCCGGGAACAGATGAAGGAGGAAATGCTGAAGCAGGAACTGGACAAGTTGGGAGGGATTTACTTGGATCATAAGCGGAGGATCCAGCCGAAGGCGCAGGACCATGAGGACTTGACCATGTGGAAGCCGGAGGCGCAGGAGATGGCGAGGAGTGTGAAAGGGTACAATAGGGAGTTGGGGCATCATGATATTTTTGGAGGGGAGAATGCGTCGCAGCATGAGGATGAGCCGCAGGTCAGTCGCACTGCCCGACTACAGGGCACTGCGGGGAACGGAAATATAATCACGTGGGGGGAGTAGCAGATAAAGCCGTCCTTAGACTAGTTCTGCTGGCAATAGAGAGCGCTGGCGGATATATAATTCAGATATGGAGCGAGAAAGCCGGGAAGACCTGCACGAAGCCTGTCGCTTGGGAGACTTGCCAGCCATCCGCCAAGCTTACTCCGAGAACCCTGCCTCCCTCAACTCCCACGACCCTAGTGTATGCGCCACTCAGCTCGGCTGGACCCCTTTGTACCGCGCTGTTATTCGCGGACACAGGAAAGCGGCTCAGTTCCTGCTGGACATGGGCGCGGACCCCAATGAGGCGAATAATGTAGAGGGATAGACAGATGGCGGAGACGCCGCTGCATCAAGCCGCGGACTACTCTCAGGTTCCAATGGCTGCTTTACTGCTTAGTCACGGTGCAGACCCTAACAAGCAGCAAGGCGACGGAGACACTCCCTTGCACCACGCAGCCTTCCGAGGGGACGCAAGGATGGTCGGGTTGCTACTGAGTGCGAAGGCTGATCCCAATGTGCGGAATTTCATGTTCGGCAGGACGCCTTTGCACTACGCAGTGGACTGCGGACATGCAGACTGTGTGCGGCTGCTACTAGCCGCAGGGGGGGACGTGCGGCTCATAGACAAGGTAAAGTCTCATATAGTACGGGAAATCGATATGGGACATGGTCAAGACGGAAGCGCTCAAAGCCATCCTACTGAAGGGGGAAACGGACACTGAAGGACCGACTCTGCCCACAAAGGCTGAATTCATGGGGGAGGAAAGCGGCAGCAGTTCCTATCGCAGTTTTGGACAGGTCCTGCATGGCCTCGGCAGTCCCACTAGCAGTCTACTGGAGTCTGTGTCCGGAACTGTGCTTGAAAAGCGCAGCAGTGCCTTTACCTCCCCTCCAGAGTCCGTTTCTTCCCCTACTCTCAAGTTGCAGGAGCGGGTTTCCTCTGTGCGGCAGAGCCAGAGAGACTGGGGGGACAACACAGTGCTGCAGGACTGGCTGGAAAAGCGGCATTTGGGGGAAATTTACATGCTATTGGTAGCCAGCGGGTTTGAAGACGTGGAAACGATAATAGCACAGCCGAAATCTTGGTCTCAGGAGGATTTATTGCATATAGGGATTGCAAAGCCAGGACATCGGATGCGGCTTTTAATGGCTTTAGATGAGGAATCGGGACTATTTGCACGGCCCCCAGTGGTCCGTTTCTTGCCCGCTTCGAAGTCTAACATACGCTGCTGTGGGACTCAGTTGAACCCTACGAATTCCTTCAATCTGGCGCTTTCCCACCCTTTGAGGGACTGGCTGCGCGCTATCAAGCTGGAACATCTATTTGACCGCTTTCAAGCTTCAGGCTTTGACGACCTCAATGACCTTGTGCACATGATGTCTTGGCGCCTGCCCATCACCGACGAAGTCCTCGAGCGAGACATCGGAATCACAAAGCCCGGCCACCGCGCCCGCATCCTAAGTCGTCTGCAGGAAGGCTGCAAGTCCAGCCAAGATCCCTCCTTCGACCCTGCCATCGGCCCAGACGCAGCCTGCTCCACCTGCCTTTGCATGTAACTCTAATAAACTCCCTCCATATGTTCCTCGCTCGGCGACTTTACAAACTCCCCCTGCTTCCTGTCCGCTGCTTTTCCATGACTTTGGAAGAAGTGGAGTCGACGGTGTTCGAAGTGATCAAGCGCTTTGACAAGGTGGACCCAGCGAAGGTCAGTCGTGCCTCCACATTTGAAGAGTTGGGGCTGGACTCACTGGATGCGGTGGAGACTGTGGTGGCGATGGAGGAGAAGTTCGGGGTGGATTTGGAGGACGGGGAGGCGATGAAGGTGGTTTCAGTCAAGGATGCGGTGACGGTGTTTCACAAGCATAAGGCTAAGTAGGGAGGATTAGGTCAGAAAGTCTGGCTTGGGAAGGGTTTACAGCAGGTGCAGAAAAGTAATTTCGGCATGGCGAAGCTACTCCTCGACCCCACTCCGCGTCGGTACTCTCAAACTTCGGAAGACAGTGGTGACGAAGCTGGGTATGTCGGGTCGGAATGCACAGTCTGCTACGCGCCTTTCTCCCTGCACAGGAAGCGATTTCGGTGTAAAGTGTGCATGAATTCAGTGTGCAACTTGCACTCTATGCGGAGACGAGAAATGCAAGGCGCTAGTGCACGTGTGTGTGACTTGTGCGAAAGACAGCGCTACGAGTCGGAAATAGGGCAGGAGTATGCAGGTCCGCTGGAACTGCTCAAATCCCAACTTTCGCGTCTACGCATTGAGATACAGCAGCAGAAGGCCTGCATTGATGGAAAGGAGAGGGATATTATCAGGGTGCAGGAAAGGTGCAATGACAATTTGCAGAGTGCGGCTCAGACGCAGGAAAGGCTAAATAGGCAAATTGAAGCAGTGCACAACTCCACCGACTCCCAATACCAGCACCTCTCCCTCCTCGAGCAAGAAAAAGTGGCCTCCCAACAAGACGAACAGCGCGCAAAAGAGCGCCTGACCTCCACTATCCTGCACAAAGCCGCTGTCAACGAAGAGGTGCAGGCACTGACGTTTCACGTGGACGAGCTGAACTCCGCTGTGATGGGAATGATGCAAAAGTCCAATAGATGTATGTACTGGCTGCAGGCTGAGAAGAGTGTGTGCAAGAAGTGTCAGAAGACGATGCAGGAAATGGGTGCTTCGCTGCGAAGTGTGAGGGAGTATGGACAGGGTAGCGACTAGAAGTTATAGTTCGGGTGGTCTCGCCATTTGTAGTATTTCTCCCGAAATCGCTCGTCTAGGTCGGGACTGCTGGGCAGCTGCTCTAGGGCATCTCGAGCCTCGGTAGGAAAGCAAGGATGCGCAGTGGAAACCCTACCCGACTGGTACGCTTCTCTATACTTCCCACACTTGCACTTGAACAGTGCACACACTTTGAAGTAGAAAAAGGCTTCTTCCAAGTCCTTACTGACCCCACCCTTGCCCTTCTGGTAGATCTTCCCTAACTTGTAGGCAGCTTCAGCAGAGTGGCGAGCTGCTTGCTTCAGACAGCGCAGGGCGAGGACGGCGTTCGCAGGGCGGTTCCCAGCCCCTCTGAGCATCAGTTGACCGTAGATGATGAGCGCTTCAGTGTTTTCTTGCCTGGCGAGTTGCTCGTATTCTTGCAGCCAGGACTGCTCGCAGGTACGCACGCAGGCCAGAAGAGGGGTAAAGGCTTGGGTCCCTGACATCTATGATTCACTAAGCTTGCCATTTGAACTGGGCTTAGTATGCAGAGCCCTACTTCCTCGCTATCTCCCTACTTTATAGCGAACCTCACTGTCGCTAGCCTCGCGCTGTACTCTCTATGCTCCTCTGGCGTCATCCTGACCTCATCTCTCCCCGTCACTTCCCATATACTCTTCTCCGTGCCTCCCACCCAAACATTCACAGCCTCCCTGCTGTCCACTTTCCTCCTTTTCCCAGGCAGCATGGTCAAGTAGTAATTCAGTATTTCCGGGTCCGGGTCCAGTGGTCTCTCAGTGTCTTCCTCCTTTTTGTCTTCTTCAGCGAGAGTCACGTCCACTTCAGTGGCTCGGAGAGGACCGTCGGGCAGGGAGTGGTGCTTGTGGGTGAGGATTTTGTGCCTGTTGGAGGACTGCTTGGGAGTAGTGAGCAGGGGGGCGGGCGCTTCTTGGGGGTCGCCGAAGAACTCGGCTGGGAGGACTGTATCCCTGCACTCCTGCAACTTCCCCTCCAACGCCTTCAAACTCTCAATCCCCACCCTCTGGTTCTCTTTCGCCTTCTCAATCGCCTCCGTCCTCTGACTGAGCGGCTGGTCCTTACACGTCTTGCACAAAGACATATTCACCATCACTTCATTCTGTTTATAGCTGCTTTTGCACCGCGGACAGTAGTAACTCTCATTCTCAGCAGTAGTGACCATGTCTTCTAGCAGGCGCTTCACCTCTCGTAGGCGGAATTTGATGATGTTGACGATGTCGCGGTTGAAGCACCAGTAGGTGAGACGGTCCTCGTCGGGTCCGCGGGAAAACATGTTGCCGGGGCCGGAAGTGGCCTTGCGGTCCTTTTTCCCTGCTTGGGCTTCCACGATTCCGTGGATTTTGAGCTCGTTTAGACTCTTGCGGATGTGCTTGATTGGCATGTTCATCCTTTCCGCCATTTCGTGCTCTTCCACTCGGCCGTAGAAGAGGACGTAGTCCACCACTACCACCGTTTCTTCGTCATAGAAGGCTCGAGTGATCATCCGAAGCAGGTCCTTAAAAATCCTGGGCGACATTACTATAACAGGACTATGCAGAGGAACTAAGGAAGAGCTGTCTTATACAGCCGGATTGGAAGGTATAGCAAAGGCACTTTCTGCTTGGATTCCAATACGGAAGGGGTGTGGGAGTAATATGGATACGACGCGTCCAAGGCTGTCAGACTGGAACATCCCGGCGTGCGAGGATTCACAGGTCGCGAGTAGAAACGCGCTCATGTAACCCCTATTCAGCTCCGGACTCACCACTTCCCACATGACTCCTCCTCATTTCGACGACCCTCCCTCCTCCCCGCCCTTCACTGTGCACACTTCTAGCAGTGACCCGAGTCTCCTGCCTGTTTCTCGCGCT
>Ga0247837_1004968_pt1 | contig 20632 bp, 23 predicted proteins | sample LaCtaG_2_FD_187115 | JGI IMG/M metagenome (GOLD analysis project Ga0247837, IMG submission 187115) | Freshwater microbial communities from meromictic Lake La Cruz, Castile-La Mancha, Spain - LaCruzMarch2015_14.5m | ecosystem: Environmental > Aquatic > Freshwater > Lake | place: Spain: Castile-La...
GATATTCCTGCCGGCGCCTTGAAGGGCTTGGCCCGCTTCAATGATCTGTTCGGGCGTGAATTCGACGGGGCGCATGATGATCTACTCTGTGTTGCTGACTGTGTGTCTATAATAGCAACAAACTAACAAATAAACAAACGAATAAACAAACTAACAGGGGCAACCATGGGGATGCAGAACGGCGGGGATCTCGGATTGCTGCGGAAGCTGCTGCGCGAGGGCCTTCGGGGGCTCAAAGGGGCGGAACCTGACCGCCTGGCGTGCTGCTGGGTTTGCCGTCGTCTGTTGCAGTGGAACCAGTACGCAGGGCTTGAAGGTGTCGATCTGGCTGGCCTTGCGCACTTGCTGGGGGACTTGGGCGAACCCCCGGGCCGGATGTACTCGGATGCCACTACGCGAGCCAGAGCGGCGGCTACAGCCCGCCGGGAGGTCGCCGCGGCACTGCCGGCCGGGTCGGCGCCGGACCCGAAAAGCCCCGGTACCGGGCAAAAGTGTTGACACTTCTGAAAGCCGGATCTGCTTTGACCCTCCACCCCCCTTCTTTTTCCTACTGCCCTTCTTCGTTTTTTCTTGGTTGTTCTTCCTGGCGTTAAAACCCTACTGACCTATCCGTCTTTGGGATGTTTGAGAACTGGGCACAACTTCGCCGATCCTACTTCCTGGTAAACCTTCTTTTCTTCTACCTATCAGAAACTTACGCGCTTTCTGGCGAAGTAAGGGCCTTGGGGTCCATCCCCGTAAACTTTTCGTGTCGCCCGCGATTTCGTGCGGGAGCGCGCAAGATTTATATATGATTTAAGAAGATTTAAGGAAAATTTCCAAATCTAAAAATCTTTTTTTTTCAGTTACTTACTGGCATTTTTCCCCGCGCTGACCTACCCGAAAAGCCGCGCTGACCTACCCGAAAAGCCGCGCTGACCTACCCGAAAAGCCGCGCTGACCTACCCGAAAAGCCGCGCTGACCTACCCGAAAAGCCGCGCTATTTTTCCGGCTTTTGGCTGGCCTTGGTGATGTGCTTTTGCTGGCTCGCGCTTGGTGTCCGTTCGATGTTCACAAGATCGCTTTTACGTTCAATGTGCCAATCATTTATGACACCGGAAATTTTTAGTAATTCGAGTGCGTGGCGTAGTTGCTGCCGGAATTTGTGTAGGTCTTTCGTCGTGCTGCCGCATAACTGCCGGATGGTTCCAACTTTGTGCGGGTATTGCGTAGCATGGCCGATAATCCAAAGGTGCAGCCATTTCGCAAGCTCACTGCCCCGGCCTTTGAGCTTCACTCGCTCTTGTAAATCAAAAATCGTGTATGCTGAATCGGAATAGAGGCGGGCAAACTTAGGGTTAAGTCTGTACGAAAAATGACGCCTGGAATGCGGCAACGTCGCTTGGTCTAGGGGGGTGCTTGCGTCGTCAAGCAAGTGACCTTCATAGCGGATATTTGCCGTTGTTAGTCTTACCGTACCTCTCACTAAGCGGCTAACCTGCTCGAATAGCTGTCGGCGTTGTTCTTGGTGACTCGTTCGACCGATACCGCGCAAAACGGCGTTTACAGATTGACGAACATCCGCGCCATAGGTCTTATGATTTGCCATTGCAACAAGCTGCAAAAGCGTATCGTGATCGTCTTGATTTAGCTGTTCTCCGATAAACTCAATCTTTACTTCGTCACATTCCCCGACAGTCACATATTCCTTAAAATACTGTCGATCTTTCACCGCGGCAAACAATGAACCGCGAGCAATGAAATTTGAAACGGCGCGGGTAGCTTCGTCAAACGGCAAAGGAAATTGTAGAATTGTGGGAGGCGGCGGTGGTTCCTTTTCTTTCTTCGCAGCTATTGCCTGACCTACCCGCTTCATCGTCTCGGCAAGATCATTCGATACGGGTTCTTCTGTGTTCATGCTGCGCCTTTAATTGTATAGCAATTGCTGTTGAGCGAAGACCTTCGTATGAAATTGCTCTACGTGGGCGCCCACAAATCATCAAGTCTGATCGTCACCGCCTCGAAGGGTGGGACCACCACCCGCGTAGCGCCGGCAAAGCGCCCTATCTCAACCCAGGCGCCCGCTTTCAGGGCGTAGGCTTCCAGCGTGTGCGCGATGGGGTCAATCAGCCAAGCGTGAGGGACACCGTATTGCGCGTAGATCGGCATCTTGACATTGCGGTCTTTGCTCTCGGTGGAGGGTGAGAGAACCTCGCATACCCAATCCGGGACCACCATCGCCCGGTGCTGCGCCTTCGGCAACTTCGGCAAGTGTTCGCGTCGCCACCCGGCCAGGTCCGGGACATCCACTTCGGTGTCACGGATGAAGTGCAGTTCAGGTTCGACCACGATCAACCATCCGCCAGGGCCGCCGCGACCCCGTTGGAACGGGTTCACTAGCTCGCCAGCAAGTGAGGTTTCGGTGAAGCCATGCTCAAGGCTCGGGCGCGGCTGGGTGTAGAGTTGGCCGTTAAGGATTTCCCCGGTCAGCCCTTCGGGTAAGGCTTCAAGCTGTTCGTAGAGGCTGGGGCGGTGCTTCGCGTGTGCGGTCATGTCGTTACATCCGTCGCAATATCAGATATGAAAATGACTCAATGCAACCATTCCCCAGTTATAGCGTCATATCCTTTTCGACGCGCCCTTATTATTATCTCGTCCATGACTTCTGTTGTGATCTCGAGATTTTCCGCTTTTCGCTCGACTGCCAATTCAATTAGCAGCGATGCAATTAAAGCGTCTTGCTCTCTTACATCGTCCCCAGTCACGGAAACGGAAATACCCGAGTCTGTTTGTCGCTCTATTTTCACTTTTTGCACCAATGCTCTAAATGCTTCATTTTCTACCAGTTTCTTGGCGCCGGCAAGGTTTCGCGTGCGAAACTTACCGACCGCCTCGCCCTTCGCTTCGCGGGGGCTTCTGCGTGGGCTTCGGCGTCTCTTTGGTCGCCTCGGTTCCGGTTCTGCGCTCCAGGTCGTGCCTCGTCTGAGCGCCCGCCCGGACACCGCGCATAAACTCGTTTTTGTCCAACTCGCTGAGTGGTCCGACCACCTTTGCCGCCTGGGTCGCCACCTGGGCCGGGTCCTGTGCCCCGAGTGGAGCTTGCAGCCCGCAGAGCGTCCCGGCGGCGCGGATTCGTTCAGCACGCTCTGCGGACTCGTCGCGCAAGGTCGCGCGGGCCTTGTCGCGAGCACGGTCCAACGCGGCTGGCGCCGGCTGCGGTGTCGCGGTCTCGGCGGCGGCCTCCTGGACCTTGCCCGGGATCTTTGGTTCCTGGGCCGCCTCGCCGACCTTCACCCCGCCCAGGGCCTCGGGCACCTGGGGCTGTGCCGGCGGCGCTTCAGCGGCCCGGGTCGGGGTGCCTGCTTGGTCTATGTACTCGCGTCCCAACCTGACCGCTTCGCGTCGCTGTTCATAACTTGCTTGCTGCGCGGGATCGCTAAACGACACTTGACATCCTCGCCGACCTGAAGGACGGCGATTCCTACGGCGCTACGCGCAAGCAAGCTCGCGAATAGTCGCTTCGGCGGGTTCCTGGGCCGACGCTCCAATGAGCGAAGTATCTCCGCAGGCTAACCGGGCGTGTCCCGCCCTTAGAACATTGATCGCGCCGACCAAATCGGCGTTTTCCTCGAAACCGCACTCAACACACGCGAACCGGGCCTGAGTCTGCCGGTTCTCCTTGGCGATATGCCCGCAGCACGGACAGGTCCGGCTGGTGTTCTGTGGGGGCACCGCGACCAGGTGCCCACCGTTCCACGCCGTCTTGTAGTCCAGTTGCCGGCGGAACTCGAACCAACCCTGATCGAGAATGGCTTTGTTCAGGCCGGACTTGGCCCGAACGTTGGTGCCCGGCGCTTCCACCGTCCCGGCCGCCGACGCCGACATGTTGCGAACCTTCAAGTCCTCGATGCACACCATCGCGTGGTTTTTGCTGATCGTGGTCGTGGTCTTGTGCAGGTAGTCGCGCCGGGCGTTGCCGATGCGGGCATGGATGCGCTGGACGTGGGCTTTCGCCTTCTTCCAGTTGTTGCTGAACTTGGTCTTGCGGCTCATGGCGCGCTGCGCCTTCACCAGCGCCTGTTCCTGGCGCTTGAAGCTGTTGAGGGGCTCGAACACCGCGCCGTCGCTCAAGGTGGCGAAGCGGACAATACCCATGTCGATCCCGACGGCCGTGCCCTGGTGAACCGGGATCTCGGCCTCGCGCTCGGTCTGGATCGACACGGACCACTTGCCGCCCGACTGGCTGACGGTGATGTTCTTCACCGTGCCGAGCACATCGCGGCTCTTGCGGTAGCGCAGCCAACCCAGCTTGGGCAGGAACAGGCGGCTGTTGGCCTGGTCGAGCTTGATCTGTTTCGGGTCGGGGTAGCGGAAGCTGTCGCGGGACCGGCCTTTCTTCTTGAAGCGGGGAAAGTCGGCGCGCTTGGCGAAGAAGTTGGTATAGGCCCGCTCCAGATCCTTGAGGGTCTGCTGCAGCGGATGCACCGGGGACTCTGCGAGCCACGCGGTTTCCGGGCTGTTGCGCCACTCGGTGAGGCACTTGCACAGCGCCGGATACCCGAGCTTTTTCGCCCCCTGCTCGTGCAACGCCTGTTGCATCGCCAGCGCCCGGTTGAAGACAAAGCGGCACGATCCGGCGAAGCGGCGCATGTCGCGCGCCTGATCGCCGTCGGGCATCAACTCGAACTTGAAGGCTTGGAGACGTTGCATGTCCATAGTATAGTTTGGTCTATGAGCAACGACAACGACATTCGACACGGGCGGCACTGCGTTTTTGCGATGCACGTCCACTTGGTCTTTGTGGCGAAATACCGCCGCAAGGTCTTCGACGGCGAGGCTATCGCCAGCCTGCGCGCGATCTTCGCCAAGGTCTGCACCGACTTCGAGGCCACCTTGGTGGAGATGGACGGCGAGGACGATCATGTTCACCTGCTGGTCGAGTACCCGCCCAAGGTGGCGGTGTCCGCCCTGGTGAACAGCCTCAAGGGCGTCTCCAGCCGGTTGCTACGCCAGGAGCGACCGGACATCCAGCGGCGCTACTGGAAGGGCGTTCTCTGGTCGCCCTCCTACTTTGCCGCCTCCTGCGGTGGTGCCCCGATATCCATCGTGCGCCAGTACATCGAACAACAGCAAACCCCGCACTAAGACGGGACCGCCCCGGTCCCGAATACGCACCCCCGCGCTATCCTTCCCCGCCCTGAACGGCGGGGCTTGCCGCGCACCGGGTCAAGACGCAAACCGGGCAATGGTGGAGGCGGGCCTTGCCTGGTGGTATCGAAAGTATTCCGACGAGCAGGACCCGGCCGACCGGGCGTTGTACGCGGCGGCTGAGGATCAGGCCCGCAGCGAACGCCGGGGCATCTGGAGCGATCCGGCGCCGGTCGCTCCTTGGGACTGGCGGCACCAGGGCAAAGCGCCGGCCGCCGACGCTCGATAAGCGCAATTAGACGGCTGGCGCCGGACCCCGCCGCCTGGTCGTGGGGGTCTTGTCCTTCTTGGGCTCGAGTTCCGGGGCGGCCGGCTGCTGGGTCTGGCGTAGGGCCTCAATCTCCTGGGCCTGCTGTTCGATCTGCCGGGCTCGCTCGGCGGCCTGGCCCTGGGCCTGGTCGCGTTGCGCCTCGATGCGCACGCGGGCGGTGCGGAGTTCTTCTGCCTGGCCGCGTAGCGACTGGATCTCGGCGACCTGGTGTTCGATCTGCCGGGCTCGCTCGGCGGCCTGGCCCTGGGCCTGGTGACCCAACTCCCGTGCCTGGTCGCGTTCCGCCTCAATGCGCACGCGGGCGGTGCGCAGATCCTCGACCTGGCTTCGCAGCTCGGCGAGCTGCGAAGCGAGCACGGCGGCCGACTGCTCACCGGTCACCCGGGCCTTGGTCTCGGCGTCCAGGGCGGCGCGCAGGCGCTGGATCTCTGCCGTCTGCTCGGCGCGGCGCTCGGCGTCGCCCTCGATTCGTAGGCGGGCGGTCGCGAGGTCGACCCGGGCTGCCTCGGCGGCGCTCTGCTCGCGAGCGATGCGCTGCGCTTGGGCCTCAAGGTCGGCGGCCTGTTGGGCGGCCTTGCCGGTCAGGGTGTCGCGCTCGCGGGTCAGGGCGGCAACCTGTTCGGTCAGGGCCTCCCGCTCGGCCTCCAGGAGTTCCCCGGCCTGGGCCAGGTCGGCGGCTTCGGTCAGCGCCTGGATCAGCCGCGCCTCAATCTCTGCCCGGGCGGCGGCCGTGGCGCGCTCGATCTCGGCAGCGATGGCGCCGGCGAGGCTTGCCGGCAACTCGGGGGCTGCCGCTGCGGTGGCCTGCGGGCGAGCAGCACGCCAGGCGGTCAAGTGTCTGTGGATCGTGTTTGGGCTGCCCGTGTCGCCCAACCGCTCACGCACTGCTTTGATGGATGGCTGTTGACCTTCGCCGAGAAGAGAATCAGCCGCTTGCGCTACTTGTTCGCTTGTGATACCTGGCCTTGCCATGTCATATTCTCCTGTATTTCATATCTGTATAACGTATCGGTACAGATATGATATTACGATTGATACGATACAGCAAGCAGTTTCGGGGGGTTCCATGACGACGACGGAACTTGTACAGGCGATCAGTGAAGCCCTGACCCACGCGCAGGACCCCGCCAGACGCCCCAGAATCACGCTCAGCCGCGATGCTGAGGGGTGGCGGGTAGGGTATGCCCTCCCGGCCCGGGGCGAGCCCAGCCACGCGCCGCGCTGGGCTGTGGTGGCGTGGATCGCTGGACGGTGGTCGGCGCTGGACGAGGCCGCCGCGGTGGCCCTCGATGTCCAGGGCGCCGCCCTCAACGCCGGCCCCTGCGACCCCGAGGCCCTGGTGGTGGTCCTCGAAGATCACCGACCCCGCCCGGTGATTGTGTAGACACATCGCGCGCCGGCATTCGTCCGGCCGGACTGGCGCCGAGTCGATCCGACCGGCGCTCGGGGGGTGAAGTGTCGACAAAGGCGACGTTTTGCCCTTTTCGTTGACTTTCTTTTCCTACCGCCCGTCTTTGTCTTTGTCCACCGTTTCACCGTGAACGAAGATCCCGCCCCTTCCCTCCTGGCGTAAAACCTCCTCCTCGGGCCTATCAGCCACTACGGCGCTTGCTGGCTTGGTGGGAGGTTGCTGCAACCTCGTCCTGCAGAACCTCTTCAGCGGCCGTCCAGGGCACTGGGTGTCTGCTGACGAAGCGAGGGCCTTGCAGCCCATCCCCGTCTTTTGGCGAGTTGTGCACCGTCGGGGGTCGGCAACTACAGGATTACAACTACAGGGGACATTACAGGAGAAGAACCTAAAGGTTTAGGGGGGGGGTAATTCAGCGTGACTTAGGGGGGGGCGATTCAGCGTAAGGGGGGGGGGCGATTCAGCGTGGAAAACTCGCCTTACGAACACGGTTATCAACACACAACCCGGCCCCATCGTTCCCGCTGGGGCCGGGGTCCGATCCGCCAACCCGCCTAGACCAGTTGGCCCCGCGGTGCAACCGGGGGAGGGGACGCTGCCAGCAGCAGCCCGCCGGTAACACGCTTTGCCTTTGCAGTCGGATAAGCCAACAAGACTTGATTGAATGCCGCTGTAAACGTGGTCTTGAAATCTTTTTCCGCGTTCTCTCCCGTGTATTCCTGGCCGAATTGGTCTCTAAGCGCTTTCCAATGCAAAACAATCGGGCGCCCTTCTATTCGATATAAGCGCTGAGCCAACCAGTAGTAAATATCCAAAGCCAAGGATGACCCCTTTAGCTCTGCTAATGCCCGCATATCCAACGGCACGGCATGTTCTTTTAATGTTCGGTAATACTCATCTGACAGACGAACGACACCCGGCCACAAACTCGGTTGGTCGTGTTTATCGTTTACAAATGCTTGGAATTCTTGTACCGGCTGCCCATTATATGTATACGCTATTCCGTTTGCGGTGAAGCCCAAGACCATGTGACAGGCGGCTAAAGCTTGGGTCTGTTTGCGAAATGTAGTGAACGCTCCGCGCTTACCCCCATCCGTACCTTTCCCGAGCATACGCAAGAATTCGCTTGCGCTGTCACCCACCGGCACCTCTGGTGAACTTAAACGCAGGGCATAAGTGTTCAGGTACGCCATAATCAGACGGGGCATAGGGCCGTAAGGGATCGGTTGCGCAACCAACTCCATACCGTCCCATAGATCGCCTCCAGTTATCTTTAATACGGCTCCCCCGCATTGCCGAATAAACTCATTACCATCAACTTTGGATCGCGGCATTCCGACGTTGCACAGTATCGCGTGCGCGAAAGCCCTATCACCACTGCACATAGGTTCGGTTGCGATCTTGACCGATGTATCAATGAGTCTTTGCGTTTTCCTGGTCAATTGCTTGACCGGCTTTTCGTTCTCTTGCTCGCTCATCTCCCAATCCCCCCCGGTTTGCTGATTTTGACTGTGACTCGGCGTCGGCGACCGTGCCCGAAAAGTTTCACATGTGAAACTACCGACCTCCGCGGGGGCGGCCCTCACTCCGCCCCGCCGGCTTCTGCGGTGGCCGCCCGTCCTCGCCCTGGTTCTTGGCCTGACCCCGATCCTCCGGCGGCTCCAGGGCCTCGGGGACCTTCGCCGCGGCCTGGTCCTGGGCCTGCCGCTCGGCCCGGGCTTGCTGGATCGGTGCTTGAAGCTCGGGGTTCTCGATCTTAAACCCGTGCTCGGCAGCCAGCTTGACCACTTGGGCCTTGTATTCGTCGCTTCCGTTGACCTGGAACGTCTCCCATTTTGCGGCCGACAACTGCAAGGCCGCAAGCACGCTATCCGGCTTGAGGTCCTGAATCCCGATCCGTGCGCCGCGGTCGATGAAAGCGGCGTCACCGGCCCGCGGGCCTTCCTTCCTGGTGTAATGAACCTGCTCGCCGTGGATCTCGGGCCTGAAGGCTCGAATGTCGCGGGGCGTCGGCGGCTCGGTCTTGTCACCCTTGACGACGGCGAGGGTGCGCCGCGGCGTCTTGGTCTTTGCGTCGGGGTCCGTCTGCTGGCGCTGCCAATCCTCAAGGGAGGGCCAGGGCGTAAACCGCTCGCGCAACTCGCCGCGCTCCCGGCCGTGGCGTTCTACCAGGGCGGCCGTCTCGGCGGCCTGCTCAGCGGCCATGACGCTTTGCAGGGCGTTGCGAAGCTCGCCCTTGCCCTTCCAGGACCCAGCCAGGACACCGGCCCGCCGTGCCTTTTGCTCTGCGGCAAGGGCCTTGCGCTCGTCCTGTTGCTGCTTCTGCTGGGCCGCAACAGCGGCGGCCTTGGCGGCGGCCCGCGCCTTGCGCTCGGCGTTGTATGTCTCCCACCCGGTGACTTGACGTACAGGCTCGGGCTTGCGGTCAGCGACGGGTTGCCGATCGGGCGCCGGTTCATATGTCCCCAACCGCTTCTGTAACTGACCCAAGGCGGCGGCCCGGTCGGCGCTGCTGGCCTTCACGGTCACATCACCGACCTTTAGGACTGCACCGCTCCCTGTGCGCTCGTACCGAATGCCGACCTTGGCAAGCTCCCGGTGTAGCTCCTGCCAGGACTGCGAACGCTTGATGATCGGGGCCGCGTCCTCGATGCCGATCCGCTCCGCGGACTTCTCGCCGGTGCGGTGTTCTTGGTCGCGCTTGGGTTGGTCGGGTTGCTTGAGCCGGGGCTTGTCGGGGTCGCGCTGGGCTCTGCTTACCGTCCCGTCCTCCTGCACCTGATAGCGCCCGTTTTTCTCGCGCTCCCATCCCTGCGCGTGCTCGATCCTGGCGACGGCCTTATGGACTGCTTCAATGTCAAAACCCTTGTTCGGCTTCACGACGTGCAACGTGTCGGGGTCAACGCGGTTGACCATGATGTGCAGGTGCATGTTGTCGGTGTCGGCGTGAAGGCCGTAGATCGCTTGATGCTCCTTCAGGCCCAACTCGGCAAGGAAAAGGGTAACCGCTTCCTCGACCTGGGCCGGCGTCGGCTGCTCGCCTTCCTGCCAACTCAGCATGTAGTGCGTTACCGGGTCCTTGCTCTTAACCGCCTCCTGGGCCAGTGCGATCATTTCAGCCGCGCGGCCTTCCGGCGTCTCGGCCAGGAAGCCGCGCGCAGAGGTGTAGATGGTTTTCTCGGTGTTGCTCTTTTCTTCCGCGTCGCGGATGTACTCATCAAGGTTGCCAATCCGGGCGGCCTTGCTGGATGACTTTTTGGGATTCTTGACCTTCTTACCGACCATCGGCGCGGCCCTGGGCAAGCTGCTCGATGTACCCGCGCAGGGCCACCAGGGCGGCGGCCGTCTCGCGGCTGTATACTCCCCCGGTCTCGTTGTGCAGGTGCTTGACCAGCCCGCCCAGGCGGCGAAGCTCTTTGATCGTCACGGCGTCGGCCTGGGCCAGGACTGCCCGACCAAGGGCGCGGCGGCGGACGTACTCGGACACCGACAGGCCCGCCAGGTCGGCGGTCTCCTTGAGTCCGGCTTTCTCGGCGGTGGTCAGGCGGACGTTAACAACGGCGCTCAAGCGGTCAGCCTCGGTGGGCATCGGGTCGGGTCTCCTGGCCCGGGGCCGGGGGCCGCGGGGTGTGTTTGGGACGTGAGAAGCGCAGCGCCGAACGGCCTCCCGGGGTCCAGGGGGCGCGCCCTGGCAGGATGAGCCCGACCGTGAGAAGCATAGCGCCGAATGGTCGGGCGTCCCTTGGCACAGACACGCGCAGCGGGTGTGTGACAAGGGCCATCCTGTACCCACCCTAACCTTTATCCGTGGCGCTCGATTTTAAGCGCGTATCGCCTGACTTTGCAACGACTCACTTGCGCGGTATGATGGCCGCTCCCAACCTATGACTTCGGTCACAAAATCTATGAAAGCAAAAAATCCACAACCGAAATACACGAGTGAACAACTCGAAGCGATTGCATTAAAACTGCGCGAAATGCCAGAACCGGAGAAAACGCAGAAAGAGCATAGCAAGCAAGACGCAATCAAAGTGTTGGCAAAAGAAATCACGGCACTGCAAAAGCGTGGCTATACGGTCGAACAGATTGCGGATTCACTCACCGGGGCAGGACTCGACATTGCGACCCCAACTTTACGGAACTACTTAACCCGGGCGAACGCATCAAAATCAACACCGCGGAAGAAAGCCGCAAAAAAGTCTGAGGCGGCCGAAGCATCCGCAACACAAGTGACCCCGGGAGTTTCGCGACCACTCGACGAAGCAAATGCAACATTTGTAATTGATCCAGATGATAGGGTGTAAACATGGCAAAGCGTATCTACTTAAGCGGTGGAAGCAAAGGCGGGGTCGGTAAGTCGCTGGTCTCGATGGCAGTCATTGACTATCTGCAAGAGTGCGGTGAAACAGTGCTGTTAATCGAATCCGATACCAGCAATCCGGATGTATACAAGTGCTATCAAGCGACCACTGAAACAGCCGTCATAAACCTTGAAACCGCAGATGGCTGGATCAAGTTAGTAAACACTGTTGACAGCAAGCCTGATAGCGTTATTGTCATCAATACCCAAGCGGCAAACAGCAAGAGTGTCACCGCCTACTCGGAAACACTCACGGCAACCTTAGAAGAACTCAAACGCGACCTTGTAACCCTCTGGTCAATAAATACACAACGGGATTCGTTAGCACTATTAAACAAGTACCTCGACGCGGTTCCTGCATCCGTGGTGCATGTCGTGCGCAACCTGCATTATGGCGATGTCGAAGATTTTGATATGTATGAGGAGTCGAAGGCGCGGACGGCGGTTGAAGCACGCGGCGGCAAGGTGATCAACTTACCAAAGATGGCGGATCGGGTAGCAAAGGAGATTTACAGCGATCGTTTTAGCATCGCTGCTGCATCGAAAGACATGCCGATCGGAAACCGCGCAGAGGTCCAACGTTGGCGCCGACACGTCAAGAGGGCGTTTCAAGGAATCATCGCATGAGCACGATTGATGATAGCTTTGCAAAGCTTCTTGGTCGGCAACCGAGCGACGATGAAAAGCAAAAGCTATACAGGGTCAAAGACGCGCTACACCTCGATAACGACGACGCACTATGGTTAGTGTTGATCGCGTTGCAACACTATCAAACACTCTATGAGCAAATCCCGGGAGCGATCGACAAAGTTGCTGTCGATATCCTCCGCGGGTTCCGGATCACTGCTGAAGCAACTGCGAAAGCAGCAAACGAAAGCGCTAAGGCCGACCTATCGAAAGCGGTGGCTGAAGTCGCTCACCAGGTCGCGACGGACACCGCAAGAAAAGATATGTGGCAGTGGGCCGGTATGGCATTTGCGCTTGCTGTATTGCTTGTCGCCTTAGTGTCATACATGCTCGGGGTGCAATTTGATAAAGGCGTTGATGCGGGAAAAGTAGAGGGCGCGGCAACTGGGTATCAGCAAGCAAAGGACGAAAAAGCCGCGGCGGCCTGGGCGAACACCCCCGAAGGACAAATGGCGTACAAACTCGCGCGGGCCGGGAGTCTCGAAAAGCTAGCGAATTGCGGTCTGCCCGGCTGGTTTATTTCGGACGGTGCTTGTTACGTCAAGCCAGCTGCGGCCGACGGTTCAATCTATGGCTGGGCTCTCTCCCCTGGGACGGGCGAACCGAAGCCGATCAGCGGTAAAAAGGGTGCGCGATGACTGAACAAATTTCACATGTGAAAACCGCAAAGGGCAGTAGGAAAAGAAGGGTGCGCGATGACTGACACAATTCCCAATGAGCCCGCCGGCATTTGCATTCGTTGCGGCCCCTATCTGTTAAAACTCAGCGAGGGGGTTATCTGGCTAGAGAATGCAGAAGGTGAGGGAATGCAAGTTAAGCCGGAAGATTTCAGCGCGCTATTAGACACGCTATTCAAAGAGAAGTTCTAAACACCAGGGGTGACGCGATGATTCAGGCAAGCTTGAGCGGCCGACTTGGCAAGGACCCGCGCACGATAGAGACCAAGACCGGAACGCCGATGGTGTCGGCTCCGGTCGTGGTTGATGTGAGTTCGTATCGCGGCGAGGCGTCCGTTTGGGTCAGCGTTACCGCCTTCGGCAAGGGTGCCGAAATTCTGAACACTCACGCCAAAGGGGACACCATTGCAGCCTCGGGCAAGCTGGAAATGTCCCACTGGACGCAAGCCGACGGGGTAGAGCGCGACAGTTGGACCCTGATCGCCGACCACATCCATTCGGCCAGGACCGCACGCCAAGGGGGGAGGTCGGGGGGCAAGGGGCGACGGTCGCAAGCCGACGCGCCGGCCGGGGCAGGGGCCAGCGAGGCAACCCCGGACCAGGGCGAGGCCCCGCCGTTCGTGCCGTTTGATGACGAAATCCCGTTTTAATATGAACAACAGTGCCCGGATTTTTAGTGCAAGTCTTGCCATCCTGCTTTTCTTATCGCCGATTCCTGCCGCGGCTGAGACATACACCGGCACAGTGGTTCGAGTGCTCGACGGTGACACGGCGGAAGTGCTGGACGCCAGCAACACCCCTCACAGGGTGCGCCTAGCGGGAATCGATGCGCCGGAGAAGGCGCAGCCGTTCGGCGCCAAGTCGAAACAGAACCTCCTGAGCTTGGTCGGCGGCCGACAGGTCGCGGTTGATTGGACCAAGACCGACCGCTACGGCCGTCAGGTCGGCAAGATCCTTGTTGAGGTTGACATCCTCGCCGACCTGAAGGACGGCGATTCCTACGGCGCTACGCGCAAGCAAGCTCGCGAATAGTCGCTTCGGCGGGTTCCTGGGCCGACGCTCCAATGAGCGAAGTATCTCCGCAGGCTAACCGGGCGTGTCCCGCCCTTAGAACATTGATCGCGCCGACCAAATCGGCGTTTTCCTCGAAACCGCACTCAACACACGCGAACCGGGCCTGAGTCTGCCGGTTCTCCTTGGCGATATGCCCGCAGCACGGACAGGTCCGGCTGGTGTTCTGTGGGGGCACCGCGACCAGGTGCCCACCGTTCCACGCCGTCTTGTAGTCCAGTTGCCGGCGGAACTCGAACCAACCCTGATCGAGAATGGCTTTGTTCAGGCCGGACTTGGCCCGAACGTTGGTGCCCGGCGCTTCCACCGTCCCGGCCGCCGACGCCGACATGTTGCGAACCTTCAAGTCCTCGATGCACACCATCGCGTGGTTTTTGCTGATCGTGGTCGTGGTCTTGTGCAGGTAGTCGCGCCGGGCGTTGCCGATGCGGGCATGGATGCGCTGGACGTGGGCTTTCGCCTTCTTCCAGTTGTTGCTGAACTTGGTCTTGCGGCTCATGGCGCGCTGCGCCTTCACCAGCGCCTGTTCCTGGCGCTTGAAGCTGTTGAGGGGCTCGAACACCGCGCCGTCGCTCAAGGTGGCGAAGCGGACAATACCCATGTCGATCCCGACGGCCGTGCCCTGGTGAACCGGGATCTCGGCCTCGCGCTCGGTCTGGATCGACACGGACCACTTGCCGCCCGACTGGCTGACGGTGATGTTCTTCACCGTGCCGAGCACATCGCGGCTCTTGCGGTAGCGCAGCCAACCCAGCTTGGGCAGGAACAGGCGGCTGTTGGCCTGGTCGAGCTTGATCTGTTTCGGGTCGGGGTAGCGGAAGCTGTCGCGGGACCGGCCTTTCTTCTTGAAGCGGGGAAAGTCGGCGCGCTTGGCGAAGAAGTTGGTATAGGCCCGCTCCAGATCCTTGAGGGTCTGCTGCAGCGGATGCACCGGGGACTCTGCGAGCCACGCGGTTTCCGGGCTGTTGCGCCACTCGGTGAGGCACTTGCACAGCGCCGGATACCCGAGCTTTTTCGCCCCCTGCTCGTGCAACGCCTGTTGCATCGCCAGCGCCCGGTTGAAGACAAAGCGGCACGATCCGGCGAAGCGGCGCATGTCGCGCGCCTGATCGCCGTCGGGCATCAACTCGAACTTGAAGGCTTGGAGACGTTGCATGTCCATAGTATAGTTTGGTCTATGAGCAACGACAACGACATTCGACACGGGCGGCACTGCGTTTTTGCGATGCACGTCCACTTGGTCTTTGTGGCGAAATACCGCCGCAAGGTCTTCGACGGCGAGGCTATCGCCAGCCTGCGCGCGATCTTCGCCAAGGTCTGCACCGACTTCGAGGCCACCTTGGTGGAGATGGACGGCGAGGACGATCATGTTCACCTGCTGGTCGAGTACCCGCCCAAGGTGGCGGTGTCCGCCCTGGTGAACAGCCTCAAGGGCGTCTCCAGCCGGTTGCTACGCCAGGAGCGACCGGACATCCAGCGGCGCTACTGGAAGGGCGTTCTCTGGTCGCCCTCCTACTTTGCCGCCTCCTGCGGTGGTGCCCCGATATCCATCGTGCGCCAGTACATCGAACAACAGCAAACCCCGCACTAAGACGGGACCGCCCCGGTCCCGAATACGCACCCCCGCGCTATCCTTCCCCGCCCTGAACGGCGGGGCTTGCCGCGCACCGGGTCAAGCAGCCGGCGGCGGTGGGGTCCTGGCGGTCTTGGACCGAACCGGGGCCTTCTTCGTGGCGGCCGGCGCTGGGGTGGGCTCCTGGACTGGCGATGCCTCGCCCTTGGCGAGGGCCGCCGGGTTTTGCAGAGTCGCGATAACGGCTCGTAGATCCGCAACATGTGCCGCTCGTTCGGTGAGAGTGGCAACCTCCAGGCGTAGGGCCTCGGCTGCCCGCTCGGCGCTGGCGTTGGTCGCCTGTGCAGCCTCGAGGGCCTCGGTTGTACGGTCGGCCTGGGTCTGGGCAGCGGCGGCGCGGTGGTCAGCCTCGGCGGCGTCCTGCCGTGCCCTGTCGCGCTCCCCTTCCGACCTGGCGGCGGCAAGCTCGGACTCTGCAAGCCTCTCCCTCAACGCTTCCAACGCGGCCCCCTGTTCTTGGGATCTGCGCGCCAGCTCGCGGGCCTCGCCCTGGGCCTCCTGTGCCGCGGCGCGGGCCTGATCGCGTTCTGTTTCTGCCGTTGCGAGTTGGGCGTTCAGCCGTGCGAGGTCGGCGGCATGTTGTGCGGCTGCGGCCGTCGCGTTCTGCTCGATGATGCTTAAGCGCTCGCGCACTGTTGCGAGTTCGACCGCTTGGGCCTGGCCGGATTCCAGAGCGGTGGCGAGTTGGCCGCGCAACTCCACCGCTGCGGCTTCGGCATCATCAAGCTTGCCCTCCAGGTCATCGACCGTTGCGCCGGCGTCTGCAAGTTCCCGCTCTGCCTGTTCGCGTTGCTCACCTGCGGTTCTGACAACTTCATGAACCCGGCGCTCTGCGGCCTTCACCGCCTTGTCGTTGAGTTCGACGGCCAGCGCTGCTATACGATCAGTCAGCGCTTTAGCAACGGCTGCAACTTCGTCGGCGACTTCAACCGGCAATTCTGCAACTGGCTCGATGGTCGCGACGGCTTGCCCGGCCTGGTGCTCATCCCAGACTTGTTTGAGGCGGGCGGGGTTCCCCCCGCCGACCTTCTGACGGAGCGCAAAGCCGGTGATATTCCTGCCGGCGCCTTGAAGGGCTTGGCCCGCTTCAATGATCTGTTCGGGCGTGAATTCGACGGGGCGCATGATGATCTACTCTGTGTTGCTGACTGTGTGCCTATAATAGCAACAAACTAACAAATAAACAAACGAATAAACAAACTAACGGGGGCAAAGATGGGGATGCAAAACGGCGGGGATCTCGGGATGCTGCGCCGGCTGCTGCGCGAGGGCCTTCGGGGGCTCCAGGAGGGCGCCGAAATTGACCGGCTGGCGTGCTGCTGGGTCTGCCGGCGGCTGCTGCTGTGGGTCCAGTATGCCGACCTGGACGGGGTAGACCTGCGCGGCCTGGCCGGGCTCCTGGGCGATCTTGGCGAACCTCCGCGGCGCATCTATCCCGACGCATCGGCAAGGGCGCTGGCGGCGGCTACAGCGCGCGTGGAGCTCGCCGCCGCGCTGGCTGCGGCCGGGGGAAGTCCGGACGGTGAAGAACAGCCGGCGCGGGTGGTGATCGTCTGACCCCAGGAGGCGCCAGAACGGCCCCCAGGGCGTTCGCACCCTGGGGGCCTGGCGTCGGGTCAGGGCGTGGGTCGGGCGGCCGGTAGGGTCTCCCTGTGCATCGCTTCACCCAGTAGGCGGGCGATCAGGGCGGCGCGGTGGATGGCTTCCACCACACCAGATGCCGCGCTCAGCGTCACCGCCTCTGCGTCTGCACCCGCACATGCGAAGGCGATGCCGCCGGGATCGTTGTCGAGCGCGAGGTAAACCGTGCTGTGTGGATTTAGACGGGCGACGGCAGCCGCGATCAGGCCGGGTTGGGTGGGATTCATGCCCCCGGCAAAGCTGGCGTATCTGGCGTCTTGATTGGGAAATAGGACGGCGTGACTCAGTGCGTCAATGGCACTCTCGGCTAGAACCAGGGCGGTGTCTGTCCGCCTGGCGCCGGAAAACCAGAGGGCCTTTTCACCTCCACGAGGAAACCCGGTAAATCCCCGGTTCTTGACCTCAAAGCCGCAAGGGCCGTCTCGATCTGCATGGGGAAAGACGGCGTTGCCGCGGTGGTCAACGAGGATGCGGCCGGCGAAACGGGGAGCCGTAAGAAGAGCACGAGGAAGGCAGCGGTCGACCTCCAGATAGGAATGCTGACGCAAGGGAGTCATGCCCGCGATGGCGCGGAGAACGGCGGCGCGGTCGCGGCTGACTGGAGCCAGGTCCGGCAGGTAGGCGGAGGCATAATGTGACCCCTTTGGCATAAGCCGGAAAGGGCGGCCGGGCGTAGCGCCCGACCGCTGGGACCTTACTCGGTGACGCCGAGACAGTTCATCAGGTTTTCAAGATCAGAGAGGTCGCGGAAGCTGATCCGTAACTCGCCTTCCTCGTCCTTGCCAGTCAGCACTGCGCGGACCTTGAGGTTCCAGCCTTCGCCAATCTGTTGCTCGGCTTTTCGGCACGCGGCCTGCGCCTTTCCCTCAATGAGCGGACGGCCGGCAGGTTGCGAAGCCGGGGTCGGGACGGTCGGGCGCGTGGCATTGGGCTTCGGCTGGGTTGCCTTGGGCGCTGGGGAGCTGTCCTCTGCGCCGTCGTCGTCAGAGTCGTCGGGACGCGGGGACGGACGGCCGGCGTATGGCACATGTTTGTCGTCTGAATTGCCGAACGCACCGGGCGGGAAACACAAGTCATCGTCATCGGCATCATCGCTCGGTTTTTCCGGTTGGCCATCGCCCATGAACTCACCGACAAGGGGCTCCTGGTCGGCGAGGCCGGGTAAGGGGGGGGCCACGTTGGTGGGTTCGCCGGCCGTCACCTCGGGGGCAGGCGGTGCCACCGTGGGTGGCGGAGTTGGGACCGATGCGGGATCGGGGCGAGGAGAAACACCGGTCGTAATGTGTTTCGCCATGTCCAAAGCCGCCCGGACTTCGGCCCGGCTGACCCGCTCGCAGAACATCAACTTGCCATAGTGCTGGGGACCGATGCGTTCGAGGTCGACCAGCATTGACAGGGTTTCAGGGTCGGTGGTCTTGCCGCCGGACACAAATACGTCGACAACGTCAATGTGTTCGCCGATCTTCTTGCGGATGGATACCCAGCTTTGCGACTTACCGAGCATTTCGGCAACCTCGCGGGCTGTCTTGCCATGGGCACCCAAGAGGCTAACAACGGCCTGGGCTTCCTCGAGGATGTCGAGGGGGCTGCGGTCCAGGTTCTCGATCAACTGGATGGCGAGTCGCTGGGCGGCACCGAATGCACGCACGATGATCGGGATAAGGGCGAGTTCCGCCTTGATGGCGGCCCGAAGGCGCCGCTCACCGGCGACCAATAGATAACGGTCCGGATCGGTCGGATGCGCGGATACGACAAGGGGCTGAATGACACCCTGTGCGCGGATTGACTCCGCAAGGGCGTTCAACTCGTCGGCGTCGAAGTTATGCCGCGGTTGCTGCTCGTCTCGGTCGATCTGACGCGGATCAACCTCAAGCAAAGCGGTCGTTTCATCCTCGCGCATCAGGGCGGCAAGGCTGTCGATGTCGTCGGCCCGCAAGTCGCGGAGCATTTTGGTGTGAGTGGCGGACCGGCTGTTGACCATGTTCGGCAACTTTGGTTCGCAACGGCTAAGGTTTTCACTAATCTACCTCTCTAGGTAAGGTGGCGACGCCACCAATGTTTGACGAAGCTACATATTACACCAACGCAACCACAACCACAACCACAACGAAAACTTTCACATGTGGAAGATCGGCATCACGGGTCCCGTGGACCCGCGCGGGACTCCAAGTCTCGGATGATCCGCGAGAATTCATCCAACAGTGCGGTTGCGGTAAAGCCCTCCCCGGATGCCACCAAACCCCGCCGGAGTAGAAGCCGAGCAGCCTCGTTGACAGACATACTTTCGGTGCCAGCGAACGTTTCGATGTCATTCTTCAATTCCTCGGAAAGAAGAAGGTGCAGCCGGGCCATCGGGGTTGATGTGACTTTCTCAGCCATAGCAGGAACTCTGTTGTAACGGGCCGCAGAGCATACAGCAACTGGGTAGATGGCGCCCCTCCCTGGGCACTGGCGTTGCTGGCGCTAGAAGTCCTGAGTGAAACCAATCGTGATAACAGGGTCGAAGGTATCGCCGGGGCCGATGTGCATCACCAATGCGACAGGCCGCGGGGTCGAAGTGGCGCCATTGCGCGGGACACGGTAGACCTGGAAGGTTAAGCGGTCGCCATCACAGGACCGCCGGGCGGCGAGGGATGCCATCCAAAGCACGTCCCAAAGGCGCCCCGATTGGTCTTGGTAGACCTTCCGAGCGTTGTCGTCCCCGCTCCACTCCACGCAGTCGGCCCAAGCTGCGCTGGTCAAAGCAACGGGGATCTTAAAGCCAGCCTTAGCCGCCTCCTCGGTGACATCGGTCAATAGGCCATCGGCCAATGCGTCACTTCTAGAATAGGTGGAAATAACCTCCCAGGCCATGGGATCGGAAGGGCTGGAGTCGGAAGGCAGTGTGGGCAATGAATGGGACATGGAAGACCTCTCTAGGCTTCGCCAGTTGGCGTGGCGCGATGAATGAGCCAACAGATGATAGGATACACCAACGCAACCACAACCACAACCACAACGACTAAGCCACGAGGCCATCTGTCGACACTTGGTTGGACACAACGTGGCAATTCTTTTTCCTACCGCCTTCTTGTTTTCGGTCTACTAGGTGTTGAACTAATCCGCTCCGCGGGCCTTTCCGCAGCCATCCCGCAGCGCCATTGAATACCGCATGACGCGCCGATAAACGCAGCCGCCCCGCGGTTTGCCCCAGCCCCGACCCGTTCCCCATCGTCCACACTCGTAACAGCCCACTCCGGGTCGTTGACAGAGTATCTGACGATGAAACCCCTGCGTCAGCAGATGATCACCGCCATGCAGATGCTTGGGCGCGTCACCGCGCACCCACGAAAGTTACCTGGCTGCGGTCCAGGACTTGGCGAAGTTCACCCACCGTTCCCCGGACACCCTCGCCCACGCCGATCTTACGCGCTGCTTCGAGCACCTGGTGGTGGACCATGGCTAATACCTCCCTGCAAGCGGTCATGGCGGCCTGCCTCTCCGGCTATGCCGAACACCATCCGCTGAGCCCGCACCAGTGGCAGGTCTGTTACCACATCCTGGACTGTCGTACCGCCGCGCTGGGCGGTTTTGCCCTGGCGTGCGACCAGTGCGGGGATACGCCATTCCTGTATCACGCCTGCCGTGATCGCCATTGCCCGCGCTGCCAACGCCGGGCTTCTGAAGAATGGGTCGAACGCCAGCGCGCGGCGGTGC